>Ga0194131_10008959_pt1 | contig 12824 bp, 8 predicted proteins | sample TA2KigO120mmetaG_FD_148631 | JGI IMG/M metagenome (GOLD analysis project Ga0194131, IMG submission 148631) | Freshwater microbial communities from Lake Tanganyika, Tanzania - TA2015053 Kigoma Offshore 120m | ecosystem: Environmental > Aquatic > Freshwater > Lake | place: Tanzania: Lake... | reverse complement strand
CGACTACTCATCGCTCCACCGGATTAGCGGAGCGGAATACGAGCATCACCTGCGGAACTGCACGACAGTCGCCAAACGAATCCTCGGGAAGATCAATGGTTCGCCATCGTTCAAGAACCTGAAGGGGGCGCTCAGTGCGGGCAAGTCGGCGACGCCTGAACAACTGGACGCGGCAGTCGCCGAGACCTATGAGGTGCTGCTGCGTTTGCCGCTCGATCCGGCCGCTCGGAAATCGCAAGCGGAACAGTTGGCGAAACTTTTCGAGTCCATGGATGCCCCCTTGGCGGCCGAGCAATTCCTGATCTCCGTGCTCTGCCACCCCGAGGTGCTGTATCGCATCGAACGACCCGATGGGAACGCGAAACGAGGACCAATGCCGCCGCGACATACGGCCCGCGCAATCGCTTTCGCGCTGACCGACCGGGAACCGGATCCAGTCCTGTGGCAGGCGGCCGTCGAGGGGAAACTCGGGACCAGCGAAGAGGTGCGCAAACAGGTCGATCGCATCTTGAACGACCCGACCATTCCCAAGCCGCGACTCCTGGGCTTCTTCCAGGAATACTTCGCCTACACGACCGCACCCGATATCGCAAAGTGCACGGCCATCGTCAACGAATACCAGTTGTCGGCCAACGGCGGCTGCGAGTTCCAGAATGGATACGCGGGCCGATTCGTCACGGACACGGATCGGCTGGTCGAATGGATTTTGGAATCCGACAAAGATGTGCTGCGGACCTTGTTGACCACGCGCAAGTCATTCTGGAGGGGGTATGCTCCGGCGGCTTTCCACAAGCGACTACCTGCCCTGTACGACCAGATCAAGCGGGACGCGATGTACAAGGCTGCCAAGGAAGGCAAGCCCGTGGATGAAGCCAAACTCAATGAGGAGAAATCGAAAAAACGCGATGAACTTTTGCGCGAGGCGTTTCTGGGCGACGGCGCGGACGGAATGCGACGGGACATCTATGGCCTACAGAGGTTGGATGCTGAAAGACACTGGGCCTTTGTTCGGCAGCCTATTCTCTATTCGAAACCCCGCACTCCCTCGCCCGACATTGACGACTGGCTCGCCGGCAAGCCCTACGACGTGCATCCCGAGGAGCGAATCGGCATTCTCACGCAGGCCAGTTGGCTGGTTTCGATGGGATCGAATTTCGACAACCACGCGATCCATCGCGGCCGCTGGATTCGCGAACGGCTGCTCGGCGGCCGCATCCTGGAGGTCCCGATCACCGTCAACGCGATGCTGCCTGACGAACCGCACCATGGACTGCGCGATCGCATGCGGGTGACCCGCGAGGATTACTGCTGGAAGTGCCACAAGACGATGGATCCTCTGGGTCTGCCCTTCGAACAGTACGACCATTTCGGCCGCTTCCGAACGATGGAGATCGTCGTGAATAAGGGGATCACGGACAAGGATCGGGCCAAGAACCCCTTGAGTCGGCGAACGATGACGAACATTCCCATCGACACGACAGGGGCCATCACCGACAGCGGCGATCCGAAGCTGGATGGACCCGTGAAGGGACCATTCGATTTGATGGAGAAGTTGGCCCAGTCGGAACGAGTCGAACAAGTGTTCGTGCGGCACGTGTTCCGCTATTTTCTGGGGCGTAACGAAACGTTGGCGGACGGGCCGACCCTGGTCGCCGCGCACAAGGCCTACCGCGACAGCAACGGCAGCTTCAAGGCGCTCGTGGCGTCTTTGTTGTCCTCCGAACCCTTCTTGTACCGAACTGTTCCCGTAATTGAAAAGGGCGCGAAATGATCTATCCCAACACCGCTTCCAACATGTTGGCATCGGGCCAACTCAACCGCCGAACGCTCCTTAAAGGGCTCACACTCGGGGCTGGCAGCATCCTCTTCGAGCCCCTTGTGCAGAAGGTTGCCGCCCAGGCGGCGGGTCGCCCCAGCACGCCGAAGCGGGTGATCTTTCTCCTGTTCGATAACGGCTTCCACGAACGTGGCGCCCTGCCCGAGGGCATTCCGCTGCGCTCCACCGAACGTCGGCAACTGCCCCTCGGGACCGCGAGACTCCCGTTGGATCTCGAACCGTTTGAGCCTTTCCGAAACCGGATGACCATCCTGCATGGCTTGCACACCGTGTGTAATGTCGGCCATGGAGGCGGCTTTGCAGCGCTCTCCGGGATTCGGTGCGGCGACGTCGCCAGGTTCAGCTCACCGCCGGGGATTTCAATCGACGCGGCGATCGCCAGGGCCGTTCCCGGAGTGTTTCCCTTGTTGGGTCTGGGGATTGCCCCCAACGCCCCCACCACCTCCTACTGTTCGTCGGCATGGGGCCCCGGCAGGCCAATCGGGATGCATTGCCGGCCTGAAATGGCATACGAGTCGCTCTTCGGCAGCGTCGGCGCCACGCGGAACGATTTCGCGACGCAAAGAAACCTGCTGGATCATGTGACGAGCGACGTGCGGCGGTTTCGCGCGGCGACCGCCGGGCCGGAGCGGGAACTGGTCGACGCCCATCTCGACGCGATTGAGTCCCTCGCCCGGCGAAACGGCCAGCTCTCCGAGCAATTCCAAAACGGGACGCTCACTCGCCACGCTCCAACGCTTCCCCGACGCGCGGAGTTGTTCACCGAGATTGCGGCGGCTCAGTGCGACATCGCCACCGCGGCCCTGGTGGCCGGCCTGACGAACGTGGTGACGATTTCCTCGGGCCTTTGCTCCCTCATGACCCAATACACGGGGATCTCGAGAGTGGGTGGACACGGGCTGGGACATGGCGAGCAAGATCGGGAACACCCCAACGAGATTGGGCGACAAAGATTCGGGGTGCTGACACTCTATCGCAACTTTCTCGCCCAGCAGGCGGCGCGGATGCTGACGGCGTTGCAACGGACGAGAGAGGGATCCGGCACGATGCTCGACAACACACTGCTCGTGTTCATGAGCGATTCCGCCAACCATCAGCACACGGGTCCCGGAAGGAATTGGCCCTTCGTGCTCGTGGGCAACCTGGGCGGGGCCCTGCGAACCGGGCAATTCGTGTCATACCCGGTGGACGGCGACCCGGCGGACACAGGTGAATTCTCCATGGGAAGAGCGAGCCCCACGAACCCGTTGAACAACGCCCTCTATGCCACGCTGCTGCACGCGATCGGCCGGCCATGCGACTCGTTTAACCGCCCTGCCAGCTCGTCGGCGCCACCGACGGCATACGCCCCGCTGTCGGCACTGCTCAGATCGTAGCGCGTGGAACATTCCTGGAGGTTCGCCATGAAGCTGTCTCTTTTCCTGCTTGCCATCGGTCTGTCGATGCTCTCGGCGTCGTCGGCCGGCGCCCAGCCTGCCGACGACGTACGAGCGGTGCGCAGTTTTCTCGATCAGCACTGCCGCCGCTGCCACGGCAAAAAGAATCCGGAAGCCAATGTCTCCCTGGATGCGATTTCCCTCGATTCCAAGCAGCCCCGCGACATCGAGACATGGAGACGGGTGTACGATCATATCTGGAACGGTCAGATGCCGCCGCTGGACGTCAAGCAGCCGCGTTCCGCCGAGCGGCAGGCCGCGCTTTCTTCGATCAAGTCCCGGCTGAAGGCTGCCGGCATGGAGATCGACGAGTTCAGGGACCTGCTTCCAAACCGGGGGAATTGGATCGATCACGACGTCCTGTTTTCCGGCCAAATCGCGGGTGCAGCGAGCACGCCCAGCCGACTCTGGCGACTCTCGCCCGAGAGCTACAGGCAGTTCTTCGCCCGGATCGATCGGCAATTTTCGCTCGAACTGTGGAGAACCGCTGGCTACGACCCGAGATTTCTGTCGCCGTGGGCCCTGAGATTTAAGTGGGAGTTCACCGACTATTCCGCGCTCCACCGGGTAAGCGACGCGGAATACGAGCATCACCTGCGGAACTGCAAAGTGGTCGCGAAGAGATTGCGGCACATGGCGCATCTGGCCGCGGTGCAGAGGGCGGGAAAGTCGGCGACGTCGGAGCAACGGCAGGCGGCAGTCGTGAAAACGTACGAAGTGGTGCTGCGTCTGCCCCTCGATCCGGAACGCGTGAAATCCGAGGAAAAATACCTGGGAACGCTCCTCGAATCCTTGGACGCGAGTTTGGCCGTCGAGCAATTCCTGGTCTCCGTACTCTGCCACCCCGAGGTCCTGTATCGCATCGAGGAACCGGCCGGAGGCGCGGCGCGGGGGCCGATGGCGGCGCGGCACACGGCGCGGGCGATTTCCTTCACGCTGACCGACCGCGAGCCGGATGCCGTGTTGTGGCAGGCGGTGGTTGACGGGAAGCTTGCGACCAGCACGGCAGTTCGCGCGCATGTCGAACGCATCCTCAACGACCCGGCCATTCCCAAGCCGCGGATCAAGCAATTGTTCCAGGAATACTTCGGGTACACCACCGCGCCCGACATCGCCAAGTCCGCCACGACCCTCAACGAGATGCAGGTGAACGGCACCCTCGAATTCGAACAGGGATACGCGAGCCACTTCGTGGCCGACACGGATCGGCTCGTCGAGTGGGTTTTGGAATCGGACCAAGACGTGCTGCGGACCCTGCTCACGACGCGCAAGTCGTTCTGGAAGGGGAATTACCCGAAACAGTTCCAACGGGACCTCGCCCATGTGCTCGTAGACAAGAAACACAACGCCGAGCGGGCGGCAAAGGAAGGCAAGCCATTGGACGAGACCGGTATAAACCGGAAACTGAAAGAACTGGAGATAAAGTCGCGGGGGGAATTTCTGGGGGAAGTGATGTGGAAAGACATCTACGGCATCCAAAGGCCGAACGCCGAACTGCATTGGAATGGCATCGCGTCGAAAGGGGCCCTGATCACGAAGCCCCGCACGCCCGCGCCCGACATTAAAGACTGGCTCGTCGGCAAACCGTACGACGCGCATCCCGAAGAGCGGATCGGCGTTCTCACGCAGGCCAGTTGGCTGGTTTCCATGGGATCGAACTTCGACAACCATCCGGTCCACCGCGGCCGCTGGATTCGCGAGCGCCTGCTCGGGGGGCGCATTCCGGAAGTCCCGATCACCGTCAACGCGATGCTTCCCGACGAGCCGCACCATGGACTGCGCGAACGCATGCGGGTGACCCGCGAAGACTACTGCTGGAAATGCCATCAGACGATCGACCCGCTTGGCCTGCCATTCGAACAGTACGACCATTTCGGCCGCTACCGGACGATGGAGATCGTCGTGGACAAAGAGAAAACCGACAAGGCTCGGGCCAAGAACCCCACGAGCGGGCGGACGATGATGAATATTCCGATCGATACGACGGGAGCCATCACGGCTAGCGGCGACCCGAAGCTGGACGGACCTGTGAAGGGGCCGTTCGATCTGATGGAAAAGTTGGCCCAGTCGGAACGTGTCGAGCAAGTGTTCGTGCGGCACGTGTTCCGCTATTTTCTGGGGCGTAACGAAACGTTGGCCGACGGGCCGGTGCTCGTGGCGGCACACAAGGCTTACCGCGAGAGTAACGGCAGCTTCAAGGCGCTGCTGGTGTCGTTGCTGTCCTCGGAATCGTTCCTGTACCGTACTCAGCCCGCAGCGGAGAAGAAATGAGCATTCCCACGCACTCTCCGCAGGCTGTGACTACACTCAAGGGCGCCATGCTCGGAGCCGGTCGCCTTTTCTTGGTCGCCATCTCCGCGGTGTTGGCCTTGCATCTCTCCCTCAACGCCCAGGAGAAGAAGGACCCACCCAAGCACTACACGAACAGCATCGGGATGAAGTTCGCATGGATCCCCCCAGGCAGCTTTGTGATGGGCAGTCCGAAGGAGGAAAAACAACGCACTGACTCCGAAACCCAGCACAAGGTCACGCTGACCAAGGGCTTCTACATGGGCATTCAGCTTGTCACCCAGGAACAATGGCAAGAGGTCATGGGTAAGAATCCGAGCCAGTTCAAGGGGGAGAAGAACCTGCCAGTGGATACCGTTTCGTGGAACGAGTGCCAGGAATTCATCAAGAAATTGCGGGCGAAGGATCCGGACAAGAAAGAGTATCGTCTCCCGACCGAAGCCGAGTGGGAGTACGCTTGCCGTGCCGGGACTACCACCCCGTTTCATTTTGGCGAAACCATTTCGACGGATCGGGCGAACTACGATGGCAACTTCGCCTACGGACCCGGCAAGAAGGGAGCCAAGCGAGGCAAGACCACGCCGGTGGATGCCTTCCCCGCCAATGCGTGGGGTTTGCACGACATGCACGGCAATCTCTGGCAATGGTGCCAGGATTCTTATGGCGAATATCCGAAAATGGACGTGACCGACCCACCGGGGCCAGCAAAAGGTGATACGCGTGTGATTCGTGGCGGAACATGGTACACCGGCCCCTCGCTGTGCCGCTCGGCCCGCCGCGACGGGTTTTCGGCTAACAACCGCGATAGGTACTACGGTTTCCGCCTTTGTTTCTGGATTTACTGACCAGTGAATATCCTTCCAAGCTCTCTGAAAATGGTCCCAAGGGACCAACTTGATCGCCCCACCGTCTTCAGTGCGGGTCGCTGTGTTCGTCTCAAGAAAAAAAGCGAAATCCAACGCGGGATTCGATCGTGATCTGCTAATCTAACGAATTGAGGAAGAAAATCGATGAGAAACATAAGCAGCGCCCTCGTCATGATCGCCTTGTCTGCAACACTGGCCGTGGCCGCGCCTCCGCAGGAGGCGGTCGTGCAGGGGTTGTACGAGGGCGTCTGGAAGGATGCCGGGGGCTCCCTCCCCGCGGAAGTCCGCGTCGTGGCGTTGGGCGACAAGAAATTCGCCCTCATGGCCAGGCGGAAGCTGGCAGACGGCACGATCGAACGTGCTGAGATTCCGGGCAAGATCGACGGCGAGCAGGTCGCTTTTGCGGGCGAGATGGGCGGGGCGGCGTGGAAGGCTGCCTACATCGACGGCGCGATCAAGGGTTCGATAGGCGACAAGGGCACGCTGGAGATCAAGCGAATCGAACGGAAGCCGCCGTCACTCGGCAAGAAGCCGCCCGCTGGCGCCGTCGTCCTGTTCGACGGCCGTAAGTTCGACGAACTGGAGCGGGCCGGCAAGGCGCCCTGGCACGTCGGCGATATGAGCAAGGACGGCTTTCCTGTGTGGGAAGTCGGCCTGCAGTACAGCGGCGACAAGGAGCCATCAGTCTGGCCCACGCCGCAAAACCCGCTGCCCGCTGGTTGGGTCATTGTACCGACCCGACGCAAGGTGGAAACCGTCGTCGGCATCGGCGAGGACGGCTCAATGGTCGTGCCCAAGGGGGGGATGTATTCGGCCCAGTCCTTCGAAGGCAGCTACGACCTGCACGTCGAGTTCATGTGCAATTTTGTGCCGGGGCAGCGCGGCCAGGGCCGCGGCAACAGCGGCGTCTATCTGCACAACGGTCAGGAAATCCAGGTACTCGACTCGTTCGGCATGGCCACGAACAAGGGTGGCGGCTGCGGAGGGATTTACGCCCGCATTGATCCCAATTGCATGGAGCCGATCCTCAGCCTGAAGGGACAGAAGGAAAGCACCTACACGCTGGCATCACTTCCGCCCCTTCAGTGGCAGACGTACGACATTGAGTATCGTGTCAAGAAGAACGAGAAGGGCCAAGCCGGCGGCTTCCTCACCGTGGTTCACAATGGCATCAAGATTCACGACGCGTTGCCAATTGGTATGGGCAAGGGGAAGTTCCATTTTCAGGACCATGGGAATCCGGTGCGCTACCGCAACCTCTGGGTCGTGCGGGTCGGCCCGTAAGATTGTGTCAAGAAAACCCTCCACAGACTGTCCGCAGACCGCAGTCAGCTTGATCCGTTACCGTGAGGAACGATCGCCATGAGTCAGAAGAAATCAAATCGTCGGAAGCAATCGCGGCGCGAGATGCTCGTCGGCTGCGCCGCGGCGTGGGCGACGGTCAGCATTGTGCCGCGTCACGTCCTCGGCGGCCCCGGCTTCACTCCACCGAGCGAGATCCGTGGCTCGGCCTCGATCGGAATTGGCGGGCCGGGCTCGGGTAAGATTTTCAGAGGCCGAACCTTGGCCGTCTGCGACGTCAGCAGTCAGCGACTCGCGGCGGGCTTGAGGTTGGCGGGGCCCGAGTGCAGGGGCTACGCCGACTTCCGCTACATCCTCGACCGACAGGATATCGACGAGGTGTTCATCTGCACGCCGCCTCACTGGCACGCGGTGATGACCATCATGGCCGCCCAGGCCGGAAAAACCATCTTTTGTGAAAAGCCGCTCGCTCGCACCATCGGCGAGGGCCGCGCGGTGGTCGAGGCGATCCGCCGCCACGGCTGCAATTTCAGTTACGGCGCGTACTCCGCGGGCACGCCTGCGGACCTGTTGGCCAAGGCGTACCGCAGCCGCCTGTTGGGCTGGCCGCTGACGGTCTACCAGTCCGAGCCGTGGTGCCCGTTCAAGGTTCAGGGGTGGACAGGACCGCAGCATTGGAGGGTCGAGCGGGTTCCCGACTGGCTGGACTGGGACCTGTACTGCGGCCCGTCGCCGCTTCGGCCCTATACCACCGCGAGGTTCGGCGGCAGTCATCGCGGCTGGTGGGACTACGATGGCGGCGGAGTGTCGGACATGGGCGGGCACATCTTCAACTCGATCGTCGGTGCCATCGACAAGGGGCATACATCGCCGGTTGAAATCGAGGCCGATGCGCCGCCGGCCGACGAGCAGGTCGTGGGCATCTGGTACACGGGCCGCCTGAGGTACGCCGACGGCACGACCCTGGTGCTCGATAGCGGTATCCGCCGCAACGCCACACCAGCGAGCCAGAGGGGCGTCTACATCGAGGGCCCCGCCGGGGTCCTCTACCTCGAGAGGGGAGGTCCGCGGACCGATCCGCCCTGGCTCCTCGACGCGCTGCGAGGCGTGCAGCTCCCCGGGCCGATTCCTTCCACCCATAGCATTCAAGATCCGGTGCAGCGGGTCATTCACGCCCATCGGACCATCTCGCTGGTCCACCTGTTCAATATCGCCATCCGCATGGGCAGGCCGATCCGCTTCAACCCGGACAGGGAAGAAATCGTCGGCGACGATCAGGCCAACGCCCTGATCAACCAGCCTATGCGTGCACCGTGGCGCGTGTAGTCGAGCAACGAGGAGTTTTGCATGACAATCCCGAAGACTATCAAACTGTCGCATCAGTTCTCGCTTGCCGCCCTGGCGCTGCTGGCCTGTATGGCCCCTGCTTCGGTGGCGCAACCGACTGCCGACGACGTGGCCGGGCCGCTGAAGAAACTCTCCGGTCAAACGCCCGAGCAACTTTGGCGGGACGGAGGGGCGACCGCCGTTAAGGGCATCGTGGATTTGATCGATGCCGCCGGTCCTGGCGCGGATTTCCAGGCCAGGCTGGCACTGCACGGACTGGCGGTGCATCTCGGCAGGCCGGGTCAGGACGACGACCGGCGCAAACTTGTCGAAGCACTTGCCGCCACGCTCGACGGCGAACGCAAGGCGACGACCAAGGCCATCGTTATCCGGGAACTCCAGCATGCCCGCGGCCGGGAGGCTGCGGCTGCCATCGGCAAGCTGCTCCTCGATCCCGAACTGTGCGAATACGCGACCCTCGCCCTGGCCTCGTTTACCGATTCCCCCGCGGCGGCGGCCGAATTGCGCCGTGCTCTGCCGCAGGCCAAAGGCCGGACCCGCGCGACGATCCTCGGTGGGCTCGGCGCCATTCGCGACTCGGCCTCCGCCGAGGCCTTCCGTAAGGCCCTGGGCGACGCCGATCGCGACACCCGGCTCGTGGCCGCCAAGGCGCTCGCCGAGCTTGGCGACACCGCCGCGTGCGCCCCGCTGCTAAAAGCGGCGACCGGCGCCGATTCGATCGTGGAGAAAGGTTTGATGGGCGCCGCCTGCTTGCGGCTCGCCGGACGGCTCGTCGAACAGGGCAAGCCTGCCGACGCCGAGCAATTCCTTCTGCAGCTTTGGAAGGCCCCCCCCGATCCCGCCAACGTCAACCTGCGGTGCGGCACTCTGTACGAACTGGGCCGCACCGGTGGCAAGGAGGCGAGCAAGGTCCTGGCGGAGATCGCTCGTGGCGACAACGCCCGTCTGGCCCGGGCCGCCCTGCGCGGGATGGCGGGCCAGGCAGGCCGCGAGTTGACCTGGTTTGCGTCGCTCGCAGATGCCAAGGAACCGGTCCGCGCCATGTTCATCGAGGAAGTCGCGTCGAGCGGCTCTCCGGCCCTCCCCGCCGTGGTGTTGACCGGGCTCAAGAGCCCCTCTATTGCTATCAAGACCGCCGCCCTGAAAGCCGTTCGCGGCGATACCGGCGCGGAGGTGATCGCTGCCGTGGTGCCACTCCTCGGCCATGAAGACAAAGGCCTGATCACGGCGGCCAACGCGGCCCTGTGCCGCATCCCCGGCAAGGGTCCGGACGCCGTGCTGGTGGCCGCCCTCACCGGGGCGACGCCGCAGGCCGCGCGGGAAACGTTCGCCGTCCTCGCCGCTCGGCTCGCCAGGGAGCAAGTTCCGGCCGTGGTCGCGGGGCTCGCCAGCCAGGAGTCGGGTGTGCGCCAGGCGGCGCTTCAGGCGCTCGGGGCGTTGGGGACGGACATGCATCTGCCGCTGCTCATCGAAAAAGTCGCCTCCGCCGGCAGCGATGAGGAACGCAAGGCCGCGGGCAACGCGGTCGTGACGCTCACCCGTCGCTCCCCCACCCGGCCAAAGATGCTCGCTGCGATCCTCACGGCCCAGGAAGCCGCCAAAGGTCCTGCCCGTGCCGAGTTGCTGCGCGACCTCGGCCAGTTCAGCGAACCCTCCTGCCTCGCGGTAGTGACGAAGTCCCTGGACGATGCCGACCCTGCGGTTCGCGCCGCTGCCGTGCAGGCGCTCTCGGATTGGCCTGAACCGTCGGCGGTGGAGACGCTGCGACGGGTGATCAAGGATTCGCGCGAGCCTGCGCACCGCAGCCTCGCTTTACGGGGCTTGATTCGTCTTCTCCCAGCGGTGAACCAGGCCCGAGTCAAGGACGAACTGGCGAAGAACGAGCCACTTACCAAGGAAAAGGCCCAGGCCGCCTATACCGCGGCCTATACCGCGGCCATGCTGGCCGACTATAAAACGGCCATGGCGGCCGCCGAACAGCCGAACGAACGCAAATTGATCTTGCAGGCGATCCGTAACTTTCCGCACGCAACCTCTCTTAGCTTGGCCAAGACCGCGTTGGCCGATTCTGATCTCGTGGTGCGCGGCGAAGCGGAAGAGACGATCTTGAAATTAGCCGCAAGCCTGAGCGATTCCCCAACCACGAGGCCACAGGTGATCGCGGGGCTCGAGGAAATCGTCGCGTCGAGCCAGAGTCCCGACCGGACCAAGCGCGGCAAGGAACTGCTGGGCAAACTGGCCGCCAAACGCTGACCCGTTCGGCCATGCGTTCTAAATCTCCCTTTCAGCATTGGATCGCCGGTGCTGGTCTGACCGATTTCCGAGGTTACCATGCGACACGCAATCTGTAGCTTGATGTTTCTTCTGGCAATGGCCTTGAACTCTGGCCGCGCGCGGTGACCGCCACGGGGGTCAGCGGCACGGGCGACGGCGTCACCGGCTACACGCAATACGTGCTGACCTTCACCGGCGCCGGGACCAACGCCATCGACAACGGCGTCTCGCCGAACTTGGGCAACTCCTTCACGACCCTCAAGAGCGGCCTGTTCCAGCTCAACATGACGGGCTCGAAGGTGCATGCCGGCCCGATCGCCAACATGACCAACACGGCCGCCGATCAGTCGCAGAAGTTCTGGGTCCTCTACGGAGCGGTGAACGCCAGCGACATCAAGATCAACGGCGCGTTGGCCGACGGAGTGACCGACACGCTGCTCGTCTCCGCCGCGTCGCTGAACGACGCCTACGCGACGTTCGGCTCCGACGCTCCGCTCCCGGACCCGCCGATCTACAAATCCGCCTTCGACTGGAACGTCGACGGCAAGGTCGATCCCTTCGACCTCAACCTGCTGTACGCGAACTTCGGCATCCAGTGGAAGTTCTGAGCTTGAGAGTTCGCCCAGCAGCCCGGCCTGGTCACCGTGACCGGCCGGGCTGTTCGATTTCCATTTCCAATGCACCGATCCCGCGGGGTTGGACCAACGATTGCGTCCATCGGTTTCATCGGCCGGAGGGCGCAAGCCAATCTGCGTAACCTGCTCCGGTCCGACACACGTCCGACACACCGATGTATGGATAAAGGAGGCCATCGCGAACGCAAAAAAAGCGATTCTTCCGATTCTTGTGTCAGCGTGCCGCGGACCGACGGCGGATTGGGGTCAGCTGGTTTGATCCCAGCCGAACTGAAAGTAGTGGCCCTGTGCCGGCCTCTGCAGGTCCTGCGCCAACATCACGGCACGCAAGCCTTGGTTCACGCCTTATCCCGATAATGCACGGCCAGCCAGATAGTCGGCTCATCCTGGGTAGTCCATGCAACGCGATGCTTCCTGTGCGCCGGGATGTTGATGTAATCACCGGCCTTCATTTCCACGATTCCATCCTCGAAACGGACCCGCGCGGCCCCTTTCAGCACCACAACCCATTCGTGGTCATCCTGGTCGTACCAGAAGCCTTCCGGCGAGGCGTGGCCGTGAGACACGACCCGCTCGATGCGCACATTGCCTGCGTTGAGTAACGTCGTGATGACCTCCTCGGGCATCCGTTGGGGCCAGGGCGAAATCGCCAAATTCTGCCTCAATTATCGCCGCGGGCTTGATTTTGACTACTGTACAGCCCCTACGATTCTCCGGAGTTTTGCCTGTCCCGTCCCATCTCTTTTCCGGAGGATAGGAACGCATGGTCGCTACTACTACCCTTGGGCCAATCAAGTCGATCAAGCTGTACTTTCAGTCGCTTCCTGATGTGCGCGTG
>Ga0194131_10008956_pt1 | contig 12828 bp, 12 predicted proteins | sample TA2KigO120mmetaG_FD_148631 | JGI IMG/M metagenome (GOLD analysis project Ga0194131, IMG submission 148631) | Freshwater microbial communities from Lake Tanganyika, Tanzania - TA2015053 Kigoma Offshore 120m | ecosystem: Environmental > Aquatic > Freshwater > Lake | place: Tanzania: Lake... | reverse complement strand
TCGTGGGCGGACCGTCGCGCTCGGGCAGTTCTTCGCTGAGCAGCGCCGGCATCCAGAAGCGGCGTAGCAGATCGCCCATCGGCGTGCCGGGACCGCTGCGCGTCAGGAATTCGTTGTCGGCTTTCAGCATCACGAGGTGGCCTTCTCGAGGGCTTGCTGCAGGTCGGCGATGATATCGTCGACCGTCTCGATTCCGATCGACAGACGCAGCACGTCGGGTCCGGCGCCGGCTGCGACGCGCTGCTCGTCGGTCAATTGCCTGTGGGTCGTCGAGGCAGGGTGGATGATCAGGCTCTTGGCATCGCCGATGTTCGCCAGATGGGAGAACAGGTTTACGCCATCGACCACTTTCACGCCGACGTCGTAGCCGCCTTTGACGCCGAAGGTGAACACCGAGCCCGCGCCCTTGGGGAGATACTTCCGGGCGAGTTGATGGTACTTGTTCGACGGCAGGCCGGCGTAGTTCACCCAGGCGACGGCCGGATGGCCGGCGAGGAACTCGGCGACCTTCTGCGCATTGGCGCAATGGCGCTCCATCCGCAGGCTCAAGCTTTCCATGCCCAGCATGGTGATCCAGGCGTTGAACGGCGCCTGACTTGGGCCGAGGTCGCGCAGGCCCACGGCATGGCAGTGGAAAGTGTAGGCCATGTCGCCGAAAGTCTCGAAGAAGTTGAGCCCGTGATAGGCGGGCTCGGGGCCAGCGAGGCTGGGGAACTTGCCGCCGTTGGCCCAGTCGAACTTGCCGGAATCCACCACCGCGCCGCCCATCGAGGTCCCGGTGCCGCTCAGGAACTTGGTGGTCGAGTGCACGATCAGCGTCGCGCCGTAGTCGATTGGCCGGCACAGCCAGGGTGTGGCCAGCGTGTTGTCGACCAGCAGGGGCACGCCGGTCGCTTCGGCGATGCGGGCGATCGCCTCGATGTCGCTCACCACGCCGCCTGGGTTGGCCAGGCTTTCGATGAAGAAGGCCTTGGTGTTGGCCGTGACCGCGCGTTTGAAATTCTCCGGCTGGTCGGCATCGACGATCTTCGCCGACCAGCCGAACTTCGGATACGTGTTGCGCATCTGTTGCAGCGAGCCGCCATAGAGCCGTGACGATGCGACGATCTCGGCGCCGGGCGACATCAACGGGAACGCCGCCAGCACCTGGGCGGCGTGACCGGAGGCGGTGACTGTGCAGCCGCGGCCGCGTTCCAGCGTGGCCAGCCGCGTCTCCAGCGCCGCATTGGTGGGATTGGTCAAGCGCGAGTAGATGAAGCCCACGGTCTGCAGATTGAACAGGGCCGCGGCATGGTCGGCATCGTCGAAGGCGTAGGCCGTGGTCTGGTAGATCGGCAGCGCCCGCGCTCCTGTGGCGGGATCGGGCGCGGCGCCGGCATGCACCGCAAGGGTCTCGAAACCGTAGGTCTTGTCACTCACCGGGAGCCTCCGCCAACGTCGAACCGTCGCGACTCCGCCATGCGGCGATGGTGGCTGTCAAACCGGCCGAGCGCATGCGGCTACCGCGAAAACACGATGCAGGCAGGGCTGCCGACGGTGACGCGGATGCGGGCCGGCGAGAGCAGACCGCTACGGTCGACGCGGTAGCCGACGATCGACCGGCTGTCCTGGTTGGCGACATAAAGGAAGCGCTCGGCCGGATCGAAGGCGAAGAAACGCGGTGTGCGGCCGTGCGTCGGTACCCACTGTCGCGGCGACAGCGTGCCCTTTGTGCGATCGATGCCGAACACGCCGATGCTGTCATGACCGCGATTGGAGACGTAGACGTTGCGGCCGGCGCGATCGAGCCAAATCTCCGCCCCCGTGCTGTAGGCTGTGAATTCCGCCGGCGTGGACGGAATCGTCTGCAACGGCGTCAGCGCACCGCTGCGGCGGTCCTGGCGATAGGTGGTGAGCGTCGAGTCGAGTTCGTTGATGACGTAGGCCAACGGCCTGGTCGGATGGAAGTCGATATGCCGTGGCGCCGCGCCCGGTCGTGCCGCTACGCGCGCCGCTTCGACCAAGACGCGGCGGCGGGTGTCGAGTCGATAGGCGACGACGGCGTCGGAGCCTTTGCACGGTACGTAGAAGAAGCGGCCTTGGCGGTCGAGCGGGATGTGGTGCACGCACATGGTGCGCTGCTGGATGCGGTGCGGGCCCAGCGTGCCGGTGACCGTGGTCAGCGTCCGGTAGGGCAGGAGACTGCCGTCGCGGGCGACCGGGAACACCGCGAGCGAATCGCTGCCGTAGTTGCAGACGGCGAGGAATCCGCCGCTGGCGTCGAAGGCGAGGTGTACCGGGTTGTAGCCGCCGGTCGGCTGGCGGTTGAGCGGCGCGATTTGCCCTGACCGCAGGTCGATGATGAAGGAATTGACCTCGCTGCGATCGCCGTGGACCGAGTAGAGGCGTGTGCCGTCACGGCCGATGGCGAGAAACGACGGGTTCTCCAGGCCGCCGAGATGCTGGACGTGGCTGAAGGCGCCGTTGCGCGGATCGACACGATAGACGTTGATGCCGTTACCTTGGCCGCCACGTTCCGGCGTGGTGTAGCTGCCGACATAAGCGAAGCGCGGTCGGCGGCCGTGAACGGTCGTCTTCATGCTTTGAGCATGCCGGCTGCGAGGGCCGACGACAATCATCGCGTGATGACGACACCGAGGCCCGGCTTGCGCTCCTCCAGCCGGATCGTAAAGCCGTGCAGCGTGGCGATCGCCTTGACGAGCGCAAGGCCCAGCCCGCTTCCGGCGGTCGAACGGCTGCGATCGAGACGATAGAAGCGGTCGAACACCTTGTCGTGCTCGGCCGGCGGTATGCCCGGGCCGTTGTCGGCCACTTCGATCGCCGGGCCGCCGGCGGTCTTGCGGAGCGAGAGCGAGACGGTCGACCCGGCCGGCGTGTGGCGCAGGCCGTTTTCCGCGAGGTTGGAGATCATCTGCGCGAGAAGTTGCCGGTCGCCGGTCACCTGCACGCCGTCGTCGATGCGGACTTCCAGCGTGTGGCCGCCATCCTCCGCCGACGGCTGATAGGCCTCGCCGATACTGCGCATCAGGGCTGACAGGTCGATTTCGGTGAAGGCGCTCCGCTGCGCGCCGGCTTCGACCTGGGCGATGCGCAGCAGCGCCGAGAAGGTCTCGAGCAGCCCGTCGGCCTCGGCGATCGCCGCGTCGGTTGCCGCCGCGTAGTCGGCCGTGGTCGTCGCCCGTTCGCGCGCGTCCTCGAGCTGCTGACGCAAGCGACCGAGCGGCGTGCGCAGGTCGTGCGCAACGTCGCTCGACACTTGCCGCAACCCGTCCATCAGTTGCTGGATGCGGGCCAGCATGGCGTTGAGGTTGTCGATCAGCTGGTCGATTTCGTCTTGCGTGCCCTGCGCCGGGATACGCGCCGACAGGTCGCCCTCCATGATGGCGCGGCTGGTCCGGGTGATGGTGTCGATACGACGCAGGAACGAGCTGCCGAGCAGGGCGCCGCCGGCGATCGCCAGCAACAGCGTGAGGCCGCTCGCCCAGGCGAAGGCGCGGACGATGGCCGCCTGCATGTCGGTGAGGCGGGCGGAGTCCTGGGCGACCAGCAGGAATGCGCCGTCGGGCAGGGTGAGGCCAAAGCCCCTGAGCTTGGTGCGTTCACCATCGGTGTCGGGCGCGGGGGTGTCGGAATGCGGCACGAAGTCGACGACGCCGTTGACCGGCGGCATGCCGGGCAGATTGCCGACCACGACTCGCCGGTTGGGCGCCTGCAGGAGATAGAAGATCGGGCCGCGGGTGCGGAAGTTCATGCGCCGGGTGATCTGGTCGGCAAGTCCCGGCAGGCCGCCGCGGCGGTGGATCTCGGCCAGCTGAAAGGCCTCGGTGCGCAGCACCGCCGCCATATCGTCCTGCATCGCCGCCGTCGCCGTCCAGTACACGGTGGCGAACAGCGCACCAGCCGACGCCATGAACAGGGTCGCGTAGAACAGCGTCAGCCGAAAGCTCGCCGACCGCAGGATTCGGGTGAGCGTGCTAGTCGGGGGCGCGGACGACATAGCCAGCCCCTCTGACGGTATGGAGCAGCGGCCGGCCGAACCCTTTGTCGATCTTGGAGCGCAGGCGGCTGATGTGGGTTTCGACGATGTTGGTCTTGGGATCGAAATGGAAATCCCAGACCTTCTCCAGCAGCATGGTGCGGGTCACCACCTCGCCGGCGTGCCGCAGCAGGTACTCCAGGATCTTGAATTCCTGGGCGAGCAGCTCGATGCGCTTGCCGGCGCGCGTCACGGTGCGGGCGAGCAAATCCATCTCCAGGTCGCCGACGGCAAGCGTCGTCGTCGTGGCGATCGGCGGCCGGCGGGCAAGCGCGCCGATGCGCGCCAGGAGCTCGGCGAAGGCGAACGGCTTGACCAGATAGTCGTCGCCGCCGGCATCGAAACCGGCGACGCGATCGTCGACGCCGCCCATGGTGGTGAGGAACAGCACCGGCGTGCGCACCTGCGAGGCGCGCGCCGCCTTGACCAGCGACAGCCCGTCCATGATCGGCACCATGCGGTCGATCACCATGACGTCGTACTTCTCGCCGGTCGCGAGATAGAGCCCGTCGCGCCCGTTGTCGGCCTGATCGACGACATGGCCGTGCTCGCGCAGGCCCTTGGCGATGTAGGCGGCGGTTTGTTTGTCGTCCTCGACGAGAAGGATCTTCACGGTCTGCCTGTCGTCCCGAGCGCAGCGAGGGGTCTTTCCAGCGGCCGTTTGGCCCGGATCGCCGCCAAAAGCAACGATCCCCAACTATACAAACATTCAATGAGGCGGCCATCCGGTCGCCATGGCTGGCCTCCCATATTGCTGGCGTGGATAAGCCCCACCCCCTGAAGGAGGTTGCTCAAATGACGAAGACCAAATCCCGCATCCTCACCGCCCTGGCGCTGACAACGGCGCTCACGGCGCCGGTGTTGATCGCTCCGCTGTTTTCGGCACCGTCGGCGATCGCCGCGGCTCCCGTCGCGGCGTCGACTGTCCAGGACTTCTCCGACCTCGCCGCCAAGGTCACGCCCGCGGTGGTGAACGTGTCGGTGACCATGAAGCCCGGCGCCGACGACGGCGACGAGGCGCGCTCGGCCGAGAAGTCCGACCAGCAGAAGCAGATGGAAGAGTTCATGCAGCGCTTCGCCGAGCGGTTCGGCCAGAAGGGCATGCCGCAGGGCAAGCCGCAGCAGCGTCCGGCGCAGAAGGCGCACGCGGTCGGCACCGGCTTCATCGTCGACGAGAAGGGCTGGATCGTCACCAACTATCACGTCGTCGGCAAGGCGTCCGAGATCACCGTTACTCTGACCGACGGCCGCAAGCTGCCGGCCAAGCTGATGGGCGGCGACGAGAAGACCGACATCGCCGTGCTCAAGGTCGACAGCAACAAGCCGCTGCCGTACGTCACGTTCGGCGACGCCAACAAGGTGCGTGTCGGCCAGCCGGTGATGGCGGTCGGCAATCCGTTCGGCCTGGGCGGCACCGTGACGACCGGCATCGTGTCGGCGCGCGGCCGTGACATCCAGTCGACGACTACATCCAGACCGACGCTGCCATCAACCGCGGCAACTCGGGTGGCCCGCTGTTCGACATGGACGGCAAGGTGATCGGCATCAACACCGCCATCTTCTCGCCGACCGGCGGCAATATCGGCTTGGGCTTCGCCATTCCCGCGAGCCTGGCCGAGCCGGTGATCACCCAGCTCAAGGCCAACGGCAAGGTCGAGCGCGGCATGCTCGGCGTGCAGATCCAGCCGCTGACCGAGGAGCTGGCCCAGAGCATGTCGTTCGGCAACGACAAGGGCGCCCTGGTGGCCCAGGTCATGCCGGACAGCGCGGCCAAGGCCGCGGGCCTGCAGTCGGGTGACGTGATCAGGAGTGTCGACGGCAAGAACGTCGACACGATCAAGGACCTGACGCGCATGATCTCGGCCATGAAGCCCGGCACGTCGGTCAAGCTCGGCGTGTGGCGCGACGGCAAGGACATGTCGGTCGTGGCCAAGGTCGGCGGCGAGCCGAAGGAGGAAGGCGGCATCATCAAGGTCAGTGCCGACAAGTCCGACGGCAAGCAGGCCGAGAAGAAGGCCGAGCCGATGGCCTACGGCGTGTCGCTGGCGCCGATCTCCAAGGAGGCTCGCCAGAGCCTCAAGCTGGACGACGCGGTGAAGGGTGCGCTGATCGCCGCCGTCGAGCCGGGCAGCCCGGCCGACGAGATGGGCCTGAAGCGGGGCGATGTCCTGCAGCAGGTCGGTCGTGATGCGGTCGACAGCCCTCAGACGGCTGCCGAGAAGCTCAAGGAAGCGCGGAAGACCGGCAAGCCGGTGCTGATGAAAGTGTATCGGGAGGGGATGACCAGATTCGTCGCTATCTCTCCCCGGGCGGCGTAGCTGATCCTCTCGAGGAGCCGGCGGTGGCCCCACCACCGCCGGCTTTACTCTTAGGCAAAGTTCTTGGCAGCGATCTTCAGGAGGGGGGCGTCCACCTGACCTCGCCCACATTGTAGGCGGGGCGGCCCAAAGAGGCCTAGGGGGCGTTCACGGAGGGGGCGGAGGTCCGCGGTTCACGCGTATGTGGGGCCGCGGGCCTCTTCTTGTTTCTGATTACAGCGCTGGCATCACTTCTCTGGCGAACAGCTCGACCGAGCGCGCCGACTCCTCGAACGATAAATCTCCGAACGCCAGCCGGCAGATGCAGTAGTTGATGCCGGCTGCCTCGTTGTCGCGCTTCATGCGCTGGCGCACCGTCGCGGCCGAGCCGGCGATGATGTAGCCCTGCTCGACCGCGTCCTCGAACCGGGCGGGGATCAGTTGGCGCGGCAGTCCGACGCCATGAGCGCGCCACAGATGGATCAGCGCGTCGTACCACAGCGTGAAGGCACGCTTGGCTGCACTCAGCGCCTCGCGATCGCTGTCGCCCACCACGACGTGGCGGCTGAGCCCGATCAGCGGCAGATGGCGCTCGCTGCGGCCGAGCGCCGCCCAGGCGGCGCGATAGCGGGCGGCGAACTGGCCGACGCCTTCGGCCTTCATGCCGACCACGGCGTTGCACGCCTGCTTGGCCAGGCGATCGGCGCTTTCGATCGAGTTGGCGCCGTACCACAGAGGCGGATGCGGCCGCTGCACGGGCTGCATTTCCATCGGCACGTCCTTGAATTGGAAGTACTTGCCGGCGTGGTCGAGCCGTTTCTCGGTCAGGCCTTTCAGGATCACGTCGAGAATTTCGGTGAAGCGCTCGGGGCCGGTGGCGGGATCGACGCCATAGTAGCCCACCTCGTAAGGCGAGATGCCGCGTCCGATGCCGAGTTCGAGTCGGCCGCCGCTCATCTGGTCGAGCATGCAGATCTCGTCGATCAGGCGCAGCGGATGGTAGAGGTTGAGCGTGTAGACCAAGGGGCCGAAGCGCAGCCGCTTGGTGCGTTGGGCGACGGCGGCCAGGAACACGCTGGGCGAGGGCGCCATGCCGAGCGGCGTCGCGTGGTGCTCGGCCAGGTGATAGGCATGGAAGCCAGCCGCTTCGTAAAGCTCGATCAGGCGCAGTCGTTCGTCGAACTGCCGGCCGAGATCCAGGCCGGCCCGGTCCATGTGATCGAAGACGCCGAACTTCATGCGCGTTTCCCTTCTCGCGGCGGATCGTACCTTGGCCTCGAGCCTGCTGTCAGGATTTGACGCCGGCCAATGCCAGTCTCTGTTCGCGGAGCGGAGGTCCGGCATGAAGGCAGACATCGACCCGATGACGTTCACGACGTTTCTGATCGACGCCCATCGCAACACCTACGCCGACAGGAATGCCGTCAAGGCGCCCTCGAGCAGACTGCGGTCGACCGACTACCGCTTTGGGCGTGGCGACCTTGCGTACCACGACACCTATTTCGGCGTGCGGGACTTCATTGGCGAGGAGATCGTCTACCTTCACGACCTGCCGCTCTGGGGCATGAACTACTTCGGCGTCGTCTTGGTCGACGACTGCGCCGAGCACGAAGTCTATGGCTTCCTGCGCGAGGCCTTGCAGCAGGACTGCGTCGACATCGTGCCAGCCCGCGGACCATGCGACTACAGGCGCGATGGGTGGGCATACAGCAACGCCGTCGACGGTGTGTTGGGTGACTTCACCGGCGCCGAGTTGATCTACCGTGGCGACGTCCCGGTCTACCGCTGCCGCTACCATGGCGGCTGGTTGCGTTGACGCTCACAGCGCGCAGGTGCGGAAGCCGGCGACGACGTCGTTGCGGTCGGGCGTGAAGAAGTTGCGGTAGGCCGGCCGGGCGATGCGCGCGCTGGTCGCCCAGCAACCGCCGCGCAGCACCTTGCGCGAGCCGAACCAGGGCTGCGAGTAGTCCTTGTAGGGATCGGCCGAGAAGCCGGCGAAGGGCAGGAACGCCGACGACGTCCATTCCCAGACATTGCCGATCATCTGGCGGCAACCGAAGGCGCTGTCGCCTTGGCTCAGGGCCGCGACGTCGATCGGGCCGTCGAAGGCGAAGTCGAGATTGGCACGATCAGGCGATGGCGGCTCGTCGCCCCACGGCCAGCGGCGGCGGATGTCGGCGAGCCGTTGGCCGTCGGCCGTCGGTAGACCGACCGCTGCGGCCTCCCATTCGGTCTCGCTGGGCAGCCGTCGCTTGGCCCAGCGGCACCAGGCTTCGGCCTCGAACCAGCTCACGAACACGACTGGCGCGTTCGGCGGCAGGGGCTCGATCGCGCGATAGCGGCGCCAGGTCCACACGCCGTCGCGCTTGCCCCGCCAATAGACCGGCCGCTCGGCCCTGCGGTGCTCGCGCCATGCCCAGCCGGCCGCGCTCCAGAATTCGTGCGTCCGGTAGCCGTCGGCCTCGATGAAGGCTGCGAACGCCGCGTTGGTGACCGGCGCGCAAGCGATGCGGAAGGGTGCGAGCGTCGTCTCGTGCGCCCACTTCTCGTTGTCGAAGACGAAACCCTCGGTGGCAGTCGACCCGAGCCGCCAAGTTCCGCCCGGCACTGAAGCATCGTCCGGCTGGCTGGCGATTTCGGTACGCCGATCCGATCCCAGCCCTTGCGGCCGCGCGTAGGACAGCGTCTGGCGCGTATAGGTCAGCGCCTCGACATGCATGTCCTCGTGGCGGATCGCGAGGTCGTAGTAGTAGCGCGTGGCGTCGTCGAGGCCGGCGCCGAGTCGCTCCTCCTGGCGGGCCAGCACGTCGGCGATGTAGCTGAGCGTGCCGGCGCGGTCGGGCAGGTCGAGATGCCAGCGCGTGTCGTGCGGCACGGCGCTCGAATCCCACAGCCGGTCGCAGCGCTCGATCAGCGGCCCGAGCCCCGCCGCCTCGCGCAACGTCCAATATTCGTGAAACCAGCCGACATGGCCGATCTCCCACAACGCGGGATTGACGATGTCGATGCATGGCCCCATCAATTCCGTCGATGACAGATCTTCCGTCAAGCGCAGCGTGCGATGGCGGGCCTCGCGCAGTTGCGCAACGAGTTCGACCGCGCTCGCTCCGCTGGTCGGCCGCTGGGTATGGGCTTGGTCCATGAGGGTCGTTCTTATCACACCGCAGGGCCCGACTTCACGTACCGGCAATCGTGTCGCCGCCCGGCGCTGGGCGCGCATCCTGCGCCGGCTCGGCCATCGCGTGCAGCTCGCGGCCGACTATGACGGCCAGCCGGCCGACCTGCTGGTGGCGATCCATGCCTGGCGGAGCGCAGCGGCGATCGAACGGTTCAGGGCACGCTACCCCGATCGGCTGGTGATCGTGCAGTTGAGCGGCACGGACATCTACGAGTATCTGCAATCAGAGTATTCGACGACCCGACGCGCCATGGCGCTGGCCGATCGGCTGGTGGCGCTGAACGATCGAGCGTGGCGCGTCGTGCCGCCTCACTTGCGCGATCGCCTCCGCGTCATCTTCCAGTCGGCCGAGCCGATCGCCGGCGGCTGGCGGCCGAGCCGGCGCGCCGTCGTGATCTCGGTGATCGGCCATCTGCGTGACGTCAAGGATCCGCTGCGCGCCGCCTGGGCGGCGCAGATGCTACGACGGGCGAGCCGCGTGCGGGTCGAGCAGGTTGGCCGCGCCTACACGCCGGCCTGGGCCGCGCGGGCGCGCGCCGAGATGGCGAACAACCGGCGCTACCTCTGGCATGGCGATGTGCCGGCCGCCGCCGTCCGCCGCTTGCTCGCGCGCAGCCACGCCATGGTGATTTCATCCTCGAGCGAAGGGGGCGCCAATGTCGTGTCCGAGGCCGCCGTTGCAGGCGTGCCGATCCTGGCCTCGCGCATCGACGGCAATGTCGGCCTGCTCGGCCGCGACTACCCCGGCTACTTCCCGGTCGGCGACACCGAGGCGTTGGCCCGTCTGATGCAGCGCATCGAAAGCGAGCCGACCTTCGTTCGACACCTGCAGCGGGCCTTGCGCCGGCGCGCGCCGCTGTTCAAGGCAACGCGCGAGATCGCTGCTTGGCGCCGCTTGCTGGCCGAGATCGCGCGATGAGTCAGAGCCGTCGGACGGCGAGACGGGCGGCGGCATGCCAGCGGGAGTTCTGCGCCATCACTCGCAGATAGATCTGTTGTGGGTTCGCGCCGCACTGGTGCTCCAGCACGATCTGCACCGGCGAGGCGGCCTCCAAGAAGCCCTCGAACAGGCTCGGAACCATGTTGGCGTTGCTGGTGCTGCCGATGCAGATCACCGAGCGGTCGGCATTGTCGATGGCGCGGAGGTTTTGCGAGTCGTCGCGCCGCTCCGGGTCCAAGGTGCGCAACCGGCAATAGCCGGCGGCCGCCGGCGAGCGGATGGCGGTGGTTTCGGCTGGGTCACTGTCGGTGTAGTAGGTGACCATCGACAGGCCGCTGAAATGATAGGTACCCGGCGCCAGGGTCACGATTCCGGTCGTGAAGTCGCACTGGATGGCAGTGCCTCGGCGGGCATCGGTGTCGGTGAACACCCGCCGGTTCCAGCCCGGCTTCATAGGCTTGGTATTGGGCGAGAATTCGGTGAAGGCCGCGTACTCCAGCAGGGCTTGGGACGATAGCGGCGCGGCACCGACGAGCATCGCGGCGCCACCGAGCAGAAACCCGCGGCGGCCGGGCGCGCTCATCTACAGCGCCCGTCGGCGGCTGGAGATGACGCCGCTTGCGATGCCGTGCCATTCGATCGTGCCCGACAGCCGCGAATGCTCGATCTTGGGGCAGCGGTTCATCACCACTTTCAGTCCGGCGGCTTCGGCGCGTGCCGCCGCCGCGTCGTTGCGCACGCCGAGCTGCATCCACACCACCTTGGCGCCGTGGGCGATCGCGGCGTCGGTGATCGGGCCGGCCGCCTCGGAATTGCGGAAGATGTCGACCATGTCGGCTTTCTGCGGCAATTCGTCGAGCGCGCCGTAGACTTTCTGTCCGAGGATTTCCTGGCCGGCGGCCGCGGGATTGACCGGCATCACCTTGTAGCCGCGGTCGAGCAGGTACTTCATGGCGAAATAGCTCGGACGATTCCAGTTGGCCGAGGCGCCGACCATGGCGATGGTCTTGCACTCGCGCAGGATCCTGCGCAGGTAGGCGTCGTCGTAGCGATCGTGGACGATGGCGGACCTCGAGGCGGGCATTTGGGCGGACATTGGGGGAGTATACATGGCGCAGCCGCTGCTGTTCGAACCGATTTCCCTGCGCGACGTCAGGCTGAAGAACCGAGTGGTCGTGGCGCCGATGCATCAATATTCGGCGGTCAAGGGTTTCGCCACGGATTGGCATCTGATGAATGCCGGCCGCTATGCCGCCGGCGGCGCCGGCGTGGTGATCATGGAATCGACCAAGGTCGAGCGGCGCGGCTGCGGCACGGTGGGCGACCTCGGCATCTGGGACGACGCCTTCATTCCCGGCCTCAGACGCTGTGTCGATTTCATCCGCCAGCACGACGCGGTGCCCGGCATCCAGCTCGGCCATTCCGGGCGCAAGGCGCGGCGGTTCCGGCCGTGGGAGGGCGGCGCGCCGCTCACGCCGTCGCCCGAGATCGACGACTGGGAGCAGTGGGAGCTGGTGTCGTCGAGCACCCTCGCCGCGCCGGAGAGCGACCCCACGCCGCGGGCGCTGACGCGTGACGAGATTCCCGAGGTGATCGAGCGCTGGGGCCAGGCGGCGCGGCGCGCCGACGAGGCGGGCTTCGACGTGCTCGATATCCACGCCGCCCACGGCTACCTGATCCACCAGTTCCTCTCGCCGTTTTCCAACCGGCGCAATGACGATTACGGCGGCAGCGAGCTGAACCGCATGCGCTTTTGCATCGAGGTAGTGGAAAGCGTGCGTGCCCATTGGCCGGCCGGCAAGCCGCTGTTCGTGCGCTTCTCGGTCGAGGACGATTCCGGCTGGGGACCGGACCAGAGCGTGGCCCTGGCCAAGATTCTGAAGCCCAAGGGCGTCGACGTGATCGACTGCAGCTCGGGCGGCATGCGCGGCTCGCCGGTGGTGAGCGCGGGGCCGGTGACCTACGGCTATCAGGTGCCCTATGCCGAGCGGTTGCGCCGTGACGCCGACATCATGACCATGGCGGTCGGCCTGATCGTCCATGCAGATCAAGCGGAGCAGATCCTGCAGGAGGGCAGAGCCGACCTGATAGCGCTCGCCCGCGAGCTGCTCTATAATCCCAACTGGCCGATGGACGCCGCGCAGAAGCTCGGCGTCGATCGCCAGTTCGGCTCGGTGCCGCCGCCACAGGCCTACTGGCTCGCCAAGCGGGCGCAGTCGGTCAAGAGCGTGGTGCCGTCGACTTATAGCCGGGGAATTAACGTCGCATGACGTGACAGCCCGACACTATTTCCAGAGGCCGGCCATACCTCTGCCTCAAATCCGCTCCTATAGTCGACCAGGACGTGGCGCGGTTTAAGGGATTATCCGTAAATAAT
>Ga0194131_10008951_pt1 | contig 12831 bp, 10 predicted proteins | sample TA2KigO120mmetaG_FD_148631 | JGI IMG/M metagenome (GOLD analysis project Ga0194131, IMG submission 148631) | Freshwater microbial communities from Lake Tanganyika, Tanzania - TA2015053 Kigoma Offshore 120m | ecosystem: Environmental > Aquatic > Freshwater > Lake | place: Tanzania: Lake... | reverse complement strand
GGCCGGGGGACGGCGGCGACGGTGGGCCGGGCCCGACCCCGGACGATCCGCCGAGCGGCGATGGCGGCGGCAGCCACGACGATGGTGGCGGCAGCCACGACGATGGCGGCGACGACAGCGGCGACGACAGCGGCGGCGGCAGCGGCAGCGGCGGCAGCGGCAGCGGCAGCGGCAGCGGCAGCGGCCCGCGCGGCGGCGACGACGACGAAGCGCCGGTGCCCGAGCCGGCCACCCTGCTCCTCCTCGGCGGCGGCCTTGCGGCGCTCGCGGCCGCGCGGCGCCGGCGCAAGGCGTAACGCGCGCAGCGCGGCGCCGGCACCTGGCGTCACGCGCGCAGCGCAGGCGCAGGTCGCTCTCACGCGGCGTGATTCGCCGCGGTGAGCGGCATTGTCGTTGGCGGGCAGCCCGCGCGCCGGGCGCCGTTCCTTGCAACGCGAAGTCTCGCTCCTAAGATCGCGCCCCTTTCGTAACCCCATGCAATGGAGCGACTTGGAGCAATGGCCTTCGACGTCGAGACGACCAGCGCGACGCAGGCGACCGTGCGGGTCAGCGTCTCCCCCGACGCCTTCGCGCAGGCGCTGCAGGCGGAGATCGGCAACCTGTCGCAACGCGCGCGCATCCCGGGGTTCCGGCCGGGCAAGGTGCCGAAGAGCCTCGTCGCCAAGCGTTTCGGCGATTCGGTCGGCAAGGATCTGCGCCGCAAGCTCTTCACCGACGCGTTCCAGGCCGGCCTGCGCGAGCGCAAGCTCCACCCGGTCGAGCCGCCGATGGTCAAGGACGAGGACCTCGCGCCGGCCGCCGACGGCTCGATGTCGGTGCAGCTCGAACTCGAGGTCATCCCCCACATCGAGCCGACCGGCTACGACCGCTTCAGCGTGACGCCGCCGGCGATGGAGCTGAAGGACGAGGACGTCGAGCGCGAACTCGAGGGGCTGCGTCGGCAGGCCGCCGACGCCGCCGAGATCGCCGACGGGCAGACGGTGGCGGGCGACATCGTCATCGCCGACCTGCAGCTCGCCTTCGTCGACGGCACGACGTTCCCGAACAAGCTCGAGAATCGGATCATCGACACCGGCGCCGGCCTGTGCGACGGCGTCGCCTGCGACGACGCGAAGACGAAGTTCGTCGGCGCGAAGCGCGGCGACACCGTGCGCGTGTCGATGGTGCTGCCGGACGCCTTCCCGGTCGAGGCGCATCGCGGCAAGACCGCCGCCACCGACTGCGCGGTGAAGGACATCCGTCGCGTGACGCTGCCCGACCTCGCGGCGCCCGAGTTCCTCGACCGCTTCAAGGCCAAGGACCTCGACGAGCTGAAGGCCCACCTGCGCGAACGCCTGAAGCAGGTGCAGAAGGCGCAGCAGGATCGCGCCGTCGAGGAACTCTGCGTCGATCAGCTCATCGAGCGCCACGCCGTGGCGCTGCCAGCGGCCTTCGTGGTGCGCAACGTCGAGGCCGAGCGGGAGCGCATCCGCCGCGACCTGGTCAACCGCGGCGCGCCGCCGGCCGACGTCGAGAAGCAGCTGCTCGAGCAGGAGGGCAGGATCAAGGCGGACGTCGAGCGGCGCATCCGCGAGGCGTTCCTGCTCGACCGGATCGCCGAGAAGCAGGAGGTGCAGGTCAGTACCCAGGAACTCGAGAACCAGTTCATGCTGATGGCGCGGTCGTGGCAGGTCGAGCCGCAGAAGCTGTTCGACCACTTCCAGAGCCAGGGGATGCTGCCCCGGGTGGTGGAGGACCTGCGCCGGGCCAAGGTGCGACGGCAGTTAAGGGAGGCGGCGGCGGCGACCGAGAGTGGCCAGCAGGCCGGCGCGAAGGCGTCGTGAACCGCCGCTCCCCCATCGAACCGGAGAACGACCGTGAGCACCGAGGGCCGACCGTGAGCACCGAACGACTCGAGATCATCCCGAACCCGCCCTACGTCATCGAGAAGACCGGCCGCGGCGAGCGCGCCTACGACATCTACTCGCGCCTGCTCGAGGACCGGATCATCTTCCTCGGCACGTCGATCAACGGCTTCGTCGCCAACGCCGTGGTGGCCCAGCTCCTGTTCCTCCAGAAGGAGAACAAGAAGCAGGACATCCACATGTACATCAACAGCCCCGGCGGCGAGGTCACCGCCGGACTCGCCATCTACGACACCATGCGCTTCGTCGAGTGCCCGATCTCGACCTGGTGCATCGGCCAGGCGTCCAGCATGGGAGCGATCCTGCTGGCAGCCGGGACCAAGGGCAAGCGCTACAGCCTGCCCCACTCGCGGGTGATGATCCACCAGCCGTGGGGCGGCGCGCGCGGCACCGCCGAGGACATCGCGATCCAGGCGCGCGAGATCAAGACGCTGAAGAAGTCGCTGGTCGACATCCTGGTCCGGCACACCGGGCAGACGGCCGGGCGGATCGAGGCCGATTGCGATCGCGACCACTTCATGTCGGGGGAGGAGGCGAAGGCCTACGGCCTCGTCGACGAAGTGGTGCAGCCGCCGGAACCGGGCGCGGCGGCCGACCCCAGGAAGAAGTGAATCCGAAGAAGCAGTGACCAGGAAGACGCGGTGACGCCGCCGACGTGACGCATGGCCGGCCGCGGCGCGACCGGCCACGCGAAGGCGCAAGACGGAGCGGAACGGATGTCGAAGCCACGCGCAGGCGGCGAGCATGAACGCTGCACGTTCTGCGAGAAGCCGCGCAGCCGCGTGCTCAGCCTGATCGCGGGACCGCCGGGCGTCTACATCTGCAACGAGTGCGTCGAGCTGTGCAACACGCTCCTGCTCGAGGAGCTGAAGCCGAAGAACGCGCCGGCGCAGAAGCCGAAGCGCGATCCGGCCAAGGAGCTGGGCGAGATCCCCGCTCCCGACCAGATCCGCGCGTTCCTCGACGAGTACGTGATCGGCCAGGAGCACGCCAAGAAGGTGCTCTCGGTGGCGGTCTGGACCCATTACCAGCGCATCCTCCATCCGGAGGCGTCGCGCGACGTCGAGCTCGAGAAGAGCAACATCCTGCTGATCGGTCCGACCGGCTCGGGCAAGACGCTGCTGGCGCGCTCGCTGGCGCGGATGCTGAAGGTCCCGTTCGCGATCAGCGACGCCACCACGCTCACCGAGGCGGGCTACGTCGGCGAGGACGTCGAGAACATCGTCCTGCGCGTGGTGCAGGCGGCCAACTACTCGATCGAGGCGGCCGAGCGCGGCATCGCCTACATCGACGAGATCGACAAGATCGCGCGCACTTCGCAGAACGTTTCGATCACCCGCGACGTCTCGGGCGAGGGCGTCCAGCAGGGGATGCTGAAGATCCTCGAAGGCACGATGGCGAACGTCCCGCCGCAGGGCGGCCGCAAGCATCCCGAGCAGCAGTACCTCCACGTCAACACCGCCAACATCCTCTTCATCTGCGGCGGCACCTTCGTCCAGCTCGAGGAGATCATCAAGCGCCGCGTCGGCCGCCGCGGCATCGGCTACGGCAGCACCATCGGTCGCGGTCCCGACGGCGAGCTCGCCCCGCGCGACGAAGAGGAGCTCGAGCACGTGCTGCGCCAGGTCGAGAGTGACGACCTGATCTCGTTCGGGATGATCCCCGAGTTCATCGGCCGCCTGCCGGTGATCGGCATCCTCGACCCGCTGTCCGACGACGACTTCGTGCGCATCCTGGTCGAACCGCGCAATTCGGTGGTCCGCCAGTTCAAGAAGATGTTCGAGCTCGAGGGCCACCAGCTCGAGTTCACGCCCGAAGCGTTGCGGGTCATCGCGCGCCGCGCCAAGGCGAAGAAGACCGGGGTGCGGGCGCTGCGCTCGATCATGGAGGAGATCTTCCTCGATCTCTTCTACGACCTGCCGCATCGCGAGCCGGGGCGTTGCGTCATCACCGGCGCCTTCATCGAGGGCCGTGAGAAGGCGCAGTGGGACCCGCTGCCCAAGCCGGCCTCGACCGAGCACCGCCAGGCCGGGTGAGCGGCACGACTCCCGCGCGACCGTCGCTGACCGACCTGCCGCTCGACGCGTTCGAGCCGCTGGCGGAGGAGCTCGGAGAGAAGCGCTTCGCCGGTCGCAACCTCGCCCGCTGGGTGTTCGAGCGGCGCGTGCACGACTGGGACGCGATGAGCGACCTGTCGAAGCGCTTCCGCACCGCGCTGGCGGAGCGCTTCGTGGTGCGCCGCACCGTGGTGGCCGCCGATCGCGCCGATCCCGGCGGCACGCGCGCCTTCGTCCTGCGCCTCGCCGACGGGCGCTCGATCGAGACGGTGCTGATCCCCGAGGAGGAGCGCCGCACCGTCTGCGTCTCGACCCAGGTCGGCTGCCCGGTCGCCTGCGTCTTCTGCGCGTCGGGACTCGACGGACTGCTGCGCAACCTCACCGCCGGCGAGATCGTCGAGCAGGTGATGACGGTGCAGGACGTCCTCCCGGCCGGTGAACGGGTCAGCAACGTCGTCGTCATGGGCATCGGCGAGCCGACCATGAACCTGACCGCGCTGACGCAGGCGCTCTCGACCTGGAACGATCCGCGCGGGCTCGGGCTCGGCGCCCGCCGCATCACGGTGTCGACGGTGGGCTGGCCGGCCCGCATCGACCGTCTGGCCGCGCTCGACAAGGAATTCGGTCTCGCCATCTCGCTGCATGCGCCGCGCCAGGAGCTGCGCCAGCAGCTGATCCCGAACGGCGGGCAGGTGCCGCTGGCCGAGCTGCTCGCGGCGGCGAAGCGCTGGTTCGCCCGCACCGGCCGGCGCGTGACCTTCGAATACGTGCTGATCGAGGGCAAGAACGCGAGCCCGCGCGAGGCCGCCGAGCTGGCCGCGCTGCTGCGCGGCTTCCCCTGCCATGTCAACCTGATCCCGGTCAATCCGGTGGCGGGGCTGCCCTGGCAGCGGCCGGCGCCCGATGCGATCGACCGCTTCCGCGCCATCCTGCTCGAAGCCGGACTCGACGCCACGGTCCGCCATCCGCGCGGCGACGGCATCGCCGCCGCGTGCGGCCAGCTGCGACTCGAGGTGGAGCGCGACGCCGGGACGGGCGCCGCGGTCGGTCGCCCGCCTACCACTCCCCCAGCGTGACCGCCACCGTGCGCCGCTCCAGCCGGCGCACGCATTCGAGCTCGACGGTGGTGCCGGGCGCGGCGGCCGCGACGCGCGCCGTCAGCTCGTCGACCGAGCCGAGCGGCTCGCCGTTCCAGCCGACGACGACGTCATGCGGTTCGAGCGCGGCTGCCAGCGCCGGGCTGCCCTCGAACACGTCGGTCACGACGATGGCTCCCGGACGCCCGAGCTGGTGCAGGAACTCGTCCTCGACCAGGTCGTGGGCCCCGAAGCCGAGCCAGGCGCGCCCGCGCGCGACCATCGCGGCCGCGCCGCTGTCCGCGAGCGGTGTCGCAGCGGGGTTCGCCGCACCGGCGAGCACCGAGGACAACCCCTGCTGCATCGTCATCGCCGGCAGCGCCAGCAGCGGCGCCTGCCGCAGCGCGGTCCCGGCGGCGAGCTCCCGCGACGGCTGCAGCAGGAGTCCGGCGATCCGGCCGTCCTGGCCGGCGATGACGCCGCCCGCGCTGTCGGGCGAACGCACCAGCGAGACCCGCAACAGCTGGTCGAAGCGCCGACCGCCCACCGTCGGGTTGCGCACCGGCTCCTGCAGGAAACCGAGCACCAGCGAACCGTCCTCGCTCGCGTCGGTCGCGCGCGGTTCGCGCGGCTGTCCGAACAGCGTCACGACGTAGCGCCCTTCGGCGGCCGCCGGTTCCGGCTGCGCGAACTCGAGCGCCGGCAACTCGATCGGTCCGATCTCGAGCACGCCGACGTCGGTGCTCGCGTCGATGCCGATCACGCGCGCCCGCCGCGGGCGAAGCTGCGCCGCCTCCTGGAAATGGACGGCGACGCGGCCGGCCTGCTCCAGCGACGAGCCGATGGTCACGACATGGCCGGCGCGGTCCACGACGAGGCCGCTCGCCTCGACCGCCACGCTCATCCCGTCGCCGACGCGCCGCTCGATCGACAGTTGCACGACGTTGCAGACCACGCGCTGCACCGAGTGCGAGAGCGCCTTCTTGATCTCGGCGCGGCGGGCGCCGTCGAGCGGCGCCGGCGCCGGCCGGACCGGCACGAACTCGAACTCCGCCGCCTGGACCCCGGCCACCGGCTGGATCGCGGCCGCCTCCTGCCCGCGCGCCACCGCTGCCGTCAGCAGCAGCGCCGCCGCGAGACCGGACGCGCGCGACTGCACGCCGTCGAGCGACCCGATCCGCGGCAGCGACTTCACATGTTCCTCCGACCGCCCGGCGGACGGACCGCGCCGGGCGCCGACTTCCGGCGGGAAGCGCCATCGTCGCCGCCGCGCTCGAGCTGGTCGAACTGCGGATCGAGCGCCTGCTCGAAGGCGCGCAGCCGCCGCTCGTTGCCGATCGAGTGGATCGGCACGCCGTCGAACGAGGTGCCACCCTCGACGATCCGCCCCGGCGCGGGAGCCGGCGGCGTCGGCCGCGACGGCCGCAGCGACTGGATCCCGATCGAGACCGCGAGCAGCGCCGCCGCCGCCCAGCCGCTGACCTGCACCAGGCGCGGCAGCAGCCGCGGCGCCGCCGGCGGCGGGCCGTGGATCGCTCCCATCACGCCGGCCACGAGCGCCTCGCCCGCGGCTTCGCTGCGCAGTTCGCGCGTCGCCGCCTCGCGCACGGTGCCGAGCAGGGCGCGCAGCTCGGCGAACTCGCGGAAGCAGGCGAGGCAGCCGCGCAGGTGCGCCTCCACGGCGACGCGCTCGCGACCGTCGAGGTCGTCGCCGGCGAGCAGGTCGAGCAGCGGGCGCGCTGCAGCGCAATCGAGCGGATGATCGGGGGACGGGAGTCGCATGGTTCTTTCGCCCCAGGGACGGGGCCTTCTGCGGGTCACGGGTGCGGGGCGTCTTCGTCGGAACGCGATGGCGGCGGCGCCTCGTGCCGGGCGGCCCGCTCCATCCGTTCCCAGTGTTCCTTGAACTGGCGACGCGCGATGTGGAGCCGCCAACGCACGGTGGCGTGGGTCGACTTCACGATCGTCGCGATCTCCTTGCACGACAGGCCATCGAGCTCGCGCAGCGTCATCACCGTCCGGTACTTCTCGGGCAGCTTCGCCAGCACGGCGCGCACCCGCGCGATGGTCTCGGCCGATTCGATGTGGCCGGCCGGGCCCTCGGCCGCCGCGTCGTCCGCGAGCGCGCCGGCGACGTCGTCGAGCTGCACCGGCTTCAGCCGCGCGCGCTTGCGCATCGCGTCGATGGCGAGGTTCACGACGATCCGGTAGAGCCACGTGTAGAAGCTCATCCCGAAGTCGAAGCGCGCGAGCGCCTTGTACGCGCGCAGGAAGCCGTCCTGCACCACGTCGCGCGCTTCCTCGGCATCGCCGAGCAGGTGGTACGCCGCCCACCACGCCCGCTCCTCGTAGCGGCGGACCAGCCCCTCGAACGCCCGCGTGTCGCCGGCGAGCGTCGCCTGCACCAGCGTGTTGTCGTTGGCGTCGGGCGCGCCGGGCGCGCCGCCGTCAGGTCTCAGCTTCTGCATCGTTCCGGACGCTCCCGGACCCGACGCAGCCGCAGCGCCGGCGCGGACGCCGCCTTCCAGGCGCTGCAGCGGGACCTGCATTTCACCGAGCCTCCGCGAACCGGGCGCGTCCGAAGCGGGCGCGCGCCAACGGCCCCTACGACGAGGAGGTCGATCTGTTGGCCGCCGTCCCCGGAGCGGAGCGTGGTCCGGTTCGGATTTCGCCCCATCACGTCTCCGCGGTCGCAGCGCTCCAGCGGAACTTTCCGATCGCGCGGTACTTCGCGTAGCGCCGCTCGAGGAGTTCCACGACCGGCAACGCCGAGAGCGCGTCGAGCTGGCTCAGCAACGCGGTCCGCAGGGTCGCCGCCATCCCGACCGGGTCGCGGTGGGCGCCGCCCGGCGGTTCCTCGATCACCCCGTCGACGACCCCGAGCTCGAGCAGATCCGGCGCTGTCAGCCGCAGCGCCTTGGCCGCCTCGCCCTTCTTCTCGGCGTCCTTCCAGAGGATCGCGGCGCACCCCTCCGGCGAGATCACCGAGTAGTAGGCGTGCTCGAGGATCAGCAGCTTGTCGGCGACGCCGATGCCGAGCGCGCCGCCGCTGCCGCCTTCGCCGATCACGACGCTCACCACCGGCACCCGCAGCGTCGCCATCTCCTGGATGCTCTTCGCGATGGCGCCGGCCTGGCCGCGCTCTTCCGCGCCGATGCCGGGGAACGCCCCCTGCGTGTCGATCAGCGTCACGATCGGCACGCCGAACTTCTCGGCGAGGCGCATCTTGAGCAGCGCCTTGCGGTAGCCCTCGGGGTGGGCGCAGCCGAAGTTCGCAGCGACGCGCTCCTTGGTCGTCTTGCCCTTGCGATGCGCCACCACGAGGACGCGGCGCGGCCCGAGCGCCGCCAGCCCGCAGCTGATCGCCTGGTCGTCGCCGTAGCAGCGGTCGCCGTGCAGTTCGAGGAAGCCGGTGAAGGCGTGCTCGATGTAGTCGGTGGCGTGCGGCCGGCGCGGATGGCGGGCGAGGCGGACGCGGTCCCACGGCGTGAGCTCGCTGAAGATCTTGCGGATCAGCTTGTCGCGCAGGTTCTTCAGCGGACCGACTTCGGCCAGGACCTCCTGCGGCTTGAGCGCCGCCGGCGCGGTCGTCGCCAGCTTCTCGATCTCGGTGATCTTCTGGTCGATCTCGGCGATCGGCTTCTCGAAGTCGAGCCAGTCCTTCAGGTCGTGCGCACTGGCCAAGCGGCGATCTCCACCGGTCTTCCAAGGTCGCGCCTCGCGGCGTCGCTCGACCCTGAGCGGAGCGCACGATAAAGAATCGCCGGAATGGCGCCCCATTCCCCCTCCACGCGTGCGTTCCTGCGGGTCGAAGTGGCGACTCGGCCCGGCTTTCCCGACGCGGCGGCGGCCAAGCTCGAGGCGGAGATCGGGCGGCTGCTCGGCCGCACGATCGGGGTCGCGCTGGTGCGCGGCTACTCGATCGCCTTCCCGGCGGGAGCGCTGCCGACCGGCGCCGATGCGGCGCAGCGGCTCCACGCGGTGCTGGCCGACCCGGTGCTGCATGAATCGCGCGTGCTCGCCGCCGACGCGCCGGTGCCGGCGCCGCCCGCCGGCCATCGCCGCCTCGATGTCGTCCGGCGCCCCGGAGTGATGGACCCGGCGGCCGCGTCGGTCCTGCGCGCGCTGCACGCGGTCGGGCTCGCGGGCGAATCGGCGCGCACCTACCGCGCGGTGCTGGTCCGCGGCGCGCGCGACGCGGACGAACTCCGGCGCATCGGCGAACGCTGCCTCGCCAACCTGCTGGTCGAGGAGGTGAGGGTCGACCCGGCCGAGCCGATCGTGCCGTTCGCCGACCTCGCGCCGGCGCCCTTCCGCCGGGTCGAGGTGCCGCTGCGCGACGCCGAGGACGCGGCGCTGCTGCGGATCAGCCGGGACGGGATGCTGGCGCTCGACCTCGCCGAGATGCGCGCGATCCAGGCGCACTTCCGTGCCGAGGGGCGCGAGCCGACCGACGTCGAGCTCGAGACCCTGGCGCAGACCTGGTCGGAGCACTGCAAGCACAAGACGCTGACCAGCGAGGTCACGCTCACCGGCGACGGCGCGCCGCGCCGCTACGGCAACCTGCTGAAGGAGACGATCTTCGCCGCGACGCGCACGCTGGCGAAGCCGTGGTGCCTGTCGGTGTTCAAGGACAACGCCGGCGTGATCGAGTTCGATGACGAGTACGCCGTCACGTTCAAGGTCGAGACGCACAACCATCCGTCCGCGCTCGAGCCCTACGGCGGCGCCGGCACCGGCATCGGCGGCGTGATCCGCGACACGCTCGGCACCGGGCTCGGCGCCAAGCCGATCCTCTCGACCGACGTCTTCTGCGTCGGTCCGCTGTCGCTGGAACCGGAGGAGCTCCCGCCCGGCACGCTGCCGCCGCGCCGCATCCTGCAGGGCGTCGTCGCCGGGGTGCGCGACTACGGCAATCGGATGGGCATCCCGACCTGCAACGGCGCGGTGTTCGTGCATCCCGACTACCGGACCAACCCGCTGGTCTTCGCCGGCAACGTCGGCCTGATCCCGCGCGACCGGATCGAGAAGGCGGCCCGCAAGGGCGACAAGGCGTTCGTGCTGGGCGGTCGCACCGGCCGCGACGGCATCCACGGCGCCACCTTCTCCAGCCTCTCGCTCGACAGCTCGAGCTCGACCGTGGCGTCGGGAGCGGTGCAGATCGGCAACGCGATCGAGGAGAAGAAGCTCCTCGACGCCGTCCTCGACGCGCGCGATCGCGGCATCTTCACCGCGGTGACCGACTGCGGCGCCGGCGGCCTTTCCTCCGCCATCGGCGAGATGGGCGAGGCGCTCGGCGCCGACATCGAGCTGGCGCGCGTGCCGCTCAAGTACCAGGGGCTCACCGCCGGCGAGATCTGGATCAGCGAGGCGCAGGAGCGGATGGTCGTCGCGGTGAAGCCGGAGCGCGCCGCCGAGCTCGTCGAGCTGTGCCGGATGCACGGCGTCGAGGCGACCGAACTCGGCACCTTCACCGGCAGCGGCCGGCTGCGCCTGACGTTCGCCGGCCAGCCGGTCGCCGACCTGGCGATGAAGTTCCTCCACGACGGGATCCCGAAGCACTCGCGCGCGGCCACGGTGGCGGCGGTGGTCGAGGCGGACGTCGCCCTGCCGGCGGGACTCGATGCGCGCGCGCTGCTGCTGGCGCTGCTCGCTTCGCCCGACATCACCAGCAAGGAGGAGATCGTCCGCCAGTACGACCACGAGGTGCTGGCCGGGTCGGCGGTGAAGCCGCTGGTCGGGCCGGGCGGCTACGGGCCGTCGGATGCCTGCGTCGCGGCGCCGCGGCTCGGCTCGCGCCGCGGCATCGCGGTCGGCTGCGGCATGTCGCCCACCACCGGCGCGGTCGACCCGCATGCGATGGCGCTGCTCGCGGTGGACGAGGCGGTGCGCAACGTGCTCTGCGTCGGCGGCCGTTTCGACCGCCTCGCGCTGCTCGACAACTTCGCGTGGCCGTCGGTCGACGACGCGGCGACGCTCGGCTCGATCGCCCGCTGCGCCGAAGGGTGTCGCGACGCCGCGCTCGCCTACGGCACGCCGTTCATCTCGGGCAAGGACTCGCTGCACAACCAGACCCGCACCCGGGACGGCGTGATCCGCATCCCGCCGACGCTGCTGGTCTCGGCCATCGCGCTGCTCGACGACGTCACGACCGCGGTCACCATGGACGCGAAGGCCCCCGAGGATCTCCTGATCCTGGTGGGCGAGACGCGGCGCGAGCTCGGCGGCTCGCGCCTGCTGCAGGAGCTGAAGCTCGGCGGCGGACGCATCCCGCGCCTCGACCTCGCCGCCGCCGCGCGGCTCCACGCGGCGGTCGCGCGGGCGATCGCGACGCGCAAGGTCCGCGCCGCGCACGACCTGTCCGAGGGCGGGCTCGCCGTCGCCACGGCCGAGATGTGCCTCGCCGGCGGCCTCGGCGCCGCGCTCCACCTCGGTTCGCTGCCGCGGCCGGCCGGCTGCGACGAGGATCTCGCGCTGCTGTTCAGCGAGAGCGCGCCGCGCTATCTGCTGTCGGTGCGCTGGGACGACGCCGATGCCGTCACGCGCGAACTGGCCGGCGTGCCGCACGCCGTCATCGGCAGCTTCACGCGCGAGCCGGTGCTGACCATCGGCGGCCTCGGGCCGGCACCGCTGCTGCAGGCCGACCTCGGCGCGATCACCAAGGCCTTCCGCACGGGGCTCGACTTCTGATGGCTCAACGACCGCGCGCCCTCGTCGTCCGTTCAGCCGGCACCAACTGCGACGCCGAGACGGCGTTCGTCCTCGAGCAGTGCGGCGCCACCGCCACCATCGTGCCGGCCGAGCCGTTCCTCGCGCGACCGGCGCAGCTGGCCGACTACCAGCTGCTGGCGATCCCGGGCGGCTTCAGCTACGGCGACGACATCCTCGCCGGCAAGGTGTTCGGCCTCGAGCTGGCGACGCACGCCGGCGAGGAGATCGTCAAGCTGGTGCAGCGCGGCGGCGCGGCGATCGGCATCTGCAACGGCTTCCAGATCCTGGTGCAGATGGGGCTCCTCCCCGGCATGGCGAAGCCGTTCGGCGCGCCCGAGGTGACGCTGACCGACAACGACGTCCACAAGTACCAGGACCGCTGGGTGCGCATGCGCGTGACCAGCGACCGTTGCGCCTGGCTGCGCAAGGGCGAGACGCTGGCGGCTCCCGCGGCGCACGGCGAGGGCAAGCTGGTGCCGCGCGATGCGACGGTCCGCCGGCGGCTGCATGACGAGGGCCATGTGGTGCTGCGCTATGTCGGCCCCGACGGCGCCGACGATCCGCCGTTCCCGTGGTGCCCGAACGGCGCGATCGACGCCATCGCCGGACTGACCGACCGCACTGGCCGCATCCTCGGCCTGATGCCCCACCCGGAGCGCCACTACTTCCCGTGGCAGCACCCGACCTGGACGCGCGACGGGCTGGCCGAAGTGACCGACGGCCGGCGGCTGTTCGAGCGCGGCGTGCAGGCGGTGGTGACGGCGGGCTGAGCGCGGCGCCGGCCTGACTATCGCCCCTTGTCCTCCGCCATCCGGCGCTGCGCCTCGCGCGCCGGCTGGAAGCGCGGGTCGAGCTTGAGGGCGCGTTCGTAATGGGCGGCGGCATCGCTGCGACGCCCCATCCGCTCCAGCACCGCGCCGCGCTGGAACAGCGATCCCGCCGAGCCGCCGCCACGGCGCTCGAGCCGATCGAGCGCGGCGAGCGCGGCGTCGTGCTCGCCCGCTTCGGCGAGCGCGCGACTGACCTGCAGCAGCAGCGCCGGCGCGCGCTGCTCGAGCTCGGCGAGGCGCGCCGCGGAGTCGG
>Ga0194131_10008946_pt1 | contig 12836 bp, 13 predicted proteins | sample TA2KigO120mmetaG_FD_148631 | JGI IMG/M metagenome (GOLD analysis project Ga0194131, IMG submission 148631) | Freshwater microbial communities from Lake Tanganyika, Tanzania - TA2015053 Kigoma Offshore 120m | ecosystem: Environmental > Aquatic > Freshwater > Lake | place: Tanzania: Lake... | reverse complement strand
CTGAGTGGATGCGGCAAGCGGTTTCGCCGGAAAGCATCAAATACCTGCAAAGACTGCGCAAGAACATCCCCTTCGGCACGAACGATTTTGATCTGGCAGGATTGCGTGCGGGCATGGGATCCCGTCGCCCGCCAACCATCAAGGGCGTCAAACTCATCAAGGTGAAGATCGGAGACATTCCCTGTGAGTGGGTGCTGGCGCCCGGCGCGAACCCCGATCTACGGCTGCTGTATCTGCACGGCGGCGGCTTTGTCGCGGGCTCCGGAGGATACTATCTGGCGCAGGCGGCGCACATCTCGGCGTCGGTAAAGTGTGCCGTCCTCCTCCCCGACTATCGGCTCGCGCCAGAGCACCGCTTCCCTGCGGGACTTGAGGATTGTGTTTCCGCCCACAAATGGCTGGTCGCGAACGGACCGGCCGGCCCCGGACCTGCCAGAGCCACATTCGTAGCTGGCGATTCTGCCGGCGGCAACTTGACCCTGGCGACCCTGCTGGCGCTGCGGGACCGTAAACTGCCGCTGCCTGCCGGAGGAATCGCCATTTCACCGGTCACCGACCTGACCCTGGTCAGCGAGTCGCTGCGGACAGTCAGCGACCCCATCATCAGCGCGCGAACCATGCCCCTGTTCCGGCAACATTATCTGGGGGAAAGCGATCCGCGCGATCCGCTGGCCTCGCCCGTCTTTGGCGACTACCGTGGCATTCCACCGCTGTTGATCCAGGTCGGTGAGCACGAGATGCTCCGTGACGACAGCATCCGGGTGGCGAGGAAGGCTCGTGCGGACGGCATCTCGGTGAAGCTCGAAGTTTGGCCGGGCATGTTCCATGTGTTCCAGTCCCACGAACCGTTGCTCCCTGAAGCCCGAGAGGCCATCGCTCACATTTCGGAGTTCATGCACTCGTGTCTGCCCCGAGAGTAAGGAATCTGCTGCTCTGTCCGACTGGAACTCTTGCTTCCATCGGCGTGGAGACCGACCGCGGCGCGACCTTCATTGCCGGCATGATGGCATCGCCGAGCCGCCCCTGAACGACGTCTGGACGATTCCCGGCGAGGAACATCTTCTCGCTGCTTTCCAGGCGGAAGACCGCGAGCGTTTCACCCAGATCGACGCCACGTCGCATTATCACGCGCTGCAGATCCGGGACTTCCTCTTACGCGATCCGTGAACGTCGGCCGCCGCTCGTGACCGGTGAGGACGGCCGCGCCCGTGGTGGAGTTGTTCACCGCGATCTACCGCTCAAACCGCGAAGGTGGGCCAGTGGTGCTAGACCAAGGGCCTGCGTGGTTGCTATTGCTCAGCAAGCCGCGCCGATTAGAACTGCTTCAGTTTCGTTCCCAACCCCTCCCCGGTCACGAACAACGGCCTACCCGCAGCGTCCGACACCCCGCGGGCGATGGGCCTCAGCACCCAACGCTACGACGCGAACTTACTTCGGTGTTTCGGACCGAAGCGCGCCGACTTGCGACTTGATACCACCCACAACCGTCCGCCTCGTTGACCTGATTCTGCCCGTCGCCGCGATTGGCGCCACGCTGGACGATTTGCCTGCGGACGACCTGCCGACGGCGGGAACGTTGTTGTTGTTGCCAGGTTTGGCGTCGCCGGTTTACATCGAGAGCGTGGATGTCGCCGGCGTGCGCGGCGGGGCGCGAAGGGTGGTTGAGTTGAGTCTACGAGGCCCCTTTTTTCGGCCCTCAGGAGTCGTGATCTTTCTTCAACGCAGCCAAGAGCGTTTTGAAATCCCGCGCTATGTAAAAAGCTAGCGATAAGTACGCGAGAAAGGTGGCGACAACGAACATCGCAATTCCCAATGTGTGTGCTTGCGCCTCCGCATCGAGGAGCAGGAGGACAACGCCAGCGTGGAGAAAGAGGAAACGGGCACGTCCCACGCGGTGATCGATCTTTGCAACAATAGCCCCGTCGGGGGTACGAACGCTGCGCAGGCCCTGCACAATCATCTCGCGAGCGACAAGCATGAACGCACAGGCGACAAAAAGCTGACCTTCTCGCTTCATCAAACCAAAGACTGCACCCGCGGTTAAGACTTTGTCAGCAGGCGAATCCATTGCTCGCCCAAAAGGCGAGCTACTTCGGGTTGCGCGACCGATCACGCCGTCTGCCCAGTCACTTATTAGTCCCAAAACATACAGAAGGCACGCAAGGGCCTCAAAATCGCAAGCCGTGCAGGAAAAAATCACCGGCGCCAGCAAGATGCGGGCAATCGTGAGCCAGTTAGACGTCGTGATTGGGCCGATCATAGGCACCTACAACGGGGGGATGCCTGCCATCAGCGCGTAACGTCGGCGGAATTGGTCATCCTTGACGAGGATCTTCAGGGCTGCCTCGTGGTCGAACTGGTAGGCGAGATACTCGGAGCAGAAGGCGTAGGCGAATCTGCGAGCCGTAGCCTGGCGGTCAGCATAGTCGCCGCGCGCGAGAAACTCGTTGTTTAGGAAGAGCCCGACGTGGACGTTGTAGTTCAAGTCGCCGAGCAAGGCTGGCCTGAGGCGGGCCGTCTGGCAGAGGGTACTTGCCACCGGCTCGAACGCCAACACCCCTTGCTTTGAGGAGAGCTCAGCTGCGAGGGATAAGGCTGAAAACCGACCCTCCTCGACCTGACACCGCTTGCCCCAATCCGTGGACTTCTTTGCCTTCATGAACATTTGAGCGAATCCGCCGGCGGGTAGGATGACACACGCGAGATGTTTCGGGTCGCGGGTTAGGACCTGGGTCTGGATCTCATGGAGGGGAGTCACGAGGCGGTGGCAGTTTACGCGGGGGGAGTCGAGATTCAGCGAAAAGGAAGGGATGCCGTACACTGCGAAGTCGGCCCGCGCGCGCCCCTTCCTGGCCAACTGCACCTGTTCGGCACCGTTTTCGCCGTGGAGCAGAACGTCCACTTGTAGCCGATACCGTTCAAAGTTGCTCCTGACCGCCAGAGCCGCAGCCACTGCGCCGACGCTGTCAACGGCAATGCTGATCGATATCTTCTGCGACTTCAGGGGGGGCAGGTTGACTGGGCTCATCGGCTGTCCCGCCTCATACACGCCACCGACGATAGTCTCGTCCGGCTGGAAGTTGTTGGCATTCGCGGGGAGCAGTCCGGCCGCCGCCACCTGCGACGTGACCGCCGCGACTGCACTGGGAGCTGATTTCCTATTAAAGACCCGGCAAAGCGTGAGCTCCGTGTATAGCTGGCGATCCAGCGACCGGATGAGCCGGGTCTTGTCCAGGCTCAAACAGTCCTCACTGAGCTGCAACTTGTTTTCGCGGATATCGCGGTAGTCCTGGAAGGTGCAGCCGAACGCCATCAGCATCTGGCCAAGGGCTTGCCGGCGATGCACCTCCTTCAGCTTAGTTTGCCGAACGGCCGCCAGCGGGGCGTCGTCTTTGGACAATTCATGCACCACGGTCCTACTGAGGTTCACGCGTAACGCAAACCGACGATAACTCTCACCAAAACCAAACCAACCCATGAGGTCATTGACGATCTGCTTGGGTGTGTATGGATATGACGCGCGCACGGCTGATTCTCCACTGTCAGTGACGACGGAATCGAACCTGCCGGCATCTATTAAAGCGGTGCTGACCTCATTCGCACAGGGGGCTAGGAGCCTGCGGACGGAAATGGACCAGTTGGCGGGTCGCCTTGCACCCAGGCGTCCGCGGACGAAGTTGGCCCAGGATCCACCGCACGAAGACACCGTGAGACCCTTAGGATGTAAGCGTCGAGAAGGCTCGACGAATGCCGCTATCCCCCACCGAGCCAGGTATCTTCATCTCAGGAGTATGTACAATGCCGCGCACGAAGTCTCCCCTGCACGTCTTCCGCCCCGACGAGGCCCCCCTCCCGTCCCCCTGGCGGGTGCGGCTAGAGGTTGAGGCGGCCGAGCCCGCCAACATCGCCCTGGAGCCCTCGTCGTCGACGATCACGATCACCTGCGCCGGCGTGACCGTGCGGGTGATCCACATCGCCGACTCGCCCGTCCGGGGCGAGGGCGGGGCCGTGTCGAACGGCAACGGCCATCCGACCGAGTGGGCCATTTGAAACATGAAGACCAGCATGAGCGACAAGACCAACGAGATCAACCCTAACCCGCCCGACGACACGAACAACAACAAGAACTACGGGAGCAAGACCATGAACACCGACGATGGAGCCAACATCCCCCCCGACCGCCGCGGGCAGCCCGGCGAACCCGACATCCTGCCCTTCCCAACCATCGAGCAGGCTCGCGTGAGTTCGCTCGGCAACCTGACGGCTGCAGTCCTCATCTTCCTGGTGACGGGCCTCCGCCGCTGGGGAATCGGGCACGCCATCGTGCGGCGCCTGACCAGGGACGGCCACGTTGCTTACGTCATCGAGCGGGACAGCGCGGGGGAGGAGGTGGCGCGGGAGATCCTGGCCGCCGGCGGCCGCGTCCAGTTCATCCTCGGCGACGCGGCGGACGAGAAGACCATGGAGGCGGTGATGGACCGCATCCATCGGGATCACGGCCGCCTCGACGGCGTCGTAGCCAACGCCGGCTGGGCGGGCCCTCCGGGACGCGACAACCTTCGCGACCTCGACGCCGCGGGCTGGGAGCAGCTCTGGCGCGCGAACTTCCTGTCCGCCGCGGTCACGGTCACCGCCGCGATCAAGCGGTTCTTCACGTCGCAGCCCTCGGGTGGCCGCTGCGTCTTCATGGGCAGCGTAAGCGGCCGAGCCGGGCACCCCGGCCAGGTCGCCTACGGTGCGGCGAAGGCCGCGTTGTCGCCCCTCAATCGGTCCATCGCGGCCGATCACGGCCGGAAGGTTTCGTCATTCCTCCTCGTGCTGGGGGCCATCCTGACGCAGTCGCCGAACTGGGGGGCTCGTCAGCTCATTGACAAGGACTACGCCTGGCTGGAAGGACTTGCGTATCCGAGCGGACGTTTGGCCACGGCTGACGAAGTCGCGGACCTGGTCGCCTGGCTCCTCACCTCCCCGGAGGCCGCGCTCCTGTCCGGGACGGAACCCCCGGCCGACTTCGGGAGCCAGAACGTGGGATATCTCCTCCCGGAGGGTGCCTCGCTCGATCGTGATGCCAAGGTTCGAGCCATGCGTCGCCTCCTAAAGGACAAGGACGAAGAAGCCGCCTGACGCCTCGCCCTCCCCATCAACCCCTCCCCCCCCAGACCGTCCCACGCGGGACGGCCTGGTCATCTTGTTACCCGCTTCATGGCGACGACAATAAACGCCTTGCCTGCTCCGGTCCGCCACACCGCTGTGCAGTTCGCAACGGCGCTTACTGCTTCGGTCTCCATCGACCTACGCTCCGAAGCTCAGTTCGCCCGCGCGCTCCGGCCCGACACACCGCTGGTGCCATGATGGATTGAATCAAGCGGCAACAGGTTCACCCCGTCTCCGGCAAGAACGTCGGCATGCTGATGCCGCGAAACGGCTGAAACTCGCCGCGCACCTGGCACAGGTGCAGCTCGCAATTCCGCGCTCCCCAGTCATACATTTGCCGCACCAGCCGGGGACGGTCCACCGGCACCAAGAACACGGGCGACCTGCCTCGGAGTTGGTCCAGCCCTCGCAGGATCAGGGCGGCGGCTTCATGTTCAGACCGGGCCAGGCACGGTCCCAGCATGGTCATGGCCGGATGCCCCGACGACATCATGAAGCCGTCGATGTCGCCGCGCGGATTTTCATGGACCGCCACGTGCCAGAAGCCGGCGTCGTTGGCGATGCAGTAGCGGTAATCCTCCTCGCGCGTGATGCCGCTGATTTCCATCTCCAGGGCGGCCATGGCCGGCACGTCGGCCAGCGTTGCGGGGCGCACGCGGTCCGCTCCGGAGACCGACTGGTTCATGCCTTGCTGCGGCACGGCGAGGAACATGTCCTGGAAAGCGCAGCGCGGCACAAAGCCGGCCCGGTTGTAAAGCGAAAACGAGTCGAGGTTGAGGGCACTTGAGGTGAGGCGAAGCGCCTTGTAAGCGTGGCTGTCGGTGTAGTCGATGATGGATTGCAACAGGGCCCGGCCGACCCCCTGGCCAAAGTAGTTGGGATGGACGTTCATGATGCCCAGGGAGACGTGGTGCTTGCGCGGATGGTAGAAGCACGACCCCATGAGCTTACCGGTCTGCGGGTTCTCGGCTACGACTGCGCAGCCCGGTTCCAGCGCGTTGTATACGTCGTAGAAGACCTCGGTGACGCGCGGCCCGCCCACGAAGATCGGCGGCCGCCCGCGCTGCTGATACCAGACGTTGATGGAGGCGTAGATCAGCTCAGCGACCTCGAAACGGTCTTCCGCCTTCATGGCTCGTAGTTTCATGGATTGCATCTCCTGGCCTGGATAATCACGCTGTGAAGGCACGTTGTAAGGAGTAGACCCCCAAATCAGAATCGGCGAGGTCGGTCCCCCGGCCGCGCTGGAACGCTCGGAGCCGACCCCCTGGAAAGAACGATGCGGTGCGGGTAGGATCATTACGGGAATTGCGGCGCGGTGCCGCGATGGACGATCTGAAATCGAGACAGGAGACGTACACGGACCAAGTTGTGGCTCACAGGCCACATTGACAATCTGAACGACGCGCAAGCGTCAAGAACTGCTTCCCTCAAACCGCCAAATTGATGGGCCGAAAGCCCGTCAAGTACAGAGGCAGTGCTTGGCTCTGGCGCTCCCGATCCAGGGAGCGTCGGACCAGGTGCTGTTCTGTACGCGCCTTGGCGGGCGCTGAGGGAGCGGCCTTGGTTTCGGCGCTCCTTTTTTTCTGCACCATGAACCATGAACTCCAGACGAATCTCCACCTGCATTCTCCTTGCTGTCTGTCTCGTAACTGGCTGCGGACAGTCCGGCGACAAGGAAACTGTCCGAGGATTGCAAGAGGAGAACAGGGTCTTTGCAGCTCGGATTGCCGAACTTGAGGATCAGGTGAGAACTCTCAGGGAAGAAAACAAAGCTGCCAAGTCGTTGATGAAGAAAGAGTTTGAGGAGCACCTCACCAAGGTTCAGCAATTGCAACGGGAGAAAACCGCGCAATTAGAAGGCACAATTGCTGAGCTTCGGCTCGAACTTGGAACGGTTCAACGCGAAAAACTTTTGCTGCAAGAAACACTGGATCAAGGACCGCGTGTGCAAGAAGCGATCGGGGTACGGTTCAGCATCGAGCGAGCAATCTGGATTCTGTTCCTCGTTGTAGCTGTTAGCTTGGTTCTCTTGCTGGCGAGCAAGTATTTCAGTTTGCGAAGCCAGCTTTACAGCTACATCGTCCGAAATGTTGCTGGAGCGCGCAACACGGGAGGTCGGCCATGAGCTTCAAGGAGAAGGTTCAGGGCGCATCTGGCGGGCTGGGTTGGCTCGTCGTGGGCTTTTCAGGGGCGCTGATCTTTTGTTGGTTTGTTTGGGTCCGTCCGCTGCAATCCCACCTGGATGCCCGGGAAAGAGCACTGCAGGAATGGGAGCGGTTGAACCGCCAAGAACGTGAGGCGGTCGGCACGATCAAGAACGTCGCCGTAGAAGAAATCCGCAAGTGGGTAGGGATCGTGGACGAGCAGAACCGAAGATTCACGGAGTTGCAAAGGTCACTGCATCGTCAGGAAGTGGAACTTGCCGGACCAGCAACCAGCTTCATATTGATCGCCGCCTTGACCCTGCTGGGGGTAGTAGCACTCGTCGCTTTCTGGATGCGCGACAGCAACAGCGCCGCGGCCGTTACCTTGGAGAACGTCGCTGCCCTTGCTCCAGAGGAAATGGTGCGGTCCATCCTTGTCACGGCCCTCTCCCAAAAAGAGCCGATCACCATTTCGCTTACCAATTCGACGCGGCTGCCAGAGCTTCGGGGAGAGATTCCTGCATTGGAAGAAGCACCGCTCAGTGGAGTCGTTCAGTCCTACCGACAGGAAAAAGGGTTTGGGTTTATCCAGCCTGATAAGGGCGAGAAGGACCTGTTCTTTCACCAGAATGACGTCGTTGCAACTGATCGACAACGGATCAAGGCAGGGGAAAGGGTCTCTTTCCGGCGGTCGCTGGATGGGCAAGGTCGCCCGAAGGCTATGGAGGTGCGAGTGCTGAGAAGCTAATCGCGGCGGTGAGAGATTCCCATGAAAATTCGCATTCATGAAAATCGGATAGCGTTGATTGGCCTGAGTGCCTCTGGCAAGACGGTGTTCTTGACATCGTTGATCAATCATCTCAAGGACCACGATCCTGCGCTTTTCCCGCTTGGCAAGGACGAAAAAGCGATCATTCGGAGGTTTCGCGAACTTGAGCCGGATCAGGGATGGTCGCGCTTTGAATACGAGCGACAACGAAGCAAGCTCATGGAAAAACAGGCCTGGCCTGGAAAAACGAAGGACCGGAATCAGTATGCTTGCGAGTTCGAGCGATCCGATTGGCGGTTTAGTAAAGCCAAACTCAAGTCTTTCGACATGCCAGGGGAGCGTCTCGCGGACGCAGTTATGTTGGGAACGGACTACTCAGGCTGGTCTGAGCACATTTTGAGAATGATTGAGAGTGACCCGGACTGTCGGGAGTCTGGCCGTGCGTTCCAGGAGCTGCTGGAGAGCCCCAAGGTCGAGGCGCGAGAGCTGATCACAGCATATAAGTGTTTCCTGGTGAAGCTGATTCTGCAGCACAAGCCTTATGTTTCACCTTCGACATTTCTTGTCAGCCCGGACGGAAAGGTCAACAAGGCCCGCCCCGCCGAAGAGATGGTCGCTGCCCCATTCTTCATCGGCAAGGACAAGGAAAGGGAGTTCGTTCCCCTTCCAGAACCGTACCGTGTGAAGAGACCAGACATCGTCGAGCCCTTCGCCCAGCGTTATCAAGCATACCGGAATGAAATCGTGCTGCCCCTGATCCGTGGACTCAGGTCCTGCCATGCGTTTGTTGTCCTGGTGGATGTCGGGATGCTTCTGGCTGGCGGCGTGGGGATGTACAACGACAATCGCAAGATGCTGGCCGACCTGCTAGACGTGCTCCAGCCTGGCCAATCGTTACTCGGGCAAATCTTGCGCTACCCAACCGCACTGCTGCCACACGGTTGGCGTCCCAGCCGGACCACTCGTATCGCCGTGGTGGCGCCCAAACAGGATCTCGTTCATGATAAGGATCGGGATAACATGGAAAGTCTGTTGCGGCGTATGATCGAGAACCGATTGCGGAACCTAGACGGAGTTGAGTATGAGTTTTTCAACTGCAGCGCTATCGTATCCGCAGAGCCGGTTCCTCTGGCGGATGGTCAGCGATGGATGAAAGCCTTCCCAATTTATGATTCCCAAACTGGGCAGAAAGTAACTGGGCGAGACTCGTTCACTTTCAAGGTATCAGAATTGCCGCACGAGTGGCCAAACACCTGGCGGCCAGGAGACTTCAGTTTCCCCGATGTCTACCCTCCCATGCCGCACCGGCACGATTGCCCTCCAGAACAGGTAAACCTGAACAAGATTCTCGACTTCATCATGGGGGTGACACATGCACGACAGCGATGACGATTACGAATGGCCGCCGTGGCGCGTGCGTCCGGGCGCGAATGCCCCGACCAATGAACCCTTGGACCTGCCTGTTGATGAGGACAGTGAAGAGCCTCGGCCCGATGAGGGCCCTGGTCGTCCCAAGCAGATACCCCTGGAAGCGCACGATTTGACCGAGGAGGAAAGGACACAAATCGCCAAGCAGGCCGAAGAAGAGGCCAAGGAAGAGATCCGCTTGCTTGAAGAACAAATTGCTTCTCAGGAACTGGTCATTCCACTGCCCCCCCTTCTTGCCAATCGGCTGACACGCTTGGCCCTGCTGGTCGTGCTCGCGGTGTTCGGTCTGTTCCTTGTTGCCCAGATCACTTCCACGCTCTCGGCATTGGCGACTTTCCCCGCGTGGCTGCAGTGGGTTGGCGGAGCCGTCCTGGTACTGCTAACATGCGTAGTCGTGTACGGGATCATTCGATTCCTCTTTTTCTACTTTCGTCTGAAGCCCAACCAACCAATTCGTGTCAAGGTTCTAGAGCAACTCGCCCAGCGGGCTCACTTACGACGGCTTGCGCAGATCAAGAAGACTGAAGCGAAAGACAGCCTCGAAGCATACCTGCGTGACTATCCGCTCGAAGAGGCCGACGCTCGCAAAACACGGAGCCTCGTGGGACTGGATGAAGGGAAAATTCGCGAGCTGAAGGCAGCGCGAACAGTGTTGCTCGACCGGGCTCGTTTCGCTAACCATGCTCAGTGGTTCGCAGACTTCCGGACTCGTTTTCAGGTGATCCTCGATACTGCGGCCGACGCTCGGGTTAAACGATTCGCCCGCCGCGCCGGTGTGGCCACTGCCGCTTCTCCAAATGCGTTGGTCGACACGCTGCTGACTTTGTCAATCGCGGTTTCCATGCTCAAAGATTTATGTGTGATCTACAACCTGCGGGCAAATCGAGTCGGTACCTACGCGCTCCTGGTCCGCGTGTTTTTCAATGCATACCTGGCTGGCCGCCTTGACGAATTGGAAGATGTCACGGGGGAAGGGATCCGAAATCTGATTCAGGAAAGCGACTGGGGCTCTTGGACCTCTTTCTTGCACGATGCTACATTTGCACGAATCGCTGGCAAGGTTGGCGCCGCGGCAAGCTCGGGGCTGCTCAACTACTACATGATTAAGCGGTTGGGGCGATACGCGGTGCGACTTCTTCGGCCGATTCACACCGAGTAGCTGTGTTTCTGAAGTGCAACTGTGATTCGCCCCGCAAGTTGCCGTCCCGTCATGGAAGCAGTTAAGAGAAACTGAATGAAGAATGCTACGGAAGTCGTTTTGTATGGCCACAGTGCCGTCTTTTTCTGGTGGCCACTCTGGGCCGGCGGCTTGCTCATCGCGGGCCTCGCCTGGATCACGGGCAACGAAATTGTTCTAGCGACCAATTCTCTTTCGATAAGCCGTGGGCTCGTGACGCTCGCCTCGGCCACGCTTTTCTTGGTCTGGCTTCTTTGGCTTGCCGTTATTAACCGTCAGGAAATGTGGCGAATCAACTCCCACGCGGTTACCCACTTGTCGAAGCAGAAAGGCACGCGCGAATACGCGGCACAAGGAATGATCTTGTCACGCTCGCACACCACCCCTTTTCCTCGATGGCTCCTGGGCTTTGGAGCCGCGGATGTCTACATTCGCATTCAAGGTGAGGATTTTACTGTCCGGAACGTGCTCTGCGTGCGACGGAAACTTCGCCAAATCGCCGCTATCCTGGGGCAGAGCTAAAGAAAAACGAAAACCGCTCCCCCACCTCCTTGGAGGCGGGGTCGAGCGTTGCCGAGCTATCGTGCGGGCTTGATCTCGGTCGGCGTCGGCGTATTGCGGAGCCGCGTGGTGTAATCAACCATTTTCCTGACGATGAAGCTACCGCTGACCAACAGGCCGAAGACGATGGCCGCCAACGGCTTGCCGACGATCGTGTGGACCACCGTTTCCACTCGCTGATACTGACTTTGTTGACGCATCTTGAATGCTCCTTTCGGTTCAACGATCACCCTGCAAACTCGACCGATCACTGGCGCCGGCTTCGTGGCCCGAGGCGGATGTCGCCTGAATAGGCGGCCAGCGCCGCGGCCACGGCCAGCGCGACCACGAAGGCGATCCAGGACCCGGCCAGTAAACCGATGATCCCGGCGATCAGGATGCAGCCGTTCAGGGACGCCCGGTTGAGTTTTTCGCGCGCAAACATGGCTCTCTCCTCTGTTCTTCCGGCTTTCTGTTATGTGATCTCCACATATCCCTTGCCGACCTTTTCGCGGACGAGCTTGTCGGCATGGCGGCGCGCGGCCTGGTCGTCGGGTAAGGTCTTCACAACGGTCTGGCCGTCCGTGCCGTTTCTGCCGAAGCGCACGACGACCTCATTGCCGGCAACATCGACCTCCCAGAATTTGTCGCTGGTCCCGCCGACAAACTCGAAACGGCGTTTGCTTGACACGACGGGCATAGAGCTTCCTCCTTCGTTTGTTGGGGTGAATGTGAACGCGGCATCTGTGCGGACGCCGACGAACGACGGAAACCTGGGCACACCGCCATCGCTCAGCTCCTGATAGCGGAAGGTCACTGTGCTGCCAATCGCCGGCGGCAAGCCGCGCTGGGCGTCGGTGAGGCCCGTGCCCACGGCGAACCGTGTGCCGTCGGACATCTCGACCAGAAGCGCGCCGAGCCGGCCCCTGTGACGGCCGCGGCCGGGCTCGTGACCGACAACGACGGCCTCGGCATCGTGGAACTTCTTGACCTTGAGCAACGAATCCGAGCGGCCGAAAACGTAGGCCGACCGTGGCCGGCGCAGCATGAGCCCTTCGCCGCCCATGTCGAGAATGCGATCAAGCTCGGCGCTCAGGTGCTCTGCGCCATCACATCGGGTGTGCGGATGGGCCACGGCATAAGGCGGCTCGTTCATCTCGATGATGAGGCGAACCACATTGAGGCGAGACTCGAAGCCGCCTTCTTCTCCCGGTGCGTCGAAGATGCAAAAGCGAATGGCTCGCCACAGGTCACTCTGGTCCTGGCGCCGAACGATGCTCACCGTCCGCTGAAACTGTTTGCGGCCGAGCCACAGTTCTCCATCGAGCGGCACCAGCGGCAGGCCGGCCGTGAACCAATCTGGGGCAAAGATTCGGTTTCCATTCCGTGTCTGGAAGTGGGTTCCATCCCAGTAGGCCCTTATGCCATCGAGCTTTTCACTCATCCAATAGCCGGTGGGATCGGCGTCGCCATCCCAGGCTTCAGCCAGGAGCAGCGGCGGCGCCACGGCACGAGGCGCGGACCTTGGCGCCGGCGCCAGGACGTTGCCAAGACGTGCGGTCTCGGCGTCATCGCCACGCACCAACCGAAGATGTTTGCACGTGCGCTGGTCGATCGGCAG
>Ga0194131_10008944_pt1 | contig 12839 bp, 11 predicted proteins | sample TA2KigO120mmetaG_FD_148631 | JGI IMG/M metagenome (GOLD analysis project Ga0194131, IMG submission 148631) | Freshwater microbial communities from Lake Tanganyika, Tanzania - TA2015053 Kigoma Offshore 120m | ecosystem: Environmental > Aquatic > Freshwater > Lake | place: Tanzania: Lake... | reverse complement strand
CACCGCCTCGGTGCCATTGCCGCTTTCCGAGATGAGCGGCCGCGTGAAGCGGCATTCGGGGTAGCGCGAGCAGCCGATGAAGGGGCCGAAGCGGCCGAGCTTCAAGCTCAGACGGCCCTCATTGCAGGCCTTGCAGTGGCGCGGGTCCGAGCCGTCGGCCAGCGGGGGAAACAGATGCGGCCCGAGCGCGGTGTCGAGCGCGTCGAGCACATCCTTGACGCGCAGGTGCCCCGTGCCTTCGACGGCGGCCTTGAAGTCCTGCCAGAAATCGGTGAGCACCTCGCGCCAGCCAAGCGATCCGGCCGAGATCTGATCGAGCTGATCCTCGAGCGCCGCGGTGAAGCCGTATTCGACATAGCGCTTGAAGAAGTTCTCCAGGAACGACGTGACGATGCGGCCACGGTCCTCCGGGATGAAGCGCTTCTTGTCGAGCCGCACATAATTGCGGTCCTGCAGCACCGAGATGATCGAGGCGTAGGTCGAGGGCCGGCCGATGCCGAGCTCCTCGAGCTTCTTCACGAGGCTCGCCTCGCTATAGCGCGGCGGCGGCTCGGTGAAGTGCTGCGCGGTCGTGACCGGGCCACGGGTCAGCGCGTCACCCATCTTGAGCGGCGGCAAACGGCGGTTCTCGTCGTCATCGCCGTCATCGTCGCGGCCTTCCTGATAGAGCCGGAGGAAGCCGTCGAACACAAGCGTCGAGCCGACCGCGCGCAAGGAGACCGAGCCGTCCGGCGCTTCGATCTCGGCGACCACTTGGTCGAACTCGGCGCTGACCATTTGGGAGGCCAGCGTGCGCTTCCAGATCAGCTCGTAAAGGCGAGCCTGATCGGGCGACAGGCTGTGTGACATCTGGCCCGGCCGGCGCGACAGCGCGGTCGGGCGAATCGCCTCATGCGCTTCCTGCGCGTTCTTCGCGGTCGAGCGATATTGCCGCGCGCTCTCGGGCATGTAGTGGCGGCCATAATCGGTCGCGATCACGCCGCGCGCGTCATCGAGCGCAGTGCGCGAGAGCTGCACGCTGTCGGTCCGCATATATGTGATGAGGCCGACGCGCTCGCCATTGAGAGCGATGCCCTCATAGAGCTCCTGCGCGATCTTCATCGTGCGCCGCGCGGCGAAGCCAAGCTTGCGCGAAGCTTCCTGCTGCAAGGTCGAGGTGGTGAAGGGCGGCGCCGGGTTGCGCCTTGTGCGCTTCTCCTCGACCGACTTGACCGAGAAGCCTTGCGCCTCGATTGCGGCCTTGGCGGCCTCGGCCTTTTCCGCGTTGTCGAGGTCGAACTTGTCGAGCTTCTGGCCCTTGATCTGCGTGAGGCGCGCGGTGAAGCGCTCGCCCTTGGCCGTCTCGAACTCGGTGTCGACGGTCCAATACTCGCGCGCGCGGAACGCCTCGATCTCGGCCTCGCGATCGCAGATGAGGCGCAGCGCGACCGATTGGACGCGACCGGCCGAGCGCGCGCCCGGAAGCTTGCGCCACAGCACCGGCGAAAGCGTGAAGCCGACCAGATAGTCGAGCGCGCGGCGGGCGCGATAGGCGTCGATCAAATGGGCGTCGAGCGCGCGCGGATGGGCGATGGCGTCGAGCACCGCGCCCTTGGTCACCTCGTGGAAGACGACCCGCTTGACCTTGATCTTGTCCAAGAGCTTCCGTCGGCCAAGCTCGTCAAAGACGTGCCAGGAGATCGCCTCGCCCTCGCGGTCCGGGTCGGTCGCGAGGTAGAGCGCGTCCGCCCCTTTCAGCGCTTGGCCGATGGCCCGGATGTTCTTCTCGGAGCCCTCGGAGATCTCCCAGTCCATGTCGAAGTCGCGCTCGGGCCGAACCGAGCCATCCTTCGGCGGCAGGTCGCGGATGTGCCCATACGATGCGAGCACCGTATAGTCCGGACCCAGATAGCGATTGATGGTGGCCGCCTTGGTGGGCGATTCCACAACGACGAGGGCTTTGGTCACGATCGAACGGATTCGCTGGTTGTTGGGCGGCCTATAAGTCCGTCGGAATGGCTAACGAAACCTTGCCGCCCGGGTGCCGTTCGAGGCGGCCGGCCAGCTCAAGCTCCAGCAAAATGGTGACCACAAGCGCGGGTGTCAACCGGCTGAGCCGGATAAGCTCATCCACCGGTACCGGCGAAGTATTTAATAAACCAAGAAGATTTGCCCTCGCGCGGGCCAGTTCGGCATCGTCCGGCGGGGCCCCGCGGGGCTCCTCAAATCCCACAATTTTTTTGTGTTTTTGCCCCACCGGCCCATGAGCGCGGGCCAGAACCTCGAGCACGTCGGCGGCGGACTCGGTCAGGGTCGCGCCCTGCCGGATGAGGTCATTAGGCCCCCGGGCGCGCGGGTCGAGGGGCGAGCCCGGCACCGCAAACACCTCGCGGCCCTGCTCCAGCGCGAAGCGCGCGGTGATCAGCGAGCCCGATTGCGGCGCCGCCTCGACCACGATCACGCCCCGCGACAGGCCGGAGATGATGCGGTTGCGGCGCGGGAAATGACGCGCCTGGGGCTCGGTGCCGGGCGGCATCTCGGAGACGATGGCGCCGTGGGCGGCGATATCTTCGGTCAGGGCGGCGTGCTCGGGCGGGTAGACCACGTCGACGCCGCCCGCCACGACCGCGACCGTGCCGGTGTCGAGCGCGCCCTTGTGCGCCGCGCCATCGATGCCGCGGGCGAGGCCTGACGTGACCACGAGATCGGCCTTGCCAAGCGCGCCCGCGAGCATGGCGGCGAGCCGCATGCCATTGGCCGAGGCATTGCGCGCGCCGACCATCGCGATCATCGCCTTGGCAAGAAGCTGCGCATCACCCCGCACGATGAGGAGCGGCGGTGCGTCGCTGACAGCGGCGAGGGCCTCGGGGTAAGCGGGCTCATCACGCGCGATCAGGCGGGCGCCGACCCGGTCGATTGCGGCGAGCTCACGTTCCGCGTTCGCTTTCGTTTCAATGCGGATCGCGCGGCCCCGCCCGCCGCGCCGCGCAAGCTCGGGCAGGGCCTCCAATGCGCGGGTCGCGCCGCCGAAGCGCTCAATCAGCGCGAAGAAGGTGATCGGGCCGACATTCTCGCTCCGGCTCAGGCGCAGCCAGTCCAGCCGCTCGGCTTCGCTCAAGGGGCGCCGCTCGGCCATCGGAAGGCCCCAGAGGGCGTGGCCCTCAGTAACTCATGCTCGCCGCATTCACGATGCCGATGGCGAGCGAGGCGGCCGCGACCGTGACGCCGGCGGCGTTGTTGCCCGCCTCGATCTTCTTGGAGAGGCCGCGCAGGACAAGGTTCGCGACGAAGAACACGATGACTTGAACAACGAGGGCAATCGCGCTCCAGATCACCATGTCGATCAGCGATACGCTGTGGATGATCACGCTCGCGAGCGGCAGGGTGAAGCCGATCACGGCGCCCGCGAGGCTGACCGAGGCCGCGACATTGCCCTCGCGGATGAGCTTCACCTCCTTGTGCGGCGTGATCGCCAAATAGAGCGCGATGAACACGATCTCCGCGCCCAAGGCGACACCGAAATAGACCAGGAAACTGCCAAGGCTCTCCCAGGTGATCATGGTTGCCGTCTCCTCGCGGCGTTGTTGGGCCTAGTCGAAAAAATGTGGGACGAAGCGGCTGCTGTCGCGCGTGATGGCGGTCGCGTCCTCGCGAATGCCGAGGCCGGCCGACTGGCTCGCCACCACCCATGAGCCGAGCACCGGATAATTGCCATCAAAATCCGGCATCGGCGTGTGCGCCTGGTAGACGAAACCCTCGGCGCCGTATTGGCCCTCGGTCTCGCTGATCACTTGGCCGGCTTCGAGAACCTGGATATTGGCGCCCTCGCGGCTGTAGATCGGCTTCCGCACCGATTTGCCCTCGAGCTTGCCAGGGACGAGCGTGGTCTCCAGCAAATTCGGGTGCCCCGGCGCCATCTCCCACAGAAGCGCCAGCATCGCCTTGTTGGAGAGCACCATCTTCCAGGGCGGCTCGATCACCCTGGCGGCGCCACCAAGCAGGTGAATGCCGAAAGGCTCGGTCACCAGCCACTCCCAGGGGTAGAGCTTGAAGATCGCCTTGATCGGCCGCTCGTCGAGATCGCGGAAGTCGCGCCCGTCCCAGCCGATGTCCTCGACCGCGAGGGTCTCGGTCTGGAGGCCCGCCTGGATCGCGGTGTCGCGCAAATAATCGAGCGTGCCCTGATCCTCGGCGTGATCCTTCACGCCCGAGAAATAGACGCGCTCGCGCTTGAGCCCGAAATTCTTCCAGGCCTCGATCAGGCGCTCGTGGATCGAGTTGAACTGATCATCTTTCGGGTGCAGCGTCTCGAGCCAGTCCCACTGCACGACCGCGGCCTCGAACAGCGCGGTCGGTGTGTCGGCATTGTATTCGAGCAGTTTCGGCGGGCCCTTGCCGTCATAGCCAAGGTCGAAGCGGCCATAGAGGTTCCTCTCGCCGGCCTTCCAGCTTCGCTCGATCGCCTCCCACGCCTCGGGCGCGATGCGCAGGCGCTGATAGGCTTGCTCGCCCGCGCTCACCACGCGATCGACCAGTGCAAGCGTCATCTGCTCGAGCTCGCCGGTCGCATCTTCGATAGCGTCGATCTCGGCGGCGCTGAAGTGATAGCAGGCGGTCTCGTCCCAATAGGGCGCACCGTCGATCGTGTGAAAACGGAAGCCGAGCTCGCGCTCGACGTGCGAGCGCCAGTCCGGGCGCGGCGTCGAAGAGAGACGCTGCAAGCGGCTCAGCCGCCGACGCGGAACGACTTGGAGGTTGAGCCGAAGCCACCCCGCTCGATGCGGCTGAATTGCGTGGCCTGTTGGAAACTGGACTTGCCGGCGCCCGCGAATGAGCCGACGTTAAACAAGCGGCCATTGCGCGGCATCATCGCCTCGTTGTTCGGCCCCCGATAGACCGGCTGGTTGAACCGGTTGCCGCTCAACATGTTGCCCATCATGTAGCCCATGAGCATTGGCATGAAGATGCTGCCACCACTTGTCGTCTGGCGCGTCTCGCAATTGCCGACGCCAAACTCGGCCTCGCACTCCTCCTTCCGCGCATAGAGGGGCGCCTCCTGGTCCGAGATCTTCTGTGTCTCGGCCGCGGCCTCGGCGCAAGCCGCCGCGTCATAGACGACAGAGCACTCCTCCACGCTCGAAAAGAACTTGGCGTCGTTCGGAGGGGCGTCATCGCCGCACGCCGCGAGCGTGATGGCCGCGCCACCCAAGAGCACGAGCTTGACTGAACGTGACTTCTTCATCGAGTGACCCCCCGAAAACAACCCCTACTTGCCCTGACATGGCCAAAACCCGTCGGAATTGCAAGATGGCACGCGCGGTACAGCGCTATTTCGCGCGCTTGCCGAGCGAAATCTTGGATTCCTGGCCGGTCAGCAGGCGCCGGACATTGGCATGATGCTTCAAGATGACGATAACGGCGAGGAACCCGGCGAGCCAGGCGATCTGGCGGTCGCCAAGCAGCAGGGCAAAGCCGGGCGAGGAACCGAGCGCGATCAGCGCCGCCAGGGAGGAATAGCGGGTGGAAAAGGCGATGACGAGCCACACCGCACAGGCGATGAGCCCGAGCGGCCAGGCAATGCCGAACAGCACGCCGAGCGTGGTCGCGACGCCCTTGCCGCCCCTGAAGCGCAGCCAGACCGGCGCGATGTGACCGATCACGGTCGCGGCGCCGGCGATCACCGCCATGTCGGGGCCGAAGTTGGTGGCGATCAGCACGGGGACCGCACCCTTCAGCGCATCGAGCAGGAGCGTCAGTGCCGCGAGCTTCTTGTTGCCGGTGCGCAGCACATTGGTCGCGCCAATATTGCCGGAGCCGACCTTGCGGATGTCGCCGAGGCCCGCCGCGCGCGTGAGCAGAAGCCCAAACGGAATCGAGCCGACGAGATAGGCGAGCACGCCGCCAAGATAGAACGGCCAGGTGTATTCGAAGCCACCCATGGGCGAAGGCATGGGCTACGACCTGCGCCCCGGCGCTCGACTCGCCTGCCTGCTGTTTCCGTCATTGCCGGACTTGAGCCGGCAATCCAGTGGCGGCGGCATCGTCGTTTCTCTAGGACGCTGGATGGCCGGGTCTTCGCCCGGCCATGACGATTGGAGGATGGCTCCGCCGCTTGTCCGCTGCTGACGGGCCGCGTGAGCGAATCCGCTAGGGCAATTTCTGGAGGCGGCCGCAACGCACAAGTCACGCCCCGTTGAGCCGATGCACGATCCGGCCGTCGACCATGGTGAGCCGGTTGCGGCCTTTGACCTCGCGATCGTCGAACGGCGAGTTCTTCGACTTGCTGACGAACTTCTTGGCGTCGATGGTCCAGCGCAGGTCCGGGTCGAACACGATCAGATCGGCCGGCGCACCGCGACGGAGGCGCCCCTGCGGCAGTTTCATCAGATCGGCGGGCCGATTCGTCATCAGCGCGAGCAGGGGCAGGAGGCCGATCTCGCCCGCGTGATAAAGCTCGAGCGAGATCGGCAACATGGTTTCGAGGCCGACGACGCCATTGGCCGCGCGCTCCATCGTGACGCGCTTGCTCTCCTGATCGTGCGGCGCGTGATCGGTCGCGATCGCGTCGATCGTGCCGTCCTTCAGGCCTTCGATCACCGCGAGCCGGCTCACCTCGCTGCGGAGCGGGGGAGCCATTTTGGCGAAGGTGCGATAGTCGCCGACCGCGCGATCATTGAGCACAAAATGGTGCGGCGCAGCCTCGCAGGTGACCGGTAGGCCCCGGCGCTTCGCTTGCCGCACCGCATCGATCGCCTGCGCGGTCGAGATATGGGCGACGTGGTAGCGCCCGCCGGTCAGCTCGACCAGCCGAATGTCGCGCTCGACCACCACGAGCTCCGAGGCATCGGGAATGCCGGGCAGACCAAGCCGTGTCGCCACCTCGCCCTCGGCCATGCAGCCGCAGCCCGTAAGCGACATGTCCTCCGCGTGCTGGCTCACCATCATGTCGAAGGCGCGCGAATAGGCGAGCGCGCGGCGCATGACGAGGCTGTCGGCCACGGGGTGTCCGTCATCGGTGAAGGCGAGCGCGCCGGCCTCGGCCAGCATGCCCATTTCGGTCATCTCCTTGCCGGCGAGGCCGCGGGTCACCGCCGCGAAGGGATAGACCTTGACGAGGCTGGTCTCGCGCGCGCGGCGCTGGATGAACTCGACCAGCGCGACGTCGTCGATCGTCGGGTTGGTGTTCGGCATGCAGGCGACGGTGGTGACGCCGCCGACCGCCGCCGCGTGGCTGCCGGTCGCGATGGTTTCCTTGTGCTCGTGGCCGGGCTCGCGCAGATGCACATGCATGTCGATCAGACCGGGGCAGAGCACGTGGCCGCCGCAATCGATCACCTCGGCATCGGCGGGCGAGGCATCATTGAAGAGGCGCGGGCCGAAATCGGCGATCGTCTTGCCGTCGGTCAAGAGCGCGCCCCTGGTGTCGAGCCCGGATTCGGGATCAATCAGGCGTGCATTGACGAAGGCGGTGCGGCGCGGCGGCGAGCGGTCGGGCAGGGGCGTCGGCATGGATCGCTCAGCGATTGTGATCGAGGGCCGGCAGATTGCGCGCGAGCACTTCGAGACAGGCCTGGCGCACGGCAACGCCCAGCTCGACCTGATCGAGAATGACGCTCCGCGTGATGTCGTCGGCCACCACCGAATCGATTTCGACACCGCGGTTCATTGGACCCGGGTGCATGATCAGCGCGTCGGGCTTGGCGAGCGCGAGCTTCTCCTCATCGAGCCCGTAGAAATGGAAATACTCGCGGGTCGAGGGCACGAAGGTGCCCTGCATGCGCTCCTGCTGCAGCCGGAGCATCATGATGATGTCGACGTCCTTCAGGCCCTTACGCATGTCGTGGAACACCTCGACGCCGAAGGTCTCGACCGCGGTCGGCAGGAGCGTCGGCGGCGCGATCAGGCGCACGCGCGCGCCGAGCTTGTTGAACAGGTGAATGTTCGAGCGCGCGACCCGGCTGTGCAGGATGTCGCCGCAGATCGCGACGGTCAGGCCGCCGATGGGCCCGCGCCGGCGCCGAATGGTGAGCGCATCCAAGAGCGCCTGGGTCGGGTGCTCGTGGCTGCCGTCGCCCGCGTTGATCACCGCGCAATTGACGTGGCGCGCGAGCAGATTGACCGCGCCGGCCTCCGGGTGCCTGACCGCCAGCACATCAGGGTGCATGGCGTTCAGCGTCATCGCGGTGTCGATCAGTGTCTCGCCCTTCTTGATCGCGCTGGTCGCGACCGAGATGTTGATCGTGTCGGCGCCGAGCCGCTTGCCCGCCAACTCGAATGACGTGCGCGTGCGCGTCGAGGTCTCGAAAAAGAGGAGGATCAGGCTCCGGCCCTTGAGCACGTCTGACTTCTTCTGGGCGTGCCGGTTGAGCGCGACATAGCGATCGGCCAGCTCGAGCAGATGGTTGATCTGCGGCGCGGTCAGCGGCTCGATGCCGAGCAGATGCTGATGCGGAAAATGGGGGTAGGCGCCCGGGCCGACCGTGGCGGGCGCCGGCTCATGGGCACGGTCAGACGTGTCCGACGCGGCATTCGGACGCACGGCGCTCGGTTCCGGCTGCATGCTTTTTCATACGCGATGTGGCGATTCTTTCGTCATTCTATTGCATCGGCGGCCGAGCGGAAGCCGGGGATGAAAGTTTTCCACAGTCTGTGAACGGCGGGGATGGAGCGAACACGGTCATGACCGTCGAGGCGGAGCGGGCGGCGGGCGGAAGCCCAGCTGGCACGCTCCATATCCACGCCCTCCTGCTGTTCGGCGCCACGACCATCGCGGGCTCCTATGTCGCGAGCGCGGCGATCACCGAGCGCATGGATCCGGGCGTGCTCAACCTCATCCGCTTCGCCCTTGCCGCGGGCGCGATGGGCCTGATCGTCGGCCTCAAATATGGCCTGTGCTGGCCGGGTTTCGCGGCGCTCGGGCGCTATACCGTGCTTAGCTTTCCGGTCGCGGCGCATTTCTGGTGCCTGTTCGAGGGCCTGCGCACCACGACCGCGCTCAACACCAGCACCGTCATCACCATCGTGCCGGGCATCGCGGCCATCGTGGCTGCGGTGCTGGTCAAGGAGCGCCTGGGCTGGCCCAAGATCGCGGCGCTCGGCATCGGCCTCGTGGGCGCACTCTGGGTGATCTTCCGGGGTGATGTCGATCGCCTGCTGTCACTATCCGTGAACCTGGGCGATGGCATTTATCTCGCCGGTTGCGTCGCCATGGCGTTCTTCAATCCGCTCACCCGGCTGTTGCACCGGGGCGAGCCGGCGCCGATTTCGACCTTCTGGGTGTTCGCGACCAGCCTGATCTGGTTCCTGATCGCCGCCAACGTGCACATTGCCGAGACCGATTGGGGCGGCATCTCGCTCTCGACCTGGGGCGGGCTCGTCTATCTCGCGCTGCTGCCCACGGTCGTCACCTTCTTCGCCTATCAATACGCCACGGTGCGCATCGGTCCGACACGCGTCGCGGCCTATTACTACATCACGCCGACCCTGGTGGTGCTGTTCGAGGCGGCGCTCGGCCACGGCTTTCCCTCGGCGCTGACGATTCCGGGCGTACTGATCGTGATCGTTGCGAGTTTCTTTATCCAGCGCGGTACGCCGACGCCCGCGTCCTCGCTTCGCCCGCGCTGATGGCTTTGCACTCACGCGGAGTTGCGGGCAAGCTGGCCGCGATATGACCGACACGCTCGCCCGCGACTCTAGCCGCACCACTGCCAAAGAGATCGGGCCCAAGACGGGGGCTCTGCCTGGCCGCGGCACGGCGCACGCCTATTCGATTCTGGCGATGGTGCTGGTCGCGACGACCTTCCCTGTCGGCGACATGATTACCGACGCCATCGACCCGGCGGTGCTGCAGGCGATCCGCTTCATCATCGCCTCGGCGATCTTCGCGCCGCTCGTGATCGCGCGCGTCGGCCTGCCCTGGCCGGGGTTCATCGGCCTCGCGCGCTACAGCGCGATCGCCGGCGCCATGGTCGTGTTCTTCTGGACCATGTATGAGGGCCTGCGCACGACCGACAGCCTCAACACGGCGGTGCTGTCCTGCACCATCCCCGGTTTCACCGCGCTGTTCTCGGCGGCGCTGCTGCGCGAGCGCGTCGGCCTCTATCGCTATCTTGCACTGGCGCTCGGGATGATCGGCTCGGTCTGGGTGATCTTCCGGGGCAGCATCGAGCGCCTGATCGCGCTCGAGTTCCACTATGGCGACGCGCTGTTCCTCGGCGGCTGCGTCGCCATGGGGCTCTACGCCACGCTGGTGCGCTATCTGCACCGCGGCGAGCCGGTCATGCGCATGAGCTTCTGGGTCATGACCATGGCAGGCGTGCTGTTCATCCTCATCGCCAACATCAAGCTCGGCACCACCGACTATGGCGCGCTCTCGCTCGGCGTGTGGGGCGGCGCGGCCTGGCTCGCGGTCGGCGCCAGCGTCTTCACCTTCTTCCTCATTCAGTCCGCGACCATCAAGATCGGCGCGACCCGGGTGCAAACCTATTCCTATCTGATCCCGGTGTTCGTGATCCTGTTGGATTGGGGCCTGGGGCGTGGCTTTCCCCCGCTCATGACTTTGCCGGGCGTCGCGATCGTCCTGCTGGCGAGCCTCGTGATTCAGCGCGGCGTCATCCAATCGGCGCCAAGCAAACATCCGGAGAGCGCCTGAGGCCATGAACCATCTGGGTCACATCCGCCGCGAGGATTTCTGCTTCGAGGACGGCCTCGTGCTGCTCAATCACGGCTCGTTCGGCGTGGCAACCAGGGGCGCGCTCGAGGCGCAGGCCGAGTGGCGGCTGCGGCTGGAGCGGAACCCGCCGAACTTCTTTCGCCACGTGTTTCCGAAGGCGCTCAACGAGGCGCGTGCGGCACTTGCGGCCTATCTCGGCGCCGAGGCCGAGGATCTCGGCTTCATCGACAATGCGACCGCCGGCGTCAATGCGGTACTGCGCTCGTTTCCGCTCGCGCCGGGCGATGAGGTGCTCTCGACGAGCCTCGGCTATGGCGCGGTCAGGAACGCGATCCGTTATGCCTGCCGGCGCGCAGGAGCACACCCGGTCGAGGTCGCAATTCCCTTCGCGGGCGCGAGCGCCGATGAGATCGTCGCGCGCATCGCAGGAAGGATAGGCCCGCGCTGCAAGCTCCTCGTCATCGATCACATCGCGTCCGAGAGTGCGCTGGTCTTTCCGCTCGAGCGCATCGCGGCGCTCTGCCGCGAGCGCGGCGTGCGCGTGCTGGTCGATGGCGCACACGGGCCGGGTCACGCGCCGTTCGCGCTTAATGAACTCGGCGTCGATTATTATTCGGGCAATGGCCACAAATGGCTGTGCACGCCCAAGGGCACGGCGTTCCTGTGGGTGCGGCGCGAGCGCCAGAGCGGCGTGCACCCGCTCGTCATCTCGCATTTTCTGGATCAGGGCTTCGCCGCCGAGTTCGGCTGGCAGGGCACGCGTGATCCCTCAAATTGGCTCAGCATGCCGGACGTGCTCGCCTGGCGCGCCGGCCTCGGCGAAGAGAACGTGCGGCACTATTGCGGCCAGCTTACCGCGCGCGCGGTGGGTGCGCTCGAGCAGGCCTGGGGTGTGCGCGCCGCAACACCGCCGGCGCTCCGCGGCTTCATGGCGACGATTCCGATTCCGGGCGAGCCGCCCGCCACCCGCGCCTTCGCCGAAAAATTGCGCCAGCGTCTGTTGGACGAGGATAGGCTCGAAACGCAGATCATCGCGGTCATGGGCCGGCTTTGGATCCGCATCACCGCCTTCGTCTACAACGCGGAGGAGGATTATGACCGCCTCGCCGAGGCGCTGCCGAGGCGGCTGAACCTGATTGCGAATCAGCCATGATCGTGGCATTTCCCTTGTTGATCGCACATATTTGTGCGATCATGTGTGCTCGATGACACCCGTCGAGTTCCTCCGCAGGCTTCGCAAGGTGGCGCGAAGGCGAGGTCTGGATGTGAGGGTCGATCTGCGTCATGGCCGCGGCAGCCACGGCCGCGTATGGCTCGGAAATCGTCGAACGGCGATCGCGATGCATCCGGGAGACATCCCGAAGGGTACGCTGCACGCGATGCTCGACGACCTCGGGTTGACCCTCGAAGATCTGCGATAAGAGGTCTGACAATGCAGTTTGTCTTCCCATACGATACCGCGCGAGAGAATGGCGATTTGACTGTCACATTCCCTGGCGTCGTTGGGGCTCACACCTGGGTACCCAAGGGCGTCCCTGGTGGGAAGGCGAAGGCGATCATACTTGATTGTTTGATCGCGGCGCTCGGCGGCTATCTCGAGCTTGGCGAGGCCTTGCCCCGGTCATCGAGGCCCAAGCGGGGTCAGAAAGCCGTCGAGCTGCCGACGCTGATCAGCGCGAAGCTAGCGCTTTACGAGGCGATGCGGGTCGCCAAGATGTCGAACGTCGCGTTGGCACGCCGGCTCGACGTCCAGGAAAACGCGGTGCGGCGCTTGCTGGACCTCGACCATCGGTCCCACATCGGCGAGGTGGAGCGGGCGCTGGCGGCGCTCGGCCAACGTCTGGTGGTCAGAGCCGAGGCGGCGTAGTCGGCCTTGCGCCCGCCGCGCCGCGTAGCCCATCCAACACGCCTTGCAGGATGTAGACCGCGGCGAGCTTGTCCACCACCTCGGCGCGGCGGGCGCGCGACAGGTCGGCCTCAAGCATGGTTCGCGTGACGGCCATGGTCGAGAGCCGCTCGTCCCAGAAGAAGAGGGGCAGGGCGGGCAGACGCTTTTCGAAGTCGCATCCGAACTGCCGCACCGATTGGCAGCGCGGCCCCTCGCTGCCGTCCATGTTGAGCGGCAGGCCGATCACGACCGCGCCGACGGCCTCGGTCGCGACGAGCTTGGCGAGCGCGTCGAGATCCT
>Ga0194131_10008940_pt1 | contig 12840 bp, 12 predicted proteins | sample TA2KigO120mmetaG_FD_148631 | JGI IMG/M metagenome (GOLD analysis project Ga0194131, IMG submission 148631) | Freshwater microbial communities from Lake Tanganyika, Tanzania - TA2015053 Kigoma Offshore 120m | ecosystem: Environmental > Aquatic > Freshwater > Lake | place: Tanzania: Lake... | reverse complement strand
CTTTCCTGTCGACGATTGCGGCGAGGGCCTCTTCACCGAGATTCGAAGCGTGCCAGATGATGTCAACTCCCGCCATGACGCAATCAAGAGTGGCTTGGTCACCTCGGCAGTGGGCGGTAACCGGTACATCCAGGGCATGGGCGGTATCACAGACGACCTTGAGTTCCTCACGAGTCCAAACCTGAACCTCACCTCGATGAGTTGGAATTGAACCAGTCACATGAATCTTGATGATGTCGGCACCATCCTTGATTTGACGGCGAACTACACGCACCATTTCATCCTTGTCTCGCACCACTTCTGCATAGCCCGCAGTTCCATGATCAGGGATGAGTCGTCCAGCAGTACCTCCCACGACAGTCATCAATGCGAATGTTCCACTTCGCATGTTTGGACCCTCGATGATTCCGGCGTTCACACAGTCGCGAAGGGCGGGTCCGATATTGAAGAGCCCATCAACATCGAGCATCGAGGTAACACCGGCTTTCAGGATCTTGCGCAAGTTGTATGACGCCAGAATTGCGGCAGATGCCGGTTCGCGGTGGGCAAAGAGCTCATCATTCGAGGCCGGCTCGCCCAGCGTCACGTGTACGTGCGCGTCAATCAGCCCCGGCATCACCGTCAAGCCGGAGCAGTCCACGGTGGTCAACTTCGCCGATAACGCGGCGTCCAATGTCAGATTTCGACCAACTCCTTTTATGACTGAGTCGACCATTAGCACGTCGGTGTTAGGGGCAGGGAGCGCACCGGTGCCGTCGATGACGGTTCCGCCTCGGAGAAGCGTTGCGCGCGCACCTGCAGCAGAAACAGACACGGGTATTGGATGTGCTGACATACGGTCCTCGTTTACTTGTCTTAAATGATGGTATCTGCCAAGTCATGAAGCACTCGGACTTTGTGATGGGTGGGCGAATTGTCATTGCTAACCTTGCCCTGTGCTTGGTGCTCCCTTCCCGGCACTTACCGAGGAACACCAACTATTTCGAGAGTCTGTTCGTCACTTCGCTCTGAAGGAAGTCTCGCCTTACGTGGGGGGTGGGATGAACGTGCAGAGTTCCCACTTGCGCTCGTGCGACGAATGGGTGAAATGGGATACTTCGGGCTCGTATTTCCAGAATCTTGGGGTGGATCTGGGGGTGACTTTACGTCCTTGTGTGTCGCGATTGAGGAGCTCGGTGCCGTTGATCAATCCGTCGGCATCACGCTGGCTGCGGGTGTCGGACTCGGAATCAATCCAATCTTTGCATTCGGAACGGATACCCAGAAGTCGCGCTACCTTCCCGACCTCATCGCTGGGCGCACGCTCGGGGCGTTCGGACTTACCGAGCCTGACGCTGGTAGCGATGCCGGTGCAACCAAGACGCGCGCAGTGTTTGACCAGAAGCGTCGCACATGGGTGATAAACGGAAGCAAGGCCTTCATCACGAACTCCGGTACCCCCATCACCAGTGTCATCACCGTGACGGCGAGGACCGATCAGGGTATTTCGGCCTTTCTTGTACCGAGCGGTTCGAAGGGATTGATCGTTGAGCCTGCGTATCGCAAGCTCGGATGGCACGCGAGCGATACTCATGGTCTCGTGTTCCAGGACTGCACGGCATCCGAAGACGCCCTGCTGGGAGACCCCGGTAAGGGATTCAGGAACTTTCTATCGATTCTCGACGACGGACGGATCACCGTTGCGGCCCTAGCGCTTGGTCTCAGTCGTGCGTGCCTCGAAAGTGCGGTTGCATATGCCAAAACTCGCAATGCGTTTGGTGGTCCAATCGGCAGATTTCAGGGTTTGTCGTTTGCTCTTAGCGATCTGGCCGTCAAAGTTGAAAACTCGCACAACCTCGTATACAAGGCAGCGACATTGAAGGATCGGGGTGAATCATGTCGAGACGCCGCTGCTATGGCAAAACTGTATTCAACCGAAGCTGCAGTCGATGCGACGCGACTTGCTGTACAAGTCTTTGGCGGCGCAGGCTTCATTGAGGAAGTACCAGTGGCGCGCTTCTATCGCGATGCCAAGATTTTAGAAATTGGAGAAGGTACGAGCGAGATTCAACGCGTTGTGCTCGCTCGTTCGCTCGGCTTGCCTACCGACTAAGAGTCGGTGACTCGCTTGTGTCAGCTATCCGTTAAGTGACGCGAATAGATCTGGATCCGACTGCCGAAGTCGCCGATAATTCGCCAACCACATCTGCTCTCTGAAGCCGTACTTGTAGTAGGCCTCTTTGTAGGAGCGAGCTGATTGACGATCCATCGGCTTCCCGCCGCAACGAATTGCATCAAGCTGAAAGTCGCAGGCCATACCGAACGCAATCGTCTCAGCAACCGTATGTTCGAGTGAGTCGCCACAGTGCACTGAACCGTGATGGGGCATCATGGCGACCTTGTTTTGGCCGAGCGCCGTCGCGATCGCTTCACCTTCGGCGTCTGGCGTAAGTGACGGATCATCAACGAACGAAGTTACGAGGTCTGCAAACATACATCCGTAGACGTAGTAGACGTCAAAGGGGTGGCCAGTGGTGGCCAGAGCTGAGATGCTGCGAGCGTGGGTGTGGATGGTGCAGTTCACATCGGGGCGCAAGCGCATGATAGATGCATGGAAGTTGATGCCAGGCGAGGCGGGTAAAGTGCCCGGCTCGAGCACACGAAGATCGAAACTCACTTTCGACACGTGCTCGGGCAATGTTTCGTCAAAGTATTGAAACGGAGTTGTCCAGAATGCGTCCTCGCCCGGAACGCGCACGCTGACGTGTCCACCTACCTGGCTGTCAAGTCCGGCGCGAAACAACATTCGACGCGCCGCCGCAATCTTGAAATGGACGGACTCTTCAGTGAAGCGCTCAGCGCGCCGGTGCAGAGTGTGAATCGACATTCCTACCCTCCGTTTCTTGGTGGCTTGGTCAGAGTACCACCGCCCCGATGCGTGTAGTTTGTAGGAATATACCCCGCTCTGGGTACCCATGGGGCGGCGACGTGAAAGTAGGTATTCATGACGACGTTGGAAAACCTCAACCTGGGTGTTGGAAAAGGCCGTAACTCGACGGTGAGTTTCCTGCCTGAACCTGACAAGCGTCCGATGAAGTACGTAGTCATCTCGGTTGACGATCACATTGTTGAGCCTCGAGAGGCGTTTGAGGGACGGTTCCCAGCCCATCTGGCTGACCGCGCCCCGAAGATCATTGAAACGAAGGACGGTGCCGAATCATGGTTGTTTGAAGACCGCATCATCCCAAACGTCGGGACGAATGCCGTGATCGGGCGCCCCCCAGCCGAGTATTCGATGGAGCCAGCCCGCTTCAATTACATGCGTCGCGGTTGCTACGACGTTGATCAACGTGTGAAAGACATGGATACGGCTGGAATCTGGGCATCTCTCTGTTTCCCATCGATGGTGGCTGGCTTTGCTGGCACCCGCTTCGCTGAAGCGAAGGATCCCGAACTTGGATTCGCTGCAGTTCGTGCATGGAACGATTGGCATCTCGAGGATTGGTGCGGGCGTTATCCCGAGCGATTCATACCCCAACAGATCACATGGTTAAAGGACCCAAGCGTCGCAGCTCATGAGATTCGAAGAAATGCGTCTCGTGGATTCAAATCGCTTTCTTTCCCGGAGATTCCCGAGAGGCTCGGACTACCGAGCATTCACTCCGGTCACTGGGACCCGATACTGCAAGCCTGCGAGGAGACAGGCACTGTTATCTCGCTGCATGTTGGCTCTGCCTCGCATCTCGTTACCGGCTCGAAAGACGCTCCTCCCGATGTGATCGCCACGTTGTTCTGGGTTGGCTCAACTATCGCTGTGACTGATTGGCTCTTTTCTAAAGTTGCACTGCGCTTCCCAAAACTAAAGATTGCCATCTCCGAAGGCGGCATCGGCTGGGTACCCGCGCTGATGGACCGAATTGATCACTGCTTCAGATACAAGGATTTTACGGGCGGGTGGATCAACGAGGATTTACATCCGAACGAGGTGCTACAGCGCAACTTCTTCTTCTGTGCGCTCGACGATACCGCTGGCTTTGAACTGCTTGAACGTATCGGAGAAGACAACGTAATGGTCGAATGCGACTATCCTCACGCGGACTCGACCTGGCCTGACACTCAGGGCTATCTCGAGAAACAACTTGGTTGGTTGCCGTCGAATACGATTGAGAAATTGACGTGGCAGAATGCCTCGCGCATCTACGATTTCGAAGTCGCTCCGGAAGCCTTTCGGCGCCAAGTACCCTGTTGAACAAAGCGCTCAAAAGCCGATTTGCGATTCGGCATCGAATGGTGGCGGAGGTGCGCGGTCAATAGAACAGCATCGCCCGTCAGTCTTGATCTGCCTTCCTGTCTTTCAGGTCAACAATTGCCATGGTCGGTCGGGTGGCGGTAAGTCGAGGGCGGGGTAGGGGATTGACCGCGAGCAGTTCGTGTACCTCGCCGATCGCGCGATTCGTCGCAGATTCACCCGCGAGAGCACCAAGCGTGAGGCCTGTACAGATATGGATGCCACCCAAGCCAAGACATGGATTGACGCCACCGACCGTGTCGCCTGCGGCATAGAGTCCGAGAACTGGCTGACCGAGAACATCTACTACGTTCATCGTGGTGGTGGTACGCAATCCGCCAGATGGGAAGTTCGTACCGAGCATCATACGACTGCAGTAGAAAGGGGGATCACTAATGCCGTGACCATCTGCGTTAAAGATCACTCGATTAAAGGACGGATCTTGTTGGGGAGTGGTGGCAAGCAGGCTGTTCCACTCCGCGAGGGTACGCGCCAAGACCGCGGCATCGCACCCAATCTGTGTTGCGAGTTCGGAGTGATCTGCTGCGGCTACGTACGGTGATGGCATCTGGTCGACAAGATGCCGACGTTTGGTGAACGTGGTGTGATCAAAGACGTAGTACCCAACCCGGTCTGGCTGCGAGAGAAGTGCCGCGACTCGGTCGTCGTAGGGTCCAGCCTCGTTGTGGAATCTCTCACCCCTCACATTCACCGCGATGGAATCTTCGACCAGCGCCGAGCCCACGATCACCAGTGGCTGAATCATGGTCATATTAATGAGGTCGCCACCGGCGCTTTGAGCCATCAGATGTCCGTCGCCTTGGCATGTGTGAACACCGAGATACGGGGTACGAGCAAGGTGTTCTGGCTGGTAACGCAATCGCAACTCGGGATTCGCCTGATATCCACCAGTTGCGAGTATGACTCCGTGCGATGCCAGCCACGTCGTAACTCCCGATGGTCCGGAGGCAACGACTCCGGAGACACGGTCATCTGTTCGGACTAGCCGGAGCGCTTTCGTGTTCAACTCAACATTGACACCGAACTGCGAGAAGGCGCGGAGAAATGCACGCTGGATCCCGAAGGTATCAACGACATTCAGCATTCGGTCAACGGTGTGCTGTAGCGGACGGCGGATGAAGCGTCCGAACTCCACACCGTACTCGATGAGAAAGTCGTACGTTCGGGCAGAACGTTCCGCAAAGACTCGCGTCATGTACTCGTCCCAGATGATTCCGTATCGTCCGCGCTGCAAATCGACCTCGGCTCGGGCATCACTCATGAATATGTCGATGGAATCCTCGATTCCATGTTGGCGTTGCAATTCTGAATTGATGAAAGCCATGTAACCCGTCGACCAAATTGCATTACCGCCGATCTCTGTAAGGGCTTCGAGAAGTGTCACACGTGCACCCACCTTCGCAGCGGCCACGGCCGCACTCATGCCACCCGGACCGCCGCCAATCACAAGGACATCGGTGTGTCGGGTCGTCACTACTAGTGTCCTATCACACCAATCACAATGATGGAGTCTGCACGAATGACATGCCGCATCTTCGCCCACTCTCGATGCAGATTGAGCAACGGCTTCATGGGGAGCATTCAGAAGTAAAGCGTCTCATCAGCGAGGCCGAACAACAGTGGAAGGCTCTGCATGACCGGCCCATCTCAATTATTTCTGCTTGTCTCGATGAGGCAGTCGAGCGCGGTATCGACCTCGAAACTTTTCTCGGTGGGGTGCACCGCCGGTCCTCCGTAGGGGTAGAGCGACTGGTGACGACCCAACCGACGCCCGAGTCAGTTGCGTCGTTACTCCGGTCACATCACTCAACGAGGGACGTGAGAGTTGGTGAGAGCACCATCATCTTTGAGCACGACTGCGGTTCGGGGCTCGTGCACTGGCGAAACAACCCTGATGTCGCGAAAGTCAGACATCGTGAGGTAGCGGGGGTGGTGGCCGGGGTTCTGAGATACTGTGCGCGCTGTATCCACACGATCACCGCTGTCGGCCAAGGATCTTGGCGGGTTACCCCACCGCGATCAACCGCGGAAAGATGTACATGGGAAGTCGATGTGCAGTCGCCCGACGACCGTTGACATATTCTCGCAATTGGCCGATCGTCAGCCGTACTTTCCCCCCTGCAGCCAGCCCAGAAGATTGGGTCGAATAGCGACGTCAACGACTTCAACGAGTTGTCCTCCCGGAGCCCGTAGATAAGCGAAGCGGGCTGGACCTCGGTCGGCTCCCACCATCCAAGCTTCCAATTCGTGCGACTCTGATTCAAGCATGGTGATTGCCGCACGAAGATCAGCTGTCCACCATCCGAGGTGGTGCATCCGTCCGTCTGGCAGGGTCTGCCACGGCGATCCGCTCGCCCCCTCGATGAGTTCCACATGAAGCGGTCCGTCACAGGAGTACGAAACAAGGATTGAAAATGTCTCCGGCGGTCTGGAAGGGCGGCCAACCGCGATCGTTCTGACCGCCGGCGTGGCCCAGCGCAATCCGATGGGTTGAAATGCACTCATCGCGGTTTGCAGGTCATCCACTACCCACCCTGCGTGGTAGAGATCGGTCTGAGGGAGGGGCATCTCTAGGTGGGTCCTACCTTGTGAGCCACCCGCCGTCAATCGGCAGAGTCACCCCAGTGATATAACTAGCTTCCTCGGAGAGCAGGAACGCGATTCCGCGCGCACAATCAATCGGTTCGCCAAGTCGTCCCATCGGTACCTGTTCTTCAAGCCACTCTCGCCCACCGGGCTCGCGGAGCCTCTCGGCGAGCATTGGGGTGATGATCGGTCCGGGCGCGATTGCATTTACACGAATGCCGTCGGCCGCAAGTTCGAGTGCTGCAGCTTTGGTGAGCATGACAACACCAGCCTTGGATGCGACATAGTGGGGCTGTCCAGGCACTGCTCCAAATGAATTCACCGATGCGATGTTGACAATTGTTCCCCGAGTATGCCTCTGCCTACACTCGCGGGCGAAGTGCTTGATGGCCAAGAATGAACCGGTCAGGTTGATGCGTACCACCCGATCCCATTCCTCCAGTGATAGTTCGGTGATCGCAATTCTGGTGCGCACGCCTGCGCAATTCACGATCGCGTCGAACGGACCATGCTCCTGTAGTACGCGTTGCCAATCAGCCTCGCGAGTTACGTCTAGACCCACGATCCCATCAGATGCGGTGAGATCGGCTCGCGTGACTTGCCAGCCACATGTTTCGAGATGGTCTGCGGAACCAGCACCTATACCTGATGCTGCGCCAGTGAGAAGAACGTGACGCATTAGCGAAGCATAACTACTTTTGATTATCGATACGAAGGTCGTGTCAGTCGCTCTGCGTCATGCCCGTAATGCCGCAATGCGGCGCGGGCTACTCTCGGCATGCGGGGGTGCTCACTGGTGCGGAGGTCGGTTGGTACGACGGCAGTTGTGGCTACAACAGCGTTGACTGTCGGAGTTGGGGCATCTCTTGGATTCCTTTACGGATTCCTCGCCCCCGAGATGCGCGAATACTTTGTGATTGATCGTGCCCGAGCAGGACTCTTGGTGAGTGTGTACTTCGGGGCGACTGGAGTGACATCGATCCTCGGTGGGATTCTTTCAGATCGCATTTCAGCACGCCGTCTAATCGCGTGTGCCATCGCTCTCCTGGCCTGCATGATCTTCATCGCAACCCGCGCCGAGTCGTATCTCTTACTCGTAGTCATCTCAATGATCGGTGGAGCTTGTTATGCCCCAATCAATACGGGGACGAATGTTGTACTGGCTAGTGTCGTTCCGCTCAACCAGCGCGCGACTGCCTCTAATGCAAAGACGATGGGTGTCCCGATCCTCGTCTCGTTTGGTGCATTCTTTGCACCAGTCATCGGACAGACATTCTCCTGGCGTGTTCCACTCTTTGCTTCGGGGATTGTTGCGGTCGTGGTTTTCGTCATCGTGCTCGTGGTGATTCCCGACGTGTCGAGTCCGCACAGAATCGGTGTGAGCGAGCGACCGCCTCCTGGGTTCTGGCGCATGCCTGTTGCTGCATTCTTCCTATTGATCGGGAGTCAACCCGTATATTCATGGTCGATTTCCTATCTGGTTGAGGAGTTGGATGTCGGCAAGTTGCAAGCTGGGAGTGTCGTCGGGGTCGCAAGTCTCATCGGTGCCGCAAGCATGGTTGCACTGGGGCGCGTGTCTGACCGTCTCGGACTCTCTTCGCGACGCACATTTCTCATCCTTCTCACAGCTGCACTTTGTTTCTCGCAAGGCTCAGTGGCATCAGCCTCACGAATCCCTACCGTGCTCTGTCTATTGGCGATCACGGTGGCTGTCGTCTCACAACTCGCCGCAATCGGCACGATGCACGCCCTCATTATTGATCTATGCCCGGGGTCAACTGGTCGGGGTTCGGGCTTGACCATGACCGGCTATTACTTCGGCGCACTCGCGGCACCCGTCAGTTTCGGTTTCATTGCTGATCAGATCGGGTACTCTTACGCCTGGTCGTACTGTGCGACCTGTGCAGCATTGTCGTCCCTCTTCTTCTGGAGTGTCAAATGGATTCCTAAACCGAAGGACACGGGGGCACTGTCTTACTTCCGGTGATTGACGTTGGTCTCGGCTCTGGATGACGCGAGGTCAAAGGTTCATTACCGATGTCAAAGACTGAAGATTCGTTTGGCGTTCCCGCCGAGTATTGCCTCCGCACCGCCAGCGGGAAGTCGAAGACTTCCGATCATCTCCTGATAGTTGTCTTCAACGTCCCATCCCGCAAAGTTCGAGCCCAGTAAGACTCGGTCGAATCCTTCGGTATCGATCAAGAATTGCAAGGCGTCAAGCCGATGAACCGCAGTATCCCAACTAAGTTGCCGCCATTGTTCGTCGAATGAACGTGTAAGGAGTCCTTTGCCCCAAGGCCGTTTCTCTAGCGCCGCGATGAGGCGCCCCTTTTGGAATGGCGCGAAACCTCCCCCGTGAGCAACGTGGACATGCAGCCTGGGATGTCGATCGAGGACCCCCCCAAAGAGAAGATGCGCGACGGCCAAGCCTTCGTCCATCGCGAAACCGTAAATCACGTCCATGTCCCACCTATTAAAGAATGGTCCGGCGGATTTAAAGGAACCTCGAGGGGCCGGGTGAATCACGACGGGGACACCAAGAGCCTCGTGCTCGCTCCACAACTCCTCGAACTGCGGATGGGAGAGTGGTAACCCGTTCACGTCCGTCCCGATGTACGAGCACACCATCCCCAACTCCGAAACCGCCCGATGCAGTTCCCGCAGTGATGCATCCATGTCTTGGAGGGGAAGTGCTGCCGCACCGAACAGTGATGTATGTTTGGCGCAGATTCTCGCAACCTCATCGTTATGGGCGATGTTAAATGGGACTGCAGCTTTTGCGGGCTGGTGGTAAAAGTAGGTGATTGGATTTGGCGAAACGAGCTGCTTGTTGATGCCAAGTTCTGCCATTCGCTCGATGCGCAACTGCGGTACCGAGAACGGACTGTTCGTGAACTTCACATTCTCGAGCACATAATCACCAGCACGAAAAAACTGCGTGCCATCATCCCGGACGCCCATCTCTGGGCCCGCCTGCCCACATGTACCCATGACGCCCGGAAGTAAGATATGAGCGTGAACGTCGATGACTTCGACCGTCGTCACGACTCAACAATACCCGTAAATGAAGCCACCGCAGACAAGATAGGCACCAAGGCCAACCGCGCTACTCGGGGCAATTTCGAACAACATCAAGAGAAACTCTCACGAAAGAGCCAATTGTTCGTGCGTGATCGAATCGCGCTTCTGCTCGACGAGGGGTCGTTTGTCGAGGATGGACTGTTGGCAAATGCATTGGCGGGGGACTTGCCGGCGGATGGGGTAGTCACCGGGTTGGGGAGGATCGATTCACGACCCGTGTATGTCGTTGCAAACGACATACACGGTGAAAGCAGGATCATGGGGCGCCCGAACCGTTGAGAAGATCGTTCGGGCTACGGAGTATGCACTCCGCCATGAGCTTCCGGTGTTCTGGCCCATTGATTCGGCCGGTGCACGCATCACCGACCAAGTGGAGATGTTTCCCGGTCGACGTGGAGCAGGAAGAATCTTTGCCAATCAGGTGAAGCTGTCGGGACAGGTTCCCCAAATCTGTTGTTTGTTTGGTCGATCAGCGGCGGGTGGCGCATATATTCCATCCTTCTGCGATGTCGTCTTGATGGTTGAAGGCAACGCATCGATGTACCTCGGTTCTCCCCGAATGGCCGAACAAGTCATCGGAGAGAAAGTGACTCTGGAGGAGATGGGCGGTGCACGAATGCACACGTCCGTCTCTGGTTGCGCCGACAATCTTGCCCGCAACGACGCCCACGCGATCGAGCTGGCAGAGGCCTACTTTTCGTATATGCCCATCAATTGGCGAGGATCACCTGAATTGTTCCAGTCGCGGAGCCCGCAGCGAGACATGATTCGCTCGCTTTTGCCGGAAAGTGATGCGGCTGGATATGACATGCATCATTTCCTCGACGTGCTGGTTGACGCTGAGTCATTCTTCGAAGTCAAACCCGATTGGGCGCCCGAAATCATCACCGGATTCGGTCGGATGGATGGCAATAGGGTCGGTGTTGTAGCCAATAATCCGCAACACAAAGGAGGCGTGCTCTTCATCGATTCCGCCGATAAATCGGCGAGATTCCTCTGGCTATGCGATGCATTCAATATCCCGCTGCTCTTTCTGGCAGATGTCCCCGGATTCATGATTGGTACGCAGGTAGAGCGTCAAGGCATCATCCGTCACGGGGCGAAAATGATAACGGCAATCACCGAGGCCACAGTTCCAAAAGTCTGCGTAATCGTACGCAAGGCATATGGAGCTGGCCTGTATGCGATGTGCGGTCCAGCATTCGATCCAATTGCGACCATTGCCCTCCCCCCTGCAAAGATTGCAGTGATGGGGCCTGGACCCGCAGTGAATGCAGTCTTCGCAAATCGAATCGAGGCAATTGTCGATCCGAACGAGCGAAGTGTCTTCATTGAATCAAAACGGCGAGAATGCGAGGCTGATGTGGATTTGCTTCGACTAGCAAGTGAACTGGTCGTCGATGCAGTGGTCGACTTTCCGCAACTTCGCGGCGAACTTATCCGCCGCTTCGCCGCGGCAGACCAGGTTGACCGTGCGGCAATCGCGAAGCACCACGGTGTACCACCAGGATGACCTTATTCAATTTCCCCGACGAACTGTCCGCACGGCAGGAGATCCACGATCTCTTGTTGCGGTACTGTCGCGGCATCGATCGGCTTGACCAGGAACTAATTGATTCTTGCTACGCAACCGATAGCTGGGATGACCACGGATATTGGAAAGGGGGAGGCAAAGAATTTGGCGGATTCATCACAGAGTCTCTTCGTCAGCGCGCAATCATCACCAGCCATACGATTGGCAATTCACTCATAGAGTTCGAATCAGAGTTCGCGGCTCGTGGAGAGACGTACACAATGGCCTACCTGCGGCGGCAAGACGTTGACGAACGGCAGTGGCTCGATCAGTTCTTTGGTCGATATGTAGACAGATTCGTTCGACTACAGGGGCAATGGCTCATCGCGCGTCGAGTGGTGATACACGACTGGTCGATTGCGACTGACTTGAGTGCCACGGCATCGTTTCCGGTCAAAATTGGAACGTTTGAACAAGGCAAGCGCAATCACGATGACTTGTCGTATCGGAATACCATGCACTAGTTTCACCGAGAATGAAGCCTTGTATGGTTTCCCTGGGAGCTGAGTGAACAAGTTTCCGCTGCTCGGATCACCGTGTCGCGTGGGATCGGTGACGCTTAAGAATCGTGTCGTCATGGCGGGTCATGGGAGCCGCTTTGTTGAGTGGCATGAGCACGGACTATCGCAGCGACAAGCCGACTATCTCGCGGAGCGAGCGAAGGGGGCGTCGGACTCATTATTCAAGGCTCGGGGATTGTTCATCCAACAGGGATGACGTTTCCAGGAATCAACCAGGTATGGAGCGATACCGCGCTTGACTCGTACCACCTCGTCGCAGACTCGGTACATGCCCACGATGCTCAAATCTGTGGCCAACTCTCGCATCTCGGCCGACAAGAACTCTCGTGGGCCTCACATCGCGAGCTCTGGGGACCGTCACCAGTTCCAATGTTGAGTAGTGACGATGCTTCTCGAGGTATCGGCAGATGCTCGACGAACCGTTCACATCGATGAATATTGAGCGGTAGGCATTGGCAATCGTCGACTGAATCTTCGGATGCGACTTGAGTGCTCTGCGAATCGCGGGTCCAACAGCCACTTCGGCGATGCTTCTGAGTCTGCCACGAGTGTTCCTAGCGTTGGGATAGTGCCTACGCGCAGCGGTGAACGATCGTCGCACTTTCCGCGCATCGAGAAAAAGCACGGCAAGCCTGTTGCCTATTGGTTAAAGCAACTTGCTGTATTGCGCAGCGACAAATACCAGGATCAGATCGATCTGCTGCGCGAACGCCACGGATTCAGTCGCGAGCATGCGAACGCGGTGGTGATGTATCACCGTGGCTCAACATCGTCGAAGCGTCACGCCGACC
>Ga0194131_10008935_pt1 | contig 12843 bp, 11 predicted proteins | sample TA2KigO120mmetaG_FD_148631 | JGI IMG/M metagenome (GOLD analysis project Ga0194131, IMG submission 148631) | Freshwater microbial communities from Lake Tanganyika, Tanzania - TA2015053 Kigoma Offshore 120m | ecosystem: Environmental > Aquatic > Freshwater > Lake | place: Tanzania: Lake... | reverse complement strand
GACGTCAAGAAGCTCGTCGAGAAGATCAAACAGAGTGGCCGATCAGAACATCAGCTTCATCGTGAGGTACATCGTCCCTGGGGAAGCTACGACAGCATCGAGAACGGTGCGCGGTATCAGGTGAAGCGGCTTTCGGTGAAGCCCGGTGCCTCGATGTCACTCCAGCTTCATCATCACCGTGCCGAGCACTGGATCGTGGTGGCCGGTACTGCTCGCATTACTCGCGGCGATGAAGTTTTCATGCTTGAAGAAAATCAGTCGACCTACATTCCGCTCGGTGTGAAGCACCGAATCGAAAACCCGGGAAAGATCCCACTGCACATCATCGAGGTGCAGTCGGGGTCGTACCTCGGTGAGGACGATATCGTCCGATTCGAAGATCGGTACGGGCGTTAAGGAGTCTTCAAGACTTTTTGCGTTTCGCGAGTTCCGTCGATCGGGCTTCAGCTGCCGCTAAAAGTTCCTGTGAGAGCTCCTCGCGAAGACGATTTCTCATCTCGATCGAGGGTTGATCGCCAGCACTCGCCGCCAAGTTGAGCCAGGCGTACGACTCCACTTTTTCTGAAGCCGCCAGAGCAAGCTGATACGCGGCTCTCGGCTCGCCGCCGAGCGCGGCGCTCTCCAGTAACGTCTTCGCAGCCTCTGGGTCTTTTCGGCCGCCGCTCCCTGCGAGCATCAACACGCCGAGCTGCATCCTGCCCTGCAGGTTTCCCTCTGCGCTCGCTTCTTCGAAGTATTTTCGCGCAATCGCGATATTCTGCGGCACGCCTTCGCCTCGCTGGTACATCAGTCCAAGGTTGGTTTTGGCGCGCCCGAGATTTTCTTTGGCAGCTTTCTCAAAAAGTCTTACGGCCTCAGCATTATTCTCAGGAATACCTTGGCCATGGTCGTACATGACCCCAAGGTTGTTAATCGCCTCGACATGCCCCGCAGTGGCGGCTCGGTCGAACCAGCGGGCAGCCTCAGCTAAATCTTTGGAAACACCTCGGCCCTCACGGTAAAGAATACCTAGGTTGTTTTGCGCAAGCGGCAACCCCTGATCGGCCGCTTTGCGATACCACTGTGCGGCTTCAGCGATATCTCGTGGGGCGCCGTAGCCGTTTTCATAAAGCCATCCTAGTAGGTTTTGCGCTTTCGGGTCCCCGTATTTGGCGAGTAAGGTCACCTTGGGGAAGGCGTCGTCGTACCGCTCGGCCTTAACGAGTGCTTGAGTCTCATCGAGGCGCACACAGCCGGCGACGAGACCCAACGGAATGGCTGCAAGAATTGACCACGATCGGTGAATGCGCATGCCAGTCACTTTAGCGCAGGGTGCGGCGCGGCGGTCAAGATATACTCTCAAGATATGTCAAGTCTTTGGTTGGCATTTTCAGCGGCGTCGGTCGTCACCATTATCGTAATGGCGGCCCTACGGCCTGTGGCTGAGCGCCTTGATTTTATCGACCGACCGGGTGGGCGAAAAATTCATGATGCGCAGGTGCCCGTCGTGGGGGGGCTTGCGATGTGGGTGGGTTTTTTCGTGGGCTCGGCGGTGCTGCCGGCTGAAGTAAGGCCGCCTCTTGTGGCGATTGCGCTCGGGTTCATGTTCGTGACCTTAGGCCTGCTCGACGATCGCTTTTCTCTCTCGGCGGTGTTTCGGTTGGCGGTGCAAGGCTTAGGTGCCGTCGCGATGGTGCTGCTCGGGGGTCTTGCGGTTCACTTTGTGGGTTCACCGTTCGGCCCTGAGACGGTGGTCTTCGATGGATGGGCGGCAACGGTGCTCTGCGTGCTCTTGGTTGCAAGCGCCATGAACGCGATGAATATGGTCGATGGCATCGACGGTTTGGCGGGGTCTTTGGCGGCGCTGGCGTTTTCTACGGTGGCGACGGTGGCACTCATCTCGGGCAATGCCGAGGTGCTCGCGATTGCCGTCATAGCGGCTGGGGTGTCGGGGGCTTTTCTCATTTTCAATCTTCCCCTTGGGTTCAATCGCCCAATTCGAACCTTCATGGGCGATGCCGGAAGTTTATTCTTGGGGTTTTTGCTCTCTTGGTCGCTGATTGCGCTATCGCAAGATTCGCATTCCATCGTCTCGCCGGTGACATTATTGTGGTTTATTGCGATACCTATTTTCGACATGGGCTCGACGGCCATCGGCCGTTTGGCTAAGGGGCACTCGCCCTTTTTTGCGGATACCACCCATCTTCATCACTCGTTGCTCCGCCGGGGGCTATCGGCACCCGGTGCCTTATCGGTGCTGATCGCGATGGCGGTCTTTTGGATCGGTGTGGGCTGGACGCTTGATCGGGTGCTTGGGCTGCCGGATTACGGCTCTCTGTTGGCGTTCGTTGGGGCGGGTGTGGTGACCCACGGGCTCATGCGTTTCGGTGATCCAGGTGCGACGCCCGCGACACCGGCCTCGTAACTGCGTTCCGGTATCATCTCGACCCTATGGAAAACCCCAATCCCGCACCCCCTGCGTACGACGACGAAATCGATCTCTGGGAACTCTGGGAGACGATTTGGTCGGGTCGCTGGCTTATCGTCGCCATCACGGGTGTATTTACACTCGGCGGGGTGACCTACGCCCTGCTTGCGCAGGAGTGGTACAAGGCGGATGTCGTTCTGGCTTCGGCCGATAAGAAGGGCGGCGGCGGTGCGTTGGCGCAGTTTGGGGGTCTTGCGAGCTTGGCGGGGATCAGCCTGCCGGGTGCCGGCGAGGGCGAGCCCGTTGCAGTACTCAAGTCCAAAGATTTTGCTCGGTCGTTCATCACGGATCTCAACGTGATGCCGTTGTTGTTAGAAGAGGCTGGTTTCGGCGGTAAAAAACCGGACATTCGTGATGCGTTAAAGGTGTTTGATACCAAAATTCGCACCGTGACCGAGGATAAGAAATCGGGGCTGGTGACGTTGTCGGTGCGCTGGAAAGACCCCGACACCGCGGCCGAATGGGCCAATGTGCTCGTCAAGCGTTTAAACGACCGACTTCGAACCCAAGCTCAGGAAGAATCCGAGCGAAATGTCGCCTACTTGCAGCGCGAGATCGCCGCGACGAGTGTGGTGTCGCTGCAGCAGTCTATGGGTCGTGTGCTCGAGGGCGAGATGCAGAAGCTCATGCTCGCGCGAGGTAACGAAGAGTTTGCGTTTAAGGTGATCGATCGTGCGACGCCCCCGAAACAGCGTGAGGCGCCCAAGCGAACGTTGATCGCGCTCGTCTCGATGTTGGCGGGCGGGTTCCTCGGAATCCTCTCGATTTTCTTGCGCAAGGCAATCGCGAACCGGCCGAAGCGCTGAGTTCGCTGCGCCGGAAAGCCCATGCGCATTTCCGTTTTTGGTTCGGGCTACGTCGGCCTCGTCACCGGAGCCTGTCTCGCGGAAGTGGGTAACGACGTACTCTGCGTTGACATCGACCTCGAGAATATTAAAAGCCTATAGGCGGGGCATGTCCTCATTCACGAACCCGGTCACGAGACCCTGGTGGTGCGTGAAGCGTCGGCGGGGAGACTGACGTTTTCGACTGATGCTCCGATGGTCGTGTCTCATAGTGACGCGCTCGTCATCGCGGTTCGCACGCCGCCTGGAGAAGTCGGCTCGGCGGATCTTCCGCATGTGCTCGCAGTCGCCCGAGAGATCGGACGTCATTTTTTTGTATCGCGTCATCATTGATAAATCGACCGTCCCCGTCGGGACGGCGGACCGGGTGGCGGGGGAGATTTCAAAATCGCTGACCGAGCGTGGGGTGTCTTGCGAGTTCGATGTGATCTTGAACCCAGAGTTTTTGAAAGAAGGCGCAGCGGTCGCCGATTTCATGAAACCCGATCGCGTGGTCGTGGGCTCAGATTCGCCTCGCGCCATTGCGCTTATGCGTGCGCTCTATGCGCCTTTTACCCGTAACCACGAACGTTTGATCGTGATGGATGCACGCTCAGCGGAGCTCACGAAATACGCCGCAAATGCGATGCTCGCGACTCGCATCTCGTTCATGAACGAGCTCGCCGACATAGCCGAGCGGATGGGGGCGGATATCGAGAAAGTCCGTCTGGGTATCGGCTCTGATTCGCGTATCGGGTTTTCGTTTATCTACCCGGGAGCGGGTTAAGGCGGGTCATATTTCCCGAAGGACGTGAAGGCGCTGATGCGCACGGCCATCGAGGCGGGTGCAGAGCCTAAACTGCTTCAAGCCGTCGAGGCGGTGAACGATCGTCAGAAGGATGTGCTCTTCAAGAAGTTTTCTGACTTTTTTGGTTCAAAGGTTTCGGGGATGACCGTTGCGCTCTGGGGGCTTGCGTTCAAACCTAGTACTGATGACACGCGCGAGACGCCGAGCCGCCGCTTTCTTGACCCGGCGTGGGCCTCGGGGGTGCGTACGCGGGCGTATGACCCCGTTTCGATGCGCGAAGCCGAACAGCGTTACCCGAAGCCGTGTACCTCGGGCGAGCTCGAGTTCTGTTCATCGCCCATGGAGGCGATCGAGGGTGTTGAGGCGCTCTTTATGATGACCGAATGGCCGAAGTGCAGAATTCTTAATTTCGAGATCCTCAACACTCGTCCCAAACAGCCGGTGATGTGGGATGGTTGTAACCTTTATGATCCCGATCGCCTGAAAACGTTGGGCTTTCGGTATTTTGCGATCGGTCGAGGAGAGAGGTTGACATGACGAATTTGGCGGCCTTCAAAGCCTACGATGTGCGCGGTCGGATCCCGAGCGAGATCAACGACGATCTCGTCCGGGACATCGGTCGGGCGTATGCCGGGTTCGTTCGCCCGAGGCGCGTGGTGGTGGGACGAGATATTCGCCTCACTAGTGCGACGCTCGCTTCGGCTTTGATCGAGGGACTTCGGTTTTGCGGCGTCGATGTCTACGACATCGGTCTCTGCGGCACTGAGGGCGTGTATTTCGCAACCTCTTTGGGTGATGCCGCCGGCCCGTTCGATGGCGGCATCATGGTCACGGCGAGCCATAACCCGCCCGATTACAACGGCCTGAAGTTCGTACGCGAGGGCTCGCGCCCCATCAGCGCGGACACCGGCCTCAAAGACATGGCCGCCATGATTCGTGATGGCAAGTTACCCGGGCGGGCGGCGAAGACGGGCGCGCTCATCGAGTTTGATGTGCGTGCGGCGTACGTCGAGCATCTGCTCTCGTACATCAACCGCGATGTACTGAAGCCCCAGAAGGTTGTCGTCAATGCGGGTAACGGCGGCGCAGGCTTGATTGTCGATTTACTCGAGCCGCACCTGCCGTTCGAATTCGTAAAACTCCATCACGCGCCCGACGGCACCTTCCCGAACGGCGTGCCGAACCCCATGCTTGAGGCGAATCGCCGGCCCACCATCGAGGCGATCAAAAAATCAGGGGCGCAGTTGGGGCTCGCGTGGGACGGAGATTTTGATCGCTGTTTTTTCTTTGATGAGCAGGGGACCTTCGTTGAGGGGTATTACTTGGTGGGTCTCCTCGCGGAGCCTGTGCTCGAGCGCGAACAGGGCGCCCGCATCGTTCACGACCCGCGTTTGACCTGGAACACCATTGAGATCGTCGAGCGCCTGGGCGGCAAGCCCGTGCTCTGTAAATCGGGTCATGCGTTCATCAAGCAGAAGATGCGCGAGGTCGATGCCGCCTATGGCGGCGAGATGAGCGCCCACCATTATTTTAAACGCTTCGCCTATTGCGATACGGGGATGGTGCCGTGGCTCTTGGTGCTTGAGTGGATGTCTCGCACGGGCAAGACACTCTCCGCGCTCGTGGGTGAGCGCATGGCGCGCTTTCCGTGTAGCGGGGAGATCAACCGCCGGGTGCCCGATGGACGAGCCGCCATCGAGGCGGTGCAGCGGCAATATGAGCCCAAGGCGCTGTCGGTGGATTTTACCGACGGGCTCTCGATGGAGTTTGCAGAGTGGCGGCTCAACCTGCGTTCATCGAACACCGAGCCCTTGCTACGCCTCAATGTGGAAAGCCGCGGCAGCGAGGAGCTGATGCGGGCGAAGACTGATGAGGTGCTCGGCCTGCTCCGGCGCCTGGGCGCTGAAGAGGCCGACCACTAATTAAACCCTACACGTGTTATTTTTTGGTCAGGAACTGATCGCGCTTAGCGCCTGCCTTCTCAGCAGCGGCTAGCCATCGTGGCGTCTTGCCGCGGCCCGACCAAGTGTTACCTTTTTGATCGCGATACTTAATGGCGACCTTTCTCCCGCGCCGCGGGCCTCTTTTGCCACCCTTGCGCCGGGGGCGACCCTTACGCTGAAATTTACCGGCTGAAAGATCGGCGAGACTGACGCCGAGCTTTTTCATGAGCGCCATCACTTTCTTGATGGCCGGTACTTTATTATTTTGGGCAGTAGTGAGCTGCTTTTGCAGTTGTGCGATACGAGCTTTCAGGGCGATAACGGAGAGTTTTGGCATGAGTTTCGATCTCTATAAGGCAATACATAAACATAACAAAGATAACTTAATCAGACAATAACATCCAGTATTCACCAGTATTCCCGCGGTCGACACGCGATATTAAGAGAAAATCACTGGAAAATCCTATATCGAGTTCGGCTTTTTGCGCGATGCAGCCCATGATTGTGCTGGCCACGGGCGCTAGAGTCCGTAGCGGCCGCTCAAGATCTCGGTGGTCTTTATCCTCACTTGGTTCGCCGATTAAGTTTCGTGAGATCGATAATCATCGAAGCCGCTTCGCCCACGCCGATCGATCGCATCATTAAGAGAAGAGCTTTCGCGCTGTTTCATTTCCTCCGCGATGCCAGCGTCCGACTCTTCGCGCCCTCACCTTCGGACCGTTCTCCCAACAGACGCACGGCATTAATCAAAAATAAGACGTCAACTTGACGATAATCCTTCACTCGATAAGCACGTATGCTTGATGCGAAAGAGCGCAGTGTGACTGAACGTGGTAGATTACGTGATCGATTAGGCGCAATTGAAATGAACGCCGACGACGCGGGTCAGAGCTACGCTTAGGGCGAGCGCGCTTGGTCAGTGCCACCGCACGCGGCATATCATCGACGCGGGTCTAGGCGCCTTCGGTGGGTTTTGGGGTGCGCGAGGCGAGCCATCTGCCGAGCACTGCTACCACTAGTGCGCCAACCACGGCTGATAAATAATGCGCGTCTATTGAAAAATCGTTGACGTGCGGCGCCAGCACGACGTCATCGGCGATCATACCGCCGCCGATCCAGCCTAAAAGCCCTGCGCCAAAGAGAACGATGACAGAGAATCGATCCATCAGCGTGAGCACAAAGCGACTGCCCCAGATAATGATCGGGATCGAAAAGATTAAGCCAAAGACGACCAAGCCCAGACCGCCTTTTGCCGCCCCTGCAATTCCGATCACATTGTCAAGGCTCATCACCGCATCAGCGATCACGATGGTTTTGATGGCGCCTAGTAAGTGATCCGACGCATCGATTTCGCGATCGCCTTCGTGCTGCGGTAGCAGTAATTTGATGCCGATCCAAAGTAAGAGCAAACCGCCCACTATTTTAAGAAACGGAATTTTCAGTAACTGCAGAGCAAAGAAAATCAGGATGACCCGAAGGGCGATAGCACCGAGCACACCCCAAAAAATGGCCTGTTTGCGCTGCGCTTCGGGAAGGCGTCGGGAGGCCAGCGCAATGACGATTGCGTTATCGCCCCCGAGCAAGATGTCGATCATGATGATCTGACCGACCGAGACCCAGAACTCAGGTGAAGCCCAGTCCATATTCGCTTATGATAATTGCTTATGATAATTGAAATGTCGGAGTGGTTTACCATGCGAGTGATCCGTCTTGCGATCCTGTCTTTAGGCCTTGTTGGCGGCCTTGCATTGGCGCAGACGCCGACCCCCGCTCAACTCGAGTTGCTGAAATCCATGCCCGCACCGCAGCGTGAGGCACTGCTCAAGCAGTACGGCATCGATCCGTCGGTGTTGGGGGAAGAGTCGAGCATAAGTGCATCGCAGGCTGGAGCCTCTGCGGCGCGTTCGGCGGGGCCGACCAAGGAAGAACTCGAAAAGGCAGCACAGGCGCTGACGCTGCAACCGAATGACACGGTGCTCATTTCTGTGGCGATCCGAGAGGGTGGCTCTGTGGCGATCCGAGAGGGTGGCGACGTACTGTCGAGCGGCTTTGTCGAAGCCGTCAGGCGGGGGAACCCGTACTCGCTGGATCGAAACGGGCAACTCTCTCTGCCGGGTGTGCCTTCGGTGACTTTGGCAGGGTTGAGCGAAAACCAGGCTAATCAGCGTTTAGCGTTGGAGCCGACTCTGAGTAGCGTAGCGGTGACGCTCAGTCGTCTTCCTGGGCAGGTCGGGGGCGTCGTCGGCCTTAAGCCTTTTGGGTACGAGCTCTTCGATCAGCAATCATCGACGCTTGCACCCGCTTCAGATGGTCCTGTTCCTGCTGATTATGTAGTGGGTCCGGGGGATCGCCTCTCGGTGCAACTCTACGGGGGACAGAACCGCACGATACAGCTCTCTGTGAATCGCGACGGGACCCTTAGTTTCCCAGAGCTCGGGCCAATTCCGGTCCTCGGTAAAACTTTTAAAGAGGTGCGCGAAGAAATCGAGTCGCGCGTTGCGAAGCAAATGATCGGTACTCAAGCGAACGTGAGCATCGCCGAGAGTCGGGCGATACAGGTGTTCGTGTTGGGTGAGGCCAAGCGACCGGGCAGCTACGCGGTCAGTGGCCTATCGACGGTGACGAGCGCGCTTTATGCCGCAGGTGGCGTCGCGATGACGGGTTCGCTCCGCGACATTCAGCTTAAGCGTCAGGGTTCTGTAGTACGCCGACTCGATATTTATGATCTTCTGCTGCGTGGCGATACGAGTAACGATGCGAAGATTTTGCCGGGCGATGTGATTTTCATTCCGCCCTTGGGGCCTGTGGCCTCGATCGAAGGCGAAGTTCGACGCCCGGCGATTTATGAGCTCAAGGGTAATGTCACCGCTTCGGGTCTCGTTGGCCTCGCGGGGGGCTTGACGACTGAAGCCGATGCCAGTCGCTTGACGATGGTGCGGATCGGTGAAGACCGCCGACGCGTCGCGGTTGATGTGTCGCTGGCTGATGCGCGCGCGACGGGTCCAAAACTCCAGAACGCAGACCGCGTGAGTGTGGCGCGTTTGCGCCCAACGCTCGATGCGGGAGTAGTCATCGGGGGGCATGTGTTCCACCCGTCGACGGTCGCCTGGCGTGACGGCCTGCGCCTCTCTGAGGTGATTCGATCGGTCGATGAACTGAAGCCGGGTGCCGATCTCGGTTATGTGCTCATTCGGCGCGAGTTGCCGCCTGATCGTCGGGTGGTGGCGCTCTCTGCAGATCTTGCAGCGGCCTTGCGCGCACCCGGCGCGGCTGCAGATGTGCAGTTGGCCGCACGAGACCGCCTTACCGTTTTTGACCAGGAGGTCGGGAGGAATTGGGCGATTCAACCTCTGCTCGCAGAGTTGCGTCGCCAGTCAAGCGTCGACCAACCGGCCGAAGTCGTTTCGATCGGCGGTCAGGTGAACGCGCCGGGTGCATATCCGCTCGAGCCGGCGATGCGGGTGAGTGATTTGCTGCGCGCGGGGGGCCGACTCTCGGAGGCAGCCTTTGCTCTTAAGGCCGAGCTCACGCGGTTTTCGAGTAACGGCGAAGAGCGCGAGGCTTCGCTGCTCGAGATTGATCTGGCAGCAGTGCTGCGCGGTGATGCGCAAGCCGATGTTCTGCTGCAACCCTTCGATACGCTTCTCGTCAAAGAATTACCCGAGTGGTCGACGCAAGAGTTCGTCACGCTACGCGGTGAGGTCCGCTTTCCGGGCCGTTATCCAATTCGTCGAGGCGAGACCCTGCGCTCGGTGATCGATCGCGCGGGGGGTGTAACGGAGCTCGCGTTTTCGCGGGGCGCGATCTTTACGCGGCAGGAACTGAAGGCGCGCGAGGCCGAACAAATCAATAATCTTGCTAAACGAGCGCGTGCGGATTTAGCAGCACTCGCGCTCCAGGCGGGAGCGGCAAAAGAAGACGCGGGCGGTGCGCTGAAGAGAGCGGAGTCGCAAGCGCTAGTCGAACAGCTCGATGCTGCCGCAGCGGTCGGCCGGTTGGTTTTCGATTTGGATCGCCTCTTAGCGAGTGAGCGAGGTGCCGAGGCCGATGTCGCGCTTCGCGATGGTGATGAGCTTGCGTTACCGCAGCAGCGGCAGGAGATCACGATTATTGGCGAGGTGCAAAACGCCCTATCGGTGATGTATCAAAGTGGCTTGAGCAGAGAAGATTACATTCGGGCAGCAGGGGGGGTTACGCGCCGCGCCGATGGCTCGCGTACGTACGTGGTGGGGGCAGATGGCCAAGTGGTGTCGGGTAGGGCGAGTTGGTGGGCGGGTGGGGGTCAACGAGCCAGCATTCAGCCAGGCGATACGATCGTGGTGCCCCTTGATACGCAACGCTTACCGCCGCTTACCTTCTGGCAGTCGGTTACGACAATCCTCTACAACGCGGCGGTGGCCGTCGCGGCGATTAACTCCGTGAACAATGATTGAGGGCAAGGTTCGCGGTCAGGGGTCTCGGGTTTTGGGCTCCGATCGAAAGGGTCGCGTGCATCGCAGTCGTAAAAAAGCGGGAGGCCGGACTTCAGTCAGACGATCTCCGCTTGAGGGGGTGAGCCGGGGCTCGTCGAGCGGGGACGGCGCCCAACAAATTGGGAGGCGGGGGGTCGTGGGGGAGCCGTCCAAAGGGCCCATATTTTCTTTATTTTTTTCTTTTCTTCCAAAAGTTGGTAGCAATACAAAGAACCGGTATTATAGTAAAAACAGTTTTCAACCGTCGGCGAGCGGGAAAAGGGTTTCTCGTACGGCGGCAGATTTCCTACACAAAGTCAGATTTGCGTGGAGTTCAGCAATGCTTAAATCCCCGTTTCAGCGTTTGTCACGTTCTTTGTCGAGCGTGGCGCTGCTCGCCTTGCTTCAAGCCTGTGGCGGCGGTGGCGGAGGCGGCGGAGTCACCTCAGGCTCGCCCCCCGGGGCGCCCACGGGGTTGGCGGGCACTGCAGGTAATGCATCGGTCACGCTGAGCTTCACAGCGCCCGCGGGCGCGGTCAACTTCTACACCGCAACCTGCGTCCCGACGAGCGGTGCGAGTGTCTCCTCGCAGAATGCCTCGACGCAGATTACGGTGGCGGGGCTGACCAACGAGACGACGTACAACTGCTCGGTCACCGCGTCCAACAACGCGGGCACGGGACCGGCTTCGTCTTCGGTGAGCCTCAGGCCCACCAGCGGCCTAACGGCACTCACCCTGACGCCGATTCTGGGTGGATTAGGGGCCGGGGCCACCTGTGAGGCCTTTCGTGCCGACACGGGTGCTGTGCTGAATGCTTCGCTCACGAATGCCGCGGGTCTGTGCGTATTGAATTTGCCGCGCAGCTACGGCGGCATTGTCGTGTTGCGTGTCAAAGGTGGACCGGGCGTTAAATACTTTGATGAGCGCACCAACGCGTTAGTGGACTTTCCGGCCACTGCTTTGATTGCCTCTGTGATTCCGCAGGCGGTGTGGTCTTCCGGCGCGACCGCCGGAACGACGGTATCCACGCTAACGACGATCATTGCCGCTCAGGCGGGCATTACCTTGTCGGCCACGGCGACCTCTTTCGCGGCGCCCTCGATCACCTCGGCCGGCCTTGCGGCAACGGTCACGCAGGTGCTGCAGGTGTTTGGATTCACAGATGCCGATTTTAATCCGTTTGCACCGCTGCCTGCGGCGGCGTACTTCGGCGTTGCAGACGTGGGGACGAACAAACAGCTCGCCGGCTCGCCGGTGCAATTGAAGTTTGCGGTCGCGCTGGTTGCGGTTGCGAAGCTAGCGCCAGCCGGTACCGACCTGGGCACGTTTGCCGGCACGATTGCCAATGCGGTCAAAAATAACACCCTCGCTGAGACGGTGCCCACCTTCAACAACTTCCAAACTATCTACGTAAACACCGGTAATTCGGTAGTCGCGCCCGGCAACACGGTGCCGCCGCCACCCACGCCGCCGGCGACGATCCCCGGCGCGCCGACGGGTCTGTCGGTCGTCGCCTCAAGCGGTCAGCTGACCGTGTCTTTTTCGGCACCGGCGAGCAATGGCGGATCGCCGATCGAGTTGTACACCGCGACCTGTACACCGACCTCTGGATCCGCTGTCTCGGCGACTGCGTCGGCGAGTCCCATCGTGGTCAAGGGATTGACCAATGGGACAACGTACTCCTGTCGAGTAGTGGCGAAAAACGCAGTGGGCGCCGGTCCTCCTTCGGCAGCGGTGTCGGGAACACCCGTGGCAGACGCCAGTCCACCGGTAACGGTGTCTGGAGCGCCGACGGGGCTTGTACTCACTGCAGGCAACGGATCGATTTCCGTGGCGTTTACGGCGCCTTCGGATAACGGCGGCGCAACCATCACCAGCTTCACGGCGACCTGTACGCCGACCTCGGGATCGGCTGTCTCGGCGACTGCGTCGGCAAGTCCCATCGTGGTGTCGGGCTTGACCAACGGGGTCGAGTACAGTTGTACCGTTCTTGCGACGAACTCGAAGGGTGCAGGACCCGTTTCAGCGGCGGCCAAAGCGACCCCGGCTGCACTCGTAACGGTGTCTGGAGCGCCGACGGGGCTTGTACTCACTGCAGGCAACGGATCGATTTCCGTGGCGTTTACGGCGCCTTCGGATAACGGCGGCGCAACCATCACCAGCTTCACGGCGACCTGTACGCCGACCTCGGGATCGGCTGTCTCGGCGACTGCGTCGGCAAGTCCCATCGTGGTGTCGGGCTTGACCAACGGGGTCGAGTACAGTTGTACCGTTCTTGCGACGAACTCGAAGGGTGCAGGACCCGTTTCAGCGGCGGCCAAAGCGACCCCGGCTGCACTCGTAACGGTG
>Ga0194131_10008934_pt1 | contig 12847 bp, 12 predicted proteins | sample TA2KigO120mmetaG_FD_148631 | JGI IMG/M metagenome (GOLD analysis project Ga0194131, IMG submission 148631) | Freshwater microbial communities from Lake Tanganyika, Tanzania - TA2015053 Kigoma Offshore 120m | ecosystem: Environmental > Aquatic > Freshwater > Lake | place: Tanzania: Lake... | reverse complement strand
CTGCGCTGGGCGTTCGGAGCCTCGGGGCGCCGGAAATTCCTTCCAGACCCCCTCAAGAGCGATCAAAGCGGCTGCATGCTCCCCTCCAGGAGGCGTCGCCCCCTGCTGAGGGACTGTTTATGCCCCTGCGAACAGTGGATCCTGTTCCTTCTGGTACTCCGGCTGGGTGCCGCCCTGGCTCAGGATCTCCACCGTGCTTGGCGCGAAGATGTAGATCTGATCGGCGATCTTGTGCATGTGGCCGTCAATCGCGTAGGAGATGCCGCTCAAGAAGTCCACGATGCGACGCGCCAGCTCTTTGTCGGTCTTGCGGACATTGATGATGATCGGCTTGCGCTGCTTGAGCCCCTCGGCCATCTCGCGCGCCTCGCCAAACGAGGAAGGCTCAAGCACCACGATCTGCTGGACCGGCACCGGACGGCGCGCCACGTTCGCGATGTTCACCAGGTTGCCGCGCGGCTTGGGCGCCGCCTTGGGAACGGCGTCCACGCTGTTGCTGCTGATGGAGTAGCTGTCGGAGTCGTCGAGCGCGAAAAAGCGCCGCATCTTGGCCATGAGTCCCGCCATGGATTTCCTCCTGCAGAGATGGTTGCAAAAGGCATCGACCTGGCCGGGGCTCACCATGGAAGAGGCCCAGAGGAGCAGTGTTTGAGCTTCTCTGGGCCGCTCCGGCTAGCCGCGGCCTCCGAAGATTCCGCGACCCACGCGCAGCAGGTTCGATCCCTCCTGTAGGGCGACCTCGAAGTCGTCGGTCATGCCCATGGAGAGATACTTCCGGTTCCAGTTGCGATATCCTCTTCGATCCAGATCATCGGCAAGGGATCGCAATCTCTTGAAAAAAGGTCTAGAATCTTCCGCGTCGTCGCGCGGCGGGGGAATTGTCATGAGGCCCGCCACCTCGATGTGTTCGAGGGTCTCGATCGATTCCATGAGCGGAATCAGGTCGGGCGGCCGAACGCCAAACTTGGTCGTCTCGCCGGACAGGTTCAGCTCCAGCAGGATCGGGAACTTCCGTCCCTGCTGCCCGGCCCGTGCGGCGATGCGCCGGGCCAGATCGAAGCCGTCCACCGAGTGGATCAGCTCGAAGAAATCCAGACACGAGTTGACCTTGTTCTTCTGCAAGTGTCCGATGAAGTGCCAGCGCACGCGGTCCTTGCCGACGGCCTGAGCCTTCGGACGGGCCTCCTGCACGTAGTTTTCCCCCAACTCGGACGCGCCGGACGCGATGACCTCACGGACCCGTGCCACCTCGACGGTCTTGGTGACGGCCACGACCGTCACGTCGGAGAACTTCTTCCCCTGACGCTGACATGCGGCCTGGATCCGACCCATCATGCGGTCGTAGTTGGTTGCGATGACTGAAGGAGCTTGTGCGATCTGCACGCCCCATCACCTCCTCGTCTCTGGATCTGTGCGCGCACTCCCCGGAGCGAGCGCACAGGAAAGTTGGGAAATTTTCAAAGCAGGAAGCACTCCTATGAAAGCCGCTACCCGCCGGCCTCAGGGACGCTACAGCCAGTTCATCAGGGTGTCCCCTTCCGAGTAGGCCGACGTACCCGTCGAATGTCCCTCCACGCCGAGGCGGAACTCGGTTGGTTGATCGGCGTGGTACAGCGCCTCATCCTTCGAGATGAGACCGCTTTCATACAGCCGCGTGAGCGACTGGGTGAAGGTCTGCATTCCGTCAGTCGAGCCCTGCTGAATGTAAGGATAGATCTCGGGGGTCTTGCCCTCGAGAATCAGGCTGGAGATGGTGGGCGTCACCACCATCACCTCGACGGCTGGGACGCGCCCCGGCCCGTCCGCGCGGTTGAGCAATCGCTGCGATACCACGCCGCGCAAAGTGTTGGCCAGCAGCATGCGGAACTGCTTCTGCTGCTCGCCGGTGAACGCGTCCACGATGCGGTCGATGGCCTGCACCGCGTTGGGCGTGTGCAGCGTGGAGAGCACGAGGTGGCCCGTCTCGGCCGCCATCACCGCGGTGAGAATGGTCTCCGCGTCGCGCATCTCTCCGATCAAGAGCACGTTGGGATCCTGGCGGAGGGCCTGCTTGAGCGCGTCATTGAACGACTGCGTGTCGCTGCCCACCTCGCGCTGCGTGATCAGCGACTTGATGTCGCGGTGCACGAACTCGATGGGATCCTCCACCGTGATGATGTGCTTTTTCTCGTTCTTGTTGATGTAGTCGATTATCGAGGCCAGGGTGGTGGACTTGCCCGCGCCGGCCGGCCCGGTCACCAGGATGAGCCCGTGCGCGAAGCTCGACAGCTTCTTCAGCACCTGGGGCAGGCCAAGCTCCTCGAGGCTGGGCATTTCCTGGCGCAGCATGCGGAAGGCGGCGCTGACCGTGCCGCGCTGCAAGAAGACGTTGACGCGGAAGCGCGCCCGGGGAATCGCGTACGCGAAGTCTAGCTCGCGCCGCTCCAGCAGGCGGCGGCGCTGCGTCTTGCTGAGCGCGGCAAAGATGAGGCGCTTGCAGTCGGTCTCGGTAAGCAACAGGTTGCCGACCGGTACCAGGTCGCCTTCCAGACGCACGGTGGGCGGCGCCCCCACTTTCAAGTGAAGGTCGCTGGCGCCGTGCTTGATCATCACGTCGAGCAGATCGTTCAGCTCGAAATCGAGGGCGGTCTCGCCCTCCATGTTCTCGAAGTCCTCGATGAGCGCCAGGGCGTCGTCCACCGGCGCGACCACGCGGCGGATCTTGTCCTCCACGTCCTCGACCAGCTTGAACGCGAGGCCCACGCGGTCGCGGTTGGCGTCGGCCACCGCGCTGCTCTCGGAAAGCCGGACCACGAGGGTGTTCATCTGCTCCTCAGCGGAAGCCAGTTTGCCTTGCAGCGCCTCGACCTGGCTGCTGGCCTCGGTCGTGCGCTCAAGCGCGCCGTTGGCGGCCTTCAGCGTGCTCTCGACCTCGGCGTAGGAAGCCTTCGCCTTCTCCAGCTCGCTGGCCAGGCGCGCGTTCAGCGCTTCAACCTGCGCGGCCAGATCGGCCACTTGCCTGTCCACGTTGCTGGTCTTGCGGGCTTCCTCCAGCTCCAGGATCTTGAGGTCGGCCTCCTCGGCGCGCACCTCGCCCTTCTGGACCTTCTCGGCCAGCTCTTTCTGGCGCCCCACGATGCCGGCCAGCGCGGCGCCCAGCGAAGCGCCGTCCGCTCCGAGCTGCTTGAGGGTGTGCAGCGTGTCGGCCAGCTGCTTTTCCGCGGAGGTCGCCTTCTGCAGGGCATCTCCCGCGGCGGTCTCGGCCTTGCTCAGGCCGCCGGCGATCTTCTGGTCGATCTCGGGCATCTTCTGGTCGAGCATCGACTGCACGTTCTTGCGCAGCGACTCGCCTTCGGACTTGAGCATCTTGACGTCGGCGGACACCGAGTCGCGGGCGCCTTCCAGGCTGGCGAGCCGCTCGGCGATCTCGGTCTTGAGCTTGTCGTCTCCCATGCGGGACTTCAGCTCGGAGACGTCTTTCTCGATGGCCTCGAGGATCTCGGCGTTCTCGTCAAACGCAACCTGCATGTTCTCGAGGGTCTCGTTCTTGAGCGTCTCAAGCTCGTCGGAAACCTGCACGGCCTTGCCGATGGCACGCGCCGAGTCGTCGGAGATCTGCTTGATGCGGCGGGAAACTTCGTCGACCTTCTTCTCAGCATCGACGATGCGCTGCGCAACCTCGGGCGGGACGAGAGCGTTCAGATCGGTGCCTTCTTCAACCTCGACGGCCTCCTCTAATGAGGTGCCCTCCGCGTGCCCTTTGGATACGCGTCGAATCTTCCTGGTGGTGGTCACTGGCTACCTCTCCTTTAAGCCATACGGGCCACTGCGGCAAGGCTCGCTGCGCAATTGCCACGGCGCCGCCGCGCGTCGCGCGATCAGCGCGTCAAAACGGCCCCACTACGCCATTCTTGCCGTTTCAGACGTAAAATAATGGAAGGGAGAATTCAACGATATTGAAAGAAGTCCTTTTTGCCGCCAATATTAGCCGACAATGGCTCCGCAAGCGGCTTCCACGGCGCGCACCAGGGCCCCGGAGCGCAGGAAATGCGCCGTCCCCTGGAGATCCCCGCTGAGCACGCGGTCCTCGTCGACCGGCCGGAACTTCCCGCGGATGGCCTTGAGCGCGGCCTGTGTGCCCGGCCCGAAGGCGGTCGGCTCCCGCATCTCCAGCGCCTGGGCCGCGCACAGCGCCTCGATCCCCAGCACCTGGAAGGCGTGCTCCACCAGCCGCATCAGCTTGCGCGCGGAGCCCATCCCCATGCTCACGTGGTCCTCCTGCCCGGCCGAGGTGGGGATGGTGTCGGCGCTGGCCGGCCAGGCGAGCGTCTTGTTCTCCGAGGTGAGCGCCGCGGCCGTGTACTGCGCCAGCATCAAGCCGGAATGGAGGCCGCCGCGCTCGGTGAGGAAGGCGGGCAGGCCGGACACGGCGCGGTCGAGCAGGCGGTAGGTGCGCCGCTCGGAGATGTTGCACAGGTAGATCGGGGCCATGGCCACGCAGTCGAGCGCCAGCGCCACCGGGGCGCCGTGGAAGTTTCCGCCGGACACGATCCCCCCGATCTCCGGAAACACCAGAGGATTGTCGGTGACCGCGTTGATCTCGCGCTCCAGCATCCCGCAGGCCCAGCGGTACACGTCCCGCGCGGCGCCGTGAACCTGGGGAGCGCAGCGAAGCGAATAGGCGTCCTGCACCCGGTCGCAGTCTCGGTGTGAGGAGATGAGCGGGCTGCCGGCCACGATCCGCCGCATGTTGTCGGCTGACGCGATCTGGCCTTGCTGGCGGCGCGCCTCGTGCAGCATGGGATGAAGGCTGGCGTCGGTGCCCATCAACGCCTCCAGGCTCATGCAGGCGGTCACGTCGGCTGAGCGGAGCGCCACGCCGAGGTCGGCCAGCGCGAGGCAGCCGTGCGCGGCCATTGCCTGCGTGCCGTTGATGAGCGCGAGACCTTCCTTCGCCTCCAGGGTGAGCGGCTCCAGACCCTCCGCGCGGAGCGCTTCAGCGGACGGAACGCGGCACCCCTGGTGGAAGACCTCGCCCTCCCCAATCAGGGCAAGGGCGAGGTGGGCGAGCGGAGCGAGATCCCCGCTGGCCCCTACCGAGCCCTGGCAGGGCACGACCGGATGGATGCGCCGCTCCAGCATGTCCAACAGCCGCACGATGACCGAGAAGCGGATGCCCGAGCAGCCCTGCAAGAGGGCCACCGCGCGCAGGAAGAGCATGGCGCGGACCAGCTCCTCGGAGAGCGGCTCGCCCACGCCGGCCGCGTGGCTGCGCAGCAGGTTCACCTGCAGGTGCTCGATCTCTCCATGGGAAATTCGGACCGTCGCCAGGGAGCCGAAGCCGGTGTTGACGCCGTAGGCCACCTTGCCGTCGCGGATCCAGCGCTCCACGAAATCGCGGGAGTCGCGGACGCGGCCTTCCAGCTCCCCGGAGACGGTGATCTTGCGGCCGCCGCGGGACACGTCCACCACGTCGGCGATGGTGATGGGAGCGAGGCCTACCTCCAGCGGTTCCCGGAGCATCACGGTGCCTCGCTTGGCGCCACCACGGTCTGGCCGATCTCGCCCGCGTCCACGGCGCGCGGTGGATCCACGTTGAGCAACTCCTCGGGAACGTCGAGCCGCTTGATCATGCGCTTGCGCTCTTCCATGAAGCCCAACCGCTCGTAGAACGTGACGGCTCGGTCGTTCGCGGTCGTGACGCCGAGTCCGAGATACTTGTAGCCGAGCGCGATGCAGAAAGCCTCGGCCTGATCCATCAGGGCGCGGCCGATCCCCTGGCTCCACATGTCGGGCACGGTAGAGAGGTCGAAAACCCAGCCCTGCGACTCGCCGGTGGACGATTCCATGTAACCGCACACCACCACGACGTGGCCCAGGAAGCGCCGGTCGTTCTCGGCCTCCGCGATGAACAGGCCCACGTGCGGTTGCTTGATGGCCTCGGCGAGCGCTTGCAGGTCCTTGCGGCGGAACTCCTTCACCTGATCGGCGCTGATGTCGCGGAACGGCGAGACGCTGTGCACCACCATGTCGGTGGCCAGCTGGATGACCTTATCCAGGTCGTCGGGACGGGCGCGGCGGATGACGTACCTCATCCGGCGGAGCCCGCCAGGTCGATCAATCCATGGAAACAGGCCGCGCCACAAGCCGTCAAGACCCTGCTGGCGTCGACCCCGGACCTCAATTCCCGGTCAAAGCACGGAGCAGGTGGAGCAAGACTGCGTCGAGCACGAGGAGCAGCCGCCGGAGGACTCGCTGCGCGGCGTGGCGTCGCCTTCCACGGGCCCGCAGCGGAAGGGGCCGAAGCGAAACATGGAGATCTTCCGTTCCACCGCGGACGCGCACTCGGGACACGCAATGGTCGCCACGTCCACGCTGGCCGCGCAGAGCTCTTCGAAGACGTGGGCGCAGGCGCGGCAGCGGAATTCGTAGATCGGCATGCCCGGAATATATCAAATCCGCCTGAGTCCCGCCAGGGCGGTTTACAGGGAGGCATGGCTGTCCGCGGAAGCGCCCGTAGCGGCAAGCTCCGGCTGGTTGCGCTTCTTTACCAGCAGCAGGTGGGTGCCCAGGTTGGACGAGGAAATCTGCACGTCGTCCGCCAGCGACTTCATCATGAAGATGCCGCGGCCCCGCTCGGCAAACAGGTCTGGACACTCCTCGCCGCGGCCTCTCGGGTCGAAGCCGCCGCCAAAATCGGTAATTTCCACGCGCATCTCGTCCTGGGTGAGGAGGTAGTGGATGTCGACGCCCTTGTCGGAGAAGCCGTGCTCGATGGCGTTGTCCGCGGCCTCGCCCACGGCGTATACGATGTCGTGAATTTCCTCCTCGGTGAAGCCGACCCGACGCGCGATAGCCTCCGCTTGCAAGCGCACGATCGCCACGTACTCGCTGCGGCAGGGGATTTTCAGCTCGATGCTGGAGGCCGATTTAACGACCTCTTCCCACTTTTCCAGCGCCGAAATATGGTGCGCGATGATCTCTTCCTGGCTCTTGAGGTAGGCGTCCGAAATCCCCACGAAAATGTGGTCGATGAGCGCGTTGACCCGGCGCTCGAGCATGAAGAAATCGACGTCTTTGGATCCCACGGAGCTCTTCAGCACCTTCCAGATCTCCTCGCGGAGAATCTGCACGCCGTGCAGCAGATCCACCATGGAAATGCGGTAGCGCACGCGGCGGGCGGCGATGCCTTCCTCAAAATGAATCACCGACGAGAGGACTGATTTGTCTAGCGCGCGGTTGTCTTCGGAGCCGAGGTTCTCGGTCACGAAATCCACGATGTCGATCACCGTGTCGTGCGACTCCTGGGCGGGCAAAAGCTGGCTAGCCGAATACGACTTCAGCTCCCGATAGATGCGCTCCTCAACCGCGCGGGCAATTTCCGCCTTGCGCGCCTGAAGGACTTTGCCCGCTTCCGCGAGGGTCAACTGGGGGTCTCCCATCGCAGCACCGGGTTGCGCGCCGCGCCGACTTCGTCGAGCCGCGTCACCGGCAGGCCGCGCGGGGCGCCCAGCACCTGCTGAGGGTCGCTCTCGGCGTCACGCGCGATGGCCAGCATGGCCTCGGCGAAGGCGTCGAGCGTCTGGCGCGATTCCGTCTCGGTGGGCTCGACCATGATGGCCTCCTCCACGATGAGCGGAAAATAAACGGTGGGCGCATGGAATCCGTAGTCGAGCAATTTCTTCGCGATGTCCAGGGCGCGCACGCCCTTCTCCTTCTGGCGCTTCGCGGTGAGCACGAACTCGTGCATCGCCCGCCGATCATAGGCCAGGGTGTAGGCCTCTTTCAAGCGCGAAAGAAGATAATTGGCGTTGAGCACGGCGTGCTCGCTCACCGACTTGAGGCCCTCCGGGCCGTGGGCGCGCATGTACGTGTAAGCGCGCACCAGGATCAGGAAGTTCCCGAAGAACGAGCGCACCCGCCCGATGCTGTGCTTCGCGTCGGCGAAGCGGAACGCGCCGTCGTTCTTTTCGATGAGCGGCGAGGGCAGAAAATCCACCAGCTCGCCGCGGGCTCCGACCGGACCGGCGCCCGGCCCGCCGCCGCCGTGTGGCGTGCTGAACGTCTTGTGCAGGTTGATGTGCACCAGGTCGAAGCCCATGTCGCCGGGCCGCGCGTAGCCCATGGTGGCGTTGAGGTTGGCGCCGTCGTAGTAGAGCAGGCCGCCGGCCTCGTGGATGAGGCGCTGGATCTCGACGATGTTCTCCTCAAACACGCCCAGCGTGCTGGGATTGGTCAGCATCAGGCAGGCGACTTCGTTGTCGATGTGCGTCTTGAGCGCCTCGAGGTCGACGTTGCCGCGGGCGTCCGACTTGACCTGCACCACCTTGAATCCGGCCAGCCGGGCGCTGGAAGGATTGGTGCCGTGCGCCGAGTCCGGGATGAGGATTTTCGTGCGGCGCTCGCCCTTGTGATCGAAATACGCGCGGGCCATCAAGAGCGCGGTCATCTCGCCATGCGCGCCGGCGGCCGGTTGCAGCGTGAAGCGATCCATGCCGGCGATGGCGCACAGCGCGCGCTCCAGCTCGTACATCAGCTCCAGGGCGCCCTGCAAGTCGGCCTCCGACTGGTACGGATGCAGGTGCGCGAAGCCGGACATGCGGGCCGTGCGCTCGTTGATTTTCGGGTTGTACTTCATGGTGCACGACCCGAGAGGGTAAAAATGCGTCTCGATGCTGAAATTGCGATGTGACAGCCGGGTGAAGTGGCGCAGCAAATCCAGCTCGGACACTTCGGGCAATACCGGCAGGGTCGGCTCGACCGCGAGATCGTCGAGCGAAATCTCCGCCGTCTCGTCCGGCGGCGGCTGCACGCACCGCCGTCCGGGGGCGCCGACTTCAAAAATCAGGGGCTCTGCAAACGTCATTGAACTCCCACCTTATGACGGGCCGCCGCGACGGCCTTCACGGCCGCGTCGACGTCGCCGCGGGTCAGCGTTTCGGTGGCGCAAAACAGCAGGCAATCGGCCAGCTCGGGATACGCCTTGCCCAGCGGGTAGCCGCCCACAATGCCTTCCCTGGCAAGCGCCTCGTTGACCGCGCCCGGGTCGTCGGCCCGCATCACGAACTCGTGATAAAATGGACTGGAGAACCGCCGACGCAGCCCGGCCTTTTCGAAACCCTGCATCAAGTAGCGGGCGCGCCGCGCGGAGGCTCCAGCCACCTCGCGAAGCCCCTGCGGGCCGAGCGCCGTGAGATACACCGTGACCGCCAGCGCGCACAATGACTGGTTGGTGCAGATGTTGGAGGTGGCCTTCTCGCGGCGGATGTGCTGCTCGCGGGTCTGCAAAGTGAGACAAAAACCGCGGCGGCCCTGGCCGTCAGAGGTCACACCCACCAGGCGACCCGGCAGCCGCTTGGTGAAGGCATCTCGTACCGCGATAAAACCGGCGAACGGCCCGCCCAGCGAGGGCGGAAGTCCGGTGGCCGCGGCCTCGCCGGCCGCCACGTCCGCGCCCCACTGGCCGGGGCGCTTCAACAGGCCGTACGCGCTCAGGTCGTTGTTCAGCACGACCAGCGCGGCGCCAGCGTCATGGACCCGCTTCGCCAGTTCCTCGGATGCTTCGACAATTCCGAAGAAATTGGGATCTTGCACGATGACGCCGGCCACGTCCGAGCCCAGCATGTCGCCCAGCGCGGAAAGGGACGTCAGGCCTTCGTCGAGCCCAATCTCCTCGACTTTCAATTCACCGGAGATCGTGTAGGTCTTGAGCACTTCGCGATATTCCGGGTGTACGGCGCGCGACACCAGAAGGCGGCCGCGCCCGCTCGACGACGCGCACAGCAGCGCCGCCTCGGCGGCCGCGGAGGCGCCGTCGTACAGCGACGCGTTGGCCACGTCGAGACCGGCGAGCGCGCACATCATCGACTGGAACTCGAAAATCGCCTGCAGCGTGCCCTGGCTGGCTTCGGGTTGGTACGGCGTGTACGCGGTGGAAAATTCCGCCCGGGAAATCACCGCGTCCACCACCGCCGGCACGAAGTGGCGATACACGCCGGCGCCCAGCAGGCTGGGGCGCGTCTCCACGTGTCGGTTGCGCTCGGCCAGAGCCCCGAAATAGCGCAGCAATTCGGCTTCCGTGAGTGCCGATGGGATTTGCAGGCCGCCCTGGAAGCGAACGTCTCTGGGAATATCCGCGAACAATTCTTCCACGGACGACACGCCCACGGCCGCCAGCATGTCCTGGCGCTCCCGGGGCGTGTGGGGAATGTAGGGCATCTACTCCACCAGCTTTCGGTAGGCGGCGGCGTCGAGCAGCTTGCCGACCTCGCCGACGTCGGCAAGCTTCACCTTGAAGAGCCAGCCGCCGCTGTACGGATCCTGGTTGACCAGCTCCGGATGGAAATCCGGGTTCTTCTGTCCGTCGATGCGGGAAGCGAGCGTAATGTTCCGCTCGGTCACCTGGCCGGTTACCGGAGAGAACAGGTCGGACGCCGTTTTCACCGACTCGATGGCCCCGCACTCTTTCATGCACGCCACCTGCGCGCCCACTTCGGGCAGGTCCACGTCGACGATGTCGCCGAGCTGGTCCTGGGCGAAATGCGTGATGCCAACGGTGGCGACGTCGCCATCCAGCCGCACCCACTCGTGCTCTTCGGTGTACTTCAGGTCGTCAGGGTACATGCGTTCCTCGCCTTCGCCTAATGTTTCACGCTGCCCCGGTAGAACGGGGTCTTCGCAACCTTCGCGCGAGCCGCCGAATTGCGGATTTTCACGTCCACCTCGGTGCCCGGCGCTTTGAATTCCTTCTCGACGTAGCCCAGCGCGACGGCGTGCTCCAGCGTGGGAGAAAACGTCCCGCTGGTGACCACGCCGATCGGTCGATCTTGATGGAGCAGCTCGAAGCCGTGGCGCGGCACGCCGCGATCCTCCATGGTGAGGCCGACCAGGGTGCGCGACAGGCCGCGCTGCTTGATCTCCAGCAGCGCCTCGCGGCCGATGAAATCGCCTTTCTGCAGCTTCACCACCCAGCCCAGGCCGGCTTCCAGGGGGTTGTGGTCCTCGTCGATCTCGTTGCCGTACAGCGCGTAGCACGCCTCCAGGCGGAGCGTGTCGCGGGCGCCCAGCCCGATGGGCGCGATGCCGTGGGGCGCGCCGGCTGCGATCAGCGTATCCCACAATTCCACGGCTTTAGACTCGTGCGTGTACAGCTCGAAGCCGTCCTCGCCGGTGTAGCCGGTCCGCGACACCACGCAGGGGACGTTCCCCACCAGGCCTTCCTCGAAGTGGTAAAAGCGCAGCGCATCGACGTCCACGCTGCTCAGCGGGCGCAGGATCTCCGCGGCCTTCGGACCCTGCAAGGCGATGAGCGCGGTTTCCAGGGTGCGGTCCTTGATGCGCACCCCGACCGGGGCGTGCACCGAGAACCACTCGAACATGCGCGAGGTGTTGGACGCGTTCACCACCAGCGTGAGCGCCTTCGCCGAGCGGTACACGATGATGTCGTCGAGGATGCCGCCGTCGGGACGGCACACGGCGGTGTAGCGCGCGGCGCCCGGCTCCAGGCTGGCGATGTCGTTGGTGACCAGCCGCTGCACGTGGGCCACGGCCTCATCCACGTCGCGCCCGATCACGTCAAGCTCGCCCATGTGGGAGAGGTCGAAGAGGCCGGCGCCCTGGCGCACGCAGCGGTGCTCCTTGAGGATTCCGCCGAACTCGACGGGCATCTCCCAGCCGCCGAACGGCACCCACTTCGCGGGATACTCCTTGAGCCGGTCGTAGAGGGGCGTGCGCTGCATGGTGGCAGCCGTTGTGGTGTCTGTCATGGATGGCGCTGCTTCACGAGAGTTTTCCCTTTGCGAGAGGGCCCCGAAAAGAGGGCGAAGGTTTCTTCAAGCCCCATGACAATCCTTTCGTCGCGTGAAAACCACTCGAATCGTGCCCCACGACAGGGGACGCCGCGCGATCCGCAGAAAGGCGGCGACCATGACCAGCACTGAAGAATCCGTTGACGGCTTCGACGCCATCCTGGACGGCCTGGACCGCGAGATCGGCGCCCTGACACGCGACGAGGACCGCCTCGCAAAGTCCCTGGAAACGGCCCGCGCCGCCGCGGTCGCCGAGCGCGGCTTCGTGCTCATGCGCGCCGAGGGCGCCGAGCCCCGCGTGGTGGCCACCCACAACGTTGACCGCGACACGCTGTGGACCACCGGCGAGATCAGCCAGACCATCGTGAACAAGGTCTTCGACGAGGGCGAGGCGCTCATCAGCCACAACGCGATGGCCGATCCCCGCTTCTCGGAAACGACCAGCGTGGTGCTCAGCGGGCTGCGCTCGGTGCTCTGCGTGCCCTTCAAGCAGGAGGGCGAAGTGCGCGGCCTGCTCTACCTGGACAACCGCCTGCAGTCAGGCGCGTTCAGCCAGAAGCACCTCGACCTGGTCAGGCGGGTCGCGTCGCGGGTGTCTCGCAAGCTGACTTAAGGCGACTTAAGGCAGGGGCCGGCGCCTCCATCGTCTTAACGGCCTGCTTCGCGGCCTGTTTCCTGGGATTTACCGCCCGCGCCTGGGCACGGGCTCCACAAGGGCCGCCGCGCGTCCAGCCACTCGCCGATGCGGTGGGCCACGTCCTCGCGGCCCGGCCCGAGCAGCATGTCGTGCTGCCGATCCTCGAAGCGGGCCAGCTCCTTGTCGCGTGACGAGATGCCGTCGTAAATCGCCCGCGCCGCGCTGGGCCGCACCACGAGGTCGCCCCACGACTGCACCACCAGCATGGGCTGCGTGACGTGCGAGAGCCGCGTCGGGATGACGCGCGTGTATTCCACCAGCGAGGCCAGCGTGCGCGTGGGAAAGCGAGGATAGGCGTGGATGCCGCGCGCCTCCATGGTCTTCTTCTGGCCTTCCCAGTAAGGCTTCACCCGCGCGATCAACG
>Ga0194131_10008930_pt1 | contig 12850 bp, 13 predicted proteins | sample TA2KigO120mmetaG_FD_148631 | JGI IMG/M metagenome (GOLD analysis project Ga0194131, IMG submission 148631) | Freshwater microbial communities from Lake Tanganyika, Tanzania - TA2015053 Kigoma Offshore 120m | ecosystem: Environmental > Aquatic > Freshwater > Lake | place: Tanzania: Lake... | reverse complement strand
GCCGCGACCCTTCCGTACCTGGGGCTATCCCTTCACGCCGATCGCTTTCGTGGTCGTCTCGGCTGCGCTGCTGGCGAGTGCGCTCTATGCCACGCCCAAACAGGCGCTGCTCGGAGTCGGGGTGATTGCGCTCGGTGTACCGTTCTATTTTTACTGGTCGCGCAAACTGGGTGCGGCCATCGCTCCCGGCACCTCCGGGCAGGGCGCTTAGCAAATCGTAGAGCGGCGTCACTCGCGGAAATTATTAAAGGACAGCGGTCGATCGAATTTTTTCTGGCGCAGCAAGGAGATGGCTGATTGCAGATCGTCACGCTGTTTACCAGTGACGCGCACTTTGTCGCCATGGATGCCGGCTTGCACTTTCAACTTGGCGTCTTTCAGCAATTCAACGATTTTTTTGCCGCAATCCTGATCGATGCCGTGGCGCAGCAAGACATCTTGTCGGGCTTCGGCAAGGTTCTTCTGTGCATCCTTGATCTCGAGACACGCGATATCGATGCCCCGTTTGGCGATCTTCACCTTGAGGATTTCCAGCATCTGCTTTAACTGAAACTCGACCTCCGCCCGCAAATGCACCGTGAACTCTTTTTCTTTGAGTTCGAATTTGCAGCCGGTGTCCTTGAAGTCGAAACGCTGTGACAGCTCGCGATTCGCCTGATCGACCGCATTGGTCAGTTCGTGGGCATCAATTTCGGAGACGGCATCGAAAGAGGGCATGATCTCTTCCTTAACAGCGGTAGAGCTTCAAATCTTCGGCAAAGGCAGCGGTGGCGGTGGCGCTTCGGCAAGCAAAGAATTTACAGTGCTCGTGAAGTCTTTGACCAGTTTGTCGTAGTGGACACCGGTCGCAGGCCCCGAAAATCCGGTGTGAATCTTGCGCACCTTGCCGTATCGATCGATGAAAATGGCAGTCGGAAAGGCGAACACGCCGTTGAGCTGCGGCAGCTTCGAGGCGGCATCTTCTTTATCGGAAGTACCGGCAATCAAGGTCGTGTACTCGATTGCGTAGCGCTGGCGAAAACGCGCTGTGGCATCGGCAGCGCGCTTGAAGTCGCCGAATTGCTCGAACATCAAGGAAATCACTTCGAAGCCTTCAGCTCTGCGTTGCCGGTGAAACTCGGCCAGAAACGCCGCTTCGTCATGACAGTTCGGACACCAGCTGCCGGCGAGCGCTACGACCACCACCTTGCCGTGAAAAAACGGGTCGGTGATCGAGATCGGGTGACCGGCAAGATCCGGAAAACGAAAATCGAGCCGATCAGCCTTGCCGGCGAGCCTGGTGGCGTTTTCGGCGTCGCCGATCGTCGCGGCATCGTCACGACGGGCGACGAATACATCCGCGAACGCCGTGCCCGAATAAAAGTTGCCCTGCAGGCTGCCGTCCGCCAACAGCTTGCCGCGATACAAAAACACGTGACCGCCATCAAACTTTGACAACTGCAATTCGCCGTTGCGCAACTCACCGTCGAGATAGCGATGGTCACCGGTCGGTGTCATTACTGTGCCGAAAACACGTGATCCTTGTTGGGTGAATTCCCCGACCGCTGGTGAGGGCTTGTCGGCAGGTCCGAAAGTGATGGCCCAGCGACCGGCGACGGACTCACTGCTCGAGGGTGCTGCCGGTTCGAAAAATCTCCAGGCTTGGCCGTGAGTCGCCACCAGCGGAATTTTTTGCAGCTTGCCGCCGGCCTTCACCATGGTGAGCGTGCCGGTGAGCACTCCCGCGTCGATGCGCGCATCGAGCCGATTCTCGAAGCCAGGCATCAGCATCGTCACGGTGTCGTCCTTGACTGCGATTTCTGTGACGTCAACCCGGTTGTCACCATTGAGGAGGGTGACGACACGCTTGCCGTCGCGCGCCGACACCGACATGCCGAAGGGCAATTCGCCGCTCGGCAGTTGCAGTACCGCGCGCCACGGGCCGACCCGCAGACCGTCGACTTGCGGGGTGGAGTCGCGCGAGCAGGCGTTGAGCATGATGAACAGCACCAAGAGCAGTGGGGCCCGCAGCAGCGGGCAACGTATCTGGTCGGTTTGTACGCGAGAGCTCATCGCGTAATTATAAGATACACATATGGAAGGACTGCCACCCGAGTTCTGGCCGCTGGTGTTCGTCGGCTTCGCCGCGCAACTCATCGATGGTGCGCTCGGTATGGCGTATGGCGTCTCGGCCAGCGCATTTCTGTCCAGCATGGGCCATCCACCGGCCTTCGTGAGCGCGACCGTGCACGCAGCCGAGGTGTTCACGACCGGGGCCTCCAGTGCCTCGCATGCTTGGTTCAAGAATCTCGATCGCAAGATTTTTTTGAAGCTGGTGCTGCCTGGGATGGTGGGCGGTGGGGTAGGCGCGTGGCTACTTGGCAATCTCGATGGCGATCTGCTCAAACCCGTCGTTTGGACCTATCTGCTGTTGACCGGAATCTTGTTGCTGCGACGAGCCTCGCGTAGTGACGAGCCGCAGCTGGCGCGTGCACCCAGCCATGCGCTCGGTGCTATCGCCGGTTTTCTCGACGCCGTGGGTGGCGGTGGTTGGGGCACGGTAACCACGCCTACGCTGATCGCTCGTGGGGTGCCGCCGCGGTATGCGATCGGCACCACGAACGCCGCCGAGTTCTTCGTCACGCTGACCATCTCCATCACTTTTCTCTTCACTTTTGACTGGCAACGCTACGATCTGGTGATTGCTTTGCTGGGCGGCGGCGTGATCGCGGCACCCCTCGGCGCCTGGGTTGCCAAGCACGTACCGGCGCGAGTGGCGATGTTGGCGATCGGCCTCTTGGTCAGCGGGCTGGCGATCAACGGACTCATTACCGCTTTCCGCTGAATGGGCAGGGGAACGCCCCATCGCCGGGCGTTCTTGACGCTGACTGGATGGCTGGAGATACTCAATCTGCCTATGAAGCCGCTCGCCCAAATCAACTCGCACGCCGGCCGTAACGGCCTGAGCCGCGTTTGGTGGTGGACCCCCTCCTGACGGAGTGGGCGCGGGCGCCGCTGTTCGAACAGACAAGCAGAGGATCAGCTACCCGACCCATCTCCGGATCACCATCCGGGATGGGTTTTTGCGTTTATGAAGCCACCCTTCGACATCTCCGGTGACCTCGACACACCGGTCTCCGCCTTCCTGAAGCTGCAGGCTTTCAGGCCTACCTTTTTGCTCGAGAGCGTCGAGGGCGGCGAACGGGTCGGTCGCTATTCCTTCATCGGTTTTGGCGATGCGGCCTTCGAGCTGCGGCTCGACGCGCAGGGTCAATGGTTCGGCAAGGACCCACTCGAGGTTCCCGCCGATCAGGCGGCGCTGCTCTCGATGTTGCGGCAGGCCCTGACGCGTGCGCCGCGACCGACGGCGCCTGGTGCCGGGCCCGGCTTTCCGCTCGCGGGTGGGCTCGTGGGCTATTCGTCCTACGACGTCGTGCGCTGGTTCGAGCGCTTGCCCTCGCGACTCGCCACGCCGTCGCCGGTGCCCGACATGCATTACGTTGCGCCGTCTTCGTTGCTGGTGTTCGATCACCTCACCCGCGGTATTGCGCTGCTGCACTCGGGCAGCGAAGCCGAGCGTCAGTCCTTGCGCCGTGAAGTCATCGCCGCGCTGCGTGGCGCAGTACCGCTGTCGCGCGCCGGCGCCGGGTTTTCGCCGGCTACGGCATCGATGTCCGAAGCCGAATTTTTGCAGGGCGTGGCCCGCACCAAAGAATATATTGCAGCGGGTGACGTTTATCAGCTCGTGCTGTCGGTGCGCTTCGCCGGGCGTCACTCGGTCGATCCCTTCGATGCTTACCGCGCGCTGCGCCTCATCAATCCTTCGCCGTACATGTATTACCTTGCGCTCGGTGACATGACGGTCGTCGGCTCTTCGCCCGAAGCGCTCGTCAAGTTATCGGGGGGTGTCGCCCAGTTGCGACCGATTGCCGGCACGCGACCACGCGCGGCCGACGACGCCGAAGATCGGCGTCGCGAACAGGAGCTGCTCGCCGATATCAAAGAAAACGCCGAGCACGTCATGCTGGTCGATCTCGCCCGCAACGATCTCGGGCGCGTCGCTCGCGCCGGCTCCGTGCACGTTCATCCTTTTCGATCGATTGAGCGCTACAGCCATGTCATGCATATCGTCAGCGGCGTGCGGGGTGAGCTCGCCGCCGGGCGTGATGCTTTCGATCTGTTCGTAGCGGCGTTTCCTGCCGGTACCTTGGTGGGTGCACCCAAAGTTCGGGCGATGGAAATCATTGACGAGCTGGAGCCTGTAGGTCGCGGCCTGTATGGCGGCACTGTCGGCTATTTCGGCGCCCAGGGCGAGATGGATCAGGCGATCACCATTCGCACCTTGGTGTTCCGCGGCGACGAATATTCTTATCAGGCAGGGGCCGGCATCGTCGCCGACAGTATTCCGCAGAGCGAATACGAAGAAGTGCTCGCGAAGAGCGCTTCGGCAGCGCGCGCTCTGCAGATGGCCGGGGAGGTCGCATGAGCGATACTCACGCAGCACCTGTACGGCTGCTGCTGATCGATAACTACGACTCGTTTACCTACAACCTCGTACAGGCGTTTTTGATCGAGGGTGCCGCGGTCGACGTCCGACGCAACGATGCCATCACGGTCGACGAAGCGCTCGCCCTTGCGCCGACGCATGTCTGCGTCTCACCGGGACCCGGTACGCCGCACGATGCCGGGATATCAATCGATCTCATCCGCGCGTTTGCGGGCAAGGTGCCGGTATTCGGGGTTTGCCTCGGACACCAGGCGATCACCGCGGCCTTTGGCGGCAAGGTCGTGCGCGCCGCTCGCTTGATGCACGGCAAGACCTCCGCGCTGAGTCACGATGGCGAAGGTCTTTTCGCGGGTCTGCCCAATCCTTGTGAAGTGGGTCGCTATCATTCGCTGCTCTCTGAGGCTGCTTCCTTGCCCACACATCTCGTCGTCACGGCGCGAACGGCAGAGGGCGAAATCATGGGGATCCGCCACCGCGATCTACGAGTGGAGGGCGTACAGTTTCATCCGGAGAGCGTGCTCACACCCGAGGGACCACGGCTGATGCGAAATTTTTTGCAGCAGCGCGGCGGTCGCCGACGCTCAGGCGCAGGCGATGAGTGAATCGCAGGCATTACGCGGCATGCTCGAGCGTCTGCTCGAGCGTAACCCCCTCACCGAAACCGAGGCTGGTGCAGTCCTCGTCGCGTTGACCAACCCTGAAATTCCGGCAGCGCTTTCGGGAGCACTGCTTGCGGCGTTGCGCGCCAAAGGGGTGACGGGCGATGAGCTGCGTGGATTCGCCCGCGCCATGCGCGAACTTGCGCGGCGACCGGTGGTTGCGGAGACGCTGCGCAGTCGCGCCATCGACATCGTCGGCACCGGCGGTGACGCCTCAGGCAGCGTCAATATTTCCACGGGTACCTCGTTGCTCGTTGCTGCTTGCGGTATTCCGGTCATCAAGCACGGCAATCGCTCGATCTCCAGCCGCTCGGGCAGCGCGGATGTCCTCGAGAAACTCGGCGTGTCACTGCCACTCGATGAAAGCCGTGCCGGGCTGTGTCTCGAGCGCAGTGGCTTCACCTTCTTGTTTGCGCCCCACTATCACCCGGCGATGAAGGCGATCGCGCCGGTCCGCCAGGCGCTAGGCGTGCGTACCATCTTCAATATTTTGGGACCTTTGACCAATCCTGCAGCCCCGCCTTTTGCCCTGGTCGGCGCGTTCAATGAATTCACTGCAGAGCTGATGGCGCAGGCACTCGCCGGCATGCCGGGCTTGCAGCGCGCTTTGGTGGTTCACGGTGCCAATGGCTGGGACGAGCCGACGCCGATCGGCCCGTTCACCGTGTTCGATGTGCGTGCAGGACGCGTGCAACGCTGCGAACGTCGGCCTGCGGATTATGGTCTCGCCACTTGTACTGCCGCTGACCTTGCCGGCGGCGATGCCGAGTTCAACGCCGCAGCACTCGCTCGGGTGTTACGCGGTGAAGACCGTGGCGCACATCGCGATGCCTTGCTGCTCGGGGCCGCGCTGGCGTTCGAGTGCACGGGACAGATCACCGAACCGCGTGTCGGCATCGCGATCGCCGCTGCGGCGATCGATGACGGTCGCGCCGCGAGTGTGCTGCAAAGAATTGGTGAGATGCCCGCATGAGCGATGACTTTCTCGCTGCCATGGCGGCAAGCAGCCGCGACCGGGTGACGGTCGCCCGCACCGCGCTTCCGGAAGCGGAACTGCGCGCCCGCATTGGTGATTCGGCGCCGGGGCCGCGTCTGTCGCTTTCGGTACAGGGCTTCGATTTGATCGCTGAGATGAAACTGCGCTCGCCCGCGCTCGGCCAGTTACGCAGCGCTGCCGAGGATGATCTCGAGCAGCGAGTCGTTCGCTACGCGGCAGCGGGTGCCGCGGCGGTTTCCGTGCTCACTGAGCCCAGCCGCTTCGATGGCACGCTCGATCATCTGCGTCGGGCGTCGCGGGCGCTCGCTACCCATGGCGTGCCAACGATGCGCAAAGATTTTCTGGTCGACCCATATCAAATTCTCGAGGCCCGCGCGGCGGGTGCGGGCGGGGTACTGCTGATTGTCCGCATGTTGTCGGACTCGACTCTTGCGGCACTACTCGAAGCCGCGCTTGAACAAAATTTGTTCGTACTACTCGAAACTTTTGCCGAGCAGGACATAGCAGCCGCGGTGCGCTTGCTCGAAACGCACGGAATACTCAGCCAAAGTGCTGATCGCGCACGGCAGGGTGTCCAAGTGCTGCTGGGCGTTAATTGTCGTGACCTCGTCAGCCTGCAGGTGGTCCCGGATCGGCTCGAGCAACTGGTCGATGCGCTGCCGCGCGAGTTGCCACGAGTGGCTGAAAGCGGACTCGTCGATGCCGACGATGCCGGGCGTCTTGCCGCAGTCGGCTACGACCTCGCACTCGTCGGTAGTGCGCTCATGAGCGGCGATCACCCGCGTGAACTCGCCTCGCGTATGCTCGCTGCCGGACGCAGCGCACGGCGCAAGACGCCATCGGGTGTGCGCTGATGTTCGTCAAGATCTGCGGATTGACCCGTGAAGACAGCGTGGCCGCGGCACTCGATGCCGGCGCCGATGCGATCGGTTTCGTGTTCGCGCCGTCGGTGCGTCAGATCTCGCCCACCGATGCCGTACGACTCGCAGCGCCTGCTCGTGGTCGCGCGCTATGCGTTGCCGTCACCCGTCATCCCGAGCATGCGCAGCTCGAAGAAATCTTGGAGATATTCACGCCTGATTGGCTGCAGACCGATCACACCGACACCTTGTCTTGGCCGCGTCAGCTGCTTGAGCGTCTGGGTCCAGAGCGTTTGCTGCCGGTGTACCGCGAGAGCGAAGTCTTGCCGACCGAGCTACCGCCGCGATTGCTCTTCGAAGGCGCTACCAGCGGCACCGGCCGTATCGCAAACTGGACGCTGGCGCGAGCGGCGGCGCAACGTACGCAGGTACTGCTGGCCGGTGGTCTCAACCCCGAAAATGTCGCGGATGCCATTCGACACGTACAGCCTTGGGGCGTCGATGTGTCGAGTGGCATCGAATCGGCACCTGGAACAAAATCCGTTCAAAGAATTCACCAATTCGTGAGTGCAGCCAAGGCGGTGATGCATGCCGCTGCGGCTACTTGAGGAGTCATAGTCATGAATGCCCATGTTCGATTCAGTGCCGAAGAGCAGCGCAAGATGCTCGATGCCGAGCTTGCCGGTCGTTTTCCGGATGCGCGCGGCCGTTTTGGTCCTTACGGCGGCCGCTATGTCCCCGAAACGCTGATTCCGGCTCTCGAGCGACTCGAAGCCGGCATGCGCGAACATCTGCATCGCGAAGACTTTCAGCGCGAGCTCGGCAGCCAGTTGCGTGATTGGGTTGGTCGACCCACGGCGCTGTCGCATGCGCCACGTCTGTCGGCGGCTTGGGGCGCTGATATCTGGTTCAAACGCGAGGACCTCGCGCATACCGGCGCGCACAAGATCAATAACGCAGTTGGGCAGGCGCTGCTGGCCCAGCGCTTGGGTGCGCGACGCATCGTCGCCGAGACGGGTGCCGGGCAGCACGGGGTTGCCACGGCTGCGGCCTGCGCGCGCCTGGGCTTGCCCTGCGTCGTTTACATGGGCGCCATCGACATGGAGCGGCAGGCGCCGAACGTGGGTCGCATGCGTTTGCTCGGCGCCGAAGTCGTACCGGTGACGGGCGGTGATCAGACACTGCGCGCCGCCATCGATGAAGCCTTGCGTGATTGGGTCGCCGATCCGATGGGTACGTTCTATCTGCTGGGCTCTGCCGTGGGACCGCATCCGTATCCGTATCTCGTACGTGAATTGCAATCCATCATCGGTCGCGAGGCGCGTGCGCAATTCACTGAGCAGAGTGGTGGATTACCCGATGCCGTGTTCGCCTGCGTCGGCGGTGGATCCAATTCGATCGGCATGTTCCATGCGTTCGTCCCTGATCGCGTGGTCGAAATCATTGGCGTCGAGGCCGGCGGTCGCGGCGTTGCCCTCGGCGAAAACGCGGCGAGCCTGTCCTATGGGTGGCCTGGTGTACTGCAGGGTTGCTACTCGTTGCTGCTGCAAGACGAAAATGGACAGATCCACGAAACCGATTCAATCTCCGCGGGGCTCGATTACCCCGGCGTTGGTCCGGAGCACGCACTGCTGATGGCGGCGGGACGGGTTCGCTACGAGTCTGCCACCGACAGCGAAGCCCTGGCCGCGCTGACCGAGTGCTCGCGGCTCGAGGGTATTTTGCCCGCACTCGAAACCGCGCACGCGCTGCACGGTGCCAAGCGTTGGGCCGAAAATAATAAGGGCAAACGGGTCGTGATTTGCATGTCCGGTCGCGGCGACAAAGATATGCCGACCTTGCAGCGCACCTTGCTTGCCGGCAATCCGGGAGTTGCTTCGTGAACATCAAACCTGCAGAAAAATTAAGCGCAGCCATTCGTGATGCAGCGGCTCGTGGTGAACCGGCGATCGTCGCCTTCATGACCGCCGGTTTCCCGAGCGCACCAAAGTTTCGCGAACATTTGCTTGCCGTTGCTGCGGGTGCCGATGTGGTGGAGATCGGCGTGCCGTTCACCGATCCGATGGCCGACGGCATGACCATTCAGCGTTCGAGTCAGGGCGCGCTCAAACAGGGGGTCAGCCTGCGCTGGATTCTGGTCGAGCTCGCAGCCATGCAGCGTCCGTCAACTCCGCTCGTGCTCATGAGCTATCTCAACCCCTTGCTGCAATACGGTTACGCCAAGTTGGCGACTGAAGCGGCTGCTGCCGGGGTGTGCGGGTTCATCGTTCCCGACCTGCCGTTTGATGAGGGTGCGGAATTGCGCGCTGCGCTTGCAGCAACCGGTGTCGCACTCGTGCAGATGGTCACACCCGTTACTACGCCCGAGCGAATGTCACTCGTCTGTGGCGCAAGCGAGGGCTTCGTGTACGCAGTGACCATGACCGGCACCACGGGCAAGAACGTCGCGGTACCCGACACGGTGCTCGATTATCTGGATCGGGTCAGCAAAGCCTCGCCCGTCCCGGTGTGTGCAGGGTTCGGCATTCGCTCCCGCGAGCAGGTGTCCAAGCTGCGCCGGCATGTCGCTGGCGTCGTGGTGGGCTCTGCACTCGTCGAAGTGTTGGAGCGGGGCGATGACCCCACCGCTTGGCTGCAAGCTCTCAGAGCGGGGTGAGCTCAAGCAATTTTGTACGCACGGCAGTGCAGGCTTGCAGCAGGTCGATGATGATTTACTCCTCGATATCAAGCCCGCCCTCATATTCGCAGCGGTTGCGCAGGTCATGACACTTGGCCAATACCCGCCAGATTTGGGGGCCCAAACCAAGCGTCTCCGGCAATAGTTGAAAGACGATATGACGCTGATTGGCACGGTACCCGTGCCAGCGCAACGCCGCCAGACAGAGACCGTGCGCCGCGTTGTAGGCAAGATCAAACCTGCTGTCGATGGCAATGGAAATATTTGTTGGGTCGTTCAATCGAGCAAGGCTTGATTGGATAAGCGCCTTGAATTCTGCAGCATTGAACGATTCTGCTCTGAGAGGTTTTCCGGGTCCGCAAAGATTTTCAAAGGCTGAGGGCATTGTCATCACCCTTCAGCCATATTGTCGGTTGCTCAAGTACACGGCGGATGAAATTACCACCTGCGGAAGATTTCTTTCGAAGTTCGGCTTTGGTGTAAACAGTCAGATTGATTTTGCGTTCGATTTGCTGCTCAGCTTTTTCGAGATGTTCAAAAAGGTCGCCATAGGACAAATTGTTGCTGACGATGAAAAGGTCGACGTCGCTACTTGATGAACCTTCTTTTTTGGCTACCGAACCAAAAATGAAAGCTGCTTCTACCCGCTCATCAAAAGCGGCAATGGCGAGACGCAAGGGTTCCGCCAGGCCGCAAGTTTTCCGAACGATGCTTTGAAGCTCGTCGAAAAGGGGCGAGTCAGGATTTGCTCGGTAGTACTTCTGACGCCCGGAGGTCTCGGTGGTGATCAGTTCGCTACGCAGCAATCGCGCAAGCTCTCGCTGTGTGGCGCCCGAGCCAGCGCGCGTGCGCGCAATGATTTCGCTGGCGTAAAAGCTGCGCCGAGGGTGACCGAACAGGAGCGCCAGAACGCGCTGTTGAGTCGTACTGAACAAAGCGTCCGCAGGGCTCAGGCGGTTGGAGGCTGCTGAACTGACCTCGATTGGCTTTGTCGCTTGGCGTCTTGGCATGCTCGTGGGTATAGGCCCAAATTGGGCATGAACATACCCATTTTGGGAACGATCCGCAAGAGCTAAACGCCCAATACCGACGTCCGGGATAACACTGTTCCGATGCATCCGCGGACTCTGCGCACGGGCCCGACGAATCCCAAGCAATGTTTCTCGATCAGTTAGTCAGAAAGAGTGCCGCGTCCGCCACAGCACGATGGCCGAGATGAGCAGCAACAGCCAGCCGGTGCCCGGCGGCGCGAGCTCGAAGCCAATCCACAGCAGTCCGACTGTGCCCAGCGCGCTGCCGGCAAGCGTCAAATTACGGCGTCGTTCGCTGTCACGAATTTGCTGACGCAGGCGCTCGATGTCGTCGGGCTGCACGCCGATGTGGGGCTTGCCGTCCTGCGCTTTTTGTACGGCGACCTTGAGTAACGGTGGCAGCGCGTGCGCGACTTCTACCAGTGCGGGTAGATGATCGCGGAACTGCTTGAGTTGAGTACGCACGCTCAGGCGATCGCGCATCCACTCGCGCAGAATCGGTGCGGCGGTCTGCCAGATATCGAGTTCGGGGTAGAGATCGCGCCCCAGGCCTTCGACGTTGAGCAGTGTCTTCTGCAACAAGATCAACTGCGGCTGGATACGCATATCGAAGCGCCGCGAGATGTCGAACAGCCGCAGCAAAATTGTGCCGAACGAAATATCTTTGAGTGGCTTGTTGAAAATCGGCTCGAGCACCGTCCGAATGGCCGACTCCAACTCATCGACGCGCGTTGACGGCGGCACCCAGCTGGACTCGACATGCAGCTCGGCCACCCGCCGGTAGTTGCGATCGAAGACTGCGAGGAAGTTCTCGGCGAGATAGTGCATGTCGCGCAGATCGAGCGTACCCACAATGCCGAAGTCGACTGCGGCGTAGCGTGGTCGTGCCGGGTCATCCACGAGGACAAAGATATTCCCGGGATGCATATCGGCATGGAAGAAGTTATGCCGGAATACCTGCGTGAAGAAAATCTTCACGCCGTTCTCGGCCAGCATCGGGATATTGGCTCCCAAGGCGCGCAGGGTCGCCATATCGCTGATGGTCACGCCGCAAATGCGCTCCATCACCATGACGTTGACCCGGCAGTGGTCCCAATACACGGCCGGCACATGCAGCAAGGGTGACCCTTCGAAATTGCGGCGCAGCTGCGAGGCGTTCGCCGCTTCGCGCATGAGATCGAGTTCATCGAGCACGGTTTTTTCGTACTCGTCGACGATTTCATCGACCCGCAGACGCCGCGCCTCGTGCGAGTTGCGCTTAGCGAGTGCCGCCAGCACATGCATGACCTCGAGATCGCGACCAATCACGGCTTTCATGCCAGGGCGCAATACTTTGACGATGACCTCGGGCCCATCGTGAAGCGTGGCGACATGTACTTGCGCGATCGAGGCCGCCGCGAGCGGACGTTCGTCGAACTTCGAAAATACTTTCTCCAGCGGCTTTTCATAGACCCGCTCGATCAGCTGCTTGGCGATTGCGCCATCGAACGGCGGTACGCGATCCTGCAACTTCGCGAGTTCTTCGGCGATGTCCGGCGGCAGCAGATCGCGACGCGTCGACAGTGCCTGACCGAGTTTGATGAAGATCGGACCGAGTTCTTCGAGAGCGAGCCGCAGTCGCTCGCCGCGCGTCGCACTCTTGCGCCGCTCGAACCACGTCCAGGGAGAAGCCATGAACACGAAGCGCAGGGGTCGATAAAGATGTGTCTCGGCCACAAACTCGTCGAGCCCGTGACGAACGAGTACGCGCTGAATCTGGATCAGTCTTGCCACCACCCGCAGCTTCACACTCGGTCCCCATCATTCGCGGGTTGCTCGAAGCGGGCCAGCAGGGCTTCGACCCGCGCTGCTGCGCGGTCGACGTCTTCGCGCAAACGATCGACTTCGCCGAGAAACACTTCGGCCTCGGCGCGTGGTACGAGATCGCGAGTTTCGTGGGCAAAGTATTCCGCGGCGTTTTGCACAGTCGTGCGCGCCCCACGACGACCAAAAGCCAGCGCCGCCTTGGCGAGCCCCGCGAGTCGATGCGCGGGGCTGTCGCCGATCAACTTGGCGAGCTCCTCTTCGAGATCGGGGCGGAGCAACAACGCGAGCTCACGGTACCGCTGTAGTAACTCGACGTCACCACGTACCTGCACGG
>Ga0194131_10008927_pt1 | contig 12854 bp, 13 predicted proteins | sample TA2KigO120mmetaG_FD_148631 | JGI IMG/M metagenome (GOLD analysis project Ga0194131, IMG submission 148631) | Freshwater microbial communities from Lake Tanganyika, Tanzania - TA2015053 Kigoma Offshore 120m | ecosystem: Environmental > Aquatic > Freshwater > Lake | place: Tanzania: Lake... | reverse complement strand
CCGAGGCGCCATCGGCCACCGAGCCGCCCCCGGCAGCCCCCGGCGAGCCGGCTGCCGCCGCCGAGCCGGCGCCGCCGCCACCAGGGTAGTTTTCCCCCTTGTCCACAGGGCTTGCCATCGGGCTGGCCCTGGGCACCTCGTGTGCCTGGGCGGCTGCCAACGTGTACGTGCAACGCGCCTCGCTCGCGCTGGGCGGCCTGCGGGCGATGTGGTGGGGACAGGTGGTGGGCGGGGCGGTCCTCGTCGTCGCCGCGCTGGCTTTCGAGGGCGTGCCTCGGCTGCCGGGCTGGGGACCGTTGGCGATGGCCGGCGCCGGCTCCGCCGCCGGCTACTACGGGATGATGCGCGCCTATGCTCTCGGCCCGGTGGGCGCGATCACCCCGGTGCTGGCGAGCTGGGCGGTCCCCGCCACCCTCCTCGGCGCGCTCCTCGGCAAGACCCCCAGCAGCGCGCAGGCCCTCGCCGGCGCCCTGGTGGTGCTCGGAGCGGCGGGCAACGGCGCGCTGGCCCGCGGCGGGCAGTGGCGAGGCCCCCGGGCCAAGGGCTTTGCCTGGGCGACGGTGGCAAGTCTAGGCTTCGGCACGATGATGGCGGGCATCGGCGAGATGGGGAACGCCGTGGGCCCCATCACCGTGGTGCCCCTGTGCTGGCTGGCGCAGTGGGCGGTCCTGCTCCCGGCGCTGGTCGCGACACCGAGTGCGCTCCGCCCCCCGCCCGCGTGGCGCGACGTGATGCTGATGGCGCTCTGCGAGTCGTTGGGCTTCGTGGTCTACGCGGTGGCCACGACGATGGCACCGCCGGTGATCGTGTCGCCGCCGGCCTCCCTGTCAAGCCCGATCACCGTGGCCTTCGCCACGTTGTTCCTCGGCGAGCGCACCAGTCCCGCGCGGTGGTTCTTCGTGGCGCTCGCCGGGGCGGGCTGCATGCTGCTGGCGCAGAGTTAGGTCGCCGCATGCACCCGGTGATCGAGGCGCTGTCGGCGGTTTCGGTGCTCGCGCTCGACGGGCGGGCAGTGCCGGTGCCCGACCTGTGGCGCGAGCGCACCGCTGTGCTGGTGTGGCTGCGCCACTACGGCTGACTGCTCTGTCGCGAGCAGGCTGCTTGCTTCTCCGCGCGTCACGACGAAATCCGGTCCAGGGGAGCCGATCTCGCGTTCATCGGCAATGGCACGGTGGGCATGGCCCAGGACTTCGCCCAGTCGGAGAAGGTCAGCGCCGACCTCTTCACCGACCCCAGTCGCGACAGCTACCGCGCCATTGGCGCGCGCAAGGGCGGCGCCACCATCTTGACACCGCGCGCCGCGCTCGCGGCCGCCCGCGCGCTGTCGCGAGGGCACCTGCAATCGGCCACCGCCGGCCACCCCACCCAGCAGGGGGGCGAGCTGGTGGTGACCCCGGGCGGCGAGCTTCGTTTCATCCACCTCGCCGAGTTCGCCGGCGACCACGCCGACATCGACACGGTGCTCGCCGCGATCTAGACTCGGCGGCGATGCTCCTCCTCCTCGCTGCGCTCGCCCAGGCCGGCGACATCTACAAGTACGTGGCGCCGAACGGCACGGTGGTGTTCACCGACTCGCCCGATCACGACGGCTTCGAGCGCTGGTGGAACGATGCGGTGCCGGGCAGTTACCTGCCCAATGGCGTACCGATGCCCCGGCTCGATCGCATCACCAACCTCGACAGGTACGACCACGCCTTCCTCGAGGCGGCCGGCGACAACGGCGTTCCCGCCGAGCTGCTCAAGGCGGTGGCCGTGGCCGAGAGCCGGATGAATCCCGCCGCCGTGTCGCCCGCCGGCGCGCGCGGGCTGATGCAGCTGATCCCGTCGACGGCCGAGGCGCTGGGGGTGACCGACCCCTTCGACGCGAACCAGTCGATCGAGGGCGGCGCCACCTACCTCGCGCGACAGATCGCTCGCTTCGGCAGCAACGAGCTGGCGCTCGCCGCATACAACGCCGGCCCGCGCAACGTGGAGAAGCACGGCGGCATCCCGCCCTTCGAGGAGACGCGCGTGTACGTGGCCCGCGTGATGGGGCTTTACCAGCACTTCCGCGACAACGCTCCCCTGTCGCGGTAGTCCGCGCGCAGATGTCCAAGCCGCCCTGGTACCGCCGCCCCGGCTGGACCAACCTGCCGATGCTCATCACCCTCGGTCGGCTCGGAGCCGTGCCCGTGCTGGTGGCGATGCTCTGGACGGAGCCCGGCGTCTGGGAGGCCCGCGCCGCGATGGCGGTGTTCGTGATCGCCATGCTCGGCGACATCGTCGACGGCTGGCTGGCCCGCAAGTGGGACCTGCAGAGCGTCGCCGGGGCCTTCCTCGACCCCATCGCCGACAAGCTGATGGTGCTCTCGGCGCTGATCATGATGATCCCGCTCGGCTGGACGCCGGCGTGGATGGTACTGCTCCTCGAGGCCCGGGAACTGCTCATCGCCGGCATCCGCCAGATCGCGGTGAGCGAGGGGCTGGTGATCGCGGCCGGGTCGCTCGGCAAGTTCAAGACCGCCTACCAGGCCACCGCCATCGGCTTCCTGCTGTGGCACTACCCCACGCACTTCCTGGTCGTGACGGTCGACGCCGGGTCGGTGGGCCTCGCCATCCTGCTGGTGTCGGTGTTGTTCAGCGTGGCGAGCGCCATCGAGTACGGGTGGGGCTTCTACGTGCACCACCGCAAGAAGCGCGCCCTAGCTGCGGATGCGTAGCTTGTAGCTGTTGCCGCAGGAGTTCGTCGGCCAGTTCACGGCGTAGACGCGCACGTAGAAGATGTCCTCGTCGTCGTCGAGGGCGTCGCCGTAGTACTCCACCGACAGGGAGCCGTCGCCCGAGTCGCTGCCCACCACGGTGCCGTCCTCGTTGTAGAGCTCCACGACGTAGTCGCCAGAGGTGTCGAGGTCGCTGACGACGATCGACACGTCGACGTTGTCCCAGTACTCGTCGTCGGCGTCCCAGCGGAACCAGTCCTCGTCGGCCTCGTCGGAGAACGTCAGGCCCGACAGGTCGACCACCGAGGAGGTCCACAACAGGCCGTTGTCCACCTCGCCGAGATCGTAGGACGATCCCATGGAGTTGTTCACCTCGTAGGTGTCGAAGTAGGGGTCGTTCACGTAGCCGTCGCAGTCCTCGTCGTCGTCGTTGCAGAGGTCGGTCTCGGCGGGGCTGTACGTGTCGTCGGCGTCGTCGCAGTCGCCCTCGTACTCGGTGTAGCCGTCGCCATCGTCGTCGCGCGCCAGCGGGTCTTCGATGGTGAGCGTGATGGTGTCGCGACCCTCATCGCCCTCCTGGTCGACGGCGTGCAAGGTGATCACGTGCACGCCGGCGGCGAGGGTGCCGCCGAAGCTGGTGATGCCGGAGCTGTCAGGGCTCGCACTCGACAGCACGCCCGCGATGTCGCTCGACCAGGTGCAGCTGATCATCTCCACGGGGGTGGTGTCGTCGCTGACGCTGCCCTTGAAGGTGAGGATGTCGATGTTGTCGGCGGTGGTGCCGTCGGCGGGGCTCTGGATGTTGACGATGGGAACGTTGTCTTGCACCACCTCGAAATTCACCGTGGCGCTCCCCTTCTTGCCCTCGAGGTCGAGCGCGTTGATGGTGATGGAGTGCGCGCCGAGCGACGGGTCCATCGGGATGTCGACGGTGCCGGTGGCGGCGGGGTAGCCGGTCCACAGGGTGCCGTCGGGCACGTCGACCACCTCGACGTAGAGCGACTCGCTCGGGTCGATGTCGTCGGCCACGGTGGCGAGGAGGTTGATCTCCGAGGAGGCGCCCACCTGCGAGCCCTCGGCGGGCGACAGGATGACGATCGCCGGGCCGCCCGGGTCTTGCGACGACTCGCCCACGTTGAGCAGGATGCTGGTGCTGGCGGACTGCCCCCCGGTGTCGGAGGCGGTCAGCGTGATCACGTGCTCGCCTCCCTGCAGGCTGTTGGTGGAGAACATCAGGTCGCCGTTGATGTCGGGCGGGTCGGCGTTGATCACGCCGTCGAGACTCGACTCCCAGCGGACGGTGAGCTCCTCGCCGAGGTCCTGCTCGTCGCGGGCGATGCCGTAGAACTCCACCAGCGCGCCCGGGTCGACGCTGTCGCCGTCGGCCGGGGTGACTATCGACACGGCCGGCGCGGTGTTGTAGGCCTTCACGCCCGCGTCGTTGCATGCGAGGAGGAGCAAGATCATCGGGACATCCTACAACGACGCGAGGTAGCGCGCGATACCGTCGCGGAAGCTCACCGCGGGCGCCCAGCCGAGTTGCTCGCGGGCAAGGGTGATGTCCGCGTGGGTGAGCGGCACGTCGCCCGGCTGGGAGGCGGCGTAGTTCACCTTCGAACGCTTGCTCGTGGCGTCGGAGAGGGCGGCCAGCACCTCGGTGAGCGGGATGGGCTGACCGCAGCCGATGTTGTAGACGTTGTAGCCGCGCGCCCGGTCCATCGCGGCCACGAGGCCCCGAACCGCGTCGTCCACGTACGTGTAGTCGCGCAGCGACGAGCCATCGCCATACACGGTGACCGGCTCGTTGGCGAAGATCGCCTTCGCGAACTTGGCGATCGCCATGCCGGGGCGCTGGCCCGGGCCGTACACGGTGAACAGGCGGCATACGCTGACGTCGAGGCCGCTCGACGCGCAGAACAGCTCGGCGGCGCGCTTGCTCGCGGCGTAGGGGGAGGCCGGGCGGTCGGCGGGATCGGTCTCGCGGAAGGGGCCCCCCGCCGCGCCGTAGACCGACGACGACGAGGCGAAAACCATGCGACGGATCCCCGCCGCTCGCATCGCGTGGAGCAGGGTGATGGTGGCCCCCACGTTGTTGCGGCCGTAGGGCTCGGGGTCGGCGATCGACTCGCGCACGCCGGCGCGGGCGGCGAGGTGGGCCACCACGTCGATGCCGTCGAGGGCTCGCCGCACGGCGGCCGGGTCGCAGCAGTCGCCGCGGATCAGCTCCACGCCATCGGGAACGTGCTTGAGCGCGGGATCGTAGGCGTCGTCGAAGTTGTCGATCACCCGCACGCGGTTGCCGCGGGCAAGGAGCGCCGCGCAGAATCGCCGGCCGATGAAGCCGGCGCCGCCGGTGACGAGAACGTGCATCACGGCGCGGCGGCTATCCTGGGCGACACCGCCAGCGACAGCGAGAGCCCCTACCCCGCCTCGACCACCGCCACGTGCAGCGGGGTCCCCGGTAACTACCAGAGCATCCTGAACCGGTCGAACAAGTCCGACTGCCGCGACCGGAGCGTGACCTCGCGGCCATCGATCCACGCCCGCGACATGCGGGTGCGCGGCTGCAGCGGGTCGCCGAGCGACACGGCGAGGGTGGCCGCCTCGCCCAAGGCGAGCTTGCCAAGCGGCAAGCTCCACGCCTTGCGAGCGTTGTGGCCGCAGGCGGCGGCGATGGCGGCGCCGTAGGGCAGGCCGTAGGCCACCGCGAGGCAGGCCTCGGTGCCTAGCTCGCGGAGCTGGTGGGGGCCCCCGTGTCGCAACACGAGATTGACCCCGGCGGCGTGAAGCAACGCCAGGTTGTCGTAGCGACTGTAGGCCGTGTCCCAGCCGCTCGGCTGGGTGGAGACCGGGCCGGCGATGGCGGTGAAACCGGACTCGGCGATGTCACGCGCCACGAGGTGACCCTCGGCGCAGCCGAGCAAGACGGCGTCGAGCTTGTAGTCTCGCGCCCACTCGATGGCGGTGAGGATGTCGTCGGCCCGGTTGGCACCGAGGATCACCTTCATCTCGCGGCGATGCACCGCGTGCCAGGCGCGTTGCGACGGGGTGTACTCGGGAGGCTTGTCGGGCGGCTTGACCTTGCACTTGCCCTTGTCGCAGCGGCCACGCTTCTGGTCGTCCTCCGAGCAGTGGATGTGCGGGTCGTCGGGGGGTTTGTTGGCGTCGAGGATCTCGCGCAGCTTGGCGGCCACGCCCATGCGTGACCTCGGCGCGTTGGGCTGCCCGCCCGTGCCGCCCTTGCCGAAGTTGATCACGAGGCCGGCCGGGTCGATCACCGTCGCGTCGGCCACCGTCAGGCCCGCGAATCGCACCCATGCCGCCTGCCCCGCCACCAGTCCCCCGTTGGGCAGGCACAAGCCGCCGAGCACGCCCTGCCGTCGCGCCACGCCGATGGGGGCGGATAGCGGGTTGTAGGCGTCAACCACCCGCGCCGTGGGCACCACCGCGTCGCTCGACTCGCTGTCGTCGTGCGTGCCCTCCTCCTGGTCGATCTCGTAGAGGCCGATGGGGCTGCCGCCGTCGAAGAAGCCGGGGAACACCACCGCGCCGCCGAGGTCGGTGCCCCCGGCGACGCCCGAGCCCAGGTCGACGATCTTGCCGCCCTCCACCCGGACGCCGCCCGACTGCTCGGTGCCGTCGCCCACGAGGATGCGCGCGTTGGAAAGCGTGAAGTTCTCGACCGGGCCCACGTGGCCATCGAGCCCGCCGCGCGCGCCGGTGTTCTCCGGGGGCAGGGGCGAGGTGAGCGTGCCGGGGGCGGTCGCGACAGCGGCGCCAGCGCCCGCGAGCCACTGCCGGCGAGACAACTTATCGGCGGCCACTCGGCACCCCCTCGGTGGCGCGGTCGTACACGACCGAGCCCTCGATCCATGTCTTCTGTGCCAGCGCCGTGCCGTCGAGCGGGTTCTTGTCCCACAGGACGAGGTCGGCCTGCTTGCCCACGTCGAGGCTACCTACCCACTTGTCGACGCCCAGCAATCGGGCCGGGTCGAGGGTGATGCTCTCGAGCGCGTCGGCCTCGGTCATTCCATAGCGCACCATCTTGGCGGCCTCGATGTTGAAGCGCTGGATGTGGCTGGCGGAGTCGGAGTGGGTGGCCACCGGCACCCCCGCGTTGCTCACCAGCGCGGGGCCCTCGGGGATACCGTCCCAGCTCTCCAGCTTGAAGCCCCACCAGTCGGGCCAGGTGGCGATGCCCGTGCCGTGGGCGGCGAGCAGGTCGCGCACCTTGTACGTTTCCAGCGCGTGGTGGATGGTGACGATGCGGAAGCCGAACTCGTCGGCCACGCGGTACCAGCCCGCGATGTCGTGGCTGCGATAACAATGGAGATTCACGCGGACCTTGTCGTCGATGACGTCGGCGAGCACCTCCAGCGTCTCGTCCCAGTCGGGCGGCGCCTTGCCGGCGCGGGCCACGCGGTAGTCACGGGCCTCGGTGAACTTGTCGCGGATCATGGCGAACTCGCCCATGCGCGACATCACCTGGTCGTCGTCGGTCTTGTCGGCGTACACGCGCTTGGGGTTCTCGCCACAGGCCATCTTGATGGCGGGGGGCGCCTCGGCGAACACCATGGGACCGATGGTCCGGCTCGGCCGCAGCTTGAGCACCGCGGCGCGCCCCCCCACGATGTTCCCCGAGCCGGGGAGCACCTGGATGGTGGTGATGCCCCCGGCGCGCGCGCGAGGGATGGCCGGATCTTCAGGGTCGAAGCTGTCGCCCGCCCACACTCGCGCCGTGAAGGGCGTTGACATCTCGTTGCCGTCGCCGTGGGCGCGACCGTCGGGCCAGGGGTACACGCCCATGTGGCTGTGGAGGTCGATGAGGCCGGGGGTCACGTAGCCGCCCTTGGCGTCGATCACCTCCATTCCCCCGGGGACCGTCCCGCCCACCTGCGCGATCTTCCCGTCCTTGACTACGAGGGTGCTGTCGGGGAGCGCGGGGCCGCTGATGGTCAGCAGGGTGGCGTGGACGAGGGCGAAGGTGGCGCCGGGCATGGCCGCGCAGGGTAGCACGGGCGAGATAGGCGCCGGCGTGCTCGACAGCCTCTACCGGATCGCGCGCCCCTTGCTTTTCCGCCTCGACGCGGAAACGGCGCACCGGCTGGTCTTCGCCGGGATCGGGCTGGTGCCCCTGCTCGCGGGCGACCGGCGGCCCGACCCCGTGCTCGCGGTGAAGGTGGCCGGGCTCGACTGGCCCTCGCCGGTGGGGCTCGCGGCGGGCCTCGACAAGGATGGCGTGGGCATCGCCGCTTGGGCGGCCCTCGGCTTCGGCGCGGTGGAGGTGGGCACCGTCACCGCCTTGCCCCAGGTCGGCAACCCGCGCCCCCGGTTGTTCCGGCTGGTCGAGGAGGAGGGGCTGATCAACCGCATGGGCTTCAACAACGAGAGTGCCGTGGCGCTGGCGGCCTTGCTAGCGCGCCTGCGGTCGACGGGGCGCTGGCCTCGCGTGCCGGTGGGCGCCAACCTCGGCAAGTCGAAGCTGACACCCAACGAAGACGCCGTGGGCGACTACCTCAACAGCGTGGGCGCGCTGCGCGGCAAGGTGGACTACTTCGTGGTGAACGTGTCTTCCCCGAACACCCCGGGGCTCCGCGCGCTGCAAGACAGGGAGCCGCTCAGGCGCCTGCTCGACGCGGTGGTGCCCGCCGCCCAGCGCACCCCGGTGATGCTGAAGATCGCTCCCGACCTCGACGACGGCGCCCTCGCCGAGGCAGTGGACGTGGCCGTGGACAGCGGCTGCGCCGCCATCATCGCCACCAACACCACCACCAGCCGCCCGGGGACGACGGGTCGCCTCGACCAGTACGGCGGCCTCTCGGGCAAGCCGCTCCGTCCCCTGTCGCGCGCCAAGACGGCGGTGGCGCTCGCCGCGGCGCGCCAGCGGGTGCCGGTGATCGGCGTGGGCGGGGTGTCAACCGCCGACGACGTGGAGGAATTCCTCGCGATGGGCTGCGCCGCGGTGCAGCTCTACTCGGCGCTGATCTTCCACGGCCCCGGCCTCGTGCGGCGCATCAACCACGAACTGGCCGCCCGGAGGCACGCGGCGGCTACACGTCGCGGTACTTGATCCCGTGCTTTTTCAGTAGGCGGGTGATCGACTTGCGGTCCATGTCGGCGGCGCGGGCCGCCTTCGACACGTTCTGGTCGTGTTTCTCGATCAGCTCCACGAGGTAGGCGCGCTCGAAGGCCTCGATCAAGAGCTCCTTGGCGTCCTTGAAGGGCACGTCGCTGTTCGCCTCCACCTTCACCCCGGCCGCCGCCGAGGCCTGGGGGAGCACCGCGCCTGCCGCGCGCAGGGACGCCGGGAGCGCCGCCATGTTGACCAGCGGGCCGTCGCAGAAGGGGATCGCCCGCTCCACCACGTTGTTGAGCTCGCGCACGTTGCCGGGCCAGTGGTAGGCATCGAAGAGAGCGCCCACCTCGAGATCGATGCCGCGCACGGTGCGGTTGCCGGCCGAGCGGCGCAGCAGGTGGTCGACGAGGGTCGGCAGGTCTTCCCGGCGTTCGCGGAGGGCGGGAAGGCGCACCTCCACCACGGCGAGGCGGTAGTACAGGTCTTCCCGGAAGCGCCCGGCCGCCACCTCCTGTCGCAAGTCACGATTGGTGGCAGCCACCACGCGCACGTCGACCGGCTTGGCGCGGGTGGCGCCCACGCGGCGCACCTCGCGCTGCTCGAGCACGCGCAACAAGCGCGGTTGAAGCTCCAGTGGCAGCTCGCCGATCTCGTCGATGAAGATGGTGCCGCCGTGGGCGGCCTCGAAGAGGCCCTCGCGTCCTGCCACCGCCCCGGTGAACGCCCCGCGCTCGTGGCCGAACAGCTCGCTCTCCACCAGCGACTCCGGCGCGGCGCCGCAGTCGAACACGATGAAGGGGCCCTTGCTCCGCGGGGAACGCGCGTGGAGCGCGCGCGACACCAACTCCTTGCCGGTGCCGGTCTCGCCGGTGACCATCACGGTGAGCTCGGTGGGCGCTACCCGCTCGAGCACTCCGAACACCTCGCGCATCGCGATGGATCGGCCCACCATGCCCTCGAACTGGTCGAACATCGAGGGGGCGATGTCGATCACCTCGTCGTGAGTCGTGAAGGCCAGCTCAGCGTTGCCCACGCGGAAGCGCGTGTCGGGGGCGAGGTACACCTCGCGCACGCGCACTGGGCCGGCGAAGGTACCGTTGGTGCTGCCGAGGTCGCGCAGGATCGTTCCCTGCCCGCTCCGCACGATCTCCGCGTGCTGTCGCGACACCGTTGCGTCGGTCAGCACCACGTCGTTGTCGGCCCGGGCGCCGATGCGGATCAGGTCACGGTCCACCTGCCAGGTCTTGCCCTGATCACCGCCATTCATCGCGGTGAGCCGCGCGCGGCGGATGTGGATCTGCCGGGTGCCGCCGCCCGCGATGGTGCTGGTGATCTCCGCCATGGCGGGACGAGTCTATCAGGCTCTGTCCTCGCCGCTGCGCTTGGCCCAGCGCTGGATGGTCTTGCGGTCGATCTCGGCGGCGCGCGCGGCGGCCGAGATGTTGCCCTCGTGAGCGTCGAGCAGGCGCGGAAAGTAGGCCTCGTCGAAGCGGTCGGTCCACTGGCGCTTGGCCTCGGCGTAGGGCAGGTCGACACGGAGGCTAGGCTCGGCCACGGGCGGGCGCGGGGACCGGCCGAAGCTGGGGGGCAGGTCGTCGAGCTGCGCCTCCGGGCCGGGCGCGAGGCCCGCGACGAAACGCGCCACGTTGACCAGCTCGCGCACGTTTCCCGGCCAGTCGTGATTGGCGAGGCATCGAGACAACTCGGGGGACAAGGGCAAGGAGGCCCGCCCCGACTCGGCGCGGAAACGAGCGACGAAGTACGCGAACAGCGGCGCCACGTCGTCGCCGCGCTCGCGCAGCGGGGGGAGGTGCACGCGCACGACGTTGAGACGGTGGAAGAGGTCGGCGCGGAACTTGCCGACCGCCACCGCCTCGTCGAGATCCCGGTTGGTGGCGGCGAGCACCCGGATGTGAGCGCGTCGCATGCGGTTGTCGCCCACCCGGCGGTACTCGCCTTCCTGGAGCAGTCGCAACAGCCGCGTCTGCGCCGTGGCGTCGAGGTCGCCGATCTCGTCGAGGAAGAAGGTGCCGCCCTCCGCCTCCTCCACCAGCCCGCGCCGCTCGGCGTCGGCGCCGGTGAACGCGCCCTTCTCGTGGCCGAACAGCTCGCTCTCCACCAGCGACGCCGGGATCGCCCCGCAGTCCACCGCCACGAAGGGAGCCCCGGCACGGCCACTCGCCGCGTGGATGCCGCGGGCGACCACCTCCTTACCGGTGCCCGACTCGCCGGTGATCAGCACCGTGAGGTCGGTCGGGCCAACCTTGTTGACCATCTCGGCCACCGCCCGCACCGCCGCCGACTCGCCCACCAGCGCCGGACCGGCGAGCGCACGGCGCAGGCGACGGTTCTCGTCGGCAAGCGAGCGGTGCTGCAAGGCGCGGTCGACCGCGAGGCGGAGCTGGTCGGCAGAAAAGGGCTTGGGCACATAGTCCCAGGCCCCGGCGCGCATCGCGGCCACGGCGGTTTCCACGGTGGCGTAGGCGGTCATCACCACCACCGGGATCGCCGGGTCGACCTCGCGGGCGGCAGCGAGCACCCCCATGCCGTCGACACCGGGCATCATCAGGTCGGTGACGACGAGATCCACCCGCCCCTTGGCGAGCGCCTCGCGCGCGGCATGGCCCGAGGGCACGTGGACCACGGTGTGACCGGCGCGCGCGAGGATGCGGCGCACCGTCTCGAGGAGGTCGGGCTCGTCGTCGACGGCGAGGATGCGGGCCACGGGGGTAGCTTAGCGCGGGGGCGGCGATGCGCGGCCACCTGCGGGCGCTGGCTGCGAAGGTAGCGTCGTGCCTCGCCCGGCCTTCGTCGAGACTCGATTCGCCGCCGCGCTCACCCGTCATGCCTGCGCGTGGCGCCGCGGATGGGACGGCTCCCGATGGGGGTAGGGTCAGCCAACGTCGCTGTTTCTCGTCAGTCCCGCCAGCGCCAATGTTTACCCCTGGCACGACCGTCGGCCGCTACACGATCCAACGCGAGCTCGGGGAGGGCAGCTTCGGCACGGTTTTCCTCGCGGGCCACGTGAGCCTGCACAGCCAGCACGAGGTGAAGGTGCTCAAGCCCGTGCTCGCGCGAAACCCGGAGCGCCACGCGCCCAGCGCGGCCGTCACGGCGCGGGCGTCGCCGCCCAGCTCACCGGCACCCGCGCCTCCGCCTCCTCCCAGGACACGCAGGTCATGTCGGCCGGGCACCCGCTCAACGCCTGCTCCACCGCGCCGTGGTACCGCAGCTCCGCCGCTCCCTGGCAGCGCATCTCCGGGAGCTGAAAAGTGATGAGGCCCGGCGCGGACCGCCCCGCCGCGGTCAGGCTTCCGTACTCGTTCGGCCCCGACGCGGTGGTGAAGTCCGGCCCGTTCACCGACACGGTGCAACCCCGGTAGACGGCCTCGGACTGTCCGTCTGCGGACGGGTAGATCGCCAGGTCGTTGCCGCTATGGCGCATGCCGGAGAGGGTCCACGTGGCGCTGGCCGGGGTGGTGGCGAGGCTCACGGTTTTGCCCGACACCAGGCTCCCCGACGTCACACTCAACGTCTTGGGCCCCTCCACGTCGGCCACCCTCAGCGACCAGCGCCGCACGCCGTCCGAGAGCTCGATCTGTACGTTGCCCACGGGTCGCACCCCCGCGGAGAAGGCGGGCTCGGCGCAGCGCATCGTGGGCGCGAGGCCATCGGGGGAGCTGCCGAGGTACTTCCCGCCCCGGTCCACCAGCTGCATCGGCTGGCCATTGAGCGTGCCCACCACGCTCGACGCGAGCCTGGGGCAGTCGGTGGCGGAGCTCAGCAGCACCCCACCCTTCACAAAGGTGATGCGCCCGCCCTGAAAGCCCGACAGGTCCGCCTCCTGCGAATGAAACGCACAACCGACGAGCATCGCGATGATCATCTGCCCGCCTAGCCGGTCGCCCCGGCCCTCGCGTTCAGTTCCAGACGTCCATGGTGCCGAACAGCGCCCGGTTGTACTCGGTGGAGCGCAGCAGGAAGGCGCGATCGGCGCGGGGCCGGAGGGCCGAGGTGCGCCTCGACCTCGATTCCGGGGCGATGAGCGACCCCGGGAGGGCGCGTCGCGCCGCGCAGCG
>Ga0194131_10008922_pt1 | contig 12863 bp, 11 predicted proteins | sample TA2KigO120mmetaG_FD_148631 | JGI IMG/M metagenome (GOLD analysis project Ga0194131, IMG submission 148631) | Freshwater microbial communities from Lake Tanganyika, Tanzania - TA2015053 Kigoma Offshore 120m | ecosystem: Environmental > Aquatic > Freshwater > Lake | place: Tanzania: Lake... | reverse complement strand
GTGTCCATTCGGTCATGGTCAGGTCCGTTGGATAAACTCGCGGCAGTGTATTCATCCCTCAAGCTTACCAATCCCTTTTTCAAAACACTCTCTAAGAGCATGACCATCTACACGAACTCTCAACAGTGGCAAGATGTGTATCACTCAGCACACCACGAGGCCCCGCTGTATGTCAAAGTGCAGATTGACACAACCGAGGAGACTGTCGTCATCGTTTCCTTCAAAGCACGCTAGGAGAAGCTGATGAAAACACCATTGTATGAGGGAAGAACCTGCCCGGTCTGTAACGAAGGCAAATGTAAACGTAAGACCATTACTGAAACCTTTCGTTACAAAGGACATCGCTTAGTTATCCCGGATTATATTGTCTATGTCTGTTCACGTTGTCGTGAGGAATTCCTTGATCACAGTGTGATCCGCCAGCATCAGCAGAAGCTTCGCGACTGGCAGCGCACGATCGATGGGCTGCTGGCCGCCGAGGAGATTCGTCATTTGCGTACGATGCTAGGGATGACACAGGAAGAATTCTCACTGTTGCTGGGAGGAGGGAAAAAAGCGTTTGCGCGCTATGAGACGGGTGCCGTGCGGCAGAGTGTGGCGATGGACAACCTGTTGCGTGCCGTACAAAAACATCCCAGCTTACTCCTGGAGTTTGCTAAAGCACGAGGAGTTACTCTCTCGTTGGTCAAGCAGCGACGGCTGCGTGAAGCCGCGTGAATATGTGTTAATTCCCATTTTACTGCTTCCCTTGTTGGTTGCTTCTTAATAAAAACCACCGGTGGAAGCTCGAATTCAACGTGCGTAGCACCAGTGAAGAATAGCGAACTCATCGTTCTGCTCGTTGTTGGTACGATTCTGCTTATCTGGTCCGGCATTCAGCCGCACGACCGCTTCACCTGGGTGCTGGAAGTTGCGCCCATCCTGATTGGCGTACCGCTGCTATTTGCGACATTTACCCGTTTCCCTTTTACGCCGCTCGTTCACCGTTTGATCTTCGTCCACGCACTCATTCTGATGCTCGGTGGCCATTACACTTACGCAGAAGTACCGCTTGGCTACTGGATGAAAGACCTCTTCGGCTTTGCGCGCAATCACTATGATCGCATTGGTCACTTTGCCCAGGGATTTATTCCTGCCATGATTGCACGTAAAATTCTCTTGCGATGCTCACCGCTTGTGCCAGGGAAATGGCTGTTCTTTCTTGTGTGCTGTGTCTGTCTCGCGTTCAGCGCCACATATGAATTTATCGAATGGTGGACGGCAGTGATGACCGGAGAAGCAGCGACGGCATTTCTTGGCACCCAGGGCGATCCGTGGGATACCCAATGGGATATGTTCCTCGCGTTGATTGGGGCGATCGTGGCACAACTGCTTTTTCGTCGCATCCACGATCAGCAGCTTGCGCGACTGCCGTAGAGTGGTACGATTTATCGGCACAACATCCCCGAACGGAGGTCTCGCCATGAAAGCGAATACGTTACCTATGGTTCGGATCGTCAGCACAATCATAGGGAGTTTTATCGCAGTCAGCCTTTTTTTCGTATCGATAGCCTTGGCCGAGGAAGGGCAATCTTCGCAACGTTCTGTAGGGTTGCCGAGTGATCCCCAATCACTCTCACAAGAGGAGTATCAAGAGTATGTGGATCTGGTGGAAGATCTCCAGGAGCAGCTCAATCGCAATGCCCAATCTCTCACTCAGGCTCCTCTGGGATACCAATGGGTAGCCCCCGACCGCGTTCACCTTAACGTGCGGATCGAAGACTGGCTGCACACGATTCAGTATGTAAAAGGGGCAACTGTGAGTTTGCCGCTGTTCCTTTCTGACCCACCACAAATTCAGACGCAGTTACAAATCGAACTCAAGAACAAGAAAGTTGTGATCGATAAGGTCACTCTTGCGTTTCCCGTAAGGCCGTCGCTGCGGTATTAAGGGAAGGCTTTCTAGCTGAAGGCTGAGTAAAGACATTTTTGCTTATGCCACAATCCCTGTCTCCTTCATTTCCCTCTTCTCAGGAAACTCGCCCTTCTGCGCTTTTGAGTGACGAGGCGTTTGAGCACTTGTATGACCTTGTTGCACTCTGTGGCAAACGACCAGCGTTTACGGTCGACGGTGAACTGGTGCTGGTGCTGGTGCCGGGAGGGGCGCACAACGGGATCGTGCAAGGTGTCACCAATGCGCTGATTGACCAAGCCCAGCGTGAAAGCCCGCGACGATATTGGGTCTATCAAGAACGGAACATTCGGCTCAGTGCGAACGAAAACCCGATCGTGCCAGACATCGCGGTTTACGATCGGGAACTGCGATATATGGAGACCTCACCTGTTGTCACTCCGCTGGTTGCGATCGAAGTCGGACTCTCAACAACACAGCATGACCATACAATAAAGGGGCCTCGCTATGCACAAGCCGGGGTCGGAGAACTCTGGCTTATTACCATGCCTGACCTCATACGCTTGCCTCTTGCTACCGGATACGAGCTTGATACGGAAACTCGTACCTATCGAGTCACCTCACATACAGTTCTGAGCCCACATCACGGGATTGCACTTCGGACGATTCCTTTGCGACTTGAAGGCTCGATATTGACTCAGTCTTTACTTCGCTACGGTATCCCACTCACTGAACTGCAAGAGTGGGCCGACCCGCCAGCAGCAAGGTCGCTGGAAGAGGGCGGCTAAATCATTCCACGAAAGATTGGTATGCTCAGCCTGTCACCCTTCGTCTCACTCAGGGTGACAGAGTCGCAACGTCTCAGCGTCACGTGTACGAACGGTCTTTGGTCTAATTTAGCTGGCTATAATCCGTGCGCGCGCAAGAAAACAGGCCCAATCGGAGGCTTCACAATGATAGGCAACCCCTCGACGGCTTTGGGAACGACTGCCGGATTGTAGGTGTAGACGTTAATCCCATGGGCACCGAGTCCCACAGCATCTATACCTGGAAGCTTGCTGAGTTCGTCTACGTGACGGAGGTGAATGGCTTGGGCTTCCTCAAATGGAATCCCTGCAATAGGGGGTGCCATCAGCGGAGGAATGGGCTCGGGACGAAGTGGGTCGACACAGAAGCGCCAGTTATTGTACACTTTGACCTCTTGGAAATTCTCCGGACAGGAGTCCGCTTGCTCTCGGACTTTCCCTGGTCGTAAAACGATGACTCCCGGCGGAGGAGGGAGCAAGTCACTGGGACCCGAGTCCTCTATCACTTCCGGTGGTGGATTATCGAAGCGGCAGCGACTATGCGGCGCTTCTCGGTGCGTCCCTGGGGGACATGGTTCGTCAGGTGGTTCTGGGCTTGATGCCACTTGTGGCGGCTCCTCCGGAGGCACAGGGTCGGGCGGAGTAGCTGGAAGTGGCTCCAGAAGACCCGCTGCTGCATTCTTGGCGATTGGTGGAATCGGAAAGATTGGGAGGCCTTCGACCGAAGGAGGGAGCAGTTCTGAGTTGAAGGTTTCGACTACTAATCCTTCAGCAGTAAAACTGACAGAAACTACCCCTTTGATCTTGTATAGTTCATGAACGTGTCGATAAAGGATTTTGAGCGCTTCATCATGGGGAATTCCAGCAATGGGCACTCCCGGTGTGGCCAAGTGAAACTTCTGTAGCGGTTCTCCTTTCGGTGTCGCTTGCTGCGCGACGGTGTAAGCAAGCAACAGTGAGGTTCCTAAGAATGCGGTAACAGCAAGTGCCTTTTTCACAGGTCCTCCTTTATTGTTCACTATGTGTTACTTTGTCAAACTGTGGAAAATACCCCTTTCTGAACTGCGGCTCTCTATTTATGATTTCTCTATACTCCCTCCTTTGGTGATCTTACAGGGCTCTCTAGACCTACAGAAGTTTTCCTACTCGCTGCGCTTACACTTACCCCCCCCCCTGCAAGTGTCAAGTCGAAAATTTACTAACACCACGTGCGGGAGTTTGTGTATAGTCTGATGAAAAAATACTATAGAGAAAGCAATCAAAGAGTAGAGACACCATGTAGGTCGCCTTGACCATAGAAATGTCGACTCTTATGGTCAAATCGTCAACAAGGTTGAGTGAGAACATTTTGGACTATGCTACAAACGTCTCCGGTCTTTTCTTCTTCTCAACAAACTCGCCCTTCTGCTCTTTTGAGCGATGAGGCATTTGAGCAGTTATTTGATCTGGTGGCTCTCTGCGGAAAACGACCGGCGTTTACAGTTGATGGTGAACTGGTGTTGGTAGATGTGGGGTTCTGCGGTGTTTCGCGTATAACCTCTCCTTGATAGTGCGGACACTGATTTAACTTCGCTGCTGGAGTTCCTGTAGGAGTACAAGCATTCGGCGCATCACATACCTGGCACGGTGGTGCGGCCACGCACCGCGCTAAGAGGTGCGTGACACTTACTCCCCATGGTTTCCCATCCGACAGTACCACTCCAGCCATCGTTCCAGTAGAGACTTGGGGAGTTGGAGGTGAGCCGTAGAGAAATACATTTGCTATCTTCACACCACCCTCTAATGAGCTTTTAGGGGTAGGTTTTTACGCTGAGAAAAGACGAGACGTCATTCCCGCGAATGCGGGAATCCAGGGGAATACGCAATTGTTCAGGGGTGAAGCTTCTGGATGCCCGCCTGCGCGGGCATGACGAACACGCGGATCCTCACGAGGGGAAATCCGCACCAATTGTGGCTTGGATAAAAAACCTATCCTTATGAGCCTCTAATGAGGGCAGTGGGAAGTTGCCTGTATGGGTGAGTGGCTTATATATTTGTGGGGGGACAACTTTTACAGGGAGTCCTTCTATTGAGTTTGGCACCAATGCTGGCTGATCGGTTTCGATTTCAATGCCGTTTCCACCTAAGCTCAGGCCTGTGACTCCGGGGATTTGTCGAATCCTCGCTGAGTTGCGTTCGAATATCTTTTCCGCTTCTTCAACGGGAACTCCAGCGATTGGTGGAGTCATGATCGCACTGGGAATCGGTTGGGGTTGAGCCAGGTTCACGCAAAATCGCCAGCGATATTTTGTCTCTTCCCTGAACCCCCTCTGGACAAGGTTGCCCCGCTTTGAGCTCTTCTCGCACTCCGTTGGGCTTTAGGACAATGGCGCCGGGAGGGGGAGACAGTGTGGGAGGTGGTGGAATTGTTGTGACGGGAACCCCTTCAATCTCTTTTGGCATTCCTTGGGGGCGATCGGTCACAATGGTAATTCTGTCCTCGGTCGGGAGCAGACCTAAAACATCGGGGTTTTGCCTTAACTCTTTCTCATGACGTCTCATCACATCGGCGCGGCGTGCGAGTTCTTCCTCCGAAAGAGGAACAGGGACCTGAGCTTGACCTTGTAATAGCATGCTCCAGATCCCCAAACTTACAGCGATGAGTATCGTTAACAAGATACGATTCATAGTTTCTCCCTTTTTCAAATCTTCCTGAAGCCAAAGATGGATTGTGGCGATTAACTTTTTCATTAAGATAGAATTCCTAAATTTAGCGCGGGTGAGCAAGGAATATTGTTACAAATGGATACCGATACGCTTAGAGGCTGCTTTATGTCACAGGTCGCATCTAAGAAAGAAGATCGTGTGTTAATTCCCTCCGTTGTCGTTTGTTTGGTAGTTGGGCTTCTCTGCTGGAGTTCGATGGGCTGCTCAATGAAACATCTGGCGGAAGTCGTCGCTGTGGATGTCGATTCCCCTGTCTTGACAGAATTCCTCAATAGGAAGCCGCCGTCAGTAACGCAAGTGTTGGTTGTCCAGGTTAGTGCTCTCCACGGAGGGTGAAGCAAACCTGGGGAAACTCGTGTCAAAGTTTCCGTCTTGAGAGCAGAAATTCACCCATATAATCGCACCCCGCTTAGTTTCGGACCGTGTCCCCTAATTCAGAGGCAGGTTACTCGCCAAATTCCTCTGCGGTTTGACACACCGGGAATAGTGATTATCCAAGTTTTTGGCAAAACAACGCTAGGAGAATCTCAGCGCATTGAAAGACAGGTCGAAATAAAAGAGAAATAACCAATAGTCTACATCTCTGTTCCTGCACCCGGAGATGTATAGCAGCATATTTGACTCTCCCTGCGACTGAACTATGCGGTAACAGCAAGTGCCTTAGATGCGAATCGTGCCTGTCCTGGTCGGAGACGTGACGGCAAGGTCACTGGAAGAGGGCAGCTAGCGCTCTCTATTGAATTACGTCCCTCCCTTTGTCCTCTGACAACGCTTGCGATACGCTCAGAGCTGGTAAAAGTTCGACTGCTCTAGGGTGGTGACCGTTTGATGGAACACGATGATTTGCCTTCTGTTGAAGCCGCTTCTCGCTATCTGATCGGTATCGATCTTGGTACGACTAACTGTGCGGTGGCCTATGTTGATACGACGCGATCCCGTGCTGTACAGCATTTCCCCGTCACACAATTAGTGAATGAGGCAGTTGCGGCACCACTGCCGATGTTGCCGTCGTTTCTCTACCTCCCTGGACCACGCGACTTGCCAGCAGGAAGTCTGGTCTTGCCGTGGGATCACGAGCGAGATTACGCCGTCGGTCAGTTTGCCAGAGTGCAAGGTGCGCGTATTCCTGGACGTTTAGTGTCCTCGGCAAAATCGTGGTTATCTCACGCCGGAGTCGAACGCAACGCGGCGATTCTTCCGTGGGGTGGACCACCGGAAGTCAGTAAACTCTCTCCTGTCGCAGCTTCTGCTCGCTATCTGCAGCATATCCGTGAAGCGTGGAATCAGCGCATGGGCAAACAGTTTGCCCTGGAGACCCAGCAAGTCATTTTGACAGTTCCAGCGTCATTTGACGAAGTGGCCCGCGAACTCACAGTGCAGGCTGCTGAGCAAGCCGGGTTGACACGTGTCACGCTGCTAGAAGAACCACAGGCTGCCTTCTATGCCTGGCTAGCGAAGCACACCGATTCCTGGCAAGGGCAACTACGGGCAGGGAATACGATCCTCGTTTGCGACATCGGTGGCGGAACCACCGATTTTAGTTTGATTGCGGTCACCGAAGGGAAAACCCAATTGCAGCTTGAACGTGTGACCGTTGGTGATCACTTACTTCTCGGTGGCGACAACATGGACATTGCTTTGGCGCGCCAGGTCGAGGCTCGGATGGCGAAGGGTGGCCGCCTCGATGCTCAACGCTGGAGCACGCTCACGCATCTCTGTCGCGTGGCGAAAGAAGATTTATTTGCTGACCCGAATCGTCAGAGTGTACCTATCACCCTCGCTGGACGTGGTAGCGCTGTGGTTGGCGGCACTCTTAGTGACGCACTCAATCGTGATGAGCTTGAACGTACGATCGTTGAGGGGTTTTTCCCAGTGGTTAACGTCGATAATTTCCCGCGACGGAGTGCACGTGTGGGACTGCAAGAGTTTGGTCTTCCGTATGCGACCGAAGCGGAAATTCCACGCCATCTGGCCTTCTTTCTTCATCAACATGCCCAAACAACAGGCCGACCAGACGCAATTTTGTTCAATGGTGGGGCGCTGACACCGCATGTCATTCGTGAACGCATTGTTGATATCGTCTCGCGGTGGTTCGCTGCGGCGAACGAAAACTGGCGACCGACGGTGCTGACGAGTACAAGCCTTGATCTCGCGGTTGCGTACGGCGCTGCGTATTATGGCTTGGTGCGGCGTGGGCAAGGGGTACGCATAGGTGGTGGTAGTGCACGTGCCTACTATATCGGTGTGGATATGCAGACACAGACCGCAGCCGAACCGCACGATGCTGTGAAAGCCCTCTGCCTGGTGCGCCACGGCATGGAAGAGGGCGAGGAAGTGCACCTCAGTGAGCCAGAATTTGAAGTTGTCGCCAACCAACCTGTGAGTTTTCCGCTGTATGCATCGAGTACGCGAATGTCTGATCAACCGGGGCAGCTACTGACACTTTCCGCCGAAGAGGTTTCTACGCTGCCGGCAATTCGGACTGTACTCCGTTTCGGTAAGAAGGCTGGCATGGTGAAAATCCCTGTACAGGTATCTGCTCGGTTTACCGAGATTGGTACCTTGGAATTGTGGTGTGAGGCGCAACAAACTAATCACCGGTGGCGACTCCAGTTTCAATTACGTGGTGAAGGAACTGTCGCTCCGGTGCCGACGACAGGAACTGTCAGTGAAGAGCATGTGATCGATGAGGCGCTTCAGGCAGAGGCCATGCAACTCATTCGAGCGGTGCTTACTGCTGGCACGAGCGCTAGTACTGAAGGCGTCACGGTTCAGAACCTCACGCGGAAACTTGAGCAGGTCTTGGGGACCAATAAAGATCGCTGGCCACTGAGTGCGATCCGCCGCTTGTGGGACGTCTTGTGGGAGTGTGAAAAAGCGCGCGCGCGGAGCCCAGAGTATGAGGCCCGATGGCTGAATCTGATTGGCTTCTGTTTGCGTCCTGGTTTTGGCCATACAACTGATGAGTGGCGTTTGCAACAACTGTGGAAGCTCTATCCACATGGACCGGTACACAACAATGCCATTCAGTGCCGGGCAGAATGGTGGAGTTTGTGGAAGCGAGTCGCGAGTGGCCTCAGTCGTCAACAACAACAGGTGCTCTATAACGATATCGCACCGTGGTTGCTCCCCAAGTTGAAGAATCGGATCAAGGCTGGTCGCTCAAAGGTGGGACCACAGGAACTGCGCGAGATGTGGCAAGTCGTAGCCAGTTGTGAGCGATTACTGCCAGATGCCAAAGCTGACTTGGGCGAAGAACTCTTTCGTACCATCGAAAAAGGAAAAGCCTCAGAGCCAGAAGTGTGGGCGTTCGCCCGGATTGGGGCTCGGGCACTGATTCATGGACCGGCGAACTGTGTGGTGCGACGTGAAGTGGCCGAGCGCTGGGTTGGGCAAATCTTGCGTAGTGAGTGGCGAAATCCTGAAGCGCTCGGTTTTGCTGTGGTACAACTGACGCGCTGTACAGGAGACCGGAACCGCGACCTCGATGAAGAGATACGACAACAAGTCGCGAGTAAACTTGCGTCGCTCCCGTCAGGGGAACGCTGGGCCAAACAAGTGCTTGAGGTTGTGCCGCTTGAAACGAAGGAGCAGGCGCAGATTCTTGATGAATCACTGCCTGTGGGGTTACGGATACGGAACGAAGAGACCGAGGGAGGTGCTGACGCGCGACGATAGGAAACCAATGGGCGAACCAGCGAATGGGAGAACCCGCGACCACCCCACTACTGATGATTCATTCTCTCTGTCGCCCCCTCGCCCGTTCGCCCATTCGTTCTTCTTCAGGGCAACGGCCCAAAGACCACACGATTGTCGGCCTCATCGCCTTCTGCCACTTGGGCGTTCGCATCAATAAACGCGACAATGAATCTGCCACTGCTGCTCACGCCTGAGGGTAACCGTAAATCCACATTGAAAAGCTGCTCACTCTTTGCGTTCAGCCCAGACATCTTTTTCTCTTTGAGTATGACATAGCCGGCGTTGAGCGTGGGGCTGTCAGCAAAGAAAAAACGAATGATGAACTTCGCTGCACGGTCTGTTCCTGTATTGATCACTTTCAGTGTTCCACTCACCTGGCAACGCGGCGGTTTCTGCTTTCCTTTTGCTTGACAAGTCTGGGTTGCACTGACCCATTCTCCGGCGAGACCGTTCGCCAACGCGAAATTCGCCTCTACCGTGAGTGCACCACTGACGGTAAATTTACAAAACGATGACGTTTTAGCCTCTGCACAGGCACCGCCCCAGCCACGAAACGTGGACGTTGTCGTTCCAGGTGTGGCAGTAAGGATCACCGGCGTTCCCGGCGGGAACGCTTCGCTACAATCTGGTGGGCAACTAATACCCTCTGGCTTGCTTATAACCTGGCCGCTTGTATTGGCCTCGTGATGCAGAGTAACGGTCACCAGGTTGCCACTGACAACCGTCGTACTTGCTGCCACAGTATTGTTATTCTCATCTACCTCAGGACTCGACGCCGTGACTGTGGCGCGGTTGATCAGGTTGCCAGCAGACTTCGCTACGCCAACGATGGTGATCTGCTCAGTTTTTGTCGATGGGATCGTACCAAGATCACAGACAATCGTGCTGGTTCCGCTACACTGGCCAACTGACGGGGTGACCTTCGTTACAGTGACACCATCTGGAAGTGTGTTGGTGACGATGACATTGGTTGCGAGGTCAGGTCCAAAATTAGAAACTGCGAGTGAGTACGTAATCGTCCCGCCGACGGGAACTGGATCGGGGCTATCAGTCATCGTTAAGCGTAAATCTGTACAAGGCGCGTTTGAGAGCGTGTCGATCTTGGTGACGAATGCATCTTCTTCGCCTTTGAGATCTGTCTGAAAACTACCCGGCGCGGTAGGGAACGAGGCAGAGCGGGTAAATCCAGCAATGTACATATTGCCGTCACTATCGACTGCAAGCCCGTGGGCCTCATCTCGTTCGCTACCACCAAGATAGGTTGAGTAGCCAATGCCAGAATCATTTGGTACTACCACTCCATCCTCGTCCGGCTTCTTAAAATTGACCTCCATTTTCAACAGAAATGCATCGGAGAGGCCGCCTCCGTAGACTGGTTGCACGGCGCAGCGCGAAGGGAGCGAGGGACTCTCTGCAGGTCCTATAGTTCCCACCAGGTAGACCAAGAGATTTTGCAAGACAGCACGGGCAGGACCGGGAGCGGCCAGGCTCTCAACGACTAAGCCACTTACTCGCAATGCATTATTTAGGCCCAGATAGGTAGAATACAGCGGAGTGAGCTCTTCATCGTCTTCGGGGATCGGAGCGTTTACATCCAGGACAGTCAGAAAACCGTCTTGTACTCCATCAAGTTGTGATACCAAGGCTGCATCGGAAGTCGGAAAGCCTGGCGCGCGTGTGACGCCCGTGACGACCGCATTATCCGCATTGTCAATGGCTACAGCTAGCGCTATTTCTCCCTGCGGGTCAAGAATCGTGCCTTCAACACTGCCGAGTTCAGTAGAGTATCGTAATTGGGTTCCTGTCGCATCGAGCTTGGTGACAAACGCGTTGCTGTCCCCATCCACGCCGCGAGTACGTAGCGCATTCGACGTCGTCGGAAAATCCCGTGAAGACGTAGCCCCGACAACATAAGCTACTCCGACGTTATTGACCGCAATAGCAGTCGCTTCTTCGTAGGCTCTGGCAGAAAAGACCGCAGTGTATCGGCGTTGACTGCCGTCAGCAGTGAGTTTGATGACAAACGCATCATGCGGAAGCGCTGCGGGATTGCTTGGTGCGAGTGGACCAGATCCGAACTGTTTGTATGTTCCTGAGCCTGGGACAGAAAGGACAGAAAGGTCTGACGGCGTGTGTCCCGCGACGTACGCACTACCAGTGCCGTCGATGGCAATGCCATTGGCGCGATCGTACGCAGCGCCGCCAAGGTACGTCGAGTACAGTAACGTGCTGCCGGTACTATCCAGCTTCGCGACGAAGGCATCTGAGATGCCGCCTCCTGGTGTTGGTTGGACAGCGTTAGGGGTAGTCGGGAAATCGAGTGTGAGGGGCTCTGTTGCCAATGTTTCTCCAGCGATGTAAGCGTTGCCGATATCATCAACTGCGATGGCTTTGGCAACATCAGCACCTGCCCCGCCGAGATAGGTGGGATAGAGTATCTTGGTCCCGGTATCGTTCAGCTTCGTCACAAAGGCATCGCCGTTCGTGGGGTCCACCGTTGGATCAACAACGTCCGTTGAGAGCGGGAAGTTGGCAGAGAGGGTCTGCCCCGCGAGATAGACGTTGCGGGCGCTATCCAGCGCCATCGCAAAGGCGGAATCTCCACGATCACCGCCAAGGAAGGTCGAATAGACAATCAGCTTCGGATCGATGACGAGCGGTTTGCTCGTATCGTACGAAGCGACCTGAAACCCTACGGTTGAACCTTGCAGGGTGTAGCTACCTGCGACTTCTGTTCGTACGCCGTTATCTTCTTGGTAGATAAATGGTTTGTGTACCTGGACATCTCCGACCGCCGTGTGCAGAAGGAGGTTGCCCTGGTTATCCAGCGTTTGTTGTAACGGTTGTCCTATTTTGTCAGTGAAGCTCAGGCGGATGGCTGCAGGGACAGCCCCAGGGGTGACAATGAAATCATATTCAAGCTGCCGTTGTTTGCCGTAGTACACTAAATCAATGCCAGAATACACGTTGTGATAGTGAACCTTGCCGTAGGTTGGGATGTTGGTTCGCCATAACGTCGGGTCGTTGCCCCGCAGATAGTTGACCGTGCCTGCCAATTGCTCAGTGCCGACGACCTGTGGCGTGAGGTTTGCTCCCAACACCTGCATGCGAACAACGGTCGGCGAGGCTGGCGAGACAGGGGAATTGGCATTTAGCGTCAGCACAGCTTCGGTTGCAGTGAGAAACAGGGCGTATCCGGGGCCGTGAGAAAGAAACGAGACCTGTGGGTCAGTCTGGCCATGGTTCGCTTCAAAACTCAGGGGTAAATTGCCATACAGCTCGCGGTGGGGCTCGATATTTTTTCCCGGTGCAAACGCAGAGCGCGGTGCTTTTCCTGGAGCGAGGCAGGCTGTACACAACACGATAATCCCTGACAACAGCGCATACATGCGCAAGCGAAAGTACCTAAAGACCATGCAGTCTCTCCTTCTGCACCAGTGACCGTGGCTGCGATTAGCCAGACGTTCGTCAAGCTGCTATAGAGGTTTCAGTCTCAAGTTACAAGCAAGCGAAACCTGAAAAAGCTCTAGGCCAGTTGAAAACCTTTGCCTCCCACTGCACAAAGAGACTATAGCAGGACTTACGCTTTGGACCTTAACAAGCCGTGACATGAGGGTTTTGTAGTTCAGCGCGAAGGTAATGACTAAACAAACTCTCCCGCACGGCATACAGGGTCTGGCCCAGTTCTTGAGCTTTCACTTTCAAGGATACCCACGCATGATAACAACATGCTAAGTGATTGCGCTGTGCCCGCGCCGCCC
>Ga0194131_10008921_pt1 | contig 12864 bp, 11 predicted proteins | sample TA2KigO120mmetaG_FD_148631 | JGI IMG/M metagenome (GOLD analysis project Ga0194131, IMG submission 148631) | Freshwater microbial communities from Lake Tanganyika, Tanzania - TA2015053 Kigoma Offshore 120m | ecosystem: Environmental > Aquatic > Freshwater > Lake | place: Tanzania: Lake... | reverse complement strand
GCTGCTCGACGAACCACTCAGCAATCTCGACGCCAACCTACGCGAGGAGATGCGTTTCGAGATCCGACGCCTGCATGACGAATTCAAGATCACGACCGTCTACGTCACGCACGATCAGTCGGAAGCCATGGTGACCTCCGATCGCATCGTTGTGATGAACAAGGGCCGCATCGAGCAGGTCGACGCGCCGCACAAGCTCTATGCCCGACCACGCAGCCGTTTCGTCGCGGGGTTCATCGGCCGGACCAACTTCCTGGAGGGGCAGCGCCAGGGCAGCGACGTGCGATTCGACGGATTTGCGGTGGCGGCGGCTCGGCTCGAAGCGGCGAACGGCGCCGGCGCGCTGTTGTACTCGCTGCGGCCCCAGGCGATAGGCTTGTCGGCGCGGGAAGGCAGCGGCGACCGGTTGACGATCGAAGCCGAAATAGCGGCGCGGTCCTATCTCGGTGAGTATTGGGACTACCAGGTGCGGCCGCTGAGCGCCGGCAAGGCGCTGCGCGTCTCGACGGGGCCGGCCGCCGTGTTCGAGGTTGGCAGTCGGGCCTGGCTCGACATCAACCCGGGCGACATGGTTCGCATCGAGTAGGGCGGCTCGGGCCGCATGCTGGAATATCGCCGCTCGGCGCACCGATGCTGGTGAACGATGCCGCGGCCATGGTAGTTCGTACCGCCGGAAGACCTCATGCCGGGGAGTACCAGACTACCATGACTGCCGGACCGCTTTCTCGCTTCACCGTGCTGGACCTGACGCGGGTGCGCGCCGGCCCGACGGCGGTGCGCTACCTCGCCGACTGGGGTGCCAACTGCATCAAGATCGAGATGCCGCCCAGCGCCGGTGAAATGGACATGGGTGGGCCGCGTCATGGGCCGGACTTCCAGAACCTGCATCGCAACAAGCGTTCGGTCACGCTCAACCTCAAGGAGCCCGATGGCCGCGCCGTCTTCATGAAGATGGTCGAGAAAGCCGACGTCGTGGTCGAGAACTATCGCGCCGACGTTAAGTTCCGGCTGGGCATCGACTACGAAAGCCTGAAGAAGGTCAATCCCCGTATTGTCCTGGGCTCGATCTCGGGCTTCGGCCAGGATGGTCCCTACGCCGAGCGGGCAGGCTTCGACCAGATCGCCCAGGGCATGGGCGGCCTGATGTGGATCACCGGCATGCCGGGCCAAGGGCCGGTGCGCGCCGGCATCGCCGTCGCCGACGTCGGGGCGGGCTTGCATTGCGCCATCGGCATCTTGATCGCGCTGCTCGAACGGGAAAGCTCGGGGCAGGGGCAGTGGATTTCGACGTCGTTGCTGCAGGCGATGATCTCGATGTGCGACTTCCAGGCCGCCCGCTGGACCCTCGCCAAGGACGTGCCCGGGCAAGCCGGCAACAACCATCCGACCTCGATCCCGACCGGCGTGTTCAAGACCAAGGACGGATACATCAATATCGCCGCGTCGGGGCAGCACATCTACAAGCGCTTCTGCGAGTGCGTTCAGGCGCCGGAACTGATCAGCGACGAGCGCTTCGCCAACGACAAGGCGCGCGCCAAGCATCGCGATGTGCTGAACGCCGAAATCGACAAGCGCGTGGCATCCTACGGCAGCGCCGAGCTGGTGGAGAAGCTGAACAAGGCCGGCGTGCCGGCCGGGCCCATCTACAAGATGGACGAGATGTTCGCCGACCCGCAAGTCAAGCATCTGCAGATGGCCCATCCGGTGAAATCGCCCAAGCTCGGCGATGTCGAGGTGATCGGCCAGGCCATCAACATGAGCCGCACGCCGTTCGAGATGCGCTCGGCGACGCCCGAGCAAGGCGAGCACACCGAGGCCGTCTTGAAAGAGTTCGGCTACGACACGGCTGCGATCGCGAGCTTCAGGCAAAGAGGCGTCATCTAGTTTTACCGGACCGTGGCCTCCAGGCCCGAGATCCGGCGAGTAGGAGAATTCCGATGCTCAGTCCCACGCCGAACATGATCGCGGAGAAGCATGGGCCGGTTGGCAAGCTCGTCTTCAACAAGCCGGCTAAGCACAACGCGACCTCGACCGACATGTGGGAAGCGATCCCGGTCATTCTCGACGATTTCGAGAACGATCCGGCGATCCGCGTCGTCGTCGTAACCGGCGCCGGCGACAAGGCATTCGTCTCGGGTGCCGACATATCGGAATTCGAGAAAGCGCGTTCGACGCCCGAGCAGGTGGCTTACTACGACAAGATCGGTGAGGTCGCGAATGCGCGGCTCGCCAAGTGCTCCAAGCCGACCATTGCCCGCATCCGCGGCTACTGCATCGGCGGCGGGCTCGCTGTGTCGCTCACCTGTGACATCCGCATCGCCTCGGACAACGCCAAGTTCGGTGTTCCGGCAGCTCGGCTCGGTCTGGGCTATCGGCCGGCCGGGCTGAAAACGTTGATGGATCTCGTCGGACCAGCCTACGCCAAGGAAATCTTCTTTACCGCCCGCCACTTCAGCGCTCAAGAAGCGCTTGGCATGGGGTTGATCAACCGCGTCGTGGCAGATGCCGAGCTGGATGCCTTCATCGACGACTACTGTCGGCGTATCGGCGAGAATGCCCCGCTCACCATGCACGCCGCCAAGCGCACGATCGAGGAGTTGACCCGGCTCGACGGCAAGCCCGACTTCGGACGCACGACTGCGTTGGTGAAGGAATGCTTCGCTTCCGACGACTATATCGAAGGCCGGCGAGCCTTCATGGAGAAGCGCAAGCCGCAGTTCAAAGGACGTTGAAGGAGGCGACGATGCCCGTTCTCAGCCGCGAACAGATCGATGCATTTTGGCGCGACGGCTTTCTCATGGTCGAAGGAGCCGTGACGCCCGGACAGCTCACCGCGCTGAAGGCCGACATTGCGGCCTGGGTCGAGGAGAGCCGCGCTCACAAAGCGCCGTTCGGACCGCCGACGATCGACGGCCGGCCGCGCTTCGACATGGGCGCCGAGCACAGTGCCGAGAAGCCCGCCCTGCGCCGTATCAACAATCCGTCGGACATCTCCGCGGCCTACCGCGCGGTCATGCTTGACGCGCGCACGGTCGACATGGTGGCGGACCTGGTCGGGCCGGACGTGAAGTTCCACCACTGCAAGATCAATCTCAAGCTGCCCGGCGCCAAGACCGAGGTCGCCTACCATCAGGATTTCGCCTACACGCCTCACACCAACGACGACGTCGTGACGGCGCTCTTGTTTCTCGACGATATCGACGAGAACAACGGCTGCCTTACCGTCGTGCCCGGCTCCCACAAGGGGCCGATGCTGTCGCTGTTCGACGGCGAGCGTTTCACGGGTGCTGTGGCGGCCGAAGAGGAGACACGGGCATTGGCCGCCTCCGTTCCGTGCGTCGGCAAGGCCGGTAGTGTCTGCTTGATGCACACCAAGCTCCTGCACGGCTCGGCCGCCAACGGCGCCGATACTTCGCGCGGTCTCTACATCTGCGTGTATACGGCGGCCGATGCCGTGCCGATCGCGCGCAATCCGATGCCGAGCCTCAATGAGGGTCGTATCGTGCGCGGCAAGGAGGCGCGATTTGCCCGCTTGAACGCAGGTTTGGTCGAACTGCCCAAGCAGCCCAAGTCGGCCTCGTTCTTCACCGTCCTGGGTCAGGACTCCAAGCAGGCGGCGGAGTGAGCCAGCCGTTCCCCGCCGTCGCGGAGGCGGCGGCGGCGGGGGACACCGCCGCGTTGTTCGCCGACATCCGAGCAACGGTTGGCGTTCGCGTGGTCAATTTGGTGTGGCGGCATCTCGCGACGCTGGACGGCGCCCTGCCATGGGCGTGGTCGGCCGTGAAGCCGCTGTATCTTCGCGGTATCGTCGATCGGTCGGTGATCGACTTTCGCGCCGCCATGTTGGTGCCGACGCTGGGGTCGCTAACCGGCGTGGAGCCGCCAAGCGTCGATGCCGTCTTGGCGAGCTACGATCACTCGAACGCCATCAACCTCTTCGCCCTCGGCGCGTTGGTTGCCCGGCTGCGCGACGATGTCGCGGTCGGAAGCCCGCCGCATGCGGGGCCGCGGCTTGTGGCGCCGGACGTCACCCTGCCCAAGCTTGCCGACGAGGCGGATGTTCCTGCCGAGACGTGGCAGCGTGTGCTGCGGCTGAACAGGCTGGGTGACAGGCCCGAGCCGCTGATCCTAGCCTCCATGTATCGCCACCTTGCCCATGCGCCGGCCTTCTTGGAACGTTTGGAAGCGGCGATGATACCCTCCGCCGCCGACGGTTCCCTCGATCGCGCCATAGCCGCCAATCGGGCGTCGGCTGCCGACCAGGCACGACGGTTGGCGCAGGCGATCGCGACCGGGCCGCCGCCCGACAGGGTCAAGATCGAGGCCGCTGTCTCGGCCTTTGTCGACCACGCCATTGGCAAGATGGTCACGATCTGCCGGGCGGTTCGCGTCGCCCGCGGCGCGGTCGGCCCCTAGAGCTACTCGGCTGCCTGCGTGCGGTCGGCGCGTCGGCGCGCCAGCCATTCGTGCATGGCCGCCTCCATGGTCGTGAACACAGCACCACCTTCGATGAGCTTCTGGATCAGACGTTCCAGCATCATCATGCGATGCCCGCGGCCGATCACATGGGGGTGGAACGTGTAGGTGAGAATGCCGAAATCGGGAGCGACCCGAGTCATATAGGTGAAGTCGTCGACAAAATTCTCCAGGACGTTGCCGGCGTTCATCAGGCCAGCCTGAATCGAACCGTTGGGATTGCGCATGTACTCGAAGTGCGGGTAGTCGTCGAGCGACCAGCTGATCGGCATCTCGACCAGGGTGCTCTCGCGGCCGCGCACGAATGGCGTCTTGAGCTCGGCTACGTCGCCCTGCCGGGCGAAATAGCAATCATAGTCGTGGCCCATGAGAGAACTGTCGTACCGAATGCCGTGCTTCAGCAGCAGCTCGATGGAGTGTGGCGACAAGTCCCAGGCTGGAGAGCGATAGCCACGGGCTGTCTGGCCGCTGATGCGCTTGATCGATTGGTTGCCGCGTACGATCTCCTCTTCTTCTTCGTCACGCGACAGGGCGGCGGGCAGGCGGTGTGTCCAACCATGATGGCCGAGCTCATGGCCGGCCTCGACATAGGACATGACGGCCTGGGGGGTGCTGTCGATGGTGTGGCCCGGCGTGAAGAAGGTGGCCTTGATGCCGTAGCGGTCGAGCAGCGTGACCAATCGCGGGATGACCACGATGTCGTACTCGCCACGAGATATGGCGGTCGGCGTCGTCAGCCCACGGGCAATGAAGCCGGATAGGTGGTCATGGTCGAAGCTCAGGCAAACGACGTGGCGCGGCATTGGGAATCTCCAAAAGGCCCTGCCAATCTAGGCAGATTTGTTGCGTTCGCCCACCGAAGGCTGCATGATGTCGCGCAACATAAGCATAGAAACGCAAGTTTTTGGGAGGGTTCATGGCGGCGACATCCGCCCGGCGCATTGCAGCGCAGCAGGGCGATAGCCAACTTGTGGTCGAGGGGGTGTCGAAGCGTTTCGGCGGGGTCGTCGCCGTGCAGGATGTCTCCCTGGAGGTACCACGCGGCGCCATCGTGTCGATCATCGGACCGAACGGCGCTGGCAAGACCTCGCTCCTGAACATGATTTCGGGGTTTTACAAACCCGACAATGGTCGCGTCGTTCTCGAGGGCACCGATATCACCCAAAAGAAGCCGAGCGACATTGCGGCGCTGGGGATTGCCAGGACTTTTCAGAACATCGCGCTGTTCAGCGGCCTTACCGTCCTCGACAACTTGATGCTGGGACGTCACGTGCGAATGAAGTCGGGCGTGATCGGCAGCGTCATCTACTGGGGCATGGCCCAGAAGGAGGACATCGCCCACCGCGAGGCCTGCGAAGAGATCATCGAGTTCCTCAAGCTGCAGGATTTGCGCAAGCAGCCGACAGCGGCGCTGGCCTACGGACTGCGTAAGCGAGTCGAGCTTGGTCGCGCTCTGGCGCTCGAACCGCGCGTGTTGCTGCTCGACGAGCCGATGGGCGGCATGAACCAGGATGAGAAAGAGGACATGGCGCGCTACATCCTGGACGTGAACCAGGAGCGTGGCGTCACAGTTGTGCTGATCGAGCATGACATGGGTGTCGTGATGGACATCTCGGACCGGGTCGTCGTGCTCGACCGCGGGCGTCGCATCTCGGCCGGCACCCCCGACGAAGTGCAGCGCGATCCTGTCGTCATTCAAGCCTACCTCGGCACCGGCAAGGGTGGAGAGCGAACATGAGTCTGGTCGACAGCGCAGTGACGGCCACTCTACCCAAGCTGCTGCAGCGCAACGCCGAGCAAGATCCGAACGGCGCCGGCATCCGCGAGAAGACGCGGGGGGTCTGGCGGACCTACAGTTGGAAAGCCTACCGCGACAATGTGCGCGACCTGGGGCTCGGCCTGGCTGCCATCGGCTTCAAGCGCGGCGACAAGCTGTCGGTGATCGGCGACAATCGCCCGCAGCTCTATTTCGCGCAGCTCGCCGCCCAGGCGCTGGGAGGTGTGTCGGTGCCGGTCTACCAGGATTCGATCGCCTCCGAACTGGTCTACGTGCTGAACCATGCCGAGACCTCGATCATCGTCGCCGAGGATCAGGAGCAAGTCGACAAGGCGCTGTCGCTCAAGGCGCAATTGCCTTGCTTGCGGGTGATCATCTACGACGACCCGCGCGGGCTGACCTTCTACGACGATCCGATCCTGCGGTCGTTCGAAAGCATCGTCGAGGAGGGGCGTCGTTTCGGGCAAGCCAACCCCGGCTTCTATGAGGCTGAGGCCGCCAAAGGCCAAGCCGACGACACGGCGATGATCGCCTACACGTCAGGCACGACGGGCAACCCGAAGGGCGTGATGCTCAGCCACCGCAACATGATTGCCACGGCCGAGGCCTTCATCGAGGTGAACGATGTCAAAGCCGGTGACAACTGGCTGTCCTATCTGCCGATGGCTTGGGTCGGCGACGCTGCCTTCACGCTCGGCATGGCACTGATCGGTCGGCTGACCGCGAACTGCCCCGAGAGTCCTGAAACCGTCCAGCGCGACCTGCGCGAACTCGGCCCCGACGTGATGCTGGCGCCGCCGCGCATTTGGGAGAACATGCTGACCCTAATGCAGGTCAAGGGCAGTGATGCCTCGCCGCTGAAACGATGGATGTTCGAATGCTTCCGTAGTCTTGCCGAGCGTTGCGAGCTGAAGCGTAGCGACGGCAAGAACCTGTCGCTCGCGGACCGGCTCGGCCTGTCGCTTGGCGAATTCATGGTCTACGGCCCGGTGCGCGATCAGCTCGGACTGCGCCGGGCGCGGTGGTGCTATACCGGTGGCGCACCGCTCGGCCCCGACACCTATCGTTTCTTCCGTTCGTTCGGAATCAACCTCAAGCAGGTCTACGGCGCCACCGAGGCTTCGGCGCTGATTGCCTGCCAGGCCGACGCGGAAGCCAACCCCAACACGGTCGGCCGACCAATTCCCCGTATCGAGGTCAAGATCGACGATCGCGGCGAAGTTCTCCTGAAGGGAGCCAACGTCTTCAAAGGCTACTTCAAGCAGGACGACGTGACGCGCGATACGGTGACCGAAGACGGCTGGTTGAAGACAGGTGATGCCGGCTTCTTCGACAAGCAGGGCCACCTGGTCATCATCGACCGAGCCAAGGATGTCGGCAAGCTCTCGGACGGTTCGGCATTCGCGCCGCAATTCATCGAGAACAAGCTGAAATTCAGCCCCTTCATCCGCGAAGCGGTGGCGTTCGGCGATCAGCGGCCGTTTGTCGTGGCCATGATCGCCATCGACATGCAGACGGCTGGAACCTGGGCGGAGAAGCAGGGCCTTGCTTACACGAGCTTCATGGACCTCAGCCGCAAGCCCGAGGTCGCGGGGATGATCGGGACCGAGATCGCCAAGGCCAATGCGACCTTGCCCGATGTCCAACAGGTCAAGCGCTATCTGCTGCTCAACAAGGAACTCGATGCCGACGACGCCGAAATGACGCGCACGCGCAAGGTGCGCCGGCGCTTCGTCGCCGAGAAATACGCCCCGGTCATCGAAGCGTTCTACGGCGGCGCCAAGTCGGTCGATGTCACCATGGAAATCACTTTCGAGGACGGCCGCAAGTCGACCTTGAACTCGACCATCACCATCCACGATATCGCGTCGGCAGAGCCCGTACGCCGGGCAGCCTGAGGGAGAGACTCGGATGCGGGAAGATCTGGAATTTGCGTTCGCTCTGCTGATGAGCGGTGCCTCGATCGGGTTGATGTACTCGTTGATCGCACTGGGCTTCGTGCTGGTCTACAAGGCGACCGACGCCATCAACTTCGCCCAGGGCGAATTCGTCATGCTGGCCGGCATGATCGTGGTCACGGTGCTCGGCTTTCAGTCACCGCTGATCGCGGCTATTGCCGTCGTGGTGATGGTGATGATCGGCTTCGGCTTCGGACTGGAGAAGGTCGTGCTGCGACCCTTGCTCGGTCGGCCGGTGGTGGCGGTCATCATGGCGACGATCGGTGTCGCCGCCGTGTTGCGCGGATGGGGACCGCTGGTCCTGGGCATCGAGACACGCGCCCTGCCACTGCCGATCGGTGACGAACCGATCCATCTGGGGCCGGCAACCCTGCCGCCGATCCAGGCCTTGGGCGCCGTCGTCGCGGTCCTGTTTTTCGTGGTCTTCAGTTGGTTCTTCAAGAAGAGCCGCATGGGCGTGGCGATGCGCGCCGTCGCCGACAATCAGCAGGTCGCGCAGGCCATGGGCATCAACGTGGAGCGTTACTTCGCGCTGGCCTGGGCGATGGCCGGCATCGTCTCGGCGCTAGGCGGCGTGATTTGGGGCAGCATGCTGGGCGTCGACGTGCAACTCGCCCTGGTCGGCTTGAAGGTCTTTCCAGTGGTGATCCTCGGCGGGCTGGATTCGATCGGCGGCGCGCTGATTGGCGGATTGATCATCGGCATCGTCGAAAGCCTGGCGGCGGGCTATCTCGACCCCTATGTCGGCGGCGGCACCAAGGACTTCGCACCCTACGTCCTGATGATCCTCGTCCTGATGATCAGGCCATACGGCATCTTCGGTCGCCGTCAGATCGAGCGCGTGTAAACCATGTTTCACCGCGAGTCCGGAGTCTTCAAGACGACCTACGGCGCCGACATGGCGCTCTATCCACTGCCGATCGCCAAGTGGACGATCATCGCGCTCGGCGTGATCTTCGTAGGCATCGTGCCGTTCACCGTGCACGAATACTACCTGTCGATCCTGAACCTGATCTTCATCGCCATCGTGGGCGCGTTGGGATTGAACATCCTAGTGGGCTATACCGGTCAGATCTCGATCGGCCATGGCGCCTTCATGTCGGTCGGGGCCTACACTGCCGCAAATCTCGCGGTGAAGCTCGACCTGCCGTTCTGGTTGACGCTGCCGGCGGGCGGCTTGATGGCAGCGTTGATCGGCGTCGTGGTCGGCATGCCGAGCCTGCGCATCAAGGGACTCTACCTGGCGATTGCCACGCTGGCGGGCCAGCTCATCATCGAATGGACGATCAACCGCGTGCCCGCCATCTCGGGCGGTGCGCAAGCGTCCATCGAAGTCGGCCGGCCAAGCCTGCTCGGCTTCAGTTTCGATACCCAGGGACGGCTCTACTTCTTCTTGCTGTTCTTCGCTGTGCTGGCGATCGTGGCGACCCTAAACCTGGTGCGTAGCCGCATCGGCCGGGCGTTCGTGGCGGTGCGCGACCAGGACATCGCGGCGGAGATCATCGGTATCAACATCTACCGCTACAAGCTGCTCGCTTTCGCCATCTCGTCGTTCTATGCCGGCGTCTGCGGCGTGCTCTACACCTACTACTTCGGCATCGCCAACTACGAGCAGTTCCAGCTCATCGTGTCGATCGACTACCTTGCCATGATCATCATCGGCGGGCTGGGTTCCGTGCTGGGATCAATCTTAGGCGCGGTTTTCGTCACACTTCTGCCCATCGTCATCCGTATCCTGATGGAGAACGTCGGCTCGCTGTTTTTCACAGCGGCGGAGATGGCAAATGTCATCTCCGGGCTGCGGTTGGGTGTGTTCGGCGGGCTTATCATCTTCTTCTTGATCGTCGAGCCGGAAGGGCTCAATCGATTGTGGAGGAATATCCGGAGCTATTTCCGGGTTTGGCCCTTCTCGTATTAGAGTGGGGCATTGTTGCAAAGGGAGGAACCCATGACGAGGTTCGTGAGGAGTTGGCTAGGGGTGGCGGCAACGACCGCGACCCTGGCGTTGGGCGCAGGACAAGCCTTCGCCCAGAAGGAAGTCGTGTTCGGCTTGCAATGCGATCGTACGGGGCCGACGGCGAACGTCGGGACGGTACTGTGTCCCGGCTACCAGGACTACATCGCCCTGGTCAACAGCAAGGGCGGCGTCGAGGGCCACAAGATCAAGGTCCTCGAGATCGACCACGAGTACAAAGTGCCGCCGGCCATCGAGGCGCACGAGCGCTTCAAGAAGGAAGGTGCCGTCCTCGAGGGAGTGTACGGCACGCCGCAAATGGCGGCGCTGAACAAGAAGCTCGAGGAAGACAAGATTCTCGGCACTTCACCAGGCTTCGGCACCGCCGCGGCGGCCGACGGCAAGCGCTACCCATATGCCTTCCCGATCGCTGCCAGTTACTGGTCACAAGGCGGCGCCGCAGTTGCGTTCGCCAAGGAACGACTGGGAGGAAACCTCAAGGGCAAGAAGATCGCCTACATCTTCTATGACAACCCGGCAGGCAAGGAACCGCTGGCCATCCTCGAAGATCTCGCCAAGTCGGAAGGCTTTGAGATGCGTACCTTCGCGGTGCCGGCGCCCGGTCTCGAGATGGGTGCGCAAATCCTCGACATTACCGGCCGTTTCAAGCCGGACTTCATCATCAGTCACCTGTTCGGCCGTTCGCCGTCGGTGTCGATCAAGGAGCTGAAGGGCAAGGGCTTCCCGCTCAGCAAGGTGGTCGGCCTGGTCTGGGCAAGCGCCGAATCCGACATCATTGCCGCCGGCGGCTGGGGCGTTGCCGAAGGCTACAACACCATCCAGTTCGCCGGAGTCGGCAAGGACTTCCAGGTGATCAAAGATATCGAGGCCATGTACAAGGCGCAGGGCAAAAACCCGCCCAAGGAAATGGACTCGACCGTCTACTATAATCGTGGCGTGTTCATTGCAGCGTTGCACGTCGAAGCGTTGCGCAACGCCATCAAAGCCAAAGGCGGCGGCACGCCCAACTCCGAAGAAGTCAAGAGAGGCATGGAGTCGATCAAGGGCTTCACCTTGGGTGGCCTCGTGCCGCCGATGGAAATCACACCGGCCGACCATGAAGGTGGCGGTTGGGTCCAGATCTGGACAGTGCAGGGCGGCAAGCTCGTCAAGGTCAAGGACTGGTTCCAGGGCTATCGCGACGTAATCCAGAAGCACCTCGCGGCGGAAGCCTCGAAGTCCTGAACAACCGAACGGCGGGCGGGCGGCGAGCAATCGCCGCCCGCACTGTCGTGGGATTTTCCTATGCTAGCGATCAACAACATCGAGGTCGTCTACGACCGCGTCATCCTGGTGCTGAAGGGCGTGTCGATCGATGTCGGTGACGGCGCCATCACGACGCTCTTGGGGGCCAACGGCGCGGGCAAGACGACGACTTTGAAGGCCATTTCCGGGGTCCTGCGCAGCGAGCGCGGAGAAGTCACCAAGGGTACCGTGCAGCTCGCCGATCGCCGTATCGACGGTATGCGGGCCCATGACGTGACGCGACTCGGCCTCGTGCAGGTGTTCGAAGGCCGCCGTGTGTTCGAGAACCTGACTACCGAGGAGAATTTGGTCGCCGGCGGCCATGTCCAGACGACGCCCACCGTGAAGCAGGGCATCGACCTGGTCTATTCATATTTCCCGCGCCTCAAGGAACGCCGTAACCAGGTGTCGGGCTATCTGTCGGGTGGCGAGCAGCAGATGTTGGCGATCGGCCGCGCCCTGATGAGCCAGCCCAAGGTCGTGTTGCTCGACGAGCCGTCGCTGGGACTGGCGCCGATGCTGGTCGAAGAGATTTTCGGCATCGTCGGCCGTCTGGTGAAGCAGGAGAAGCTCTCGGTCCTTCTGGTCGAGCAGAACGCCACAATGGCATTGGCCGTCGCCGATCATGGCTATGTCATGGAAAATGGCCGAATCGTGCTCGAAGGGCCTGCCGAGAAGCTCCGCACCAACTCCGATATCAAGGAGTTCTATCTCGGCCTCAATGACGGCGGCGCGCGCAAATCCTATCGCGACACCAAGCATTACAAGAGGCGCAAGCGCTGGCTATCCTAGCCTCGCCATGCGCGCCGCATTTGTTCTTTCGTTCACCGGGCTCACTCTCGCGGTGTCATTTCCTGCTGCGGCGCAGAGTCAACTCGCTCTGCAATGTGCTGCTTTTGGCCAAGCGCAGTATCGCAAGCTCGACACGTCGGTCGACCTAGTCACGGCACTGGAGTTTCCGCCGCCGGCGCTGGAGCGATTCGAGGGCAAAGTCGGCAATCAGGCCGTGGCGGCGGCGGTGACGCTACGCGGCCGGCTCACCTACCGCAATCGCCCACCTTTCGAGACACAGTTGGTCTGCCTGCTCGACCAATCGGAGCGACCATTGTTCTTCTACGCCTTGCCGGGCCTCGCTGCGCGAACGGCGCCGACGCCGCTGACCCGGGGCGGTGCAGCTGCGGTACCGGTGCCGTCGGTCGGCTCACAGCCTGTGTTGCCGCTCGCGCCGTCGCCGGCCGCGGCCGAACCGCGGCCGGCGTTGCCGCCGGGCACCATTCGGCTGCGCGGCCTGGTGCGCGATCTCGGCGGTCGCCTGCAGTTCATACCGTGCGACGGTGGGCCGCTGGCCCTGGAGGACCGCACGCCTAGTCAGGAACTCAGCCGCGCCCTGCGCG
>Ga0194131_10008917_pt1 | contig 12870 bp, 16 predicted proteins | sample TA2KigO120mmetaG_FD_148631 | JGI IMG/M metagenome (GOLD analysis project Ga0194131, IMG submission 148631) | Freshwater microbial communities from Lake Tanganyika, Tanzania - TA2015053 Kigoma Offshore 120m | ecosystem: Environmental > Aquatic > Freshwater > Lake | place: Tanzania: Lake... | reverse complement strand
CGACCACGTCCCGGAAAAAGTACACCACCTGATCGGGCCGCGACAATCCGCTCAGATAGCCGTGGATCACAATCCGGTCAAAGCAGTGGTATACAAATACAAGCAGGCTGCCAAACAGCTTTGTGAACGTTTCCATCGGTCGCCAGTCTCCTGTTCTCGTCTTGACAACAAGATCATCCGACAGACGACCGATGGTTTCAACATTTCAAATGTGTTTGGCTAGCTTTCGCCGGCATTGCAATCGGGCGGTTGTGGCAAGTCATTTTGAAGCTGGGAATGCGAAGAGCATATTTCTGGCCTTGAATAAAACGTGAATTAAGGGGCGGCCGGCCGTTACTGGGCTCAACTGCGCTGGGCGCCTCAGCGGAAACGCGCATGCTATCCTCCGAGCGCAGGAGGGTAGGTCGATGCGGGTAAAGATTGCAATCGCAATGATAGCGGTCGCGAGGGTGTGGGCGTGCTCTTGCAGCGGTTGGCCGTCGGCGAAGGGCGCGTGGGAGACATCGCCGGTTGTGTTCCTCGGATATGTCGAGCGAGCGGAGTACGAGTTCGACCGGTCCACCGGACCGGTCAACGACCTCGCCATTAAGATGGGGCCTCAGACTGCATGGGTCATCAAGGTCGAGGAGGCATTCAAGGGCGCCAAGGCGGACGCCGTATTTCGCCTAAAACAGCCGGGACACAGTTGCGCACCGAAGTTCGAGGCTGGGCAGAAGGCAGTCTTCTACTTGCATCCCGCGAAACCGGAGGGCGCATGGGAGGCGTATGGCTGCGACCGCACCCGCGCGGAGACCTCGGCGGCGGATGATTTGTTGTTTCTGCGAGCCTTACCCTGGGCGGCCCAACGCGCGCGGCTTTCGGGTACCGTCGAGTTGTTTGAAAACTCATCGAGACCGCGACAAACGCAGACGGCGTCTATGAGATTTATGATCTTCCGGCTGGCGAATATCGCGTGGAGGCGGTACTCCCGAAAGGACTGGCCCTTCGTTTCCCCATGATTCACGGCGCCGCTCCTAGATCCAAATATGGCGACACACCCGCGGTGACAATTGGCGCGCAGTCGGGTGTGAGCGTTGATTTCGTGCTGATGGAAGACAATCGAGTCGGCGGGCGGGTCGTCGATCCTGAAGGGCGGCCGATGAAAGATGTTCGGGTCGAATTGGTTCCAACTAGCGGGCCAGCCAACCGGCGCTTCATCGCGAGCAATTACAGCAAAGATGACGGTCGATTTCTGATCAAAGACATTCCTTCAGGGAGCTATTGGTTGGTTGCGAATCGCGACGGAGAACGGAGCGGGAGGAGGCCGTTTGGAGCCGTCTATTATCCGGGAGTCTCGACAAGAAAGGCCGCGAAGCTTGTCAGTGTGTCGAAAGGCCAGCATCTTGAGGACATGACGATTCAAATTCCGAAACTGGACCGGACCGTCCAAGTGAGCGCTCGGGTCCTGTTCAACGATGGAGAACCCGTGAAAGAGGCTAGCTTATATGTTGTCCACCAGAACCAGCGGCGATCATTAAATGAACAGACCGGGGTGGATGGCTTCATTTCGTTTCCGCTAGTGGCTGGAGAACCTACGACCCTCATTGCGGAGTGGTATGTTTTTGATCAAGAGATCGGAAAGCGTTGTCCGGAATATAGGCAGGATCCGAACGATTCGCGTTTGATGTCGTTGGTCTCAAACAACGTAACCATCAGCGCGGAGCGAGACGAGACGGGAATCGTCTTCACGCTGCCGGTACGATCCTGCAAGCCGCGCTGACGCCGGCGAGTCGATGTCCGAGTGGTGCTGAGATTCGGCTGCTGTGTGGTGGGAACGCGATTGGCCGTGCGTTTCTTGTGGTATATTTATTCACAGTGCTGAATAAATACTCACTCCAGGAAGCGAATGATCAAAGCAGGCATAGTTGGGTTCCGCGGGTATAGCGGAAGCGATCTCGTCGAGATTTTGCGGCGGCATGGCGGGGTGACTCCTTACTTGTTGGAGCATCGTGCCGATGCCGCCGATCGGCCTGTGCCGAGATGCTATCAGGGGCCGGCGCGGATTGCGGCGACGGCTGAGGCCGCGGCGGAAAATGGCATCAACGTCGTCTTTCTTTGCACGCCTCCCGAGGTTTCGATGGAACTGGCGCCGGTGTTTCTGGGCGCGGGCGCGACGGTCGTCGATCTCAGTGGCGCGTTTCGGTTGAAGTCCGCCGCTGAATACACGCGCTGGTACAAAGAGCCGCATACCCAACCGGAACTTCTGGCCGAAGCTGTCTACGGAATGCCGGAGTTGAATCGCGAAGGGATTGCTTCGGCGCGGCTCATTTCCAATCCGGGATGTTATCCGACGGCCGCTTCGCTTGCGATTGCGCCGTTGGTTGCCGCCGGCGTGGTGGATCTCAGCGCGGGTATTGTTTGCGATGCGAAGAGCGGTGTCTCGGGCGCGGGACGAAAACCGAGTCTGAAGACTTCGTACTGCGAAGTGACGGAGAATTTTTCGGCATACTCGGTGCTCGATCACCGGCATGTCGCCGAGGTCCTCATGAATACCGGGATCGAACTGCGATCCTTTAGTTTCACGGCGCAACTGATACCGGCGCATCGCGGGATTCTGGAGACCATCTACTTCCGGGGAACTGGACTTTCGAGCGCCGCCGATGTGGTGGCGATTTATGAGAAACGCTATGCGGGCGAGCCTTTCGTACGGATCTATGAACCGGGCAAATTTCCGGATCTATTGAGTGTCGCGCGCACGAACTTCTGCGATATCGGCGTGGCCTATGACGGCTCGACAGGACGTGGCGTGGTGGTGTCGGCGATCGATAATCTCGTGAAGGGCGCGGCCGGGCAAGCGGTGCAGAATATGAATCTAGCGTTTGGACTGCCGGAGACACAGGGGCTGCTGTGAAGATACTGATCAAACTTGGCGGGACGTTGCTTGATGGGGCGGAGTCGCGGGGAGCGGTGGCGCGGCAGTTGGCGGAGGCGTTTTCGGCGAATCGAACGACCGTGGTGGTGCATGGCGGCGGCAAACAGATGACGCAGTTTTTGACCGAGCGGAATGTGGAGTCGCGGTTTGTGGACGGGCTGCGCGTGACGACCGATGAGGTTCTCGACGCGGTCCTGAAGGTTTTCGCTGGTAGCGTGAATCATCAGTTGGTCGCGTCGCTGGTGGCCGAGGGCGTGCCGGCGGTGGGGTTGACGGGCGTCGATGCGTGGTTGTGCGAAGCGGAGCCGTTGCGGGCCGAGTTGGGGCATGTGGGCAAGCCGGTGCGGTCGAATCCCGGGGTGCTGGAGACGCTGAATGCGGGCGGATATTTGCCCGTTGTAGCGTGTGTGGGCGGAGACCGGCAGGGGCGAATCTACAACGTCAATGCCGATCAGATGGCGGTATCGTGCGCGTCCGGATTTCGCGCGGACCGGTTGTTCTTCCTGACCGATGTCGATGGAGTAAAGGGCGCCGATGGGGCCGTCATCCCGACTCTGACCCTGGCCGAGAGCCAGAAGCTGATCGCCGACGGAGTGGCGACGGGGGGCATGCAGGCGAAACTAAACGCGGCCGGGGACGCTCTTACCGGAGGTGTGGGTGAAGTTGTGATCGCGCCGGGGAGCGCGCCGGAAATCGTGGCGCGGTTGATGGGCGGCGAGGCGGTTGGAACGCGGTTTGTGCGCGGGTGATTCGCGCGGGAAGGATGGGCGATGGACAACCTTGTTACGTTGCAGCCGGCGCCGGTAGTGCAGGCTCCCTATGAGGGGCCGCTCGATGTGCGAGCGGCGAGTCTGCGCGATGTCTCCGGCATCCTTCAGTTGATTAATACGTTCGCGGCGAAGGGGATCATGCTGCCTCGGACGGAGTTCGAAATGGCGGAGAATATTCGCGATTTTGTGGTTATTGGGGATTCAGAACGGTTGGCGGCGTGCGGGGCGCTGCATATCTACTCGCCGACGGCGGCGGAGATCCGATCGCTGGCTGTCGACCCGGCGTGGCAGGCGCACGGACTGGGTCGGAAGATTGTCTCGGCACTGGAGCGGGACGCGGCAAGTCTAGGATTATCAAGCCTGTTCGCGTTCACATACGTCGAAGGTTTTTTCGGTAAGCTGGGGTACCAAGTCGTCGACAGAGGGATGCTGCCATCGAAGGCGTGGAAAGACTGTTTGCGGTGTCCGAAGTTTCAAGCGTGCGACGAGATCGCCATGCTGAAGACGCTCGGGTAGTACGCCGCATCTGGGGGTAGTGGGTACCCCAGTTTGCGGGTGGTTACAGACTCAGGTACTACTAGGTAAGTAGTTGCATTAATAGGGTTAATGCGTTTGTCGTACCATGGCGCCGGCCCCAAGATCGGCTAAATGGGGGGAATCGATGGCTGTCGATACCCGCAAAAGAGCACGACAAAAAAGTGATATTTATTCCGCACGCAGATGACCACTATGTATAATCAACGAAAACCGGATTATACGGCTTTAAAAGAACACGGTGGTGGTCCGGGTATTTTGGAGTATCGCAAAATCATGAGAGCGCAAACCGTAGACGTGCGAGAGTCGGCCGGACGCATCCTCTGTTGCACCATCTTTCGTCCTGGCGGCAAGAAGCTGCTATCGAAGGGCCATACGTTGTGCAGCGACGATGTTCGGGTCTTGGAGACCGAGGGCATGCAGCAAGTTTGGGTGACCGAACTTGAAGACGGGGAGATTCCCGAGGACCAAGCAGTATTAGAGATTGCGACGCGGCTGGGCTGCGGGGCGGGCGAGGTCCGGGCGGCGTCGGGCGGACGGGCCAACATTATTGCTACCGCCGATAGCTGTCTGCTGGTGGATGAGGACTTGCTGAAGCAGATCAACTGCACGGCGAGTCTGGTGATTGTGACGGGATCGAATTTCTCGTTCGCCGCGGCCGGGGACCGGCTCGCGACGATCAAGAGCGCGCCCTTCGCAGTGGCGGCGAGCGAGATTGAAGCGATGGTGGGCATGCTGCAAGAGCGGGGCAATATCCTGCAGGCGCGGCCGATTCACGATCCGCAGGTGGCGGTGTTGTATTGCGACCCGGTGCACGGCGACCGCGCGCGGCAACTGTTTGAAAACATCATGCGGCAGCGGCTGGGTAACTTCACGGCGCAGCCGAATTTCGTGCTGGTCTCGGTGGAAGACGAACACGCGATTTCGCGGGGATTGACACATTTGATGAAAGCGCGGCCGACGCTGATTTTGATCGCTTCGACGACGGCGCCGCAAGGGCCGGACGATGTAATCGGCCGAGCGATGGTTCGGGCCGGGGCGTCGTTCGAGCGGTTTCTGGCGCCGGTCGAACCCGGAAGTCGGATGCTATTGGGTTACAAAGAAAATGTTCCCATCTTGTCGGCGCCGGGGTGTTACCGATCGACGAAACGAAACGTCTTGGACATTATGCTGCCTCCTCTGCTGGCGCGGTACCGGATGTTGGGCTGGGAAGTTGCCGGCCTGGGTCACGGGGGCCTGTTGAGTTGAGGTATACTGTAGGCTCCTCCGGAACTGTGGATCCTGGCCTCCGAGGGATTCACAGTTCAACCACTCCGCCGGGTGTTTGACCAACACCCGGCCTTTTTCTGGCCGGGGCCTTATTGGCGCATGGCGCGAACGAGTTCGAAGAAGGCCCAGGCGGTCATTAGGAAGCAGACGAGGGAGACGACGCCCCACAGTTTTTCGCGGGCATCGTCGACGCGGCGCGGGAGTTCGGCGAAGTAGGCGACGGCGAAGCCGCCGATCATGCCGCCGAGGTGGGCGGCGTTGTCGATGTAAGGCAATATTCCGCCCATGATGAATCCGATGCCGGCGTTGGTCAGGCACTGGGTTTGCAGATAACGGGCCATCATCGATTTGTTGATGACGCCGTAGGCGACTAGTGCGCCGAGCAGTCCGAAGATGCCGGCGCTGGCGCCCAGGGAGGGCGAGCGCGGCAGCCAATAGGAGCTCAGCACGAAGCCCATGACGGTGGCGGCCGAGTAGATGGCGAACATGCGTCGTGTGCCGTAGATTTCTTCCACGATCGGCGCGAGGTTGTAGAGGCTGATCATGTTGAAGAAGACGTGCATGAAATCCGTGTGGAGGTAGCCGGCGGTAATCAGGCGGTACCAGTCGCCTTGCAGAATCGCCGGGAGAAATTTGGCGCCGTAGCGGGCGAGGCGGTCCGTACCCGACATGCGGATGCCGACGAATAATGCGACGTTGACGAGCAGCAGCAGGGCCGCGGCCATCTTGCCATTTGGGATAAGGCGGTCGGTGAAGGAGTTGCCGGTCGCCATGCGGAAGCCGGGGGCTCCGATCGCGGCGCCGCAAAAGGGGCACTGCTCCGCCTGCGCGCTGATCAAGGCCCGGCAGGCGGGGCACATTCTGCTTCCAGTCACTCTGCTACCAGTTTACGCGAGGGACCTGGCCGGTGGCTGGATTGAAGTGGCGGGTTTGGCGCTCTGATAAAATAGAGGGTTCCATGGCCGAAAACGAGCGAGAGTTACGCCAACAGATCTGCGAGATCGGCCGCCTCATGTATCAGAAGGGGTGGGTGGCGTCCAACGACGGCAACCTGAGCATCAAGCTTGGGCCGGACCGGTATCTGTGTACGCCGACCAACATCAGCAAGGGCATGATGACGCCGGACGATTTGATTATCGTCAATGCGAACGGCGACAAAGTCGAAGGCAGGCGCGAGCGGACCAGCGAGATCATGATGCATTTGACGATCTACGCGGGACGGCCGGACGTGGGCGCGGTGGTGCATGCGCATCCGCCGGTGTCGACCGGCTTCGCGGTGACTGGAAGGCCGTTGAATCAGGCGATACTTCCCGAGGTGGTGGTCACGCTGGGTTGCGTGCCTCTGGCCGATTACGGGTTGCCGGGAACACCGGCGCTGAGCGAGACGATCAAGCCGTTCATTCCGAAACACGATGCGATTCTGCTGGGCAATCATGGCGCGGTTTGTTACGGGCAGCATATCTGGCAGGCGTTTTTCCGAATGGAGACGCTGGAGCATGTGGCGCGGATCGCGCTGGTAGCGGAGTTCCTGGGGGGGCCGAAATTATTGCCGCGCGCGGAGGTCGATAAACTCTTCGACGCGCGCGGGCGGTATGGCATTGAGTCGCACACGACCATGGAACCGGGCTGTCCGATAACGGCCGAGGATACGGGGCAGGGCGACCACATCTCGGTCACGCGGGGTGAGTTGATTGCGTTAATCGATGAGGCCGTTGCGGCCAGAACAGGACGATAATAGACGCATGGGCGACGCACTTGGAATGGTTGAAACGCGCGGTCTGGTGGCGATGATCGAAGCCGCCGACGCGATGGTGAAGGCGGCGAAGGTTTCGCTGGTCGGCTGGGAGCGGATCGGCTCGGGCTATGTGACGGCGATCGTGCGCGGCGATGTGGCGGCGGTGCGGGCCGCGACCGATGCGGGCGCGGCGGCGGCTCGTCGCGTCGGCGAACTGGTTTCGGTGCACGTGATTCCGCGTCCGCACGCGGGGCTTGAGGGCGTGTTGCCGATCGGGAAGAGCAACGGCAAATGATCCTCGCGCGCGTGGTTGGAAGTATCGTCGCGACTCGAAAAGATCCGCGGTTGGAAGGCAAGAAATTGCTGATCCTCAAACCGGTGTCGCCCGAAGGGAAGGACGAAGCGGGCTATGTCATTTCAGTGGATGCGGTGGGCGCGGGGTATCGCGAGACGGTGATTCTGGTGGCGGGATCAAGCGCGCGCATGGCCGATGGGTGCAAGGACAAGCCGGTGGATTCGGCGATCATCGGTATCGTCGATTCGGTGAGTCTGGACGAAGGCTCGAAGGGCAAGTAGTATGTATTTGGGCCGCGTTGTCGGGCGAGTGTGGGCGACGGTGAAGGATCCCGGACTTGCGTCGCATCGATTGCTGGTGGTGCAGCCGCTGACGCCGTCGTTGCAAGCGACGGGCAAACGGCTGGTGTGTACGGACGCCGTCGGCGCGGGCGCGGGCGAGTTGGTTTATTGGACGAAGGGCAAGGAAGCGAGCTTTCCATTTCTGCCCGCGGAGACGCCGGTTGAGACGACGATCGTGGGGATTGTCGATACGGTGAACGTGGCATGTTGATCGCGCGTGTGATCGGCGACATCACGGCAACGCATAAACACATGAGCCACGAGGGGCAGAAGCTGCTGCTTGTGCAGCCTTTGGAGCTGGATCAAACGACGCCGCGCGGGGATGCGGTGATCGCCGTCGATACGGTGGATGCGGGGCAGGGAGAGATCGTGCTGCTGGTGACCGAGGGCTTTAGCGCGATGACAAGTGTGGGGCGGCCGGACTCACCCATCGACCTCGCCGTTATTGGCGTTGTCGACCGCGTAGATCTCGTCGGGTGAGCGGCGTCTGTAAGCCGAGCGGCTGCGGTTCAACATGATCCACGTAATGCCGCCGCCGCAGGCGAGGCGGAGCAGAGTGAGGACGCCATAGAGCGCGTGAATGTTGGCGAAACGGGCGCGCTCTTCCTGGAACATCTCGGCGGCCCGGAAGTCGAGGACGCGGCCTTGCGCGACGAGCTGTGGCGTTAGCAGGAAACTCGACGCGCAGACCAAAAGGAGAAGGACACCGGAGAGAACTGTGGCCGCACGGCTGTAGCCGTGCATGAAAAGCGTAATGGCGATGGCGAGGACGAGAGCGAGCTCGATCAGGCCGAAGCGTTCGAACATGGAGCGGTTGATTTCGGAAGCGATGTAGCGTGGGAATTGGCGGGCTTCAAATTCCGACATCATCGATAGGGGCCGGGCCAGTTCGGATGGCGGCGTTTTGGAAGCGACTTCGGCGATGCTGAAGGAGACACCGGCGTTGATGGCAACAACGGTGACGGTAGCGAACCAGCAGCCCAAGAGGAAAGTAATCGCGCGGCGAACGTGCATGGAATTGTCCATTATAATGCCCTACATGGTTCGTCTCCTATCCTCGCTTCTCGCCGCGGCGTCTTTGTGCGGGCAAACGATCACGAGTTCTATCTCCGGTGTCGTTGTCGATCCTGGAGGATTGGCGGTGGCGGGAGCGGAGGTCACGTTGCAGAATCCGACTACGGGGGCGGCGCGATCGGCGAAGTCGAACGCGTTGGGGGATTTTGTATTTGGCTCCGTAACGCCGGGTTCCTACGTCTTGTCGATAACGGCGTCGGGGTTCAAACGATTGGAGCGGACGAATGTTTCGGTGAGCGCGTCGGAGACGCTGGCGCTGGGGAACCTGGCGCTGCAGGTTGGGCAGGTGAATGAGTCGGTGACGGTTTCCGATGTGATCGCACAGGTGCAGACGGCGTCGGCGGAACGGGCGGGGACGATTACGTCGAAGCAAGTCGATAGCGTTCTGATTCGCGGACGGAATGTGATGTCGCTTTTGCAGCTGCTGCCGGGCGTGGTGGACAACGGGGATAACGAATCGATCGCGCGGGATTGGAATATCAACGTGAACGGCAACCGGCGGAATACGTCGAGCGTGTCGTTGGATGGGATGGCGCTGAACGCGATCGGCAATAACAACAACGCGACGGTGTCGGTGAGTCAGGACGCGGTGGCGGAGGTGCGGATTCTTCTTTCGAACTATCAGGCGGAGTTTGGACGCATGTCTGGCGCGAATATTCAACTTGTGACCAAGTCGGGCACGAAGCAGTTTCACGGATTGGGCAGCTACTTCAAGCGGCACGAGCACTTCAACGCGAACAATTTCTTCAACAACCTGCTTGGGCAGCGGAAGCCGCGTTATCGCTTCAACACGTGGAACTACAACGTGGGCGGGCCGGCGTTCATTCCGGGCGTGTTCAACAAGAATCGCGACAAGCTGTTTTTCTTTTTCAGCCAGGAGTATTGGCCGTTGAAGGTGAACCGGCCGCTGGCGCAGTTGACGGTGCCGACGGCGCTGGAGCGGTGTGGCGACTATACCTTGTCGAACGATTTGAACAACCGGCAGATTGTGGTGCGCGATCCGAACAACAACCGCAATCCGTTCCCTGGGAACGTCATTCCGGCGAATCGCGTGGACTCGAATGGGCAGGCGCTGCTGAATGTTTTTCCGCAGCCGAACTTTTTTGACCGGACGATTTCGGCGGGGCGGTATAACTACGTGTTTGTCGGCGAGAATGAGACGCCGCAGCGAACCGAGACGTTGAAGCTCGACTACAACATCAACGCGAATAATATTCTGACGGGGAACTATACGCGCTACTCGGATGTGCAGACGGGCTATAACGGCATCGCGTCGTCCGGCGGTACCAATTGGGAGCAGATGCGGAAGACGTTCGACAATCAGGGGCGCGCTTATCTGATTCGCTATCAGCGGATTTTTTCGCCGACTCTGGTGAATGAGTTTAACTGGGGATTTGTCGGGCGGCCGGCGAACGATGTGACCTACGACGGTGAGGTGAAGCGTAATCTGCGTTCGACGGTCGGGTTTCGCACGCCGCAGTTGAATCCGGCGTCGAATCCTCTGAATGTGATTCCGAATGCGACGTTCGGCGGTGTTTCGCAGCCGGCGAATCTGATGATCGAGGGGCGGTTCCCGCTGCGCACGACGCACGATTCGATGACGGCGACCAATACGGTCACAAAGACGCTGCGCGCGCACACGATCAAGGCGGGTTTCTATTGGGACAGGATCTGGCGCAACGCGGATAACGCTGTCGTCTTCAACGGTGAGTACAACTTCGGCACGAATGCGAACAACCCGCTCGATACCGGCTATGCGTATGCGAACGCGGCGCTGGGCGTGTTTAACTCCTACACCGAAGCGTCGGCGCGGCCGTTTGCTTACTTCCGCCTGTCGAACGTCGAATGGTTCGCGCAGGACAACTGGAAAGTGACGCGGCGGTTTACGCTGGACTACGGCATTCGATGGGCGGTTGTTTCACCGTTGTACGAGGACTTCAATAACGTCTCCGGGTTCGTGCCGGAGCGTTGGCAGGCGTCGCGCGCGCCGCAGTTGATTGAAGGTGTGCGGGTGAACAACGTCCGCATGGGCCGCAATCCGGTAACGGGAGCGACGGTGCCGGCGACGTTCATCGGCGCACTGGCGCCGGGGAATGGCGATCCGGCGAATGGGATGGTTGTCACCAAGAGCGACGCGAACGTGCCGCGCGCGTTTCTGAAGAATCGCGGGCCGCAGTGGGGGCCGCGGTTTGGGTTTGCGTGGGACGTGTTCGGCAATCAGCGGACGGCGGTGCGCGGCGGATTCGGCATGTTCTATAACCGGTAGAATCTGGACGCGGTGTTGAATCCGTTCACGACTGCGCCGCCGATTGTGCAGACGCCTGTCGTGAATTTTTCGACGCTTGCGGGGCTGGCGAATTCGGGCGGGTTGCTGTTTCCGCAGAACGTAGTCGGCATCGACGGAGAAGGGAAGATTCCGACGGTAATGAATTACAGTTTGTCGGTGCAGCAGAACGTGGGCTTCCAGACGATTCTGGATGTGGCGTACGTGGCGAATCTGGCGCGCAATCAGATGTGGCAGCGGAACCTGAATGCGATACCGTTCGGCGCGAATTTTCTGCCGCAGAATCAGGATGCGTCGGCTCCTGGATCGCCGTTGCCGCAGGCGTTTTTGCGGCCGTTGCGCGGATACAACAACGTGAATTTCCGCGAGTGGGCGAGTTCGTCGAACTATCACTCGATGCAGGTGCAGGCGAATCGGCGGTTCTCGGCGGGGTTGCAGTTTATCGCGAGCTGGACCTGGTCGAAGTCGATGGATTTCAATAGCAACGACACCGATAGCGTGAGCCCGCTGGTGGATCCTCGGGTGTGGAATTACGGGCTGTCGAGTTATGACCGGACGCATGTGGCGAAGTTTTCGGGTGTGTGGGATTTGCCGAAGACGAAGTTTCAGAACGTTGTCGCCAAGCAGATTTTCAACGACTGGCAGATGTCGGGGATTGTGACGTTCTCGTCTGGCCAGCCGCTGGGGCTTGGCTTTGGAACAGTGACGCCGGTCGATATTACCGGCTCGCCGACCGACGGGCCGCGAATTGCGTTGACGGGGAATCCGATCTTGCCGAAGAGCGATCGGACTCGGACGCGGTTTTTCGATACAAGTGTTGTGCGGCTGCCGGCGCGAGGGACGATTGGAAACGCGGCGAAGACCAATATCCGCGGGCCTGGGATCAACAACTGGGACACGGCGTTCTTCAAGGACTTTCCGATTCGGGAAGAGACCCGGATGCAGCTGCGTTGGGAGCTATACAACATCTGGAATCACTCGCAATTCACGGGAGTGGATACGACGGCGCGGTTCGATGCGCAGGGTGCACAAGGGAATTCGCGGCTGGGCGAGTTGATTTCGGCGCGGCCGGCGCGGATCATGCAGTTTGCGTTGCGTTTGTATTTCTAGGTTGGAGGCGAAGTATGTATCGGTCCATATTGATTTTCGGAACGGTGCTTTCGCAGCTTGCGGGTCAGGTTCCGATTGAGCCGGGCAAGGTTTCCGACGGTCAGGCGTCCGGTTTGTTCTATCGGGTCGAAGTGGCGATGACGGGCGCGAGGAGAGTGGACACGAAGACTTGGCTGTTCCTGTCGGGGAATCGGGTGGGAAGGGTGTATCCGTTTGGCGGGACAGGAGCGCTCGATACGTCCCGCTGCAACCCCGATACTTGCGGGCAGCGGGAGATCGGCGGCGGGAAACTCACGGTGCGTTGGGATGGCGGCCGCGTCGACCAATGGACCTTCGCGACGGCAGGCGGAAATATCATTTTGGACAACGTGGAGTTTCGGCCGGCGTGGCCCGTAGTGGCGAGTGCGCTTGTTGGGAGATGGTCTAGCCCGAAGTTCCCCTTGGCAAAACGGGGCAATCGACACACTCCAAACGAGTTAGACGAAGAGGAGGGTGTGCGGCGCTGGGAACAAAGTGTTAGGGTGTGACGCCGAGGAGGTGAAAAGCG
>Ga0194131_10008916_pt1 | contig 12872 bp, 10 predicted proteins | sample TA2KigO120mmetaG_FD_148631 | JGI IMG/M metagenome (GOLD analysis project Ga0194131, IMG submission 148631) | Freshwater microbial communities from Lake Tanganyika, Tanzania - TA2015053 Kigoma Offshore 120m | ecosystem: Environmental > Aquatic > Freshwater > Lake | place: Tanzania: Lake... | reverse complement strand
TGAGCAGGTGTGGAACTACGTGAAGAACCACGGAATCGGGCGGATGTTGCTGCGCCAAGCGGACGACCTCAAGTGCGCCGTCCTGGCGCGCCTACGATCCCTGCAACGCCTGCCCTGGACTATCAAAATGTTCTTCCTGACCAAGGACACCGTGTACGCCGCAGGTTGAACTCAATGTCTACTAACCAACGGTCTGATTAATAAGCCGGCGATTGAGGCCGCAGGAATGGAGCCGGTTCGCGCGGACGAGGAGCTGACGGGCGGCATCATCCACAAGGCGATGTTCGAACGGCTGCTGTTATGCGACTTCGCCGTGGCGGATCTGACCACGGCCAATGCGAATGTGTTCTACGAATTGGGAGTGAGGCACGCGGCGCGGCCGGCGACGACGCTGGCGGTGTTCTCGTCGCGCCAGACGCCTCCGTTCGATGTCAACTACCTGCGGTGCCTGCCGTATGACCTGGGCGCGGGCAATTCGTTTTCACCCGAAAATGCGGCGGCTCTGCAGGGAAGCCTGAAGCAGCGGCTGGAGGAGTTGCGTACCCAGGATGGAGCCACCGACAGCCCTGTGTTCCAACTGCTGCCGGAGTATGGCGCGCCGGATATCGCCCGGCTGAGGACGGACACGTTTCGCGATCGCGTGGTGTATGCGACGGACCGCAAGCAGGAACTGGCCAGGGCACGGCGGGAGAACAGCGTGGAGGCGCTGGAGAAGATTGAAGAGTCACTGGCACCGTTCGATGCGCAGGAGGCGGGCGTCCTGATTGACCTGATGCTGAGCTATCGCGCCGTTTCGGCATGGAGCCGGATGACGGGGCTATACCCCAGGCTGCCCGCGGCGGTGCAGCGAGCGCTGCTGGTGCGGGAGCAGTACGGCTTCGCGTTGAACAGGGAGAAGCGGCGGGAAGAGGCTCTTGCGGTTCTGGAGGCGATTGTCGCCGATCGCGGGCCGAGCTCGGAGACGTGCGGACTGATCGGGCGTGTCTACAAGGACCAGTGGATGGAGGCGAAGAAGGCGGGCAAGGCTCTGCTGGCGGCGGGATACCTGGGTAAGTCCATCCGGGCGTATCTGGATGGATTCGAGGCGGACTGGCGGGACGCGTATCCGGGAATCAATGCCGTGACTCTGCTGGATCTCAAGGGCGGCGAGGAGGCGGTGAAGCTTCAAGCGGCGCTGGTGCCGGTGGTCTCCTATTCCGTGGAGCGGCGATTGCAATCGAAGCAGCCGGATTACTGGGATCACGCGACGCGGCTCGAGTTGGCGGTGCTGGCACGGAACGAGGGGGCCGTTGTGGACTGCCTGCCCACCGCGCTGGCGGCCGTCCGTGAGAGTTGGGAACCGTTGACGACAGCCAACAATCTGGCGATGATCCGTGAGGCACGGCAGGCACGCGGTGAGAGCAACGCGTGGCTGGACGAAGTGATCGACGCATTGATGGCGCGATCGAAAGAATAATCAGACGCCCTTGCGCTTGCGGAGTTCGTCGACAGTGACCGCGAGGATGATGACGGCGCCGATGATGGCCTGCTGCACGTAGGGCGAGATGCCGAGGAGATCGCTGCCGTTGGCGAGGAGGCCCATGATGAAGGCTCCAATGAGTGTTCCAACCACAGTGCCTTCTCCTCCGCGGAGACTTCCGCCCCCGATGACGACGGCGGCGATGGCCTGAAGTTCGTAGCCGGTGCCCGCGGTGGGCTGGCCGGTCATGAGCCGCGAGGCTTCAATCATTCCGGCGAGGCCGGTGAGCATGCCACAGATGGCGAACACGGCGGTGGTGTGGAACGCCACGGGGATTCCAGCGTAGTAGGCGGCATCGGGATTGCTGCCGATGGCGAACGCGTAGCGGCCCAGCCTGGTGTGTTCGAGGACGGTGTGGACGCCGGCGGCGCACAGCAGAAGAATCCAGAGAACGAACGGAACACCGGCCACGGTGCCTTCACCGAGATACGAAAATCCCTGCGGGATCTGATGCACGGGGAGGCCGTTCGAAATGATGAGGGTGAGTCCACGGACGATGCCGAGCGTGCCAAGCGTGACGATGAACGGATTGATCTTCAGGCGCGTGACGAGAAAGCCGTTGGCGAAGCCCCAGAACATGCCGGCAGCGATACCCACGGCAACACCCGCCGGAATAGGAGCGCCTTTTTCCATGGCCATGGTGCCGAGCAGGCCACCCATGGCGAGGATGGAACCGACGCTGAGATCGATGGCGCCGGCGATGATGACCATGGTCATGCCAAGGGCCATGATGTTGATGACGGCGGTCTGGCGAACGACGGCGGACAGGTTGGTGGTGGTGAGAAAGTTCTCCGATGCGATGGAGAGGCTGATAAAGAGGACGAACAGCGTGAGGAACGGCAGCAGCCGCTTGAGGACACCGGATTTCATTGAATAGCCTGCTCCGATTCGCCGAATGTGGCGCGTTTCATGATTTCTTCCTGCGTGGTTCGCCCGGGGAGTTCGCCATTCAGGCGGCCGCGGCGCATGACGAGGATGCGGTCCGCCACCTGGATCAGCTCCGGGAGTTCACTGCTGACCATCAGGATTGCCGCGCCTTCGCGGGCGAGCGAATCCATGAGTTCGAACACCTCCACCTTGGCTCCGACGTCGATGCCGCGGGTGGGCTCGTCGAACAGGAAGATGCGAGCCTGGCGGGCGAGCCACTTGGCGATGACCACCTTCTGCTGATTGCCGCCGGAGAGGCGCCCGGCGAGTTGGCGCGGCGATTCCGCTTTGATGCGAAGGCGTTCGATGAAGTCCTGGGTGAGGCGGCGTTCGGCGGGGTGATCGAGGAGGGTCCCGCGGGAGACGCGATGCAGACTGGCGAGCGTGGTGTTGTGGGAGATGGGAAGTCCGCGGGCGAGACCGGTGCGTTGGCGGTCCTCCGTGATGAGCGCGATGCCGGCGGCGACGGCGTCACCGGGGGATTGGATGGTGCGCGGTGCGCCGGCGATGCGAAGGGCGCCATGGTAGTGGCGCGCAACACCGAAGATCTCCTGGCAGAGTTCCGTGCGACCGGCGCCCATGAGACCGGCAAGGCCGACGATTTCACCGGCGCGGAGGGTGAAGCTGAGGCCCGGCGCGTCGAAAGCCAGCATCTCGGCGCCGGGGGCAACCGGCTCCCGGTGGTAGATGGCGGCGACTTCACGGCCCACCATGTGGCGGATGAGTTCCTGGCGGCTGAGACCGGCGAGCGGGCCCGTGTGGACGGTTTCACCGTCGCGCAGAACAGTAACGCGGTCTCCCAGAGCGCGCAGTTCTTCCAGGCGGTGAGTGATGTAGATCACGCCGACATTGCGCTGCTTGAGGGTGGCAACAATGCGGAACACTTCCTGTGTTTCAGCTTCCGAGAGCGAAGAGGTGGGTTCGTCGAAGATGAGCAGGCTTGAGCCATGCTGGATGGCCCGGCAGATTTCGACCAACTGCTTGCCGGCGGGACTGAGACGTTCGACTCGCCAATCGGCTTGAAGGGGAAAGTGATGCTCCGCGATGAGGCGGGCGGCGGCTTCCATCATGCGGCGCCGGGGCACCAGGAAGGAGTTCCCTTCCCGGCCGAGGAAGATGTTCTCGGCGACGGTGAGATGAGGGGCGAGCAGGGATTCCTGGTGCACCATCGCGATGCCGTTGGCGGCGGCGGCGGAGGGGTTGAGGAAACGCACCTCCTGGCCCTGCCAGCGCATGATTCCGCCATCGGCCGCCTGCATGCCGGCGACGATTTTCATGAGCGTGGACTTGCCGGCGCCGTTTTCGCCCATGAGGAGATGGACTTCACCCGCGGCCACGGCGAGATTGCCGTTGCGCAGAGCGGTGACGCCTCCAAAGCGCTTTTGGATCCCCTCAAGCGAGAGCAGCATGCTAAAGGTTTCAGTGTAGCGTGCCGGGGGCTACTCGTAGCCGCCTTCGTCGATGTCGCCGGTGCGGTTCTCGAATTTGGTGAACTCGCGCAGGAAAACGAGATTGGCGCGGCCGGTGGGGCCGTTGCGCTGTTTGGCGACGATGAGTTCAGCGAGGCCCTTGAGGTCCTCGCGCTCCGGCTTGTAGACTTCCTCGCGGAAGATGAACCAGATGAGGTCGGCGTCCTGTTCGATGGAGCCGGATTCGCGAAGGTCGCTCATTTGCGGGCGGTGGTCGCCGGGGCGGGTTTCGGGCGCACGGCTCAACTGGGAGAGGACCAGGAAGGGGACTCGCAGTTCCTTGGCCAGGAGCTTGAGCCCGCGAGACAGGGCGCTGACTTCCTGGGTGCGGCTATCGAACCGGCCGCGTGAACTCATCAGTTGGAGGTAGTCGACGACAACGAGGCCAAGGCCGTGTTCGGCCTTCATGCGCCGGAGCGTGGCGTGCATGTCCATGAGATTGACGCCGGGCAGGTCATCGATGAAGAGTTGGGACTCCACCATCTGCTGAGCGGACATGGCGAGGCGGCGGCGCTCATCGCCGTTGAGATATCCGGCGCGGAACTTCTGCTGGTCCACACGGCCGCCCGCGCAGATGAGCCGGGTGAGCAGAGATTCCTTGGACATTTCGAGCGAGAAGACGGCCACCGGTTGCGGATTTTTCGGGTTGGTGGCGACGTGCTGGGCAATGTTGAGGGCGAGGGCGGTCTTCCCCATGGCGGGGCGGGCGGCGAGGATGATGAGTTCGCCTTCGTGCATGCCGCCGGTCATCTCATCAAGTTTGAGAAAACCGGTGCTGATGCCCTTGATGCGCTTGGAAGGATCGAGGAAGGTGTTGATGCCACCCTCGAAGTCCTCAATGATCTGGGCCGGGTTGGCCATGGAGGTGCGCTGACGGGCCTGGCCGAGGCTCATCAGGCCTTCCTCGGCGCCGGCGAGGATGTCGCCGGCTTCTTCCTGGCCCAGGAAGCAGCGGTCGATGACGGCCTGGGCGTGGAAGATCAGGCGGCGGAGAGTGGATTTCTCGCGGAGGATGCGGACGTAGGAATCGAGATTGTAGTACTGCGGGAGCCCGTCATCGAGCGAGACCAGGTAGGCCAGTCCGCCGACGCTTTCCAGCTGCCCCTGGCGCATGAGTTCGTTGGCGACGGTGATGCGGTCGATCTTTTCGCCACGCTCGTAGATTTCTCCCATGCGGGTGAAAATGCGGCGATTGGCTTCGAGTGAGAAGTCTTCCGTGGAGACGGCGCCGGCGACGCTGATGTAAGCGCTGGGATCGAGCAGGATGGAGCCGAGAACGTAGCGTTCGGCGTCGAGATTGGCAGGAAGTCCGCGATCGAACGCGATATCCGTGGCAGGCATACCGGAGAGCCGTCTAAGAGTATCGGATTCCGGCGGCTGTTTGCGCAAGGAGAAAGTTTCCCTTCTGAATTGTGAGCGTTAGCTTCTGGGAAACGCTGTGAAAAACTCGCGGCGCGGCTGTGGATCGTAAGTTGTTGCAACAGCGGCCGGAACAGCGCCGGCCGGAGGAGATTTCCACCGCGGAACCAGAAACAAAACGTGCCTGATCCGTTTTTACAACGGCGGGCGCGAGGTTGCAAGGTTTTTATGATGAGGCACAGGCACTTTATGCTGAAGCACACGGAACGGGGGCGGGCGCCGGAGAGTTATCTGGTCCGGAAGGGCTCGCTTAGCACGATCAGTTCCACGGCATCGCGCAGGCCGTCGCCTTTTCTCGCCGTTGCGGCGGCGATCGCTTCGATGCGTGGCCGGTCGGCCGCGCCGAACTTGCGTCCACAGGCGTAGGTGAGCAGGCGCTCGATCAAGAACCGGGCAAACTCGGGTTTACGGCGGGCAATGGCCTGGCGGAGGCCGGCGATGTCGTGAAACTTTTCGCCGGAGGTCAATTCCCCGGATGCGTCGATGGCACGGCCGCCGGGATACGTGTCGCGCCAGCGGCCAACGGGGTCGAAGTTCTCCAGGGCAAATCCCGGCGGGTCAATTGAGCGATGGCACGACATGCAGGCCGGGCTTTCGCGATGTCTGGTGAGCTGGTCGCGGACCGTGGTGGCGCCGCGCACGTCCGGGTCGAGTGCGGGGACGTCATCGGGCGGCGGCGCGGGCGGGGCGCCGAAGATGTTCTCGAGCATCCAGACGCCGCGGGTGACCGGCGAGGTCTCGATGCCGTTGGCTGAGACGGTGAGGACGCTGCCGTGGCCCAGCACGCCGCCGCGGCGCGGGTCCGTGAGGTCAACCATGCGAAAGAGATGGCCGCCGGCGCTGGGGATGCCGCCGTCCATGCCGTAGAGGCGGGCGAGGGGTTTGTTCAGGAACGTGTAGCGGGCGTCAATGAAATCATGCAGGCTCCGGTTCCCGTCCAACAGGTGACGCATGAGCAGGCGGGTCTCGGTCTTCATGGCGTCCTGCAAGCCGTCCCAGTAGTAGGCGCCAAAAGCATCGCGATCGGGGGGCATGTCGCCGAGACTCCGCAGATTGAGCCAGCTATCGAGGAAGCCTTCGACGAAGGCCCGGGAGCGAGGGCTGGCGAGAAGGCGCTGTGTTTCTTTGCGCAACACATCATCGCGCAGCAGAGCCCCTGAACGGGCCTGATGCAGCAGCGCTTCGTCGGGCATGGTGGACCACAGGAAGTAGGAAAGCCTGGAGGCCAGGGCGTGGGCGGTGAGGCGCCCCTTGTCTTCAGCGGTCGAGATATAGAGGAAAGCAGGTGAGCAGAGCACGGCTTTGAGCGCATCTTGAAGCGCGGTCGCGGCCGGTACGCCCGCCGCGCGGCGGCTGTCCGCGATGGCGGCCAGCCGGTTGACTTCCTCTTCGGTGGCGGGACGGCGGTAGGCACGGGTGGCAAAACGTTCGATGATCTCGCGCGAGCGCCCGGGGTGGAACGGGCGGCCGCCGTACACCACCTGCTGGCTGGGCTGAAGGGCTGGGGCGTCCAGAGGGCCGCGAATCTCCACCTGATGAATGCGGATCTGCGGGATGGGCCCGTATTTCATCATGGCGATGCGGCCGGGGACGATGCCCGGCGCCACGTCGCGCTGGCCTTCCGGGAGAAACTGGGGGAAACGGCGAGCGAAGGAGCTGAACACGTTGCGCACGTTGTTCATGCCGTTCGGAAAGATGAATCGCGGCTGATAGCCGGCATCCAGGCGAACGCGGAACGTGAGCCAGTGCGGGCCGCCATCGGGAAGTTCCACGGTGTCGGCCAGCAGCGGCTGGAGGGGCTGTTCGTGCTGGAGATAGCCGGCGCGGGCGTTGCCGGCGACAACGCCGAAGCGGAACGGCGCATCCGGGTCCATGCCGAACAGCTTCGGGTCATAGGGATGCTTGCGGTGGAGCGCCTCCACGCTTACCCTTACCTCATAGAATCCGTCGTAGGGCACGCCTTCGGCGAAGGCATGCAGGGGGGCGAAGGCTCCTTCGTAGTGCGGCGTGCGGGGATGCTCAAAGAGCGACATGTACTGAGTGAGCTTGTTGCGCTGGCGGGCGTTGTCCAGTTCCTTCTGCTGGAGGAAGTGATCCTTGAACACCCAGGTGCGGGGCGCGGGCGCGGGCGCGGGCTGTTCGGGCAGGGCTTTGCGGATGACCGCGTCGGCCGCGTCGAGATACTGTTCCAGCAGATAGCCCGAGGTGAGCAGTGTTTCGCCGATGTTGTCCATGTGAGCGTACTGCTGGTCGCGCGGGAAGCGGCTGGTGGGGTCGAACTGGTCCATTGGCATCCTGAGAAGATCGCCGATGGTGTTGAGATATTCGCGCCGGTTGAGCCGCCGCAGCGCTACCTTATCCGGGTTCTGTTTGGCCAGGTGGATGAGGAATGCCCGGCGCTCGGCGGCGCCAGGCTGGCGGGCTTGCGGCGGCGGCATTGTGCCGGATTCGACCCGGCGGGCTATGGCCGCGGTGTCCTGGGCGGTGAGGGGGTCACGGTCAAACCGGCGATTGCCCATTTGGGCCTTTTCGCCATGGCAGGTCACGCAGTAGGTGGATAAGAAGCCCGCGGACGGATCAGGCGCCGCGGCCAGCACGAGTAACGCGGCTGTCAACATGCTCAGAGTCCGCGCAGTGTGCCCGTTGAGAGTGCGAATCTCCGCTGCTCGACGCCAAAGCGATGGAGCATGGAGAGGAACAGGTTTGAGAGCGGCTGCCTGTTTGTTCCATGCGCCGGAAACGCCTGATAGGAGCCATGCCGGAAGCCCCCGCCGGCCAGCACCAGCGGCAAATTGAGATTTGTGTGGGCGTTGCCGTTGCCCATGCCGCTGCCGAACAGAACCATGGTGTGATCGAGCAGCGACCCATCGCCATCCTCGATCGATTTCATCCTGCCGAGGAAGCGGGCGAACTGCTCGGTCTGATAGCGCTCCAGCTTGACCAGCAGATCGATGGCCTCCTGCACCTGGCCATGGTGCGAGAGTGCGTGGTACTCCTTGCGGACACCGAGGACGGACGCCTCAAAGCCACCGGCGATTTCGAGTGTGGCGATGCGGGTTGAGTCCGTTTGCAGGGCGAGCGCGATGAGGTCATAGAGCACGGGGATGTCGCTGACCAGGCCGCGATTCTCAGGCTCTTCCATGGGGGCCCTGGGCTTGGGCACGCCGGCCCACTTCTGGCGCAGTTCCAACACCTTTTCGACATCGCGAACGGAGGTGAAGTACTCGTCGAGCTTACGGCGGTCGCTGGTTGCGAGATGCCGCTGCAACGACCGGGCGTCGCCGTTGACGGCATCCAGAATGGAGCCCTGGAGGGTGAGGCGATCCCGGGTGCGTGCCAGTTCGGCTTCGCTCTCATTGACAAAGAGCCTGCGGAAGAGTTCGCGGGGTCCCTGGATGGGATTCACGCGGGTGCCGCTCCGGGTCCAGCACATCATGCAGCCGCCGTGCAGTCCTTCTTCAGAACCCAAGCTCAATGATGGGAATCGCGTGGCGCCGCCCACGGTCTCAGCCATCCGCTGATCGATGCTGATGTTGCCATCGGGCATGCCCTTGGCGTCAACCTGACGCACTCCACTAAGGAAGGAGTGCACGGCGAAATGGCCGCCTTTCACGCCATGATCGAGCCCGGAGAAGACGGTAACGTCCTTGCGGTGCTGGGCAATGGGTTCAAGCAGGTGCGGGGCGTCGTAAGCGGGGCCGGTTTGCTGGGGAAAGAACTTCGGCGCGAAGAACCCGAACGCGTTGCCCACGGCCACCATGCGCATGGGCCGGACTGTCTTGGCGTTGGCGCTTAGGGCCGAGACTGCCATGCCCGTTCCGAGAAGCCGCGAACTCAGGGAATCGAGAACCGGCAGCGCAAGATGGATCCCGGCGGCGCGGAGGAAGAAACGGCGGCCGGCGAGGTCCGGGCGGTTGGGCGTCATGAGCGAAGTATATCGCTGGTGCTGGAGGTGGGGGTCGAACCCACATGCCAAGTGAATGGCGCGGGATTTTGAGTCCCGTGCGTCTGCCAGTTCCGCCACTCCAGCCCGCTGACATTTTCAGCGTAACACGGCCTGCCCCGGGGCCATGTATACTCTCATCAATTCCCTCTGAGGAGACTACCGACTATGACGAAACCTTTTCTTGCCACTGTGCCCGCCGTGATTGGCGGGGTGGCGTTGTACTTTGCCCTGGGGGCCAGCGCCCAGGCGCCGGCCTACAAGCCGAAGCGGATCAACAAAGCGATTGAGCTGCTTGAACAGGGGCAGCCGATATTCTATGCAACGGTCGCCGGCGGCGCCGGCTATGCCGAGGGCCGGAAGATGGCGCAGACCTGGGCGGACTACATCAACTACGAGATGGAGCATGGCTCCCTGGATTTCACATCGCTGCGGGAGTTCATGCGCGGGTTGTCCGAGGCCGGACCCACCAAGAGCGGCCACCGGACGCCGGCCGTGATCGCGACACTTCCGATTCTGGGCGTTTCAGCCGAACACATGCGGGCGAACTTCTGGGTGGCGCAGCAGGCGATCGCCACCGGGATTCACGGCATTCTGCTGTGCCATGCACGGGACGCCGACGCGATCCGGATCATGGTGGAAGCGCTCCGGTATCCGAACGCCAAGCCGGTGAAGGGCCTGAACGAAGGGATGCTGGGCAACGGCAGCCAGGGGTATGCGTCACGCATTTGGGGCATTACGACAGCCGAGTACATGAAGAAGGCCGACCCGTGGCCGTTGAACCCGGAAGGTGAGTTCATGCTGGGCCTGAAGATCGAGGACAAGTACGCGCTGGCAAACGCTGAGAAAGTGGCGACGGTGCCGGGCATTTCGTTCGCCGAATGGGGTCCCGGGGACATGGGGATCTCGTTGAATCTGCCGGATGGGCACGGGGCGAACGAGACTCTGCATCCGAAGATGCGCGAGGCACGGGCCCGGGTGCTGGCGGCCTGCAAGACAAACAAGCTGGCGTTCCTGAACACGATCCGGGTAAGCGACTACGAAGCGATGCTGAAAGAAGGGGTGCGCATCGGTTCAGGCGGACCCGAAGTGGCGGAAAAGGCCCGCAAGTACATGAAGCGGCAGATGCCATATTAGAGCGGCACCTGCCTTCCTAAGAAAGAGGCGAGACCGATGGCGAACATGCTTGGGGCGTATGGCGATTGGGCCGCAGGCCTGCCCGCCGACCCGCCCCGTCTTTCGTTTCGACGGCCCGAGTTCACCGACCTGAACGCCTGGAGGCGTCAGGCGCGGGCACGGTATCGTGAAGCGCTGTTGCAGCCGGCCACAGGTGGCGTTCCGGCCGCCACCGTGCTCTCGCATTCCGAGCACGAAGGCGTCTCGATTGAGCATGTTTCCTGGCAGCTTCCCTACGGACCGGCCACTGAAGCGGTTTTCCTGAAACCGGCCGGCGCCAATGGGAAGCTGCCCGGCGTCCTGGCGCTGCACGACCACGGCGGCAACAAGTACTTCGGCCTTCGGAAGATCACGCGCACGGGGACGCAGCACCCGATGATGGCGCGCCACCAGAACCACTACTACGAGGGAATGGCGTGGGCAAACGAACTGGCCCGGCGCGGCTACGGAGTTCTGGTGCATGACACGTTCACGTTCGCCAGCCGGAGGATGCGTGCCGGTGATCTGCCGGCGGTGATCAAGGCGGGACTGGTGGAGCAGGATCCGGAGTCGGACAAAGAGATCGAGGCGTATAACAGGTTTGCCAGCAACCACGAGCACCTGATCGCCAAGAGCCTGTTCTGCGCGGGCCTGACGTGGCCCGGCGTTTTTTGCGCGGAAGATCAGCGCGCGCTGGACTATCTGTGCTCGCGGCCGGATATCGATGCCAGCCGGGTGGGCTGTGGCGGGCTATCCGGCGGCGGGCTGCGGACCGTGTATCTGACCGGCGCCGACCCGAGGATTCAGTGCGCCGTTCCAGTGGGGATGATGACCACGTGGCGCGACTATCTTCTGAACAAGTGCCACACGCACACGTGGATGATCTATATCCCGTCGCTGGCCCGGGATCTCGACTATCCGGAGATTCTGGGCCTGGCGGCGCCGGTACCCGTGTTGGTGTTGAACAACCGGCAGGACCAGCTGTTCACGATGCCCGAGATGGAGCGGGCGGACCGGATTCTGGCGGAGGTGTACCGCAAAGCCAAAGCCAGCGACCGCTACAAGGCCAACTTCCACGATGGGCCGCACAAATTCGATCGCGCCATGCAGGCGGAGGCTTTCGCCTGGTTCGACAAATGGCTGAAGCGATAGGGAATCACCGGCGAGCCAGCGGATAGGCGCCCAACGCGAGAACCGTGAACCTGGCTGCTCGCAGTGCGGCCTTCTTGGAGTCTCCCCAAGCGAAATGGCCGTAGAATTCGATCATGAAGCGGGCCGTGGCCGCGTCCGAAACCCGCCACTGGAAACTTACGGTGGCCGACGCGCCGGCGAATGTGGAGACACCACAGCGCAACGCGCGCGTGTTTTCTGCAAAGACGCCGCCCCGTGTCACACGGGCGGCTCCCCCTGCCTCCGTAATGCACGGAGGCGGAAAGTTGGAGGTTTGATCGTTTGGACAGGACGGCGGCGTGACGGCTGAGGTTGCGCCGAAGACGCGCCGGGTGTAGCTTATTCTTGGAGGCATCAGGAAATGAGAGCACCGGCCCGGAGAATGATCAGCAGCGCAATTCAGGGATATTTCCAGGGCGGAGTCAGGGCCAGCGCCGGCTCCGTGCAACGGAAACCGGTGATCCAGTGCCAGCCGGGCACTTCGGCGTTTCCCGTGAACCTGCAGCCCGCCGGAGGCGGTTGGCCGCTGCCAGGCGCCGTGCGCGAAAAGATGGAGAGCTTCTTCGACGTCGATTTCTCCGATGTTCGCGTGCATGTGGGGCAGGACGCGCCGCGCATCGGGGCCGTGGCCTTCACGTGGGGTTCGAACATTCACTTCGCCCCAGGACAGTACAACCCTCACACCCCGGACGGCCAGTTCCTGCTGGGGCACGAATTGGCCCACGTGGTGCAGCAACGGGCTGGGCGTGTTCAGAATCCCTATGGCAGCGGCGTGGCCGTTGTTCAGGATCAAATGCTTGAGGCAGAGGCTGACCGGCTGGGGCGGCTGGCGGCCCAGCACCGGTAGCCGGCACCCTCAGTTTCTCTCCCAAACTCTTCGAACTCCCGCATCCGGGCGTTGGTGCCGCCCTGGCTGGAGTCCCGCCCATCCGCAAAAAAAACAGATTGCCGTGAGAGTGTTTTCCCTGCGTTGACGTTACCCTCAATGTGGCGGGGGTAGGCCACCCCATGCACATGGTGTAGCCCCCTTGCGGGTGGTATGATAATCCGGCTGATTGGATTGGCTTTATTAATCAGACCGTTGGTTAGTAGACATTGAGTTCAACCTGCGGCGTACACGGTGTCCTTGGTCAGGAAGAACATTTTGATAGTCCAGGGCAGGCGTTGCAGGGATCGTAGGCGCGCCAGGACGGCGCACTTGAGGTCGTCCGCTTGGCGCAGCAACATCCGCCCGATTCCGTGGTTCTTCACGTAGTTCCACACCTGCTCA
>Ga0194131_10008906_pt1 | contig 12882 bp, 9 predicted proteins | sample TA2KigO120mmetaG_FD_148631 | JGI IMG/M metagenome (GOLD analysis project Ga0194131, IMG submission 148631) | Freshwater microbial communities from Lake Tanganyika, Tanzania - TA2015053 Kigoma Offshore 120m | ecosystem: Environmental > Aquatic > Freshwater > Lake | place: Tanzania: Lake... | reverse complement strand
AGGCACAATTCGAGCAGTGGAAGCTTGGCCACGAGACGGTCCGCAGGCTGTGTGCGATTTAAGCGATTCTATTCGCATTATACTTATGTCCGTGTGTATAGAAGCTCTACGATCCACAGGCGCTGGTTTACAAGGCTGGACAGGGTCTGCCAAAGGCTGCTCAGGAAAAATCGGCAGGGCGCTGAAATCATCTTCAGAATCCCGGCCCGCCGCTAATGCGGTTTCTGCCAGGATCACTAACAATTGCGAGGTTCACTCGTGGGGCAAAGAGCACGATCTGAAGACCCATTAGAGCAGGGTTGGATCAGGATGATCGGCGTTCGGGAAGCCGAGGGCGCTCTGAAGGAAGTGTACCTGAAGATGGGCGCCAACATGAGTTCCCGCCCGTCCGTCTACAGGACACCCAATGGCGATGCTCCGAACATTGTGAAGTCACACAGCCTTAAGCCCGAGGGTCTGCGATTAGCCTTCGGCCTCAGCACCGCGATTCACTGGAGCGACAAATCGCTCCTTTGGTCAAAGCGGGAGATGATCAACACCGTTACGTCTCAAGCCAACGACTGCTTCTACTGAGTGTCCGCTCACGCAGAGTTTCTGCGTGTCGCATCAAAAGACGCCGTGTTGGCCGCTCGTTTGAAAAGCGACTACCGCGAAGCGAACTTGTCCGAGCAGGATCGACGGATGCTGGAGTTTGTCGAGAAGCTCACACTCTGCCCGTGGCTTCTCGGAGAGGCAGACATCGCAGGCCTGCGAAGCGAGGGCTTCCCAGATTCAGCAATTCTTCACATCGTGCTGGGCTGCGCCCATTTCAACTATCTGAATCGAATGGCCGATGGAATCGGCATCCGCTTCGAGTACGCTACCGGTCTTCCCGATGTCGCGTACGGACACGTCCCGCCAGCCTCCCCTCCAAGCCGCGCGGGCGCACGCCACACCCAACTCAGGTCTGGCTCCAGCGCTTGCGCCTGGATTGCCCTACCCGAAGCAAACGAGCCAGATGCTCCCGCGGAGTGTGGCCAACCTTCTCATTTGTATCGTGCGATGTCAGCCAATCCAGAAGCGCGTGACTTGGCTCGGGAGTGGCGTCGGTATCAGTTGACGGGAACTCGAGCCTTGGAGACACGTCTTCGATATCAATTATCTCTTTACATATCAGGTCTGAACTATTGCAGCTATAGTGATTACTGGCTAAAGAAAGAGTTAGAGAGACTGGGTGAGGCACAGTCTGACTGCGAGAGGCTGGCTTCGGGAGAACTGCCGCAGAACCTTGACGCGGGTAGCCAAGAGCACGTCCTCTTCGAGCATGCCCGGCGACTAACCACGCAAGCGGCGACTACGGGCGAGGAACACATCGACCAGTTGAGGCGGGTGGGGCTCGACGATCACGGCATTCTGCAATTGACCATGCTCTGCAGCTATTTCAGCTTCGAGAACCGGGTCGCCCTCGCGCTGGGCATTCCAGTCGAAACTGGACCCTTGGGCTGAGGTTGCAAAAGCTGTGTGAGACCCGCGACGATCGATTCTGGATTCTGGTACCTAGTTAGTTAATATGATTTGAAAACAATTAGATAAACAAACAAAACTCAAGTTGTAATTGATTTTCAAGCACTATAGCCAGACTGCCGAAGGTCTTCCGATGACTGGCAGGGCGCAGCGCCGCTGTCGCTATTTTTTGCCCTTCCCCTTCTTGACCCGTTTCGCGGGCTTCGCGGCCGCCTCCTTCAGTGCCGCCCGTGCGGCTGCCAAGCGTGCGATCGGAACCCGGAACGGGGAGCAACTTACGTAGTCTTGTCCAATGTTGTGGCAGAACTCAACGCTGGATGGCTCGCCCCCATGCTCGCCGCAAATCCCGACTTTCAGGCCGCGCCGGGCAGTGCGCCCTTTTGCAACCGCGATCTTCATCAATTCGCCAACGCCGGTTCTGTCAAGAGCTTCGAACGGATCTCTGGCGTAAATCTCCATCTGGACATAGGGAACTAGAAACCGGCCCGAATCGTCGCGACTGACGCCCAAGGTGGTTTGAGTCAGGTCGTTCGTTCCGAAGCTGAAGAATTCGGCAACGCTGGCGATCTCGTCAGCGGTGAGAGCACCGCGAGGCACCTCGATCATGGTTCCAACAAGGTAGGGCAGCTTCACGTTCTCGGCTTTCATGACCTCGGTGGCAACACGCCGTACGATGGCCGCCTGATGCTCCAGTTCCTTGACGTTTCCAACGAGGGGAATCATGACCTCGGGTACAACTTTCTTTCCCGACTTCCGCACGTTCGCTGCCGCCTGAAAAATGGCGCGAGCCTGCATTTCGGTGATCTCTGGGTAGACAATTCCCAGCCGGCAGCCGCGGAAGCCTAGCATGGGATTGAACTCGTGAAGCGATTCCACTTTCTGATGGACCTTCTCGTAGCTGATTCCCATCTGCCCGGCAAGTTCGCGTTGGGCAGACTCCTCATGGGGAACGAACTCGTGCAGTGGCGGGTCGATCGTGCGAATGGTCACTGGCCTGCCATCCATTGCCGCGAAGATGCCTTCGAAATCGGCACGCTGCAGCGGCAGCAGCTTTTCGAGCGCGGCTCGCCGCTGCTCGGCCGTGTCGGCCAGGATCATTTCCCGCATCGGCCCGATCTTGCCTTCCCCGAAAAACATGTGTTCTGTACGGCAGAGACCGATACCCTCAGCGCCGAAGGCAATGGCAGTCGCTGCCTGGTCGGGCTGGTCGGCATTGGTACGAATATGCAGACGGCGGTGCTTGTCCGCCCACTTCATGATTTTGGCGTACTCCTGGAAGATAGGCGCGTCCTGGGGATCGAGGGTCCTTCCAAGCAGGACCTGAAGAACCTCCGAGGGTTTGGTTTGGACCTCACCCGCGATCACTTCGCCGGTCGAGCCGTCAATGGAGATGTAGTCGCCCTCGCGGACCACGCGCTCTCCGACGCGCATTTCGCGTTTTGCGTAATCAATGCTCAGCGCGCTGCAGCCAGCCACACACACTTTGCCCATCTGCCGGGCCACCAGTGCCGCGTGCGAGGTGGCGCCGCCTCGGCCCGTGACGATACCCTCGGCAGCATCCATCCCTTTGATGTCTTCGGGCGAAGTTTCGATGCGAGTCAGGATGACGCGTTCGCCGCGCGCTTTCCATTCCTCGGCGTCGGGTGCGTTGAAAACCACGCGTCCGCAGGCAGCCCCGGGACCCGCGTTCAACCCCGTGGCAAGGAGTTGTCCTTCCGAGATCGCCTTCTTCTTTTCCGCGGCGTCGAAGATGGGACGCAATAACTGGTTAAGTTGGTCAGGCTCGATTCTGAGGATCGCTTCCTTTTCGGAAATCAGTTTCTCCTCGACCATATCCACCGCGATCTTGATGGCCGCAAAAGCCGTCCGTTTGCCGACCCGGCACTGCAGCATGTAGAGTTTTCCCTGCTGGATGGTGAATTCGATGTCCAGCATCTCGCGATAGTGTTTTTCCAGGATCTTGCGTACCTTCTCGAGCTGGTTGTAGATTTTGGGGTCGTCTTTTCTAAGCTGCGCGATCGGTTCGGGTGTGCGCGCACCGGACACCACATCCTCTCCTTGCGCGTTGAACAGATACTCGCCGTAGAAAACGTTCTCGCCTGTGGCAGCGTCCCGCGTGAATGCCACACCGGAACCCGAGTCGTTACCCATGTTGCCAAACACCATCGCCTGGACGTTCACTGCCGTTCCCCAGCTGGCGGGTATGCCGTTCATCTTCCGGTAGGCGATGGCACGCTCGTTCATCCACGATCCGAAAACCGCCCCCACCGCGCCCCAAAGCTGATCGAATGGATCGCTGGGAAACTCGATCCGGCGGTGCTTGTGGATCGCTTCCTTGAAGCGTCGAACCAGCTCCTGGAGGTCTGCGGTGCTGAGTTCGGTATCGAGAGTAATGCGCTTTGCGGCCTTCACCTGCTCGATGATGTGCTCGAACGGGTCGATTTCGTCTTTGTGCTGCGGCTTCAGGCCCAACACCACATCGCCGTACATCTGCACAAACCGGCGATAGGAGTCCCAAGCGAAGCGCTCGTTGCCCGTCTTGCGAATCAGCCCCTCAACGGTGTCGTCGTTGAGACCCAGGTTCAGAATCGTGTCCATCATCCCCGGCATGGAAGCCCTGGCGCCAGACCGGACGGAGACGAGGAGGGGGTTTTTCTGGTCGCCGAACTTCATTCCGACCGATTTCTCAACCTTAGCCAGAGCGCTCTCCACCTGGCTTTCGAGCTTCTTCGGGTATTTCCTTTTGTTGTCGTAATAATAGGTGCACACCTCCGTGGAGATCGTGAAGCCAGGGGGCACGGGTAATCCAATGTTGGTCATCTCTGCCAAGTTGGCACCTTTGCCTCCCAGCAGTCCTTTCATTTCGGCTTTGCCATCCGCTTTCCCGCCTCCAAAGAAGTAGACGTACTTGCTTGCCATGGAATGATTCTCTCCTCTTAATGGTTGTGAAGACAGTTGACAGGGGGAATGAATGCAAGTGAGCGAGCGCCGCGTGACTTAAGTCGACGCGCCGACATAAGAGCCTTCTTTCGGCACCGGCACGATTTCAGACACATCAGCAATATTAAAAAAAACTCGAAGAAGCTCACGAAGCAGATTGAGACGATTCAACCTGACTCTTTGATCTTCGGCCATTACCAGCACCTGGTCGAAGAAAAGGTCGATAGTGGGCCGGAGCGCAGCCATCAACTCGAAGGCTTTTGTGTAGCTCCGGCGGCGCAGAGCCCGCTGCAGCTTGGGCCTGAGCGCCTCGACGGCTTCTGCCAGCCTACGCTCTTCGGGGCTTTCGAACAGCGATGAATCAACTTCTTGCCGCTCCGCCGAAAGATCCATGCCCGATTTCTGAAGGATATTCTTGATTCTCTTAAAGCCCTGAGCGACGGCTTCGAAATCGGCGCTGCTCCGTATCGCGGCAATCGCACGCAACCGCTCCAAACAGTCACAAGGGTTGTCAAACCTCGTCTCGACCACCGCGTTGATTTCGTCGTAGCGAAACCCCAGCTCCTTGAAGGCGAATCGCAGGCGATCCTTGAGAAAGGAAGAAAAATCCTGCCAAGTGTCTGACTGCGTGCGGACCGCTTTCCTCTTGAACAGTGAGAATGATCGAAAAAACAGCTTCTCCATAGACAAAGATAGTCTTTGATCAAGTACAACTTTAATGATCCCCAGCGTCTGGCGCCGCAGCGCCAGCGGATCCTTGGAGCCCGTGGGAACCTGCCCGATGGCAAACGCTCCAACGACGGAATCGAGCCTGTCGGCAATGGAGAGCAGACCTCCTTCGCAAGTCTCAGGACTGGCGTCTTCAAAAGTCTGGGGACGGTAGTGTTCGTAGATCGCCCGGCAGACAGCGGTCGGCAAACCTTCAGCCTCTGCGTACAGGCCACCCATGACACCCTGCAAATCGGCAAACTCCTTGACCATCTCGGTAATCAGATCGGACTTGCAAAGCCTGGCGGCGTCTTTGAGAAGGCCCTGGTTCTCCAACTTCGAGTTCCGGCCCAGGTAACCGGTCAAGGACACCAGCCGATGAGTCTTCTCGAGCATCGTGCCGAGCTTCTGCTGAAAGACCACACGTCCCAGTTTTTCGACACGATCCTCAAGTTTCACTTTGCGATCAAGGTCCCAAAAGAACCCGGCATCGGCGAGCCGGGCGCGAAGCACTCGCTCATGTCCGGCGCGAATCAGAGCGGCGTGGGATCCGTCAGAATCGACGACGGCCAGAAAACAGGGCATCAAAGCAGCCTCGCGTGCATCAACCAGCGAGAAGTACTTTTGATGTTCCCGCATCACGGTCACCAAAACCTCCTTCGGCAGCCGCAGGAAGCTTGGATCGAAGCGACCGCTGACGACGGTTGGGTACTCATTCAGATTCACAACGAGATCCAGCAGACTGCGGTCTGGAATCACTCGAGCGCCTAGGGCCGCTGCCTCGGCGGCCAAAGCAGACTCAACAGCCGCTCGCCGGTCATTGGCATCAAATCGAACCTTATGGTTCAGCAACTCCGACTGATACTGTTCGAAAGAATTAACTTCGATCTGAGCATTCTTAGCCAAGATGCGATGGCCATACGAGAATCCATCGGCGGTGACCCCGGCCACATTGAAGGGCAGCACCTCGCCTTGCAGCCGGCACAACATCCACCGAATGGGACGTACAAACAGAAAACGACTTGGCTCCCAACGCATGCTTTTGGGGAAACTGAGGGAGGCCAGCAGCAACGGCAACTCCTGACTGAGTATCTGGCCAGCACTCCGTCCTGGAATTCGCCTTTCGATCGCCAGATAGACCCCTTTGTCGGTCTGCACTTCCTTGAGGGACTCGACACCCACTCCTTGCTTGGCGGCGAAACCGCGGGCGGCGGCCGTGGGGTTTCCGGAGGTGTCGTAGGCAGCGGACTTGGGAGGACCGGTGACCAGTTCCGTGCGGTCGGCTTGGCGGGCAGCGAGGGCGGGCGTCACAAAGACCAGACGACGTGGAGTCGCGTAGCAATGAATGGCGTCGAACCCAAGTGCGCATTCGGTGAGTCTCTTGGCGAGTTGCTCACGGAATTGCGCCAGGGTGCCATCGATAAAGCGCGCAGGAATCTCTTCGCATCCGACCTCTAGAAATAATTCTAAAGTCAATTAAATCAATCTCCTATTATGACAAATCTAAATTCAATTATCATATCAATGATGCCTGGGGGGAGCGGGCTTCTGCGGGTTCACAAAACCGGCAGCGATCTGGCAGGCCAAAGTACGGACTCGCTGGATCATGCGCGCGCGCTCGGAGACACTAATGGCACCACGGGCGTCCAGTACGTTGAAAACGTGCGAGCATCGGAGGCAGTAGTCGTAGGCGGGTAGTATGAGTCCGAGATCGATGAGCCTGGCGGCCTCTCGTTGGAATTCGTCGAACCATTTGAAGTGAACGGCCACATCCGCTGCTTCGAAGTTGTATCGCGAGAACTCCACTTCATCTCGCATCCGAATCTCGCGATAGGAGGTGCCGGAGTTCCATTCCAGGTCGAAGCAGCTCTCAGCATTCGTCAGGAACATGGCGATGCGCTCCAGTCCATAGGTGATCTCGACCGAGCAGGGGTCCAGATCCATACCGCCGGCTTGCTGGAAGTATGTAAACTGGGTGATTTCAAGCCCATCCAGCAACACCTGCCACCCGACTCCCCAGGCACCCAGCGTTGGCGACTCCCAATTGTCCTCTTCGAAGCGGACATCGTGCTCAACGAGCCGAATGCCTAGCCGTTCGAGGCTTTGCAGATACGTCAGCTGGATGTCAGAAGGGGAAGGCTTGAGAAGCACCTGGAGCTGATAATGCTTCTGCACTCGATTCGGATTCTCCCCGTATCGGCCGTCGGCAGGTCTTCGGCTGGGCTCGACATAGGCAACCGAATAAGGGGTGGGGCCTAGCACGCGTAGAAAGGTCTCCGGGTTCATTGTCCCGGCTCCCTTCTCGATGTCATACGGCATCTGAATCACACAGCCACGATCGGCCCAGAACCGCAGAAGCTCGAGAAAAATATCTTGAAACCGCAGGGTCATACCACCTTCGCTTCTTCGGAAATGAGTCTAAGAGACCGAAATGACCGCTCAAAGCTTCGCTGCAGGAGCGACTCCGTGATCGTACGGAGTTCCGCGACCTCGGCAGGGGAAGACTCCAGGCGGAACACTTCCGCCAAGCGCATCCGGCAAATGCCGTCCAGCAAACTCACTGCCCTGTAGGACACCTTACGTCCGCTTTGCTGGCAGCGACCGCAGGCAAACAGGCTCGCGCCGATGCTCGCATAGACACTAGAATCTGCCGTCAACAGCGCCTGGCAAACGGAGCAATTGCGGTGTGAAGGATAAAAGCCGGCCAGCTTCAGGTACCAGACTTCGAAATAGAGCTGGGCGAGATCGACCGTGGCTGCTTGGGTCAGGTGTGGCAGGACAAGAAGGGCCAGCCGAAACAGGGGATCGCTCGGTTCTCGCTCCGGAGTGGTGTCGGCAAGCATCTCTGCTACGAGACCCAGTTGCAGCAGGCAGCGATAGTCGTGGGTTCGCTGGGCAAACGACTCGATGAGATCTGCACTATCAATTGTAAAGAGATCTGCGTTGCGTTTGCAGAACAGAACCACTTCGGACCAACTCAGGGGCTCGAGTTTGCCGGCAAAGCGACTCTTGCTTCGACGAGCACCGCGGGCCACCCCGCTGACTCGACCGAACTGGCGCGTGTAGAGGACGGCGATAAGATCGCTCTCTCTGAGTGGATAACTGCGGAGCACAATCGCTTCCGTTGAAGCGTGGTTCTCGTTCACTGCACTACCTCATCAATGTCGGCGCGCCGACATTACAACGCGCTGAGGCGTCACAGGTTAACACAAGGCCAGGGGATTGCAAAGCCCAAACAAGTTCCTACCTCGGGGTCGAGCTCGCGGCACTGACCAGCGGAACTACCGATTGAGCCCGCCCAGTGCCTGAGAGACGTGTTCTGCCCGTGCTCCATCCAGGTGCGTCCCAAACTCGGCCGCGAGATCGACTACCAAAGACCCCTGCCCCAAGCAACAACCCAAGACAAGGATATTTTTCTTTAGTACAGTAGTCGTCAGAATATAATGTATTACATTAGAATCTGACGGTAGCCCTTTGTCCACGAAAACGCGAAATTGGATTGCGCTCAGACCAACCTTGTATTCGATAAACACCTCATAATCAGCTTATTTGACAGTTAATAATAAATGTAAAGTATATATTATTATGTTAAGCGATTTCACACTCGGAATAATTATCAGACTCATTGATGTCGACGCGCCGACTCCAGCAAACACTCTTGGCTTCCATGTTGACTCATTTGCGCAGCCGCTGCTAAGATGCCCACGCTCTTTCCACTAGCCCCACACTGAATCGTTATGGCACTTCACCTGTTCCCTCCCCTACGACTTGGACTACGCACGAAATTGATGCTCCTCACCAGCTGCGTCATGCTTTTGGTGGTTTCGACCGTTGTCATTCTTGTGAGTCGTAACATGAGGCACGTGATCCGTGACGAGACCTTGCGGCGCAGCTTGGCCATCGGAAAGGCCTTCGGCGCAGCCAACTTGGAAGCTTTCCGCCTCTACAACTGGTTTCCCGTTCAGCAACGCGCGAAGATCGCCCGCAACGACAACGAACTCTCGTTTCTCGCTGTCTACACAAAAGAAGGCCAACGTGCGGCCGATACCGATGACCCGTCACTTTTATACCCGGTCCCAGCGAGCCCAGAGATTCTCCCCGTCATTACCCAGGCGTTAGTGGTCACCAGAGAGATCGAGTATTCACCCGCTCCGGGAGTGTTCGAAAAGGTGTTTGACACGTTCGTTCCGATCCTCGCTGATGACTCGTCAAGGCCATGGGCGACCGTGCGAATCGGCATCTCGACAGAGCCTTTATTGCGAACGCTGCGCAGCACCCAGATCCACATCCTCCAAGTCGGAGCGCTCTCGCTGCTAGTGGGCCTGCTGGGAGCCACCTTTCTGGGTGCTCGCATCACCACGCCCATCGTCCGGCTCAAGCAGGGTTCTTTGCGAGCGGCGGCTGGGGATCTGTCCTCGAAAATCGAGGTGCGTTCCGGAGACGAACTCGAAGCCTTAGCCGAGAATTTCAACTACATGATGGCGCAAATCAAACAGCATCAAGAGGAGCGCATCCGCGCCGAGAAGCTCGCGGCGGTGGGTTACATGGTCAACACAGTAGTCCATAACTGTCGGACGCCGATCGCCGTCATCAAGGGCTTCGCTTCCATCCTCCAGGAGTTTCAGAATTCCCCAGCCCAGCAGCAGGAGTACCTCAATTTCATCCAATCTGAAGTCGATCGCATGGAGCGGATGCTGGACGAAATCCTGCAGTATGCGACCGAACGCAAGACCTCTCTCGTCTTTCGCGAGGAATCGTTGGACGTTTTCTTGAGCGATTGCTGTACGGAAATCGAAGTTCTTCTCAGAACCACCCACATCCGGTTGTCACGGGATCTCGCATGTGGAGCGATCGTCCGCATCGACCGAGACAAGCTGCGGCGTGCCGTTCTCAATCTTGCCGCCAACGCGAGAGAGGCGCTCAAGGGGGAAGGAGAAATCCAAGTCAAAGCGGAACTAGTGGGTGGCAGGGCCCTGATTCACGTTCAGGATACCGGCAGTGGAATTCCGGAGGAGCTGCGCGACAAGATCTTCGAACCGTTCTTTACGCACGGTAAATCGTTGAAAGGATTTGGATTGGGGATGTCGATCACGCAGCGCATCGTCGCTGACCACGCGGGCACGATTGAGCTTCGCACGGAACTGGGCCAGGGAACGGTCTTCTCCATCTGGCTTCCCCTGGCCGCACCGACGCCTCGCGCAAACGCGGTCAGTGTCAGCAGTGTCTAGGAACGCGGATGGTGCTGCTCGTAGATGCCACGCAGCCGCTCTTTCAGAATGTGCGTGTAGATCTGCGTGGTCGAGATGTTCGCGTGCCCCAGCATCACCTGAACGGATCTCAGGTCCGCACCTCGCTGCAGAAGGTGCGTCGCGAAGGAATGACGCAGCAAATGAGGTTTGAGCGGGATTTCGATTTGGGCCTTCCTCCCGTAGCGGGCGATGATCCTCCAGAAACCCTGTCGGGTCAGCTTTCCGCCGTTCCGATTCAGAAACAGCCAGTTCGAGCTCTTGCCTCTTAGAATGGTCAGGCGGCTTTTACGCAGGTAAACCTCCACGGCAGCTAAGGCCGACCTCCCCAAGGGAACCACGCGTGCTTTCGCCCCTTTCCCGACGCAGCTGACATAGCCCAGCCCCGAGTTCACCGCCTGAACCTCGAGGGAGATGAGCTCGGACACTCGAAGCCCGGTCGCATACAATACCTCTAGCATTGCCTTATCTCTAAGACCATATACACTTGATAAGTTTGGCTGTTCTAGCAAGACATCGACTTGGCTGATGCTGAGGACCTTGGGCAGAGTCTTGGCGGCCTTGGGGCCTTCCACGTTCAGGCATGGGTTTTCGCCAAGCCCGCCATCGAACACCAGGAACTGGAAAAAACACCGAAGTGCCACGAGTGCCCTGGCGATGGATCTGGAACTGAGATTTCGCCGTTGAAGCTCGAGCAGGAACTCGAGAATATGGTCGCGGGTGACTTGTTCCAAGGCCAAATGTCTCCCGCTCAGGAATTGTGCGAACTGCCTCAGATCGCGCCGATAGGCCGACTGCGTATTGATAGATAGTCCCTGTTCTACAGTTATATAACTAATGAAAGATGATATTCTACTTTCCATTTTGATAGATCCGGCTCGTCCGTTGGTGACGGAAGTTCTTGAAGCGACGCCGGTTCTTGACACTGAAGGACCCTTTATATAGCATCCCTGGGAGGATACCAAGAATCTAGGTTAAACCCCAATGATGCTCAAAGAAATCGCCGACCGCCTCAGCTGCCGACTCGAAGGGGACGGCTCCATTGAGATTCGTCGCGTTGCAGGATTGGAGGACGCTGCCGAAGGAGACCTCACCTTCCTCTCGAATCCGAAGTATCAGCCATGTCTTCGTTCCACTCGGGCTTCCGCCGTCATCCTGTCCGAATCGGCCCCTCCGACCGAGATTCCCAGCCTGCGCGTAGCCGATCCCTATCTGACGTTCGCCCGGGCGGTGGATCTGTTCTACTCACCACCCGAGCAGGAGCGCGGCATACACCGAACCGCGGTCATCGGCAGGACGGCCCGGGTCGGGAGAAACGCGCGCATCGGACCCTTCTGCTTCGTCGACGAGGAGGTCGAGATTGGCGATAATGCGGTGCTGCATTCGCATGTCTCCATTTATCGGGGCGTTCGTGTTGGATGCGACTTTGTGGCTCACTCTCACGTCTCCGTGAGAGAGTACTGCGTCATCGGCGACAGGGTCTGCCTACAGAATGGAGTGGTGATCGGCTCGGACGGATTTGGTTTCGCCCGGCAAGCTGACGGAAGCTATCGGAAAATCACTCAGTCTGGCAGAGTCATTCTGGAGGACGATGTAGAAGTCCAGGCCAGTACCACGATCGACCGGGCAGCCATCGGTAAGACCCATATTCGGCGAGGAGCTAAGATCGACAACTTGGTTCAGGTCGGTCATGGTTCCTCGGTAGGAGAGAATTCCCTGCTCTGTGCTCAGGTGGGTTTGGCCGGCAGCACGAAAGTGGGAAGGAATGTGATCCTCACGGGTCAGGTCGGTGTCGCAGGTCATTGCACCATCGGGGACAATGTCGTCGCGACCGCCCAGACAGGGATTCCATCCGATGTCGAGCCGGGCATGATGGTGTCTGGCTACCCCGCGATGGACAACAAACGCTGGTTGAAGTGCTCTGTTCTATTCAGCAAACTACCTGAAATCAATAAATCAATTCAAAAACTTCAACAAAAACTCGATGTCTTGACCTCCAGGAAGCACACGGACTAACGAAAGGTGATCCCGCAAGACGTTTGTTCTCGAAAAGCAGTTTCTCGCGCCAGCAGTTTTTTGATGGCTTCGTTCTCCCACGTCGGGCGACTCGACGCCCCTTTTCAAGTTCCTAATCACTAGTGTCCAGCTGTTCGAGCCTACAGTGTCTGCAAGTTGTTCATGTCAGTTCAGTAACGGGAGTTTTTGGTAGTGACCGATTTCAATTTTCTTCACTCTTAGGAAGATCCACCCGGGAGTCAGTTTTGTCACAGTGAACGGCAACTTAGCGTTTCGAGAAATCCCTGGGAAGGCGGCGACACTCCCTCGCCTTCTATGTCATTCGGTCCCGAGACAAGCTGCAGTTCCGCCGGATCTACTCGCATCCGATCGACAAGAGCACCGGTCTGCGTTGCGATCAAACCATCGCCCTGACTGGTCCCTTGACCTCGCAGCTTTACCCGGAAAAGCTGCGGCGGATCGTTTATTG
>Ga0194131_10008905_pt1 | contig 12882 bp, 9 predicted proteins | sample TA2KigO120mmetaG_FD_148631 | JGI IMG/M metagenome (GOLD analysis project Ga0194131, IMG submission 148631) | Freshwater microbial communities from Lake Tanganyika, Tanzania - TA2015053 Kigoma Offshore 120m | ecosystem: Environmental > Aquatic > Freshwater > Lake | place: Tanzania: Lake... | reverse complement strand
ATGGGTGGTGTGGAATTACTTTCTAGAGAGGGTGAAATTGCAATTGCAAAAAGAATTGAAGCTGGAAAAGATGTAATGTTAATTGCTTTAGCTCAAAGCCCTATTACCGCGCAACAGTTCTTTGAGTGGAATGAAAAATTACAAAAAAATGAAATTTTAGTAAGGGAAATTATTGATATTGATACTAATTATATGGAAGATGAGACCACAGGTTCAAGCGCAAAACAAAAAAATGCCAGTGAAATAGAAAAAGATGACAATGCAACCGACGAGGATGAGTTTAATCCTACCCTTGATGCTATGGAGACTGAAATTAAGCCAAAAGTTTTAAAAACAATAAATATACTAACAAAAGAATATAATAAACTTATTAAATATCAGAGAGAGAAACTAGATTGTGTTTTGAACTCTCAAATATTTTCTCGAACAAAAGATAAAGGATATGAAAAAATTGTTAGTGATATTTTGGAAAATATTAAATCACTCCAGTTGTCCACCTCTGTTTTAGAGGACTTAGTTCAAAAGCATTATACGGAAAATAAAAAAACTTTATCTTTAGAGGGAAATCTCTTAACCCTAGCCATTCAACATCAAATTCCAAGAAATGAATTTGTTAAATTTTATGTTGGCAATGAAATAAATCCAAATTTTAAAAAATTTTTAGATACCAGTCCAGTTTGGAGGCAATTTTTTATCAAGAATAAAGATGAATTTAAAAATATAAGAGAGAGATTAATTGAGTTTAGTTACAAGCTTGGAATGTCAATTACTGATTTTAAAAAATTGGTCAGTCGAGTTCAAAAAGGAGAAAAAGAGTCAAGAATTGCAAAAAAAGAAATGGTCGAGGCCAACTTAAGATTAGTAATTTCAATTGCAAAAAAATATACGAATAGAGGTCTGCAATTTTTAGATTTAATTCAAGAAGGAAACATTGGATTGATGAAGGCGGTTGATAAATTTGAGTACAGAAGAGGCTATAAGTTCTCCACTTACGCTACATGGTGGATTAGACAAGCAATTACAAGGTCAATTGCCGACCAAGCAAGAACAATTAGAATTCCGGTACATATGATTGAAACCATCAATAAAATAGTAAGAACCCAAAGATTAATTTTAAGTGAGTTTGGTAGAGAAGCAACACCAGAGGAATTAGCACAAAAATTGAGAATGCCTTTGGATAAAGTCAGGAAAGTGCTAAAAATTTCTAAAGAACCAGTTTCATTAGAAAAACCAGTCGGAGACGAAGAGGATAGTAGTTTAGGCGATTTTATTGAGGATACAAAAGCCTTGGCACCATTGGAACAAGCGATTAAATCTAATTTAAGTGAGGCAACAACTAAAATATTATCAACTCTTACCCCAAGAGAAGAACGAGTTTTAAGAATGAGATTTGGTGTTGGGATGAACACGGACCATACTTTAGAAGAGGTTGGTTTACAGTTTTCTGTAACTAGAGAAAGAATTAGACAGATTGAAGCAAAAGCACTTAGAAAATTAAAACATCCAAGTAGATCTAAGCAATTAAAAAGTTTCTTAGAAAGTTAATTTACACGGGCCGTTAGCTCAATAGTAGAGTATTGCATTGACATTGCAGGGGTAGTTGGAGCATAACCAACACGGCCCACCAAAAAAAATTATCTGTAATTGATAACTTAGAAAAAATGATATAATCGTGATTAAGATTTGGGCCTGTAGCTCAGTTGGTTAGAGCAGTACACTCATAATGTATTGGTCCCTGGTTCGAGTCCAGGCGGGCCCACCAATTTTTAATTTTTTGAATACTCTTCTAATATTTTAAATAGTGCATTGATATCACCATTATTGGAATTTAAGACTGACTCAAATTCTTCTTTTTGTGTTCTTGCTAAACTTAATCCCTCAATAATAAGATCTCTTATTAAAGGCTTGTCAGGATTTTTAGTATAAATTCTCCAGTCAATTTTAATTTCGGGTCTATCGCTAGTGCCTTTGAGTGAACTATTGACGATTGTATAACTTTCATTGATCACTTCTTTTGAAGTAATAATAATTTCTGGATTTTCATAATCTACTAATCTACTAGAAAAGCTTTTCAAAAAATAATTTTCAAATAGAGTATTATATTTGTCCTGTTGACTTTGATCTAAAGTTTTTACAAAAGATCCCAGCGTGTATAAACTAACGCCCTTAATATCAACAGTTTCTTTAGCAACAACTTTGAGTTCAGTGATTTTTTGTTCTTTTGAAATATTATCTGATAATATTTTTGAGGTTTTATCAATTAATGATTGAACAAATATATCTGTCTCTTGTGAATAAGCGTTTACGAAGCTTATCAAATACAGAAGAGTTATAAGGAGTATTTTTTTTATATTCATGATTTAGTAATTTAGAAACTAATTATCAATTTCTTCCCAACTACTATCATCTTGGGTATCAACAACTTTATTTGTATTTAAAATTTTTTGTTGACGATCCTGAAGATATAAACTTTTTACTGAAGCATAAAAATCAATAGAATTTTTTTCTAAACTATCAATACTATCATAATTTTTTGCTCTAAAATTAATTCCAGATGTTACCATTGAGGAATAATAATCAAAATCATTAAAGTAGTGGGTATCATTTTTAACAGTAACATTATACCAAGCGTCTCCACCTGCTATATTTATTAATGAGGCAGCACTATCTCTAACTGTGCTAGGACCTAAAACTGGTAACACTAGATAGCATCCTGGTCCCACACCTAAGACTGCTAATGATTGACCATAGTCCTCTTTTTCATAATTTTGTAAACCAACATGTTTCGCAACATCAATCAAACCTAAAATACCAACTGTCGTATTGATCAAAAATCTTCCTGAATTTTTTCCAGCTTTATTAAGATCACCTTGAATTATGTTGTTTGGAATTGTTACTAAGTTAGAGAGATTATCTAGAGAATTGCTAATACCGTTTCTTACTGGTGAGGGAAAAGTCTTATAAACTTTTGCTGCTGGCTTAAATATCAACCCATCTAATGCTTTGTTAAAAGTGAAAGTAGCTCGATTTAAAGTTTCAAAACAATCTTTTATTTCAGAGGGCTGATTTTTATTTAAAAGCAATTCCTCTTTTGAAGATGCATTGAGATTTGAGATTAACAAAAAACTTAATAAAATCGCAAGAATAGTTTTTTTCATTTGGTATGCACTTTATAGAGGAATTAAATTTAAAGTAAATCAAGATTATATGATAAATTTCTTTAAATAATGTTCAATAAAATATTAAAAAGATATTCACCCAACTTTAGTTTGCCCAAAAGAGTTGGCAGCACATTAAGATTTATTATTATTCACTATACAGGCATGAAGAAAGAATCTGAGGCAATTGAGAGGCTTACAAATGCCAAATCTAAAGTTAGTAGCCACTATTTTATTAAATCTAATGGCGAAATTATAAATCTAATCCCAGATTTATATACAGCTTGGCATGCAGGAAAATCAAAATGGCAAAAATTTAATTATTTAAATAAAAATTCAATAGGGATTGAAATTAATAACCCTGGGCATGATCATGGATATAGTAACTTTAAAAAGAAACAAATAAATTCATTAATTAAACTTACTAAATATTTAATTCAAAAATATAAAATTAAAAAATTTAATATTTTAGGACATTCAGATGTTGCGCCAGATAGAAAAAAAGATCCCGGTGAAAAGTTTCCGTGGAGATATTTATCAAAGAGAAAAATTGGATTTTGGCATAAAATAACTTACCAAGTTTTAAAAAAAAGTAGAAATCAAAAAATTGATATAAAAAGTCAAAATATTTTTTTTAAAAATTTAAATAAAATTGGATATGTAATAAACTCAAATATAAATTTTAGTAAAAAAAAAAATAAAGCACTTATAACTCAAGCATTTCAAAGAAGATTTCGTCAAGAATTGATAAATGGTAAAATAGATAAAGAATGTTTTTTAATTAGTAAAAACATAGCTAAATTGATCAAATAATTTTACTTGCAAATTTTAGATTTTTTTATTAATTTTAACTTGCCAGATAAATGACTTATCGCTTTAATTTGTTTTAAAGAGGAAAGTCCGGGCTCCACAAGAATGCAGTGCCAGGTAACTCCTGGCGGGGGCAACCCTAGGGATAGTGCCACAGAAAAAAAACCGCCATAACATGGCAAGGGTGAAAAGGTGTGGTAAGAGCACACCGGTTCCATTGGTAACAATGAACGCTGGAAAACCCCACTGGGAGCAAGACTAAGTAGAGATGACACTGTTGAAAAACTAAAAGCCATTCTTGGCTCGTCATCAGGGTTAGTTGCTTGAGCTTAAGAGTGATCTTAAGTCTAGACAAATGATAAGTTTAAAAGACAGAACCCGGCTTATAGTTTATCTGGCTATAAACTTTGAAATAAAATTAAATTAACACCACAAATCTTAAATTTAATTTATCCGTCAACTATTCAATTTTTTAGATTAGTCAAAGCAAATTCTTCTTTTAAATAATCTCGTAATATTTTTAAGTATTTTTTAATATTTAATAAATTCTTCAATTGACTAATATAGTATAAACCCATATATTCCCATACATTCCCATATATGGAATTAACTTTTTTAAAATTAAATGTTTCTATCTACTTTCGAAAACAAGTTGGACAAAAAAGGAAGAGTCTCAGTGCCTGCTAGCTTTAGATCTTACTTGTCAAATCTAGGTTATAATGGTGTCATATGTTATCCTTCCTTTAATAATCCTTCGATAGAGGCATGTTCACAAGATAGAATAGAAAAAATTTCATCCACAATAGACTCGTTAAATCCTTTTGAGGAGAGAAGGGATTTTTTTGCTACATCAATTTTATCAGAAAGTGTTTATTTACAATTTGATACTGAGGGTAGAATTTCTATCTCTGTAAATTTATTAAAACACGCTAATATTAAGAACAGTATGTTATTTGTTGGTCAAGGTCAAACTTTCCAAATTTGGGAACCAGCAATATTCGAAAAATTTAAGGTGCAAGCAAGAAAAAAAGCAAACTTAAACCGTGCAAGCCTTAAATGGGAAAAACAATTAAATAACAACGAGGGGAAATAAAATGGCAATAAATTTTAAAACACCAGAAATAAAAGAATTACATCCACGATTATTAGTTTTAGGAGTAGGTGGAGCAGGCGGGAATGCGATTAATGAAATGATTGAAAAAAATCTACAAGGGGTGGAGTTTATTGCAGTAAATACGGATGCACAGGATTTAAAATTAAGTAAAGCTAAAACAAGAGTTCAAATAGGTTTAAATTTAACTAAAGGATTAGGTGCAGGAGCAAAAATAGATATTGGGCAAGCTGCTGCCGATGAGTCTTTGAATGATATAATTAATATATTACAAGGTTCAAATATGGTTTTTATTGCAGCTGGAATGGGCGGTGGCACTGGTACTGGCGCTTCACATGTTATTGCTAGAGCGGCAAAGGAATTGAATATTTTAACTGTTGGGGTTGTCACTCTTCCTTTTTTATATGAAGGTCCTACTAGAATGAGAAGAGCTCAACAGGGCTTAGAGGAATTAAGAAAGCATGTTGATACAATTATTGTAATTCCAAATCAAAATTTATTTAAAATTGCAAATGAACAAACTACTTTTCAGGAGTCTTTTAATCTTTCAAACAATGTATTGTTGCAGGGTGTTCAAAGTATTACCGATTTAATGGTAAGACCAGGATTGATTAATCTGGATTTTGCTGATGTAGAAACAGTGATGGCTTCTATGGGTAAAGCGATGATGGGAACTGGAGAAGCTGATGGTGAAGGCAGAGCCTCAAAAGCTGCGGATATGGCAATCAACAATCCTTTAATTGACGATTATACCTTAAAAGGAGCTAAGGGGTTGCTGGTAAATATTACAGGTGGCAATGATCTGACACTTTTTGAGGTCGATGAGGCTGTAAATAAAGTTAGAGCTGAAGTAGACCCAGATGCAGAAATTATAATTGGCGCAATTAATGATAGTGAACTTAATGGTAAAATGAGGGTTTCAATTGTTGCTACTTCTCTAGATGGCCAACATCCTGAGTCTAAGTCTATTATTAACATGGTTCATCGAATACAAAATCGAAACCCAGGTTACTCAGATTTTTCAAAAATTGGACCAACGGCTTCATTTAATTTTTCGAACACAATGTCAAGACCAATTTCTCATGGCGCAAATGCCCTAAAAATTGATAATGAAATTATCCAAGAGCAGATTACTCAAAATATTTCTACGGATGAAATTAATGAGGGTAATTCTCAAAATACATCAGCTGACTCAGCGACCATTGTCGATCATGCTTCAATTAATGAGCATGAAAGATCATTTACTCGAGAGGCAATAGACTCAACTAATAATCAAAATGATATTTCAAATGATTTAAAAGAATTTGGGGTTGATAAGGACGCTCCTGATTTATTTAACTCAGATCATGAAAATTCAAATTCTTCAGGATTTTTATTGAATGAGGATAACCAAGATGAAGAAGATGATCTTGAAATACCTGCATTTTTAAGAAGACAGAAATAATTAATGTTTTTTGAAAAAATAAATGGAAGCCACTATAGAACTGGATACAAAAAAACATTATCCGGTTCTATTAAAAGAGGTTATTAGTATTATATCCCCTCAATATGGTGGTACGTTTATAGATTGTACATTTGGTCAAGGCGGATATACAAAAAAATTATTAGAATTTAAAAATACAAGAGTAATTGCAATTGACAGAGATGTTGATAGCCAAATTAAAGCAGAAAAATTTTTAAATGAATATAAGAATAGATTTATATTTAAAAATTTAAAATTTAGCCAATTAAATAATCTTAATCTTAAAAATAAAAATATTAAAGCAATAGTTTTTGACCTAGGATATTCATACTCACAAATTAAGGATCCAAAAAAAGGTTTATCGTTTGAGTTCGAGGGTAATCTTAATATGCAAATGGGATTAAATAGTTTTTCTGCTGATGATGTTGTTAATAAACTTGAAGGAAATAAATTAGAAAAAATTTTTAAATTCTTTGGTGAAGAAAAAGATAGTAGTAAAATAGTAAGACGTATTTTAAATGAAAGATCAAAAAAAAAAATCGACACTCAAACGCTTGTTGAATTAATTGAAAAATCAAAAAAAAAAAAAAATTTTAAAATACATAGTGCTACTAAAGTTTTTCAAGCATTAAGAATTTTTGTAAATAAAGAAGTTAGTGAATTAATAAATGGTTTAATTAATGCAACCAAACTACTTCAAAAAGATGGTATTCTTTTGGTTGTAACATTTCATTCTATTGAGGATAAAATAGTAAAATATTTTTTTAAAAGTCTTTCAGAAAATAAAAGTATTTCAAGATATGTCCCCAGCACTGAGCAACCAGATATTTTGCTTAAATTAGTTCAAAAAAAACCAATTATTCCATCTAAAGAAGAAATCAGAATAAATCCCCCGTCTAGGTCTGCAAAACTTCGATATGTTTTGAAGAGAAAAGATTTTTACGAATTTGAAACAGATATTTTTGAAAAATTTAAAAATCTTTTAATTATTGAAAGTTTTGGCAATAAATTATGAAAAAATATTTATTAATATTAATAATTTTTTTTTTAATTTTATCAACATCACTCATTAAAAATTCAACTAAAAAAATTGAGGATGAAATTTTTAACGTAAAAGAAAATTTAAGAAATTTAAACTCGGAATTAGAGGACGTTTTTTTAGAATATATTTATCTTAGTTCATCCGAAAAATTATTAGAATTTCAATCACTCTATTTTGAGGATCAATTAATTCCAAAAGATATAAGTAAAATAAAATTAATTAAATTAAAAAATGGTCAAAATTATATTGAAGATTTAAATATTATTAAAAGATAAGAAAAAAAATGAATTTAAGAATTATTTCAGATAATAATAAAAATGATTTTTCATTAAATAAAATTAAATTTAATACAAGTATTCAATTTAATAGAATAGCCTTTATTTTTTTTATTTTTTTTGTTATTTATTTGATATATACTTTTCATCTCATTCATTTAGGTTTAAAAAAATCTTATAATAAACAATTAAATAATTTTAGTTCGACATCTACAAAATTTCAAAGAGCAGATATAATCGATATAAATGGGAATTATTTAGCAAAAACAGTGAGTTCTATCGATGTTGGTATAAAGCCCGAAGATATAATTGATAAAAAAAAATTGATTTTAAATCTAAAGTATATTTTTCCAAATAAAGATTTTGTTGAAATTGAACAAAGAATTGAAAAAAACAAATTTTTTAAATTTGAAAGAAGAATTACACCAGACAATTACGAAAAAATAATGAAACTAGGAGACAAATCTATCGTTGCAGAAGAAAATGTTATTAGGCTTTATCCGCAAAAAAATTTGTTTAGCCATATAATAGGTCAAATTGATGATGGAAATAAAGGTATTTCTGGACTTGAAAAATCTTTAGATGAAAGATTAAAATACTCTAAAGATCCAATTCGTCTAACTGTTGATAAGGAAATACAATTTTTAATTCGAAGTGAATTAGTTAGGTATCAAGAAATTTTTAAAAATAAAGGTGCTGCAGCGTTGTTAATGAATGTTAATAATGGTGATATAATTTCATTAGTGTCATTGCCTGACTTTGATCCTAATTTGAGAGAAAATATTACAGATGCAAATTATATTAATAAAGTTACTAAAGGAACATATGAGTTAGGGTCAGTATTTAAATCTTTCACTTATGCAGCGGCACTAAATGAAGAATTAATTAAACCAGAAAGTGAGTTTTTAAATCTTCCAAAAACAATCTATTGTGGCAGATTTCCTATATCAGAATATGATGAAAAAATACCCTCTGACTTAACTGCAGAAAAAATTTTAATAAGATCTGGTAATATAGGATCTGTAAGAATTGCAGAAAAAATTGGTTCCGAAAAATTTAAATTTTTTTTAGAAAAAATTGGTGTCCTTGGTCAGATAAATTTTGATATTGAAGAGATTGCAAGCGATAAAAATTTTGAATTTGACAGATGTAGACTTGAAACAGCAGCTTTCGGACATGGAATAACCACAACCATCCTGCAGTTGGCTAAAGGATATTCCATTTTATCAAATGGTGGCTTCTATATTGAACCAAGATTAATTAAAAGAAAAAAAAATGAAGAACCAAAAAATCAAATTCTAAATGATGGGGTTTCAGAAAAGGTAGTTTCAGCTTTAAGAAAAATTGTTAATACAGAAGAAGGTACCGCAAATCTTGCAGATGTGAATGGATATGAAATTGCTGGTAAAACGGGAACAGCCCAACAACCAATTGAGGGAGAGTATTCAAGAGCAAAAATAAATACTTTTGCGTCCGTGTTCCCATCATCAAAGCCTGAGTATGTTTTTATTGTAATGTTAGATACTCCTAAAAAATCTACTGATTATGTTTATACACTCAGAAATAATAAAGGAATTATAAAAGGAACTCCTTTTAATACAGCAGGATGGACTGCGGTTGAGGTTGCTGCAAAAATTATTGAAAAAATTGGGCCTATTTTAGCCACAAAATCTTTAGAAGTTGAAGAAAATGATTTTGAAAGATTACTTCAGTAATATTAAAAAAAAATATCAAAATTTTTTTTTTTCAAATATTGCATTTAATAGTTCAGAAATAAAAAAAAATTATATCTTTTTTGCCATAAAAGGAAATCATTTAGACGGAAATAAATTTATCAATCAGGCTATAAAAAAAGGTGCAAAAATCATAATCTCAGAAATAAAATTTACCGGAATTAAAAATGGAATTTTATTTTTACATTCTAAAAATATTAGAAAATTATTAGCAGAGACTTCATATAAAATTTACAATGGAGTTCCAAAAAAATTAATTGCAGTGACAGGTACCAATGGAAAGTCGTCAATAGCGGATTTTTATTATCAAATATTAAAATTAAATAAAAAGAAAGTTGCTTCAATTGGTACTTTGGGTCTTAGAACCAACAATTATAAAAAAAATCTTTTTAATACTACAATAGATTCAATTCAACTAGCTAAAATTTTAAGTAATTTAAAAAAAAAAAATATTAATTATGTTATTTTAGAGGCCTCAAGTCATGGATTAAAACAAAATAGATTAGATGGTTTATTATTTGATATTGGTATTTTTACAAATTTATCTCATGATCATTTAGATTATCATAAAAATTTAAATTCTTATTTAAATGCAAAGTTATATTTATTTGAAAAACTTATAAAAAAAAATGGAGCTATTATTTCAGACAAAAATATACCTGAATTTAAAAAAATAAAAAAAATTTCTTTTAAAAAAAAATTAAAATTGTATTCAATATTTGACAACAAAAATAATTTTGAATTAATATCGCATAAATTTAAGGATGAAAGTCAAATATTAAACATCAGAATAGGAAAAAAAATCTATAAATTGGTATTAAACCTAATTGGAAAAATTCAAATTAAAAATATTTTAATGGCTTTAATAGCTGCTTCTAATACAGGCATAAGTATTAAAAAAATATTAAAAGTCATTCCAAAAATTAGATCTGTTAATGGAAGGTTGGAAAAAATTGGAAAAATTAAAAATAATTCCAAGGTTATCTTGGATTATGCTCATACCCCAGATGCAATGATGATTTGTTTAAAAAATTTGAAAGAACAATTTCCCAATAAAAAAATTTCTGTTTTATTTGGATGCGGAGGTAATAGAGATCAGAGAAAAAGATCAAAAATGGGAAAAATTGCAGATGTTTACTCTGATCAAATTTATTTAACCGATGATAATCCTAGATTTGAAAGTCCTAGTAAAATAAGAAGCGATATTATTAGAGGTATAAAAAAACAAAATCCAGAAGTAATTCCAAACAGAAAAAAAGCAATTTTAAAAGCAATAAGCGATCTAAAAACAGGAAATATACTATTAATAGCTGGTAAGGGACATGAAAAAATACAAGATTTTGGAAATAAAAAAATTTTTTTCTCTGACAAGAAAGTAATTATTAAGGCTATTAAGATCAAGAATTCTTTTTTGTCAAAAAATTTAAAATTAAATATTATTAAGGAGTTATCAAAAAATAAAGGTTTAAAATCAAATTTAGTTTTTAGAAATGGTTCTATAGACTCAAGGACAATTAAAAAAAATGATATTTTTTTTGCAATAAAAGGAAAAAAAAATAATGGAAATAAATATATTGATCAAGCTTTTAAGAACAAGGCCTCACTCGCAATAGTAAATAATTTTAATAAAAATTGTAACCTTTCTAAACAGATTAAAGTCCCTAAAACTTTAGATTTTTTAACCGAAAGTTCAAAAGTGTATAGAGAGAATTTAAACACTAAAATTATTGCTATTACAGGAAGTTGTGGCAAAACAACTCTTAAGGAGCTTTTGGCTCACGCACTAAAAAAATTATTTAAAATAAGTTTTTCGCCAAAATCATATAACAACAAGTATGGAGTACCATTAAGTTTATTCAACTTAAATCAAAATGATGACTTTGGAATTCTAGAGGTTGGAATGGATAAGAAAGGTGAGATTGATTACTTATCAAATATTATTAAACCTGATTTGGGTGTAATCACAAATATTAATTATGCACATGCAAAAAATTTTAAAAATATAAAGGAAATAGCATTAGCTAAATCAGAAATTATCAGAAATATTAGAGATAACGGTTATATTGTCTTAAATGCAGACGATGATTTTTATAATTTTCACAAAAAAATTGCATTAAACAAAAAACTTCAAATTTTTTCGTTTGGAATTTATAACAAAAAATCTGAAACTAAACTTTTAAATATTAAAAAGCATGGAAAAAAATTTAAAGTACAGATTAAAATAAATAATTTTGTAAAACATTTTTATCTCTACAATAATTTTGAGAGTAATATTTATAATTTTTTAGCAGCAATTACGGTAATGAATATATTCTTCAATATATCCAAATTAAATAAAAATATTTTTTTTGATTTTAGGGTCCCAAATGGAAGAGGTGATATTTCCAAAATTAAAATTGATAATAAAAAAATTTTCCTAGTAGATGAAAGTTACAATTCGAATCCTTTATCTTTAAAATCAGCAATTATAAATTTTGATAAATTAAATTCAGGAAATTCTAGAAAGTATTTAATCCTTGGTGATATGTTGGAATTAGGAAAATTTTCTTTAATGCATCACAAATCTATAGCAAAAACAATTAATAGGTCAAAAATACATAAAATTTATGTTATAGGCAAAAAAGTTATCTCTACTTTTGATAAAATTTCAAAACCTCAAAGAGGAAGAATTTTGACTAATACATCAGAAATAACAGATCTAGTTAAAAACGTTTTAAAAAAAAATGATTATTTGATGATTAAAGGTTCCAATTCTACAGGATTGCACAAATTTACAAATAACTTAAAAGGTTTAAATTAAAATGTTGTACGAATTTTTAATAAATTATACAGAAAAATACTCATTTCTCAATGTCTTTAGATACATAACTTTTCGAACCGGTCTGTCGATATTTACCTCCTTAATTATAGTTCTTATTTTCGGAAATCCATTTATCAGATATTTTTCAAATAGAAAAATTTTAAATCCAATTAGAGACGATGGTCCAAGTGAACATATTATAAAAAAAATTGGTACACCGACAATGGGAGGTGTGATTATTTTAATTGGATTACTATCTTCAGTTTTTCTCTGGGGAGATCTGTCAAACATTTATATTTTACTTTGCGTTTATATTGCTGTTTCACTAGGTTTGCTTGGAGTACTAGACGATTATAAAAAAATTAAAGATAAGCATTCGTCAGGAATCTCTTTTAGATTTAAAATACTATCTCAAATTTTTATTGCAACTATTGGAATTATTTTATTCACATATTATGTTGATAGTAATGAAATAACTAATTTATATTTTC
>Ga0194131_10008898_pt1 | contig 12885 bp, 13 predicted proteins | sample TA2KigO120mmetaG_FD_148631 | JGI IMG/M metagenome (GOLD analysis project Ga0194131, IMG submission 148631) | Freshwater microbial communities from Lake Tanganyika, Tanzania - TA2015053 Kigoma Offshore 120m | ecosystem: Environmental > Aquatic > Freshwater > Lake | place: Tanzania: Lake... | reverse complement strand
CTCTAAGCATGCTCCAGCCCGCGCTTCATCGAGCGGCAACGGCAGCCCCAACTTCTCGAGGACATCTGCGCTGCCGGACTTGCTCGATATTGAGCGATTACCGTGTTTGATGACGGGAATGCCACACGCGGCGCTCAGCAATGCGGAACCGGTCGATATATTGACGCTCCCTGACGCATCGCCGCCTGTGCCCACGATATCGATCGCCTGCGATCGAAGATTCTCAGCGATATTGGGCTGTCGTGCGCGTTCACGCATCGCTTTCGCAAAGCCGCGAAGTTCTTCGCCCGTCACACCTTTGGCACGCAACCCCGCTAGTAACGCACCACCTAGGGCAGCGGGTGTGGAAGGATCGGCGAGCGCCGAAAAAATAATTCCTGCTTCGTGCTCGAATAAATCTTTTCGGTCGAGCAGTCGCTCGAGCAGCGGTCGCAGACTCTCGACTCCGCTCATCGCCGACCTCCCTGCTGCGCCAAGAAATTACGCATCAAACACGGGCCTTCCGGAGTCAGCACGCTTTCAGGATGAAACTGCACGCCTTCTACCATCAACTCTCGATGGCGAACGCCCATGATCTCACCCTGATCGGTTTGTGCCGTGATCAGAAGTTCGGACGGGAGCGATGCGGGCTCGGCGATTAATGAGTGATAACGACCGACCTGGCATGGCGAAGGCATGCCGGAAAACAGGCACAGTCCATCGTGGGTGACGAGAGAGGTCTTGCCGTGCATCAATCTCCCGGCACGCACCACCTTACCGCCGAACACCTCGGTAATGGATTGGTGTCCAAGACAGACACCAAGCACAGGCACCAACCCGGCAAACGCACGGATAATGTCCATGGAAATCCCTGCGTCGTACGGCGTTCTAGGGCCCGGCGAGATACAAACGTGGGTGGGCTTCGATGCCAACGCCTGATCAATAGTGATCTCGTCGTTACGACGAACGTCTACTTCGGCACCTTCAACAAGAAACGCTTGCACCAAGTTGTAGGTGAAGGAATCGTAGTTGTCGATCAGTAGCAGTCGGGCGCTCATGACACCTCTCCTGCCATCTGCAAGGCGCGCGCGGCCGAGGCGCCTTTTGCGAGCACTTCTTCGTATTCACTTTGAGGGTGGCTATCCGCGACAATGCCGGCGCCTGCCTGATAGGAATACTCATCGCCCCTGAAGACGAGCGTACGGATGGTGATGGCCTGATCCATTTCGCCTTGTGCACCGAAGTATCCGACCGTACCGCCATATAGCCCTCGCCGTACGGGTTCGAGTTCATCGATGATTTCCATAGCGCGGACCTTGGGTGCACCGACCAAAGTGCCGGCCGGAAACGCTGCAGCAAACAAATCGAAGGCGTCGCGTCCTGCGGCAAGCTCTCCATGTACACCACTCACAATATGCATGACATGGCTATACCGTTCGATAGATCGGTAAGGATTGACGTATACCGATCCTGCTTGAGCGACGCGACCTAAATCGTTACGGGCTAGATCGACGAGCATCACGTGTTCGGCATTTTCTTTGGCATCTGCCAAGAGCTCCTGTTCTCGACGCCGATCTTCGAGATCATCGGCGGCGCGCAGCCGCGTACCTGCAATGGGCCTCAGCTGTGCGTGTCCGCGTGAAAGCTTTACGAGCGCTTCGGGTGAGGAGCCCACGACTTTGATGTCGTCTAGGGCAAGGTAGTACATGTAGGGCGAAGGATTGATGAGCCGTAGAGCGCGATAAGCATCGAACGGATCGACCGAGTGACGCCCGGAAAATCTCACCGATAAAACGAGCTGGTAGACATCTCCCGCGGCGATGTATTGCTTGGTACGTGCGACACCATCAAGGAAATGGCCCTGCGACATCGAGGCTTCTGCCAAAGAAAAGCCACTGGAGGTTTTCGGCGAAGGTACGGCGCCGCGTAGTGCTGCAATGACTTCACGGCGTAGCGACTGACGCTCGGACTCACTACCAGGGTGCAGTAACGCGATTCCCCGCGTCAGATGATCGAAGACAAGTAGTGAGGACGGTGCCACGTAGTGCATGTCGGGCATCGAAGACACCGTAGACGGACGGGCGCGTAAACGTTCGAACCAACGGACCACGTCGTAGGAGGAATAACCGACGAGACCCCCCGCAAGCGGAAATCCGGGTCCGGCCCCAGGCGCAGTCGGCCGAGGCGCTTTGGCCAGTGCCGAGCGCAAGACGTTCAGGAGTTGCGCTTGATCTGCAGGCAGGGCTGCGCACTCGGCGCCAAGCCACTGACCGCGAGCGTCGAGCCGGAACTCAAACGATGAATCTCCGAATCCAATGAATGAGTAGCGCCCGAGGCGCTCGCCGCCCTCTACGCTCTCGAGTAAAAAGGTGGGCCTGAACGCGCGCAGCTTCAGGAAAGCGGAGACCGGTGTATCGAGATCACCGGAAATATCGAAAAGCGATTTCATAAATGAAAAAACCCATCCCGGAGAGTATCCGGAGATGGGTTTACTGGCTTGAACCTCTTGCTGGTTTGATCGAACAGCGGCGCCGGCGCCCTCTCCTTCAGGAGAGTCGCCACCCACCCAAACGACGGCCGTCGCGGCGGGCTCGGGAGTCGATTTTGGTACGCAGGCTGTTCATGACGAGGAAGAGTATCCCTGTGAGCCGTATTGACGTCAACGGGCGATCAAAACAAGTCCGTTCACTGCGAGTCCGATGATCAGTAATCCGATCGTGGCCATCGCAGCCCGAGGCGGAACATGTTTGGCGACCCATGCACCGACGGGCGCGGCGATCACACCCCCACCCAGCAAGGCGATGACGAGATCGAACCGATCCCAATTGAACGTGAAAAGAAAGGTGATGGAGATGGTGAGGGTGACGAAGAACTCGGCCGCATTGGCGGTACCGATGGCGTAGCGCGGAGGAACCCCACGAGCAATCAGCGTGGGGGTCGTCACCGTCCCCCAGCCTCCACCACCGATTGCATCGAGAAAACCCGCGATCCCACCCAGCGCATGACTGGGCGCGCGCGCGAGTCCGGGTTCACTGCGTGACCATGCACGTCGCAACAATAAAATTCCGGTCAGAAGCAGGTAGGCCCAAACGAAAGGTTTGAGTAGATCACCCTCTAGGTTGCCGAGGAGCCACGCTCCCACGGCCCCACCGACCATGCCGGGTAGAACGAGCTTAAAGAAAATCTTTCGATCGAGATTTTTGAACCATGCATGCGAAACACCCGAAGCTCCCGTCGTGAAGACCTCAGCCGCGTGGACGGTCGCACTCACGAACGCCGGCGGATGGCCCATGGTGGTAAGGAAGGCACTCGCCGAAATGCCATAGGCCATACCGAGCGCTCCATCGATAAGTTGCGCCGCAAAGCCAACGAAGACGAGGGGCCAGAATTCAGGCGACAGGCCATCCATACGTCTATCGTACATAATGTGCGTATGAAGTTTTCCCTCTCTTCCCGCTTTGTGTTGCCTTGGATCGCTCTCATGACGCTCAGTGCTTGCTCACGTGATACCACCCCTGAAATCGACGGATTACGTGTCGGCCCGTGGCGCGCCGTATTACAGGTGCCGGGTAGTGAGCTGCCCTTCGGGATGTCGGTGGCGGCAAAAGATGGAAAACCGGTCGTTACGCTGGTCAACGGCCCCAACCGCGTCGACGTGACCGAAATCACCCTTCATGACAACGAAGTCACGATGCTGATGCCAGGTTTCGAAAACAAAATCGTGGCGCAGATCAAGGAGGGCACGCTGCAGGGCACGCTCACCATGGTTAAGGCTGGCGGAAAACTCCAGCTCATCCCCTTCGCCGCGACTCATGGCCAGACCTGGCGTTTCTCGGAGCCCACCACCACGCCGCGTACGGGCGATGACTCCGACGCTTCGATCCGAGGGCGCTGGGCGTTCACCTTCGCCGAAGGTGAGAAGGCGTCACCAGCAGTAGGCGAATTCGAACAACAGGGTACCGTGGTCACGGGCACCGTCATGACACCTACGGGTGATCATCGATTCCTGGACGGCGAATTCATTGACGGCCAACTGAAGCTCTCCAAGTTCGACGGCGGACACGTGTTTCTCTATCGAGGAACGCTCCAAGACGACGGTTCGCTGCTCGGTCAGTTCTGGTCGGGAACGGCTTTCCAAGATCGCTTCGTCGCGCGGCGCGACGATAACGCCTCGCTCGGCGATGCCGAGAATGCAACGCAGCTCGTGGGTAAAGCGGATCGCCTCAGCTTCCGTTTTCCGGATCTCGCCGGGCATGACATTTCGATCAGAGACCCGTTCTTCCGTGGCAAGGTGATCATCGTAACGCTCGCGGGCAGCTGGTGCCCAAATTGTCACGATGAGGCTGCTTTCCTCGCGGATCTGTACCGCGAAAGACGCGCCGAAGGTTTTGAAGTGATCTCGCTAATGTTCGAGCAGTTCGGTGACTTCAAGCGCGCAGCCGAAGCGACGGATCGCTTCCGTCGTCGCTACGACATCGAATACACCATGCTGATTGCCGGAACCTCCGATAAAGACAATGCGGCCTCCAAGCTACCGGAGCTCAACGGTGTCTTCGCATTTCCCACGACTATTTTCGTGGACCGACAAGGCAAGGTTCGCAAGATCCATACGGGTTTCTCAGGGCCCGCGACCGGGAAGCACTATGAAAAACTGGTCGCTGATTTCACCAAGACCCTCGATATACTCTTGGCTGAAACGCCTCCGCCACCTCTGCCACTTCCAAAAATCTGACGGTTTCCGGATATGCCCTCTTTCGATGCCGTCTCTAAAATCGACGCTCACGAGCTGACCAACGCAGTCGATCAAGCCAATCGCGAGCTCTCGCAGCGCTTCGACTTCAAAGGTATGGCCTGTAAATTCGTGTTACGCGAAAAAGACTTCACTGTCGAGGTACGAGGCGAGGTCGAATTTCATCTGAAGCAGATGCTCGACATCCTGAAACTCAAACTGACCAAGCGCGGTATCGACATCGGCTGTCTCGACATCAAGGACGTACAGGCCAATCTTGCCGAGGCACGCCAAGATATCGTCCTGCGTCATGGAATCGATCCAGACTGTGGCAAGAAAATCGTCAAGCTGATCAAAGAGTCGAAACTCAAGGTGCAGGCTGGCATCCATGGCGACAAAGTTCGGATCTCCGGGAAGCAACGAGACGATCTGCAGGCCGCGATCGCCTTACTGCGTAACGAAAAGTTCGATCGGCCGCTGTCTTACGACAACTTCCGCGACTAGTGCTTATTCGCGCGCTGCGCGCGTATCAACCTGTCGCGACCAATAGGAGTAGAACGGTACACCGAGCGCAATGACGCCCACACCGAGAAGCGCCTGCTTCGGTGTGGCATAGAGCGCGCTCGCGAGCAGTGCGGCCGATACCAATACAAAGACTATCGGCGTGAACGGATAACCCCAGGTTTTGAAGGGTCGTGGCAGATCGGGTTCGCGCATTCTGAAAACGATGACGGCCGCCGCACTCAGCGCATAAAACAGACAGGATGCAAAAACGACTGAATCGGTGAGGGTATCGAAGGTTCCCGATATCGCGAGCACACTCGCCCATCCTGCTTGCGCGAGCACTGCGTTCACCGGGACACGAGTACGCGGCGATAACTTGGCGAGCGGCTTAAAGAACATGCCGTCAGCCGCCATGGCATAAGGCACCCGAGAGTTCGCAAGAATCGACGAATGCAGAGAACCTAACGAGGACAGCATGAGCGCGGCAGCCATGAACGTCACTGCAAAAGGTCCGGCGAACGACGCAAGCACCTCGGTCGCGACCGACGAAGTTGCCGACACACTCGCGACTGCGGCGGGTGAGAGAACGTGGAAATAAGCCGCGTTCACGCCTACATAAAGAATGATCACCAGCAACGTGCCCCAGATGAACATTCGCGGCAGGTTACGCTGCGGATCTTTCACTTCGCCGCACAGCGGCGCGACATTATTCCAACCATCGTAGGCCCACAGCGCTCCGAGCATCGCCGCACCGATGCCGGCGATACCGCCCATTGCACTGGCTTCGACGCCCTCACAGGTGCCCCCGGCTGCCGAGGACGTGAAATTGCCAAAGTCACCGCTTCCCAAAGCAAAGGCCCCCACGCCTACACCGATGACGGTCATTACTTTGAGAATCGTGAGCAAGGTCGCGGCACTGCCCGTTACCGTCACGGATACGCAATTGAAGAACGTCACGAGCCACAAGGCTCCAAGGGCGAATACCGTGATGCCCGGTACCTCGATGCCATCGCCCAAAGGTAACGTGAGCCAAGTGGAGTCGAAAGCGCCACCGAGCGCTGTGTTAAGGAATATTGCAAAGCCGACGGCGAGCGCGGCTTGCGACCCCGTCTTCATGATTGCGAAGACCGTCCAGCCATACAGAAAACTTGTTAATCGGCCGTAAGCCTTGCGAAGGAATACATAGTCGCCCCCCGCCGCGGGCATCATCGACGACAGTTCCGCATAACAAAATGCACCCAGCAAAGACAGGACGCCTGCTGCGGCCCACACCGCCATGACGATCATCGGATCGTCGACGTTGCAGGTCATGACGCGAGTCTTGAGAAAAACTCCGGTGCCGATGACGTTCGCCACGTTGATGGAGATGCCCGCCGTCAGTCCAAGGCCGCGATTGAGTTGGGTCATCGAGGCACTCTATCGAGCTGCTGGCACAGCCCCGGTACTGCGTCGATTGCACTCGGTCCCATACGAGTGAGGCGGACATCCGAGTAAGTGAGTACCTGCTTGTTGGCGACTGCCTTGATCGACGGAAATCGCGCCCAGCGCTCGCGCCAGTCTCGGGCGGTGATAGGCGGCGCCGCCATCAAAATCACGTCGGGGTTCCGTTTTTTGATGTCCTCGAACTCAACGATGGGCGACGGGAAGTCGATATCATCATAAATATTTCGAGCACCACAGCGCCGCAGCGCATCGGGTACGACGTTACGGCTTCCCACGGTGTAGAGCGGTACGTCCCAGATCATGAAAAAGACGTCGAGGGGGCGACGATTAAATGACACTTTCTTCGGGAGCGCCGCGATTTTTAATTCCATTGATCGTGCGGCCGACTCTGCGATCGCTGAGGTCCCGGCGAGAACTCCGAGCCGGAGAACGGAGTGTGGGATATCGTCCAGCATACGAACACTCACGTAGTACACGTTCAACTTGAGCTTATTGACGAGGCTGTCGATGATGAGTTTGTTGGTGAGGTCTTTCCACACCACGACTGCGTCGGGCTTGAGTGTAATTAGTCGATCGAAGACCAGAGCATTCGCATCACCGATACGCTCGATTTTCTTGGCGGCCTCAGGCTCGTCCGAGCCGGTAACGGTGGCCAGGACACGATCTCCAGCGCCGGCGGCAAACAGCATCTCGGTCGCCCCCGGTGCAAGACTCACGATACGGCGAGCGGGAGTCGTGAGCCGCAGCGTCGCGCCCGTGTCATCTCGTATCGTGGTCGTTTGTGTCCGGGCGGGCGGTGCTATCGCCGTTAGCCACGCAATGACGATCAGGCACAACACCAGATTCGGCGAGCTGCCCCTCATTTGGGGCCGCTGCGGCACGCAGAGCAACCGACCGGAGACTCGAGTCGTCGACGAATTCGATCGAGAGGGCCTCGCAGCGGCGGTAACGAACGGTGAGCTGCCGTCACGAGTCGCAAACGCAAAGCCTGCCCTGAGACGGCCCAGAACACGTAGAAAGAGGATCCGACCACGATGAGCGCGACGATCAATTGTTGCCAGAGGTCGTGCGGCATCGTCATCACCCAACCGAGTACCATAAGGCGATTCGATAGGTCGCAAATGCGGCGAGATAGGCGAGTCCAAAGAGGTACGCCGTTATGATGAGAGGATACCGCCAACTGTTGGTCTCTCGCTTTACGACGGCAAGGGTCGCCAGGCACTGCGGTGCGAAAACGTACCAGGCGAGCAGCGCGAGGCCCGTCGCCAGACCCCATTGGCTCGCGATAACCGTGGATAACGCCGTGGAAACGACGTCTTCATCACCCGACAGGGCGTACACCGTGCCCAACGCGCCCACGGCCACCTCGCGTGCCGCGAGTCCCGGGATCAGTGCGATCGAAATCTGCCAGTTGAAACCGATCGGGGCGAGGACGACGGCCAGCGTCTGCCCCAGCCGCCCCGCAAAACTGTATTCGATGGCAGGTCCTGTGGCGCCTGCCGGCGGAGCCGGATAGGTGGAAATGAACCACAGCACCACCATCAACGCGAGGATGATGCCTCCCGCTCGAGCCAAAAACAGTCGTGCGCGCTCCCACAAACCGAACGCGAGATTACCGAAACGCGGCCACTGATAATCGGGAAGCTCGAGCATCAATAGATGAGTATCGCTGCCGCCACGGAATTTTTTGAGAACCCAGGCAACGAGGAGCGCGCCTGCTACGCCTGCAAAGTAAAGAGCAAACAGCACCACGCCCTGCAGATTGAAGCCGCCGATATCACGATCCGGAACGAATGCTGCAATCAGAAGCGCGTAGACCGGAAGGCGAGCCGAGCAGGTCATGAGCGGCGCGACCATGATGGTCGTCAGACGATCGCGCGGACTCGGAATCGTTCGTGTGGCCATGATCCCGGGAATCGCACAAGCAAAGGACGACAGCAGCGGAATGAAAGCGCGTCCGGAAAGTCCGACGGAACCCATCACCCGATCGAGTAGATAAGCCGCTCGCGGCAAGTAACCGCTGTCCTCAAGCGCGAGGATGAACGCAAACAAGATGACGATCTGCGGCAGGAAAATGATGACATTGCCGACACCGGCGATGATGCCGTCAGCCAGCAAACTGCGCAGCGGTCCGTCAGGCATGCTGCCCCTCACCCACTCTGCGATCGAGGCTATGCCCGCATCGATGAGATCCATGGGCAGGGCAGCCCAAGTGAATACAGCCTGGAAGACAAAGAAAAGAAGCATACCGAGGACGAGTAGCCCAAAGAACGGATGGAGCAACACTCGATCAGCAGCCGTGATGAACTCACTGCGAGCGGGCTCGCGGTAGCCAGACGCCGCGAGAATCCGAGCGGCTTCAGTATGTGTCTGCTGCACGTCCTCTGCCGAGGGCTCGCGCCATTCCATTGTAGGAGGCGTCGCCAAAAAGTCGGAGGGCAAGCTGTCGAGATGAGTGATCAGTGCATCCGCCCCGCCGCGTGCGACCGCCACCGTCTCGATCACGGGCGTCCCCAACTCTTTTGATAGGCGACCGCAATCGATGGTAAAGCCGCGCTTACGCGCTAGATCAGTCATGTTTAGCACCACGATCATCGGAAGCCCAATTCGTTTTACCTCGAGCGCGAGACGCAGCGACAGCGGAAGGTGGGTGGCATCCGCGACCAACACAATCGTCTCGGGTCTGGGCTCGGAGGTGAGCCGACCGAGTGCAACGTCGCGGGTGATGGCTTCATCGAGCGTGGTTGGCGTAAGGCTGTAGGTACCCGGCAGATCGAGCAGTCGATACCGACGCCAGGAGGCGGATTCGTAGTACCCCTCCTTTCTTTCGACCGTCACGCCGGGATAGTTCGCAACCCTCTGACGGCTGCCCGTCATTCGGTTGAAGAGCGCCGTCTTGCCGCAATTTGGCAAGCCCACCAAGGCGATACGGAAGTCTGCGGCGTTCATCGGATCTTCACTCGCTCAGCCTCTTTTCGTCGCAAGGCGAACGTGGCGCCGCTCACCCTGACAGCGACGGGATCGCGGGCAGGCCACAGGGAGGCCACCAACTCGACGCTCGCGCCGGGGAAAAAACCAATCTCGAGAAGCCGCCGAGCCAAAACGTCGTCGGCATCGATCCGATCGACCACGGCCGACTGACCCGCCCTGAGGCCGGAAAGCGTCGTCGGAGGCTGGGTCAAATCGGTCATGGGCAAAGTATCCGACAGCCCACCCCGCTTATGCAATTGCGGATCATTCTCATTCGCGGAATGGGTTTCAGGTACCCTTCGCCCCACCATGGACGGCAGCAGCGACGGTCAAAACAGGCAGGTCAATGTGTTCGGCGACCCCCTCGCCGACTGCAGCCATTCGCCCAAAACCGGCTGGTTCCGCAGCGGCTGTTGCGAGACCGACGCGTCGGATAACGGGTCCCACACCGTGTGCGCCGTGATGTCGGCGGACTTTCTCGAGTTCTCCCGATCCCGAGGCAATGATCTGTCGACGCCGAGGCCGGCGTTCGGCTTCCCAGGACTCAAGTCGGGTGACCGCTGGTGCCTCTGCGCGGCGCGTTGGCAGGAGGCTTTCGAGGCAGGTTGCGCTCCGAAGGTCAGCTTGAAGGCGACCCATCGTCGAGCACTTCAAGTCGTGACCCTCGCCGATCTCAAAACCCACGCGATCGATCTTGTCTGATTCCTTCGTCATCGGTACCGCGGCGATGTCGCCGCGTGCGGCGTTCCGTCAGGGCGTGCGCGAGTTGATGCCCGCTGCGCCCGGAGTCTTCGCATGGGGATTCGTCACGGGCGTCGCGATGGTGAAGTCCGGTCTCTCTGTGCCCGAAGCGATCGCACTCGGCTTGATTGCCTACGCCGGCAGCGCGCAGCTCGCAGCACTGCCCCTCATGGCAACCTTCGCGCCAATCTGGCTCATCTTCGTGACGGCGGTGATCGTGAATCTCCGCTTTGTCGTGTATGGCGTGATGATGCGCTCGCATTTGGCGGCACTCTCGATGAGTAAGCGGATCGGGCTGGGATTCCTGGTTGGGGACATCATGTTCGCGCGGTTCTCTGCGCTTCTCGAGCGTGAACCTCACTATCCGCAACCGGTCGCGTATTACTTTGGCGGCGCCTGCAGTAATTGGATGTGGTGGCAGGTGTCTTCGATCATCGGCATCGTCGGAGCCACGGGAATTCCCCTGTCTTGGGGTCTGGAGCTCGCGGGTACCCTCACGCTCGTTGCGCTGCTGGTGCCGCTCTGTCGTCAGTGGCCCGTGCTCGCCGGCGCAACCGTGGCGGCCGTCACGTCCGTGATCGCGTACGACCTACCGCTGCGGTTGGGACTCCCGCTCGGCATTCTGTTGGGGGTCATCACGGCGTTCCTCGTCGAGCGACAACGAGGTGCCGCGTGATCGAGCCCTATGTCTGGTGGGTCATTCTCGCCATAACCGCAGCCACCTTGGTGACGCGGTCCGGGCCCCATCTTCTAAGGGCGAAGCTGCGCATTCCCCCATCCTTCGATGCCGCACTGCGATTCGCCCCGGCCTGCGCCCTTGCGGCCATCATTGCTCCGGATCTGGTCTTCACCGGAGATACCCTCAACTTGACCTGGGAGAACCCAAGATGGGTCGCGGGCCTCGTAGCTGCCGTCATTTTCGCGACTAGTCGCAGCATGATCGCAACAATCATTGGCGGGATAGCTACTTTTTGGGTGTTAAAGGGCTGGTTGGTGGGATGACAGGCGTCTATTAAAAAAACACCTGTTTAATAATTGACATCGTGTCAACAAGTTCGGCAAGGTACGTGCCATGAGTTACCTCGCCGAGCGCCGCCTCGAAGAAAAAGAACGCCGACGCCTCGAGATCCTCGATGCCGCAGAGGCCGTCGCCAGCGTCGTCGGTATCGAAGCGATGACCATGGATCAGGTGGCCCGCAAGGCGCGGCTCTCTCGCGCGCTCGTCTACGTTTATTTTCGCGACAAGGCCGATCTGCTGATCGGGGTGTCCGTCCGCGCACTCGAGCAACTCAACGAACGATTCGTGGACGTGCTGTCGCAGCCAGTAAAGGGACTTGAACAGGTCGAAGCCTGTGGCCGTGCGTATGTGAATTTCGCCCGGGAGTATCCGGTGCGGTTTGAAGTCCTGGCGCATTTCGAAGCGCATTCACCCACAGGTGATTTCGACCCCGCATATGAAGATTTCTTAAAGTTTGGCGAGCGGCCTCATGCCTCGCTGACCCGCGCAATCGAAAACGGTCTCAAAGATGGCTCGATCCGCAACGACCTCGGTAACCCAGCGTTGCTGAGTTTCACGCTCTGGGGCCTCATGCACGGCATCATTCAACTGACCATGCACAAGATTGGCGGACTTCAGCGTGCCGGAGTGTCTGCAGAATCTTTGATCGAGCACGGCTTCCGGCTGGCACTCGATGCCATGTCGCTCGGTCAATCGACGCGGGCCTGACGCAATGCGCACGCCTCCCTCTACCGTTCTCTTCGGTATCGTCGCCTTCGCTGTCGGCTTAGTCGGCGTTGCGGCCGCGCAAAGCGGTCCGACGAGGGAAGCCAGCACGTTCATGGGCACCGCGAACGGGCGTCCGGTGCCCGAGGTCATCCAAGAATATGTTCGTGCGGGGATCGCGTCTAATCTCGCATTGCAGTCGGCGACGCTTGAAGTCGAGCGTAGTCAGGCAGCGCTCAATGCCGCGCGGGGAAAATTCTTTCCGGAAGCGTCGATTGGCACTCGATATACGCGCGCGGACGGTGGTCGTGAAATCACGTTGCCCATCGGATCGGCACTGAGTCCGGTCTATCTCACTCTCAATGAATTACTGATCTCGGATGGCAAAGCACCAAGATTCGGGACCATCGAGGATCCGCGTTTTTTGCTGCAGCGCGAAGAAGAACAGGAAACACGTCTCAGCATCCGACAACCACTTTACGTACCGACGATTCCTGCTGCCGTTCGCGTGCGACGCTCGCTGCTCGAAGCCAGCGAGTTTGCGCGTCTCGCGCTCATTGGTCGACTACGTCGGGACATCACCGTAGGGTACATTGATTGGCTTCGCGCAAGCCGCGGCGTCAGCCTGATCGAAGCCAGCCGAAGCTTGCTAGCGGAAAATCTTCGTATTAATGAATCGCTGTTCCGCAACGGGAAGATCACCCAGGATCAGGTCTTGCGGGCTCAAGCCGAATTGCTCGCCGTCGAGCAACAACTTACCGAAGTACGAAATCTCCGCGACCAGTCGGCGAGCTAC
>Ga0194131_10008896_pt1 | contig 12887 bp, 15 predicted proteins | sample TA2KigO120mmetaG_FD_148631 | JGI IMG/M metagenome (GOLD analysis project Ga0194131, IMG submission 148631) | Freshwater microbial communities from Lake Tanganyika, Tanzania - TA2015053 Kigoma Offshore 120m | ecosystem: Environmental > Aquatic > Freshwater > Lake | place: Tanzania: Lake... | reverse complement strand
CCGCCGTCACCGGCGCCGCACGCGGCGCCCGCCAGCGCGAGCGCGAGCAGCACCGCGAGCAGCGGCTCGCGGGAGTCACGGCGCACGGCGGCGCGGTCCCACATCGAGTGGCTGCTCCCTTCGCTTCGCCGTGGCCGGTCTGTGCGTAGTCGGTGGCGCGGGGCTCGTGCGCCGCCGGTCAGTCGAACTCCGATCGGGGCTCGGCTTCGCGTCGAATGTATGCCATCGAGCGCTCGTAATCCTCGGCCTGGATCCGCTGGTTGGCGTGCAGGAACGTCAGCATCACCTCCAGCGACAGCACCGCGTGCAGCCGCACCCCGATGGACTCCAGCCGCCGCCGCGCCCCCTGCTCGCGGTCGATCAGCGCGAAGGCGTCGCGCACGCGCACCCCGGCGTGTCGCAGCGCCTCCGCGGTCTCGACGAGCGAGCCGCCGCCGGCGGCGAGGTCGTCGACGATCAGCGCGGTCTGCCCGGGGCGGTAGATCCCCTCGATCTGCGGCGCGGACATTTCGACGGGCTCGCGCGGCGGACGGACGTAGAGCAGGGGCACCCGCATCTGCAGCGAGAGCGCGGTCGCGACGTGCAGCCCGCCGATGGGGACGCCGGCGATCGCGTCGAACGGCGCGACGGGCGCGTTGCGCATCGCCAGCGCCATCTTGAGCTCGTCCTCGATCAGCCGCGCGGTCTGCTGCAGCGCCTCGGGTCGCGAGATCAGGAGCTTCGCGTTGACGTAGACCGGGGAACCGCGCACCGTGCGGCCCAGCGTGAAGTTGCCGAACTGCACGGAGCCGAGCTTCCAGAGGGTCTCGGCCAGCCAGAGACGGCCGTGGGCCTCCGCGTCGCCGGCGTGGCGGCCCGGGCTCATCGCCGTCTCCGCTCCCAGGCCTCCGGATTGACGAGGTGCTCGGGGCGCTCCCCGGCGAGCGCGGCGAGCAGGTTGTCGGTCGCGAGCTCGGCCATGCGGCGCCGCGTCGCGCGCGTGGCGCTCCCCAGGTGCGGGGCGACGAGCAGGTGCGGCGCCGACAGCAGCGGGTCGTCCGGCGGCAGCGGCTCGGGGTCCGTGACGTCGAGCGCGGCGGCCGCGATGCGCCCCGCGACGAGCGCCTCGCGCAGCGCCACCTGGTCGACGATGCCCCCCCGCGCGGTGTTCACGAAGACCGCGTGGGGCTGCATCTGCGCGAAGGTCGCGGCGTTGAACATGTGCGTAGTCTCCGGGGTGAGCGGGACATGGACGGAGACGAAGTCCGACCGGCCCAGCAGCTCGGCGAGGCTCACCCGTTCGCCGGGGAAGCCGTCGACGGGTTGGTGTCCACGGTAGAGGACGCGCATCCCGAAGCCGCGGGCGCGCCGGGCGACCGCGCCGCCGATGCGCCCAGGTCCGACGATGCCGAGCGTGGCCCCGGAGACGTCGTGGCCGAGCAGCCAGGCGGGGTCCCAGGGACCCCACGCCCCGCCGCGCACCGCCGCCTCTCCCTCCGCCAGCCGGCGGGCGGCCGCCAGCAGCAGCGCGAACGCCATGTCGGCGGTCGTCTCGGTCAGCACCCCGGGCGTGTTGGTGACGAGCACGCCGCGCTCGCTGGCGGCGGTGACGTCGATGTTGTCGTAGCCGACGGCCATGTTCGCGACTGCGCGCAGCTTTGGGCACGCGTCGAGCAGCCGGGCGTCGACGGCCTCGGTGAGCATCGTGAGCACGCCCTCGCAGCCCGCGACGCGCTCCCGCAGCTCGTCCACCGTGGGTGGCCGCGGCGAGGACCAGACGTCGAGCGCGGTCGCTTCGCGCAGCCGCTCCACGGCCTGCGGCGCGGGCAGCGTGCGGGAGACGAAGACACGCGGGCGCTCAGCCATCGAGCGCCCCCGCCCCCGCGACCCCCTCGCGGGCGAAGAAGCGCGGCAGTCGCGTCCCGTCGCGCGGCGCGATCGCGGGGGCGAGCTCCCGGTCGTGGCGCGCGAGCGCGCCGATCAGCTCGTCGACGCTGAGCGCGCCGGGCGGCGCCTTCACGCGCCGCAGCAAGTCGCCCGGCTGCAGGTCGGGGATCAGCGCCATCGTCCCGCGACGCACGAGCCGCGTCGTTTCGAAGATCTCCTCGATCGGGTAGCGGTCGGCATGCGCCTCGTCGATGTCAGCGCGGAGGTACGGGTCGCGCGTGACGTCCGGCTCGCGCTCGCTCCGCGCGCGCTCGAGCCACGCGGCGTAGTTCACCTCGGCGTGCTCGAGCCGGCTCAGCTCGTCGCAGATCGTGCTCCGCCGCTCGCCGCGCGTGAAGAGCGGGTGCCGCGTCTCCTGCTGGGGGAGCCGCTCGATCGTGACGAGCAGGAGCTGCCGCTGCTCGCGGAGCTGCTCGATCAGCTGGGCCCTTCGCGCGGGGGTCGCCACGCCGTGCGGACGCTCAGCTCCGCCGCCGTTGGTCGGGCTCACCACGGAGGAAGCGCGGCTGGTACTCTGAGACGCGTCCCTGCATCTGCGCCCGGTGCATGCGGTCGTGGCGGTAGTACGACCGCAGCCACTGCATGACGGTGAGCTCGCCGAAGTTGTCGTGGCGCGCGGTGCGCTCGTAGCCCGCCGGCGCGATCGTCGCGATCAGCCGCTGCGTGCGGTCGCGCTGCCTCCCGAGCTCCTCGAGGTGCTGGGCGACGGTCGCCTCGTGGGCGCGCTCGAGCGGGTAGGCGACCGCGTCGGGCTTCGTGCCGCGGCTGACGTCCGGCCGCTCCTCGCGGAGCGCGCGCTCGACCCACGCGCGGTAGCCCACCTCCATCATCGCGAGGTGCGCGAGCTGCTCCTTCGCGGACCAGCCGTCCTCACCGTCCCCATCCGGGGGGCGGCGCTCGGCGTCCTCCTCCGAGATCCGGCGCGCGACGGCCACGAGGGCGTCGCGCTCCTCGCGCAGCTTCGTGACGAGCTCGGCGATCTGCTCGGCGGTGGCCATCGGCGCTGATTGTAGCGGGGGCGCGCGAGCGACTCAGCGCGCGGGGAGCACGAGCGGCACGGGCTCCCCCGGGCCCATCGTCTCGGTCGCGCCGTCGAGGTGGAGCTGCGCGACCAGCGCGCAGGTGATCGCGTCGAGCTCATCGGGGCTCACGCGCCGCCCCCGGGGGATGCCGCGCACCCCCCGGCGCTTCAGCCCCCGCCGGACCGCGTCGATGCCGCGGCGCTTGCGCGGGATGCCGAGGACGTCCTGCGCCATGCCCGGGTACACCTCGATCACCCGCCGGCGCGCGGCGGCGAGCCGCGCGTGCAGCGCGATCCCGCGCAGCGTGAGCCCGACCATCGACGGCAACAGCGACGGGAACGGCCGGAAGCCGGCGGCCGCGCAGGCGCGGTCGACCTCGCGCATGATCCCGTACGCGGCGCATGCGCACGTGGGATCGGCGCAGCAGCGCCCCTCGGGCAGCCCGAGCGGCGCGTCGATCGCGACGCACTCGGGGTCGAAGCGGTCGACCGCGGCCAGGATCGACGCGTCGTCGCGCACGGTCGCGAGCCACCGCACGCGGCGGTCGCGGTCGACCGCGGCGATCCCCGTCGGATAGCGCGTACCGCTGCGCAGGTCGACCCCGAGCGTGATGCGCGCCGCGGCCGGGTCCCGGGAGCCCTCTGCTACACTCCGCATCGCTGTTCACCCCTGCCGGTGACGGGCGCCCCCGGGGCGACGGTCGGGCCGGCGTAGCGGAGGATACCGGGATGGCGGTCAAGCACGAGGGAGAGCCGTTCTCGCGGATCGACGTCCACGAGGCGAAGCAGATGATCGACGGCGGCGGCGTGCAGGTCGTCGACTCGCGCGAGCCGCACGAGCACCACGACGGTCACGTGCCCGGCTCGCTGAACATCCCGCACATGGCGACGCTCACCCGCTCGGGCGATCTCTCGCGCGATCTGCCGATCCTCTTCATCTGCAAGTCGGGGCAGCGCTCGGCGGTCGCCGCGGAGTTCGCGGCCTCGGTCGGGCTGGGAGAGCTCTACAACGTCGAGGGCGGGCACGACGCCTGGGCGAAGGCGGGCTACCCGATGGAGACCGGCGGGTAGCCCGCGCCGGGCCGCGCCCACGGGGCGGGCTCGCCCAGGAGGTCCCGCACGACGCCGAGCAGCGTCTGCGTGTCGAACGGCTTCTCGAGGTGGCGCGCGTCCTGCGCGCTGAGCAACTCCGCGGCGCGGTCGCTCTCCGGGTCGCCCGTGACGAGCACGACGCGGCCGCGCAGGCCGGGGCCAGCGATCGCCGACGAGCCGGAAGGAGGCCGCGCCGTCGATCCCGGTGAGCTGCATGTCCACGATCACCGCGTCGTAGGCGTCGGCCTCGAGGAGGCGGAAGGCCTCGTCGCCGCTCGCCGCGGTGTCCACCGCGTAGGCGGCACCGCTCAGGATCTCGTTCGTGAGCGCGCGGATCGGCAGCTCGTCGTCGACGACGAGCACGCGCGCCGCCGGCGGCGGCGGGGGCGCGGGCGTGGCGCCGAGGAACGTTCCGGCGGGTGCGTCGGGCGTTGGTGCCTCGCCTTCGGGCGCCGGGGCGGGGGCGCGGCGGAGGGGCAGCTCGACGACGAACCGCGCGCCCCCGGAGGCAGCGCGCTCCACCCAGACGTGCCCGCCGTGCTCGGCGACGATGCCGTAGACGATTGCGAGCCCCAGCCCCGCGCCGGACCCCACGTCGCGCGTCGTGAAGAACGGCTCGAAGATGCGCTCCGCGACCTCCTCGGGCACGCCCGGCCCGGTGTCGGCGACCACGACCCGGATCGCGTTCTCGAGCCGCTCGGTGCGGATGGTCGCTACGCCGCCCGTGCGCTGCATCGCCTGGTGCGCGTTGTTCAGGAGGTTCAGGAAGACCTGCTCCAGCTGGTACTCGTCGGCCATGATCGGCGGGAGGCCGGCGAGCCTGCGTCTCGATGGCGACGCCGTCGGCGCGCAGGCTGCAGCGGCGCACCTCTACGACGCGCCGCAGCACGGTCTCGACGTCTACCGGCTGCACGCTCGTGCGGTGCTGGCGCGCGAAAGCGAGCAGGTTGCGCACGATGCGCGAGGCGCGCAGGGCCTCCTGCTCGATCGTCGTGAGCGGCTGCTCGCGCTCCCCGCCCTCGAGCGTGGGGAGAATCTGCGCGTAGCCGAGGATCGCCGTGAGCAGGTTGTTCAGCTCGTGGGCGACGCCCGAGACCATCTCGCCGAGCGCGCCGAGGCGCTGCTCGATGAGTCCGGTGCGGTTGCGCGGGCCCGGCTCCCAGCGGCCCGCTACGCGGGGATCGGCGCGGCCGGGCGCGCGGCTCCGGCGTCCAGGTGTGCGCGCAGCGGGCGCGCGAACCGCTCCAAGGGCACCCCCGCGCCCGGCGAGAACGCGTTCGGCTCCGCCGAGAACAGCGCGAGGGCGCCCCGCACGCGGTCGCCCGCGTACAGCGGGAGCGCCAGCCGCGAGCGCATCCCGAACGTGGGGAGTCGCGCCAGCGGGGAGCGGTCGGTGACGTGCCGGCCGAGCGCCCCGTCGAGCGAGGGCTCCCCCGTCTCGAGAATCGCGCGCTCCGCCAGGTCGAGCGGCGACCAGCGAGCCCCGCGCTCGACGCCGGCCATCTCGCCCGGGTACGTCGCGAGCACCTGGGCGCCGGGCACCGCCGACTCACCGTCGATGTAACGGATGACGACGGCGAAGTCGAACGCGATCGCCGCTCGGATCGCCTGCAACACCCCACGCGCGGCGGATGGGGCGTGGCCCGCCTCGTCGGCCGCGGCGACCGCGGCGAGCAGGGCCTCCGCATCGGTGTGAGCTCGGGCGTCGGCGTCGGAGGCGCGGCCCGCCGGGGCCGCGGTGCCGCTCGGCCCCACGCCGGGAGCCTCCACGCGCAGCACGGTGAGCGGGTCCGGCGCCCCCGTGCTCGCCAGTTCCACGAGCAGCGGGTGCTCGAGGCGGTCGATCCGAACGGCGAGCAGCCCCTCCCAGCGCGCGCCCGCGGCCTCGGTGGCGCGGGCGCCGGCGAGCCGCGCGGCGTCGGATGGGGAGACGAGCGCGACCCAGGAGCGGCCGATCAGCGCCGCCGGGCCCGACGCGCCGATCAGCGCGCAGAACGACGCGTCGGCCCCCACGACCGTGCCGTTGGGGCGCGCGACGAGCAGCCCGGCGACGAGCGGCTCCCTGTGCGAGGGCTGTTCGTCATCCTCGCCGTACCCTGCGTCGCGCCACTGCGGTTCGCAGCGGCAGATCCCGGCCGATCCACCGTGTCGCGCGCCCGCGGCTGCGCCGCGAGGCACCGTCGAGACTCGGAGCCCGCCTCCTGATCTTCGGCGAGATGGCCCTTCTCCCGTACGAGGTGTCACGTACGAGGCTGCACGAAGTACGCTTCCGGTGTGACGACCCGCCCGCGGCCCGCCGGCCGATGGGCCGCGGCAGGTGAGCGCCCCGCCCCTAGTTGCGCCTCTCCACGCTGCCCCAACGTTGCGCCACGACCAGCCGCACCTGGCGATGCGTCACCGCCACGAGGTCGGTGAGCAGCGCCGAGGCGAGCTCCAGCCGCCGCCGCACGTCGAGCGCCTCGATGAGCGGCTGCAGCCGCTCCACGGGCGTGACCGACGCGGCCGCCGCCGCGATCGCATCGGCGAGCGCGCCCGGCGCGCCCGGCCCGCGCACCTCCCGCACGTACAGGGCCTCCATCGTCTGGCGCAGTCGCTCCAGCTGCCGGTAGCCCTCGGCCGCCCGCTCCACGAGCGACTCGGGCACGGGGACGACCTCGTCGACGGGGTACTCCACCTCGGCCGAGAGGTAGGGCCGGTCGGAGTACAGCTCGATCGCGCGGAACCGTCGCTCGCCCCGCGCGCTCACGCGCAGCCGGCCGCCCGGGATCGGCAGCACGGACTCCAGGCGCGCGGTCGTGCCCATCGGGTACGGCACGGCGGCCCCCCCGACCTCGCGGCCGTCCTTGATGAGCGCCACCCCGAACGGCTCGGAGTCCGCGAGGCACTCCGCGACGAGCTGCTTGTAGCGCTCCTCGAAGACGACGAGCGGGACCTCCATCCCGGGGAAGAGCACGGTGCTCTCGAGCGGGAAGAGCCGCAGCCGGCTCATCCGAGCGAAGCCCTGAACCAAAGGAGCGCGGCCGCGCCGGCGATCGCGAGGAGCGCGCCGCCGAGCACGCCGCGCGTGGACACGCGGGAGGCGCCGGCCAGGCCGGTGCGTCCGTCCCAGCCGGCGTCGATCAGCGCGCGGCGCGCGCGCTGCACGTCGTCCGGCGCCACGTAGAGGCTGTACGCGAAGGGCGGGACGTCGGGGATCGCCCCCGGCAGCGTCGACTGCCCCGGCAGCGCCTCGCGGACGTCCTCGATGCGGCTCTCCACCGCGACCTCTTCTGCCTCGAGCGCGGCACGCCACCGTTCCGCGGTGGGCGCCGCGCGGGCGACCACGACCCGCACCCAGCCTGCGTCGTCCGCCCGGCGGTCCGTGACGACCGAACCCATGCGCGGCATCCTAGTACCGGGCGTCGCGCTCACCGGCGTGGCCCGGCAGGACGGCGGGCGGCGAGCCGCTGTCGTCGCAAGCGCGGCGGTCAGGCGCGCTGGAGGGCGCGCACGCGGACGGTCGCGGCCGCGCCGTCGAGCGCGAAGAGCGACATCGGCGCCCCGCCGGCGAAGTAGTGCGGGAGGTAGACCCAGCCCGGGCCGACGCCGTCGTCGAGGCGGGCCACGGCGCGCACCTCCGCGCCGCCGGCGGCGAGCACGACCTCGTCGCCCATGCGCACGCCAAGATCAGAGGCGTCGCGCGGGTTGATGAGCACGGCCTCCTCGCGGTGGAGCTTGTCGGCCTCCTCCGAGCGGATCGACGCGCCGTCCCAGGAGGTGAAGAGCGAGCGGCCGGTCACGAGCACGAGCCCGTCGCCGGCGGTGGCCGGCGCCGCGGCGGCGAGCGGCTGGCGGTCCGCGGCGGTGGGGGCGGGCCCGAGCGCGCGGGTGGCGCCGGGCGCCTGCGCGATCGCCTCGTGGGTCGCGTAGCCGGGCACGCGCTCGGCGACCTCGCGCATCACGTCGCCGGCGCCGCCGTAGGTCATCACGTCGCCGAGCGCGTTCGCCAGCGCGGTCAGGACCGCCACGCCGTCGCGCTCGTCGCGCTGCGCGCGACCGGCCGGCCGCTGGCGGAGGATGCGGCGGTCGGCGGTCGTGATCGTCCCGTCCTTCGCGAAGAACGGCAGCTCCGCGAGCACGACGGTCGCGAGGTCGGCCGTGGTCGAGCGCAGGGAGTCGATCACGATGAGCGCGTCGACGGCCTCGAGCGCGGCGCGGATGGCGGCGGTGCCGGGGGCGTTGAGCAGCGGGTTGTCGTCGTGCACGACGAGCGCCTTGATCTGGCCGGCGCGCGCGGCCTCGACGATCTCGGGGAAGGAGCGCCCGCCCTCCGCCGGCGAGATCCCCATGTCGGCGATGCCGTGGACGTTGGCGTCGGACGGGAGGTAGTGGAGGTGCTGGGCGGCGGCCTGGCCGCGCGCGGCGATCGCGAGGTTCGCGGCGGCGCGCGCCTGCTCGCCCGCGGCGGCGGCGCCCACGGCGCTCGGAGCGAAGACGACGGCGAACGGCCCCTCGGCGGCGCGGCCGGCGCGCAGCGCCTCGGCGGCGGCGGCCATGCGCTCGGGCACCACGTTCGCGACCGCGCCGGGCTCGCCGCCCGCGAGCGCGTCGGCGAGCGCCTGCGCCGCCTGCGCCTCGTGTCCGGGGCGCGGCTGGATCCACGGCTTCGCCAGCGGCACGAGCTCGCCCCAGCGAGAGGAGATGAGCACGAGCCGCGCGCGGCGCTTGAGCACCGCGTCCTTGATGCGCAGGGAGACGATCTGGTGCGACTCCTCGAGGTCGCCGCCGATCACGACGATCGTCTGCGCCTGCTCGATCGTGGTCAGCTCCGCGGGGAGCCGTTCGGTGCGAAAGGCGGCGCGCCAGGCGTCGGTGACGGCGCGGTGCACCGGGCCGTGCGAGAAGTCGAGGTGCGGCGTCTGGATCACGTCGCGGGCGAGGCGCCGCAGCAGGTACGCCTCCTCGTTGGTGGCGAGCGGCGAGCCGAGCACGGCGACCGCGCCCGGTCCGTCGCTGCGGCGCACCGCGGCGATCGCCTGGGCAGCGCGCCGGACGGCGTCCTCGAAGCTCGCGGGGAGGAGGCGCTCGCCGGAGCGCACGAGGTGGCGCGAGAGCCGCTCGCGCTCGCCGACAGCGTCGTAGCCGAAGCGACCGCGCACGCAGATCTGATCGCGGCTCAGCGGGTTGATGCGGTCCGGGCGCACGATCACGGGCCGTCCCTCCGCGAGGCCGTAGGAGAGCGTGCAGCCCACCGCGCAGGAGTTGCAGGTCGAGTTCGTCCAGTCGTCGGCGCGGCCCACCCACTTGTTCGGCTTCTCCATGAGCGTCGCGGTCGGGCAGACGTCGATGCAGGCGCCGCAGAAGTCGCAGCTCGACTCGTGGATCGGCCCGCCGGTGCCGAACGCGATCATCGTCGTGTGGCCCTTGCCGGAAAGCGCGATCGCGCCGGTGTGTCGCAGCTGGTCGCAGGCGCGCACGCAGCGGGTGCAGATGATGCACATCTGCGGGTCGAACTCCAGGAAGGGATTGCCGCGGTCGGGGTCGGGGGGCGGCGCCTCGTAGTAGGAGCGGCTCTCGCCGACCCACGGCTCCTCGAACTCGCCCATGTCGATCATCTCGCACGAGGTCTGGAGCTCGCAGCGGTAGTTCTTCGAGCAGGTGAGGCAGCGGTGGGTGACGACGTCATCGCGCAGGCAGATGTCGCCGGGCATGCAGTGCACACGGCGGTGGCAGGTGAGGCAGCGGTCGGGGTGGTTCGCCATGATCATCGACATCACCGCCTGGCGCTGCCGCTTCACGGCGGGGGTGTCGGTCTGGACGACCATGTTGTCGGCGACCCTGGTCGCGCAGGCGACCTGGAGCGGGGTGGGGCGCGCGCCCTCGATCTCGACGATGCAGGTGCGGCAGCCCGCGTACGGCTCGAGGCCGTCGATGTAGCACAGGTTCGTGATCGCGATCCCCTGCTCCTTGATCACCTCGAGCAGGGGGCGACCGGGCTGGGTCTCGACCTTCCTGCCGTTGAGCGTGATCGTGACCACGGGATCTCCGTCCATGCGGGCGCGCCGGACCGGCCGGCGCGCGGGGCCGTCGCGCTAGCCGCTCGAGCGGTCGAGCTTGCCGGGGAGCCGCTGGGGACCGAAGGGCCCGCCGGCGCCGGCGACCGGGACGCGCGAGCGCGCGGTCGGGATCGAGGTGCGCAGCGGGTTCATCTCCTGCGACTGTCCGTTCGGGTAGACGCCGCCGCTCCCTGCGAGGTAGGCCTGCGCCTCGGCGGTCAGGGCGTCTCGGTCGCGGTACATGTTCTCGAAGACGTAGACGGCGTCGTTGTAGCGCCCGCCGGCCTGGATCGCCTGGTAGGGGCAGGCCTCGGTGCAGAGGCCGCAGTACATGCAGATGCGGAAGTCGATCTCGTAGCGGGTGATCTCGAGCGTGCCGTCCCGTCGCGGGGCGGTCTCGACGAGGATGCAGCCGTCGGGGCAGGCCTGCGCGCAGGTGGAGCAGCCGGTGCAGCGCTCCTCGAACCAGAGGAGGTTGGTGCGGGCGCGCACCGGGACCTCGCGCTGGTACTCGGGGTAGTTGACCGTGATCGCGGGCCGGAAGACGTGCTGGAGGGTGAGCAGCATCCCCCGCACGACGCCCATTCCGTAGGCCACGGCGACTCCTCACCCGGTCCCGGGTCCGGCGCAGCATATCGGGAAGTCGCGGGAGGCGAAACCCGAGCGCGCGCACCCGTCGCGGGCTCCGGGCAGGGGGGCGGCGTGTGGCGTCGCCGCGCCGATCGGGCGCCCCCCGGCGACCACGGACGTGGTGGCGGGCGGAGACCCGTCTGGGACTCGGAGACCGCGAAGTCCTCGGCGAGCGCGAAGCCGTCGAGCGCCGGCAGCGCGGGCACCGTCGTCGCGTCGTAGTGGGTGACGATCATCCGCGTCGCCGGCGGCAGCGCACGGCGCAGCGCGACCAGGTCGGGCCAGTCGCAGTGGATGAGCGGTCAGGGCCCGTCGCACTCCACGATCAACACGTCGGCCCCCTGCGCGAGCTCGTGGATGTGATCGCCCGGCGCGGTGTCGCCCGTGTACGCCACGACGCCGCCATCGACGTGGACGCGGTAGCCGTTGTCCGGCCCCGAGTGCTCCATGCGCACGGTCTCGACGTGCGCGCCGGCCCGCTCGAAGCGCGCGCCGCCGTCGCGCTCGAACCAGGCGAAGCGCCGGTCGGCGCGCGAGGGCTGGTCGCGGTGGTCGCCGGTGATCTCGCTCACGCGCTCGAAGATCCCCGGCGGACCCGCGATCGCCCGCGGACGCTCGCGGCCCTCCGCGTGCCGGTAGACCGCGTCGAGCAGGAAGCGGTCCATCCCGCGCCGATGTGATCGCCGTGCTCGTGCGAGAGCAGCACGAGGTCGACGTCGGCCGGCGAGCCGCCCAGCCGGTAGAGGTGGGGGACCGTCTGTGCGGGGCAGTCGAGCAGGATGCGGCCGTTGAGCAGCCATCCGTTCCAGTAGCGCCCGGCGGAGAAGGCGAACGCCGAGCCGAGGCAGTCGAGGTGGATGCGCGGGTGCGCGGTCACCCGGCGGCCCGGCCGTCGCCGACACCGAGCAGCCGCCGCGCGGCGGCGAGCTGCTCGAGGGTGTTCATGTCGACGCGGACGATCGGCTCGTCGTCCATCGGCAAGCGGTGGGGTGGGTGGCGCTCGAGCACGCCGCGCAGCCCGAGCGTCGCCTCGCGCGCGTCCGCGAGGTCGGGGAGGAGCTCGGCCGAGACGACGACGGGGTGGCCCCCGCGGCCGACGTGGCCCGGCTGCACCGCCGGCACGTGCGCGCGCCGCAGCTCGTCGACGAGGCGGTCGATGATGTCCGCGCGCGTGGGCTGGTCGACGCTCTGCAGCACGACGGCCTCGAGCGAGCGGTCGCGCGCGAGCAGCGTGCGCACGCCCAGCGCGAGCGAGGTCGCGCGGCCCTGCGGCCAGCGCGGGTTGAAGACGCAGTAGCGCGCGCCTGCCACGCCGAGCGCGCGGCGCACGTCGTCGGCGGTGGAGCCGGTCACGATCACGATCTCGGCGACGCAGGAGCTCAGCAGCTGCTCGAGCTCCCAGACGATCAGCGGCCGGTCACCCCAGTCGAGCAGCGGCTTCGGCCGGCCCATGCGCCGCGACGCGCCGGCGGCGAGGACGATCGCAGCGACGCTCACGCGGGCTCCCCCATGCGCTCCTCCAGACCGTGCGGTGTGCTTCGGCGGATTCTAGCCAGCGCCGCCGGCGGGGCGGGCGCGCCAGGCGGCGATCGCGTTGCGCACGGCCGCGGCCGCGAGCACTGAGCAGTGCATCTTCGACGCCGGCAGCCCGCCGACCGCCTGCGTGTAGTCGTCGCGCGTCAGGCGCTCGGCCTGCTCCAGCGTGAGCCCCGTGATCATCTCGGTCGCGATCGACGAGGTCGCGATCGCGGCGGGGCAGCCCGACGAGAGGAACGAGGCGCGCTCGATGAGGCCGTCGGCGATGCGCAGGAAGAGCCGCATCGAGTCGCCGCACACGGGGTTGGTCACGCTCGTGTCGACGTGCGCGTCCGGCATCGCGCCCGCGTTGCGCGGGCGCTCGAAGTAGTCGATCAGCTTCGCGCTGTAGTACTGCGGAGAGAGCGACTCGGCCACGGATCCATTGTGTCACGAAGGTGCCGCGCGATGCGGGGAGGCGGCGCTCCGAGCGCCGAGTCGCCGGCGCGGAGGCGTTCATCGCGGCGCCGGCGGGAGCGGGAGCAGGCAGCGCAGCCCTTCGAGCGGGGCCCCGCGCGCGAGCGCGAGCACTCGGATCCGCCCGAGCCCGGCGAGGTCGGTGAGCGTCTCTGCGGCGCGGCGGTCGGCGGCGAAGCGGGCGACGTCGC
>Ga0194131_10008892_pt1 | contig 12889 bp, 10 predicted proteins | sample TA2KigO120mmetaG_FD_148631 | JGI IMG/M metagenome (GOLD analysis project Ga0194131, IMG submission 148631) | Freshwater microbial communities from Lake Tanganyika, Tanzania - TA2015053 Kigoma Offshore 120m | ecosystem: Environmental > Aquatic > Freshwater > Lake | place: Tanzania: Lake... | reverse complement strand
CCCTCACTGGCCGGCCGCCGTCGCTGTTGGCCGTCGGGTGGGGCGGCCGCGACCGGCGGGCCGGAGGTCGCCCGCGGGCCGGCCCCGGGCCGCCTGATCCTGGCGCCGTCGCGCAGCCGGTCGATGCCGTCGATCACGACCTGATCGCCGGGCTGCAAGCCTTCCACGACCTGCACCCGCTCGCCGTCGCTCACGCCGATCTCGATTTTGCGGACCTGGACCGTGTCGTCGGCCTTGACCAGATAGACGAAGATACCCGGCGGACCGCGCTGCACGGCGGCCATCGGCACCACGGTCGCGTTCCTGACCGTATCGACCAGCAGGCGGACATTGACGAACTGGTTGGGGAACAGCGCTTCGTCCTTGTTGTCGAACACGGCGCGCAGCTTCACGGTGCCGGTCGTGGTGTCGATGACGTTGTCGTGGGTGTCGAGCTTGCCGACCGCAAGCTCGGTCTTCTGCGAACGGTCGAGCACGCGGACCGGCAGCTCGGCGCCAGCTTTCAGCCGCGTCCGCACTTGAGGCAATACGTCTTCCGGAATGGTGAAGACCACCGAGATCGGCTGGATCTGAATGATGACGCAGATGCTGGTGGCGTCGCCCATCGTCACGTAGTTGCCGGGATCGACGCCGCGCAGGCCGATGCGACCGGTGAGCGGCGCGATGATCCGCGTGTAGGTGAGATTGAGCTTGGCGGCGTCGACCTGCGCCTGGTCGATGACCAGCGCCGCCTCGTACTGGCGCACCAACGCCTGCTGGGTGTCGAGCTGCTGGCGGGCAATCGAATCCTGAGCGACCAGCTTTTTGTAGCGCTCGAGATCGACCTGGGCGTTCTTGAGCAGCGCCTCGTCGCGCTGCAACTGGCCGATCGTCTGCTGGACGGCGACCTCGTAGGGTCGCGGATCGACCACGGCCAAAAGGTCGCCTTTCTTGACCATCTGGCCTTCCTTGAAGTCGACCTGGACGAGCTGGCCCGTGATCTGGGTCTTGACGTTGACGGTGTGCAGTGGCGCCACGGTGCCGAGTGCCCGCAAGGTGACATCGATCTCGCCCTTGGCCGCGGTGGCGATACCGACCGGCGCGGGGATATTGGCACCCGAACGACTGGCCGGACGGGGCGGCGGTGCGCTGGTCTGCGAAATATACCAGCCGGCGCCGGCCACGATGGCGAGCCCCAAGCCGATCCCGAACAGGGTCCGCAGCCTTTTCATCCGATGCCCAGTCCTAACGCCGCCATAATTGGAAGTACGGTTCGACCCGCGGGAGTCTCCCCCACCGGCCAGCAGGGCGCAAGTTGACGGCCGATTGCAGCCGTCTTGCGTTGCGCCCCACGCGGGACGGCCGCCTCGGAAATCGCCGATCCGGAAGCTTGCGGCCCAAAGTCTTATATAACTTAAGTTATCAATCGATGCAAGCGCGCATCGCTCTGCTGGTCGCCAATTATTTCCCACCATCGAGGGAAATAATTCCCCGTCGGCCACAATATACGGTGTGACTGCACTGCTTTCACCTACAAGACGGCGGCAACGACTGCCGCCACGGCGAGGGGCTAGACGACCTTGGCAGTGCGCATCTCCGCAATCTCACCCGCGCCGTACCCCGCCTCGCGCAGCACCTCCTCGGTGTGCTGGCCCAAGGTCGCGGGCGGGCGCTCGACCGAGCCGCCGCCATGCTCCAGCCGGAAGCCCGAACCCACGACCTCGATCGGGCCGTGCTCGGTTTCGACCGTCTGCAGCACGGTGCGGCGCGTGAAATGGTCGAGCTTGACCGCTTCCGGGATCGACAGCACGCGGCCCGCCGGCACGTCGGCCTTGGCGAAGCGCTCGGCCCAGGTGGCGGAGGTTTCCTTCACCAGCTCGGCTTCGATGATGTCGTGCAGCGCCTTGTCGTTCTGGATGCGCGCCGGCCAGTCGGGGAAACGCGGATCGGCGAGCGCATCGGCGCGGCCGATATCCTTCATCAGGCGCTGGAACTGCGGCTCGGTCATGACGGCGAGCACGATCCAGCCGTCCTTCGTCTTGTAGAGATCGCCGGTCGGCTTGCGCGTCACCGAGCGGTTGGCGGCCTGCTCGTGCACGCGGCCGGTCATCAGATGCTCGGTGAATTGCTGGGCGAGATAGCCCGTCACCGCATCGATCATGGCGACGTCGACCAGCTGGCCGCGGCCGGTGTGGGTGCGCTGGTAGAGCGCCGAGGCGACACCCAGCGCCGCCGTCGCACCCGACATCACGTCGGCGCCGGCGAAGCCGACGCGCGTCGGCCCGTTGGCCGGAAAGCCGGTGATCGACATCAGGCCCGACATCGCCTGGATCATGCCGTCGAACGCCGCGGTCTCGCGGTCGGGTCCGACCTGGCCGAAGCCGGACACCGCGCAGTAGATCAGGCGCGGGTTGATCGCCTTCAGCACGTCGTAGCCGATTCCGAGCTTGTCCATGACGCCCGGCCGGAAGTTCTCGATCACCACGTCGGCCTTGGCGGCAAGCTTCTTCACCACCTCGATCGCCTTGGGCTTCTTGAGATCGAGCGTGATCGAACGCTTGCCGGCATTGACGGCGACCCAGGGTGCCGCGAGCCCGCGCTTCTCCCAGTCGTTAGCGCGGTTGCCGTAGCGCATGTCGTCGCCTTCGCGCGCCTCGACCTTGATCACGTCGGCGCCCAGCAGCGCGAGCTGGTAGGAGCCATAAGGACCAGCCAACACGCGCGTAAAATCGAGGACCTTTACGCCGGCGAAGGGTTTGCCAGTCATCGGACCGCGGGCTTCCAGGCCCGCCTCATCGCGATGCTGCTCATGAGCGGGCCTGGAAGCCCGCGATCCGCACGAAGTTCAAGCCACGCCCGCCTTCTTGCGCTGGTCGAGGGCCGTTTGCTTCACCTTGTCGAACTCGGCGCGGCGGCGGGCGACCTCGGCGGCCGGCAGGCGCGCGAGGTTGTTGTAGTCGAGCTTCCAGTCGCCATCCTCGTTCCAGCGCAGCGGCGACTGCACCGTGGTGCGCGGGCCCGGCGCACTCGCCAGCACCTTCAACGCCAGCTCCAGCGTAAAGCGTTGCGTGTCGGGCTCGTGCGGCTTGCCGCAGGAATTGCCGAGCGGAAAGTCGCTGAACAGGAAGCGCGGCACGCCGGCGTGCTCGACGATGTCCTTGGCCGCTCCCATGATCACCGTCGGGATGCCGTTGCGTTCGAGGTAGCGGGCGACCAGACTCACGGTCTGGTGGCAGACGGGTCAAGTCGGCACCAGCAGCGCGGCGTCGACCTGATCCTGCCGGCAGCGCGCCAGGATCTCGGGCGCATCGGTTTCGAGCGTCACGCGCTGGCTGCGGTTGGTCGGCGCGCCGTGAAAGCGCCGCGCCAGCTTGAAGCGGCCACGGCCGGCGAACTCGCGCAGCAAGGGCAGCGGGAACCAGGTGTGGGCATCGGCGGCCGTGGTGTGCTTGCGGTCGTAGCCGATATGGGAGATGCGCGTGTCGTGATCGACTGCGGTATCGCCCGAGTAGACGGTGTAGAATTTAGCGGCGGCGTTGTAAGCGGCGCCCGGTCCCTGGTCCCCATTGTCGGGTTGATAGGGCACCGCCGTCGTGATCAGAGCCAGCGTGCTGTCGGCCAGATTTTTGGTGAGCGGCTGGAACGGCGCATCGACGTAGTGAGCCCAGCGGTAGGGGTTGTCGTAGCCCAGCGCCAGATAGTACTCGCGCGTGCGGCGCATGTACTCGATCGGCGCGTCGTGCTCGGGCGCGAAAAAAGCAGTGTCGACCATGGCGCCAAGCCTGCGGTGGGCTCGCCGCGAAGTCAAATACGCCCGACGCATTGGTGACAAGCACGCCGTGTCCGCCTAGGGTCCCGATCGCAGGGAGGAACGACAGATGAGACAACCGAATCGCCGCGCCGTGCTGGGCGCGGCCGCCGCCGTTGCCTTGTCGCGCGAGACGTCGGCACAGGCTTTCCCCAACAAGCCGATGCGTTTCCTCGTGCCCTACCCCGTGGGCGGCATTGTCGACATCGTGACCCGCGCGCTGGCCGATCCCATGCAGGCCGATCTCGGCCAGCCGGTCGTGGTCGAACCCAGGCCCGGCGGCAATTCGACGCTCGCCACGGCGCTGATCGCGCAGGCGCCGGCCGACGGCTACAACTGGGTGATGGCGACGATCAGCCATGTCGTGGTGCCGCACTTGCAGTCCGTGCCCTACGATGCGCTAGGCGATTTCCAGCCGGTGGCGCTGGTGGCGGTGGCGACTTCGGTGGCGACGGTCAACCCCGCCGTGCCGGTCAAGACGCTGAAGGAGCTGGTCGAGTACGGCCGCGCCAACCCCGGCAAGCTCAATTACCTCAATCCAGGCAACGGCTCGTCGATCCATCTGTCGGCCGAGCTCCTGAAGAACCAGTACAAGTTCGACATGACATCGGTGCCCTATCGCGGCATTCCACCGGGCATGCCGGACCTCCTGGAAGGTCGCCTGCAGGTCGGGCTGTTGCCCGGCCCGCTCGCCATCCAGCATGTGCAGAGCGGCAAGCTGCGCGCTCTGGCCGTTCTGGCCGACAAACGGCTCGCCACCCTGCCGGACGTGCCGACCTTCGCCGAAGCGGGTTTCGGCGACGCTCAGGTCATGAGCTGGTACGTGATCGCCGTGCGCGCCGGCACGCCGCAGCCGGTCGTCGGGCGGCTGCACGGCTCGGCCATGAAGGCGCTGGCCGAGGCCGAAACTCGCGACCGGCTCGCCAAGGCGGGCTGCGAGATACCGGCGCCGCGCTCGTCCGCCGACATCCTGGCGATGTGGAAGGCAGACTATGCCCGCTACGGCAAGCTGGTGAAGGAAGCTGGGATCAAGGGTGAAAGCTGACAGCGAGTTGAGCTGCCGGCCATAGTGCCGCCCAACTCGGACACGTTATATAGCAGGCACGAGGCAGGGCTCAGGGGAGCGCTTGGCATGGCGATCAGACGGCGCAATCTGTTGGTGGCGAGCGCGGCGCTCGGCATCACCGCACCCGGCATCCTGCGAGCCCAGGCGCCCGCTCAAGCGACGCAAAAGGTCAACGTCAGCCACGGCTTTGCCATGCACGGCATGCCGAAATACGGCGCCAATCCCGGTCCGCCCGACTACTTCAACCCCAACGCCCCCAAGGGCGGCGCGGTGCGGCTGGGCGCGCGCGGCACCTTCGATTCCCTGCACCCCTTCATCATCAAGAGCGTGCCGGCCGCCGGCATCGCGGCGATCTGGGACACACTCTGCTGGTCGTCGCGCGACGAGGCGTCGACCGCGTACGGCCTGATCGCCGAGACCATCGAATGGCCGGAGGATCGCTCGTGGGTCGCCTTCACGCTGAGACCGCAGGCCCGCTTCCATGACGGCACGCCGATCACCGTCGAGGACGTGATCTGGACGTTCGACACGCTCAAGGCCAAAGGCCTGCCCAACTACGCCTTCTACTACGGTGACGTGCTCAAGGCCGAGAAAGTCGGCGAGCGCAAGGTGCTGTTCACCTTCCGCGACAGCACCAACAAGGAGCTGCCGCTGATCGTCGGCCAGCTTCCGGTGCTGCCGTCCAAATGGTGGGCCGGCCGCGACTTCGAGAAGGTCTCGCTGGAGATCCCGCTGGGCAGCAGCGCCTACAAGGTCGACGCCTTCGATGTCGGTCGCTCGATCGCCTACCGCCGCGTGCCCGACTGGTGGGCGAAGGACCTTTGGATGAATCGCGGCCGGCAGAACTTCGACGTCATGCGTTACGAGTACTATCGCGACGTCACCGTGCAGTTCGAGGCCTTCAAGGCAGGCGAGATCGACATCCGCCAGGAAAACGTCGCGCGCAACTGGGCGACCGGCTACGACGTTCCGCCTGTCCGCGATGGCCGCATCATCAAGGCCGAGATCTCGCACGAGCTACCGACCGGCATGCAGTGCTTCGCCTTCAACACGCGGCGCGACATGTTCAGGGATCGCCGCGTGCGCGAGGCGATCGCCGGCATGTTCGATTTCGCGTGGTCCAACAAGAACCTGTTCTACGGCCTCTACAAGCGAAACATCTCGTTCTTCGGCAACTCCGAGCTCGCCTCGTCGCGCCTGCCGACGCCCGCCGAGCTGAAGTACCTCGAGCCGCTGCGCGGCAAGATCCCCGACGAGGTCTTCACCAAGGAGTTCACGCTGCCGGAAACCGACGGCACCGGCAACGTCCGCGACCTCGCCCGCCGCGCGCTGGCGCTCCTGAAGGAGGCCGGCTGGGAGGTCAAGGACGGCAAGATGACCGAAACGAAGACGGGCAAGAAGCTCGCCTTCGAGATGCTCCTGCAAGACGCCAGCTTCGAGCGCGTCGTGCTGCCCTACAAGCAGAACCTCGAGCGCATCGGCGTCGACATGAGCGTGCGCACCATCGACACCGCGCAGTTCAAGCGTCGCAACGACGAGTTCGACTTCGACATGATGGTGGAAAGCTTCGGCCAGTCACTGTCGCCCGGCAACGAGCAGCGCGACTTCTGGGGCTCGAAAGCCGCCGCTACGCCGGGCAGCCGCAACACCATCGGCATTCGCGACGAGGCGATCGACCGGCTGATCGAGACGCTGATCGCCGCCCCCGACCGCGAGAGCTTGATCAACGTCACCCGCGCGCTCGACCGCGTGCTGCTGTGGAGCCACTTCGTGGTGCCCAATTGGCACAATCCCAAGGCTTTCGTCGCCTACTGGAACCGCTTCGACCGGCCGGCCAAGAGCGCCAAGTATGCGCCGGTCGCCTTCGACACCTGGTGGATCGACGAGGCCAAGGAAAAGGCCCTGCAACGCGGGGACAAGAAGTGATCATCGGACCGCGGGCCTCCAGGCCCGCTCACGGCAACAACGAAGATGCGGGCCTGGAGGCCCGCGATCCGATGATTCGCTGATGGTCGCCTACATCCTGCGCCGTCTGATGCTGGTGGTGCCGACGCTGTTCGGCATCATGGTCATCAATTTCTTCATCATCCAGGCGGCGCCCGGCGGACCGGTCGAGCAGATGCTGGCGCAGATCCAGGGTACGGCGGTCGACGCCACCGAGCGCTTCTCCGGCAGCACGAGCGGCGGCGAGACGCTACGCAGCGCCACACCGGACACGTCGGGCGGCAGCGGCGGCACCTATCGCGGCGCGCGCGGCCTGCCCAAGGACCTGATCGAGCGCATCGAGAAGATGTACGGCTTCGACCGGCCGATCGTCGAACGTTTCTTCCTGATGATGAAGAACTATTTGGTGTTCGACTTCGGCGAGAGCTTCTTCCGCAACAAGCGGGTGGTCGACCTGGTGATCGAGAAGATGCCGGTGTCGATCTCGCTCGGCCTGTGGACGACGCTATTGATCTACTTCATCTCGATCCCGCTCGGCATCGCCAAGGCGGTGCGCGACGGATCGCGCTTCGACCTGTCGAGCTCGACGACGCTGATCGTGCTGAACGCCGTCCCCGGCTTTCTGTTCGCGCTGCTGCTGGTCGTGTTGTTCGCCGGCGGCAGCTATTTCAAGTGGTTCCCCCTGCGCGGCCTGGTTTCCGACGGCTGGAGCTCGCTGGGGCCGATCGACAAGGTGCTCGACTATCTGTGGCACATGGTTCTGCCGATCGGCGCCATGGTGATCGGCGGCTTCGCCACGCTCACCTTCCTCACCAAGAATTCCTTCCTCGAGGAGATTCACAAACAGTACGTGCTGACGGCGCGCGCCAAGGGCCTGGTCGAGCGGCACATCCTCTACGGCCACGTCTTCCGCAACGCCATGCTGATCGTGATCGCCGGTTTCCCCGCCGCCTTCATCGGTGTGCTGTTCACCGGCTCTCTCCTGATCGAGGTCATCTTCTCGCTCGACGGCATCGGGCTGCTCGGCTTCGAGGCGGCGTTGAACCGCGACTATCCCGTGATGTTCGGCACTCTGTACTTCTTCGGCTTGATCGGCCTGGTCATGGGGATCGTGGGCGACCTCATGTACACGGTAATCGACCCGCGCATCGATTTCGAGGCGCGCGGCCGATGACTCCGCTGAGCCGTCGCCGCCTGGCCGCCTTCCGCTCGAGCAAGCGCGGCGTCTGTTCGCTGGTGATCTTCGGCCTGCTGTTCTTCCTGTCGCTGTTCGCCGAGCTGCTGGCCAACGACCAGCCGTTCCTGATCTACTACGATGGCGCGTTCTACTCGCCGCTCGTCCGCGACTATCCCGAGACCACCTTCGGCGGCGAGTTCCCGACCAACACCGACTACACCGATCCGGAGGTCAAGAAGCTGATCGACGCCAAGGGTTGGATGCTGTGGCCGCCGATTCCCTACAGCTACGACACCGTCATCAAGGGCGAAGGCCGCAGCGCGCTGCAGCCGCCGTCGTGGCGTCACCTGCTGGGCACCGACGACCAGGCGCGCGACGTGATGGCCCGGCTGATCTACGGCTTTCGCATCTCGGTGCTGTTCGGCCTGGTGCTCACCATATTGAGTTCCATCATCGGCGTCGTGGCCGGCGCGGTGCAGGGCTATTTCGGCGGCGTGGTCGATCTCTCGATCCAGCGCTTCATGGAAGTGTGGTCGAGCATGCCCACGCTCTACCTCTTGATCATCCTGGCGAGCTTCATCCAGCCCGGCTTCTGGGTACTGTTGGGCATTATGCTCCTGTTCAGCTGGATGGCGCTGGTCGGGCTGGTGCGGGCGGAGTTCCTGCGCGGCCGCAATTTCGACTATGTCCGGGCCGCCCGGGCGCTGGGTATGCTGGACGTCCGCATCATGTTCCGGCACATCCTTCCCAACGCCATGACCGCGAGCCTGACTTTCCTGCCGTTCATCCTGGCCGGCTCGGTCACCACCCTCACCTCGCTCGACTTCCTGGGCTTCGGCATGCCGGTCGGCTCGCCGTCGCTGGGCGAGCTCCTGCTGCAGGGCAAGAACAACCTCAATGCGCCGTGGCTCGCTATCACCGGCTTTGTCATCATCGCGCTGATGTTGTCGCTGCTGGTCTTCATCGGCGAGGCGGTGCGCGACGCCTTCAACCCGCGCAAGGTGATGGCATGAGCGCGGCATCGCCCGACGGCACCCTGCTCGAGGTCCGCAACCTTTCGGTCAATTTCGGCACCGGCGACAATGCCGTGCGCGCGGTGCGCAATGTGAGCTTCGAGATCCGGCGCGGCGAGACCGTGGCGCTGGTCGGCGAATCGGGCTCGGGCAAGTCGGTGACGGCGCTGTCGGTCCTGCAGCTCCTGCCCTATCCGATGGCCAACCATCCGACCGGCAGCATCCGCTTCCAGGGCCGCGAGTTGGTCGGTGCGCCGCCGCGCGAGCTGCTCGACGTGCGCGGCAATCGCGTGTCGATGATCTTCCAGGAGCCGATGACCTCGCTCAATCCGCTGCACACGATCGAGCGGCAGGTCAACGAGGTGCTGATCCTGCACAAGGGCCTGACGCGCGCCGCCGCCCGCCAGCGCACGCTCGATCTCCTGGAACAGGTCGGCATTCCGGAGGCAGCGACCCGGCTCGACGCCTATCCGCACCAGCTCTCGGGCGGCCAGCGCCAGCGCGTCATGATCGCCATGGCGCTCGCCAACGAGCCCGATCTCCTGATCGCCGACGAGCCCACGACGGCGCTCGACGTCACCATCCAGGCGCAGATCCTGAAGCTCCTGAAGACGCTGCAGGCGCGCTACGGCATGGCGCTGCTGTTCATCACCCACGATCTCGGCGTCGTGCGCAAGATGGCCGACCGGGTGTGCGTCATGACCCAGGGCCGCATCGTCGAGCAGGGCCCGGTGGCGGAGGTGTTCGACGATCCGCAGCATTCCTACACCCAGCATCTGTTGTCGGCCGAGCCCAAGGGCCGGCCGGCGGTTGCCGATCCCGAGGCTGCCGAGATCCTGCGGCTGGACGACGTCAAGGTGCATTTCCCGATCCGGCGCGGCGTGCTGCGGCGTACGGTCGGCCACATCAAGGCGGTCGACGGCGTGAGCCTCAGCCTGCGCGAAGGCCACACGATCGGCTTGGTGGGGGAATCGGGCTCGGGCAAGACCACGCTCGGGCTTGCCCTGCTGCGCCTCGAAGGCAGCACGGGCGGCATCCAGTTCGATCGCCGGGATCTGCAGGCGCTCAGTCAGCGCGACATCCGGCCGCTGCGCCGGCAGATGCAGATCGTCTTCCAGGATCCGTTCAGCTCACTCAGCCCACGCATGTCGGTCGGCGAGATCGTCGGCGAAGGCCTGGAGGTCCATCGCATCGGCAACCCGGCCGAGCGCAGCGAGATGATCGACCGGGCACTCACCGAGGTCGGGCTCGATCCGGCGGCGCGCGAACGCTATCCGCACGAATTCTCCGGCGGCCAGCGCCAGCGCATCGCCATCGCCCGCGCCCTGGTGCTGAAGCCGCGGCTGATCGTGCTCGACGAGCCGACCTCGGCACTCGACATGAGCGTGCAGGCGCAGATCGTCGATCTGCTGCGCGACCTGCAGGCGCGGCACAAGCTCGCTTATCTGTTCATCAGCCACGACCTCAAGGTGGTGCGGGCGCTGGCCGACGAGGTGCTGGTGCTGCGTCACGGCAAGGTGGTCGAACGCGGGCCGGCGCGGCAGATTTTCGAGCGGCCGCAGACGCCCTATACCCAGGCCTTGATCGCCGCCGCCTTCGATCTCGAGGCGATCGGCGCCGAACGCGGCACCGTCGCGACCTGAAGCTTTCCGTCTGGACGAAAAAACTTACGCGGTGGACTCGCGAAACGATTCAAGCGAACCTCGACCGACGGAGCGTGGGTCGTTCGACCGGCGTTCTCTTGACCGGGAGGCTCCAGTGATGGGTACGGTCCGCCTCGGTTCGGTTGCCATCGCGATCGCGTGGCTCGTCGCGACGCCCGTGCTTGCGCAATCGGCGACCCTGACGATTGGCACGGCGTCGGTCGGTGGCACCTATTTCGTCTACGGCGAGCGCGTCGCTCAGGTCCTGACCGAGAAGGCTCGCCTGCAGGTCGCGACATAGCAGACCCAGGGGCCGAACCAGAACGTCATCATGGTCGACGACAAAAAACTCGCCCTCGGCATGGTGACCATGGGCGTGGCGTTGCAGGGGCTGCACGGCACCGGGGCGTGGACCAAGGGGCACAAGTACGAGAACATCCGCGCGCTCTTCCCGATGTACGAGATGACGCTGCAGTGCCTGGCGCTGAAGAAGTCCGGCTTGACGAGCTTCAAGCAGCTCGACCGCAAGCTGGTTGGTACCGGGCCCAAGGCCGGCACGCCCGGCACCTACTTCCCGCTGATCTTCGAGGCGCTCGGCATGACGGCTCAGCTGCGCAACGGCCAGAGCGTCGACCTCGGCAATCAATTGAGCGACGGCGTGATCGACGCTTTTTGCTTTGGCGCCGGTCTGCCGATCCCGATCTTCAGCGAGCTCGACGCCGCCCAGCAGATCGCCTTCTTCACCTGGACCGACGCCGAGATCGCGGCGATCCGCAAGGCACTGCCCGAATTCTCCGAATCGCGCATCCCCAAGGGGCTCTACAAGCAGCAGCCGGACGAGCAGAAGACCGTCGGGCTGTTCAACTTCGCGATCGCCCACAAGGACATGGACGAACGCCTGGCCTACACGATCACCAAGACGATCCTGGAGAACAACGCCCTCATGGTGCGCGGCTATCCCGCCGCCAAGGAGACGGTCACGGCCAACGCCACGCGGAATTCGGTGTTGCCGTTCCATCCCGGCGCGGTGCGCTACTACCGGGAGAAAGGCATCAAGCTCGACCCAGCGACGCTGCCGAGATAGTCTGCCCGGGTGTCCGGAGCAATTGCCTATATCAGTCGTGATACCGACAGCGCGCAGTGGAAGACGGTGCTGGAGGCCGGGTTGGGCCCGATCGATTTCCGCACCCTCGACAGGCTGGGAAACACCGACGAGATCGAGATCGCGCTGGCCTGGAAGCCGGATCGCGGCCTGATCGCCACGTTCGAGAAGGTCAAGCTGATCGTCTCGCTGGGCATGGGCGTCGACCATCTGCTGGCCGACGACAAGCTGCCCCAGGGCGTGCCGATCGTGCGCATCATGGACGAAGGCCTGGTCGGGCAGATGAGCGAGTACGCGCTCTACTGGGCACTGCGTCATCATCGCGAGATCGACCGCTACGCCGAAAGCCAGCGGGCGCGGCTATGGCAGCCGTTGGATTTCATCGACACCATCCATCGCCGCGTCGGCGTCATGGGGCTGGGCACGATCGGTCAGGACACCACCCGAAAATTCGCCGCGCTGGGCTTTCCCACCGCCGGGTGGAGCCGCACCGCCAAGACCCTGCCGGGTATCGAGACCTTCCACGGCCAAGACGGGTTTGCGCGTTTCCTGGCGCGTTGCGACATCCTGGTCGACATCCTGCCGCTGACCCGCGACACCCGCGGCATCCTCGACGCCGCGGCTTTCGCGCGCCTGCCCAAGGGCGCCTATTTCATCAACATCGCCCGCGGCGGCCATGTCGTCGACGCGGCCCTGCTGGCGGCGCTCGATTCGGGCCATCTCGCCGGCGCCGCCCTCGACGTCTTCCATCAGGAACCGCTGGCGGCCGACCATCCCTACTGGACGCATCCCAAAGTGCGCGTGACGCCGCACATCGCCGGCGCCACCAACCCGCGCACCGCCTCGCCCGGCGTGATCGAAAACATCAAGCGCCTGCGCGCCGGCCGCGAGCTGATCAACCGCGTCGATCCAAAGACGGGGTATTGAGGCTCGCCGGACCGGAGGCCAGCTCGAGACTCATGAATGCGGACCTGGCGGTCCGCGGTCCGGCAGGATTCAGGTCTACTTCGCCACCCGCTTCTCGATCGCGGAGAAGATCGCGCGGGCAGCTTGTGCTTCGCCGCCTTCGGGACGGCCGGGCCGCGTGCTGTTGTTCCAGGCCATCATGTCGAAATGCGCCCACGGCACATCGTCGGGCACGAATTCCTTGAGATATA
>Ga0194131_10008889_pt1 | contig 12890 bp, 12 predicted proteins | sample TA2KigO120mmetaG_FD_148631 | JGI IMG/M metagenome (GOLD analysis project Ga0194131, IMG submission 148631) | Freshwater microbial communities from Lake Tanganyika, Tanzania - TA2015053 Kigoma Offshore 120m | ecosystem: Environmental > Aquatic > Freshwater > Lake | place: Tanzania: Lake... | reverse complement strand
CGCGCGCCGTCCTGGAGTCCGACCAGTCCGTGCTTCTGGAAACGCTCCAACCAGTAAGCCACCGTCCGGGGAGCATCGCCCAGGATCTCGGCGACCTGGCAACAGTTCATGCCTTTGGCCACCAGTATCGAAGCACAGCGGCTGGTCGGACGCAGGCCTCCTGAGTCTCGTCGAACTCTTGCCGCCCGAGTCGAGAGCTCTACTGGCCTGCGGGCCGCCGACTTGGGCTGATGTGCCTGTTCGGCAGCCCGAGCGCATGCGAGAGCTCGCGACATCGACGCGGCTCCTGCGCAGGCGGGCTAGTTGCTCGGCTCGGCCTTCTGGGTCCGAAACCGCTGGATAGTCGGTCCGCCTTCCTCGATCTTGTAGTCCGCCGGGACTTCGAACAGCGAACGAGGTTGTTCAGAGCGGCTGATTCCGGTGAGGCGATAGACCGTTTCGCCCATTCTTGGGTCGCTGTTCTTCGACAGGACCACGACCTGTAGCTCGGGTGAAAACCAACTCTCAGAGACAACCTGGATCGGCAGTTCATTGCCGACTTGGCCGGCCGGGATCGTCATGGTGGTGCGAGTGCCTCCAGCTTCCACCCCCTCGATGACGCGTTTTCCTAGAGCTTCGGTCTGCGGCTTTGGGAGCGGGCTTTCGAAGGTGCTCGAAGCCTCGAAAGCGATGGTTTCGCCCGGCCCGGCCTCGCTGCGGTGAAGCCGTATGGCTTGATGTGGCGCCGTCGCGATGGCTGCCGCGGTGAATGGACCGCCTCTGCCGCTCGGGACAGCGATCTTTCTGGCGGTACGCTCTTTGGGATCGAGGATGTAGTGAATGCCGGCCACGGAGTCATCGATGAAGATCGTTTGATGTGGTTGGCCAGACGCGGCCCAGGGACCGATGGCACCGAGCGCCTGTTCGCGCCGCGTGCGGCCTTCGCTGTCGCGATAAACGCTGGCGTTCGACTTGCGCTGAATCCTGTTGCCGTCGCTCAGCGTTTGTGTCGTCTCGGTGATGGCCTCTGCGGCATAGGGTGCACCTCTGATTGACTTGCCGCCGAAGCTCATTTCCGAGGCGACCCACCCAAACGTTCCGCCGTCCAGTGAGCCTGCGATTACGTCTTGGCCGAACAGAAAGCGCATCCCTTGAGCCGGCTGCCCGGGAGCGCGTCGAATCAGCACATCCGCTTCCACCTGAGCCGGGTCTTTCCCTTTGGCCGGCTCTTCAGCGAAGGTGTTCGCTGCAGCGGAAAACAACAGCACAGCTGGGATGAAGTTGCTTGCTAGAGTTCTCATTTCCGGTTCCTTTCTCGATCTGAAAATGGATTTTCATACATCAAGCGAACTGCTTGGCTACATCTATCTGGCATCGACCGGATTGCCAGTCTGTTTCGTTCGTCAGTCGTTCACAAAACGCACCGCCAACGCTCTACCATCCTCACCCAACATCACGTCTGCGTGCACCGGCTCGGCTGCCCGCTCCATGTTCATCGGAAGCCCAAACACATGCAGGGCTGACCGTGGCAGTCTGATGCGCACGAACTGCCGCTGCTCCGACGGGAGTGGAGGTCTGGCTGCCATGAAGGGCAAAAATGGCGTCTCAGTCTGTCTTTCGAAGGCGCTTACAGCCCGATGCCCCAGGCCTTCGCTAGGACTGGCTGGCCGCGCAGCAGACCGAGCCCTGGCTTCGGACCCGCGTGCTGACCTGCGGGTTGAGGGAGTTCTCAGGGCCCGCCTTGTTTCGTGAGGCGCCAGAGAGAACGGCACGATCTCCGCACGGCTAGCTCCCTCCTTCTGAACTTTCTGTTGAGGCGGCTCGAAAGATTCCGCAGAGCGTGAAATGGGAGGCTGATCTACTACTGCTGCCTCACGGTTCGACCGGACGAGCGTCCAGCCCAGCACCAGCAGTGCCGACGCGGCCAGCCCCAACTGCGCTGCGGTCTTCCAAGACAGTCCACTTGAAGAAGCGACACCCACTAAAGGGGCAGGCGTCGCAGCCTTCATAGGCACAAGCTCGTGGAATCTCCCCAACAGCCCAGACTCGACGCGAGCCGGCGCCGCGTCATTTCGGGTGCCATCAGCCAAGGCTTTCAACCCAGCAAGCAACGCCCTTTCGTCCGCCAGCCGCGCCGCGCAACGTGGACACGCGATTGCGTGCCTCAGCGCCTCCGTTCGCGCCGCGCTCCCGACGCCCTGTGGCCCGGCCAGATCGACAAGGCAGGATTCGAATTCATCGCAGTTCATGGAAATCACCTTACAAAGCCGTTGCAGCTGGCGCAGGGCGCCGAGCCTCGCGGGCCTCTCGCACTTTCTGAACCAGCAACGCATGGGCACGGTGCAGCCGAGAGCGGATCGTACCAACCGCACACCCCAGGATGAGAGCGGCACTCTCATAGCTCATCTCCTCGAGGTCGCACAACGCCACAACTTCGCGGTAATGCAACGGAAGACTCGTGACGGCCTGTCGTAATGTCGAAAGGCCTTCCTGAAGCGTCAAGTCGCCCAAAGGGTCTGTGGTTACGGCGACCGATTCGATGGGATCGGCTTCCGCGTCGTCCGCACCTGCATCGGCTGGAACGTGCAACTTGCCGTGCTCCAGCTGCCGACGGACCTGGTTGCGGGCGATTCCGTAGAGATAGGAGGCTAGCCCTCCGCGCGACGCATCGTATCGGCCAGGTTCGCACATCAGGGCCAGAAACACCTCCTGCGTCACATCGTCGGCAATGCTTGGGCTGCCGCTCATCCGCTGAGCAAATCGATAAACGGGACCTTGATGGCGCCGGTAGAGCACGGTGAAGGCGTTCTCGTCGCCGGCTTGTGTCAGCCGCAGCAATTCATCGTCGGCAAGCGTTTGCAAATCGGTCATCGTCAGGAGGCGGCATCATCTGTGGCTGACACTAATGATTCCGTCGAAGAAGGAAAAAGTTCCAGAAAATTCTCAACTCGATATGGAATCGATTTCGGAGTTGGTCGCAGCAACGATCCGTAGGGGTGGTATGCTCTTGCAATGGCACGAGTGCTCATTGCGGGCTGCGGCTATGCCGGCATCGCCCTTGGGATGCGATTAGCCAGGGAAGGCCACGTTGTGTGGGGCCTTCGCCGCAGACCAGAACTCCTGCCAGCGATGATTCATCCGCTGAAGGGAGATCTCTTCGTCCAAGAAAGCCTTCCCGTCATACCTGCAGCGTCCGACTTCGTCTTCTATACGGCCGCCGCCGCACGAGCCGACGACGCCTCCTACAGCTTGGCTTATGTAACCGGTATTGAAAACCTTCTTCGCCATCTGGTTGGAACGGGCCAGACGCCGAAGCGGATCTTCTTCACGTCGAGCACGGCGGTTTATGCCCAGACGGGCGGGGAGTGGGTTGACGAAACTTCGGATGCCTTGCCTTGCGAATTTTCCGGGCGAAGGTTGCTGGAGGGGGAACAGCTCCTTTCGAGAGGGCCGTTCCCGGCGACCGTGGTGCGAATGGCTGGAATCTACGGACCTGGCCGGACACGTCTGATTGAGCAGGCGCTGCGGGGAGAATGGGTCTTGCAGCCAGCACGGCTTCGCTACAGCAATCGAATTCACCGAGACGACTGCGCCGGTGTGCTGCGCCACCTGATGCTGCTGAGGGCACCCACTTCCTTGTACCTGGGCAGCGATGACGAACCGTCCGACCAGTCTGAGGTCCTTCGCTGGTTGGCCAAAAGGTTGGAGGGCGTACTCTCCGCCCCGCAGGCCCACGTGATAGCAAACTCCGGCGGGCCCCGGAGCAACAAGCGTTGCCGAAACCTCCGGTTGAAGCAGTCCGGGTATTCGTTCCTTTTTCCAACTTTCCGCGAGGGCTATGAATCGATTCTAGCCGGGATGGATCTGCTCAGGCGCTGACCGAGCCAGCCGGCGGCACTCTGGAAACAGTGATCTCGAGGAACTGATTGATTTCGGGCATCGAAAGTGAAGCGCTCCGTTTACGGTGGCTTACTTCGGGGTTGACTGAAGCGTCACACTCGGCCGTCATGGCGGCGTGCGGCCCTTGCGAGCGCTAGGCCGGGCATCCGGTCTGGCCCCTGTTGCTGCAATCACAGCCTTTCCGGATTCCCGCTTTCCTGGGAACGACGCATTCCGGCCCGGAAATCACGGTTGCTGTAACGAGGGAACCGAGTGACGAAGAGGCGCTATTGCGCGATTCTTGAAGAAGTGCCCCGCCGTGCTTTGACTTGTGTACTGCTTGGACAGGCTCCCCCTCGAGCTACCAGGAGAAGTCGTGTGGAACTGCCTGAGATACGACTCGAAGTGAAAGTAAAGGCGACGGGGCAGTGCTAGTGAACCACTTTTCGTCAAATTCTGCAACCTGGGTTCAAGGAAAATCGGGTGTGAGGTATTGATGATCGTGTTTCGAAAGCGATACGCCAAGATTCCAGCAAGTCGGAGGTTTCCGGTTGGAGATCGGACTCTTCGTGGAAAGACGGCGGGCGGCTTCTATGCTTCTCAAGGGAGCAGCGGCAATCGAAGGCACGTTCCGCAATCAGTGGCATCTTGTCGGTGAATCGCGCCAGAGCTTCCAGTGCCTGTTTCGAAACCAGACAAGAATCAAGCTCCCATCGACTGTAGCGGGCTGCTCTCAGCTGGCACACCCCGCAATCCCTCACCGGTCAGCCCCGTGATGCGAGCGGTGAGAATGCGGTTAGCCTGGGTCGGGCCCGTGTCCATCTGGACTTTCAGGTAATTGGTGCTGAGCGCCTCAGCGGGCCTGCCGTACTCCCGGCCCAGAGTGATGATGGAAAGTTCCCTTCCGAGAAAGGACTTTCTGAAATCGAGGTTCTTGCGGCGGGCGAGTTCGCGAAGCGCCCTCCCGCGATGCTGGGAGACTTTGCCGTTCACTTCGGGGTGAAGGTCTGCAGAGGCCGTGCCAGGGCGGCGAGAATAGGGAAACACATGCAGATAGGTCACCGGCGCTGCTTCCAGCAGCTGCACCGTGGCTGCGTGATCGTCATCGGTCTCCGTCGGGAATCCCGTCATGACGTCGGCACCGATGGCTGCATCGGGAACTCTGCGGCGCATCTTGCCGACGAGACTGGCGTAGTATTCGGCCAGGTACGGCCGTCGCATCAGCCGCAGGAGCCGGTCCGAGCCGCTCTGCAAGGGCACGTGAAAATGCTTTGCCAGTTTCGGAGATTCGGCCACAAGGTCGATGAGATCGTCGCCAAACTCTAGCGGCTCGATGGAACTCAGCCGCAGCCGTTCCAGACGTTCCTCTCCAATCAAACGCTCCACCAAATCTGCGAGACTCTCTTTTGGGGTTGCGTCCCGGCCAAAACCACCGAGGTGAATTCCGGTGAGTGTCATTTCGCGAAACCCTTGGTCCAGCAAGAGGCGAACTTGGCGAACGACTTCTCCAGAAGGCAGGCTGCGCGAGTTCCCGCGCACCGAGGGGATGATGCAGTAAGAGCACCGGTAGCTGCAGCCGTCTTGTACTTTGAGCACCGGACGAGTCCGGCCACCCGCTGAGGCATCGGCAATGACGCGAAGCGGCCCGATTTCAAAGATGCTGCTGCAGTAGACGCCCGCTCCGCCTTCAGTCATTGCGCGCCCATCTCTGAGAATGGGAAACGGCCCGCCCAAATAGTTTGCCGCGATACGGGCAAGCTGATCTTTGTGCGAATTACCGACCACACAGGTGACGCCTTCGATACGAGCCACCTCCTCTGGCGAGCGCTGGGCGTAACAGCCCGTGACCACGATCTTGGCCGCCGGGTTCTCCCGATGCACACGACGAATCGCCTGGCGCGCCTCCGCGTCGGCGGTGTTCGTTACGGTGCAGGTGTTGATGACGACCACATCCGAACGGCGCCAACTGGAAGATTCGCGCAGATCGAGGCCCCGTAACGATTGCTCGACGGCTGCGCCGTCAGCCTGTGTGGCGCGACAGCCAAAATTAATGACGCTGAAGGTTTTGTTCATTCAGGAAAGCGGCGCCTTCCCGCAAACTCCCGAGTGACTGCAAGGAGTCCCAGGGTGCGCGCCGCGCTATTTGGATGCCCCAGCGCCCGCTGCGTCGGAGAGGATTTTTTGGGCTAGCAAGTTCTTCACGACGGTTTGGTTGCGAACCGCTTCCAGGTACGCCGTTTTCAGCAAGGTTTCTTTGCGGTTGAAAATGATCTGCCGAATGTCGGCTTGGACCTTAGGGTCGGTGAGCTCGTGCTGCCCACCCGCCTCTTTCTCGATGAGCTTCACCAGATGATAGCCGTATTTGGTGGGTACGGGGCTGGCGAACGTTTCACCCACCTTGAGGCTTTGGACAGCCTGGCGAAATCGCGGATCGATGGCATCCAGTTGCTGGAGACTCAAGAGGCGCAGATCGCCACCGGCCTGGGCTGAGGAACTGTCTTCGGAGTAGTCCCTGGCGATGACGGCGAAGTCTTCGCCGCTGAGAATTCGCTTGAGGAGGCCCGTCACTTTCTGGCGGGCGGCTTCATCGCTCTTGGCATCGTCATTTCGGGCGTTGGCGATCTGTGGATCGGGAAACGGGGTCACCAGCAGATGCAGGACATGCCAGCTTTCCGGCAAGTTATAGTTGGCCCTGTTCTTCGAAAAGTAGTCCGTGATCTCACCGTCGGAAACGGAGATCTTGGAAGTGATCTCCTTGTTGTAGAGTTTCTCGATCGTGGCGCTCTTTCGGATTTCTTTCTTGATGTCGTCAACCGTGACGCCTTGGTCCTTGAGGAACTGCTGAAATTGTTCTTCCGTGTAGTCCTTCTTGAACTCGGTAAATTTCACGTTCACTTCGTCATCGCTCGCGATCAGTTTATCGGCGGCGGCTCTCTGCATCAGCATTTCGTCGTTGACCATCTGGGTCAAGATGTTCAGACGCAGCGTGCTGGCTTCCTCCGGCGAGGGAGTCTGGCCAGCCTGTTTCAAGCGATTCCGATAGATTTTCTCTACCTCAGAGTTCTTGATCGAGGTTTGGTTGACAATCGCGGCCGTGTCCGGCCCTGGTTTCGGTGCGGGCTGGCAAGAAGAGAACAGCAACGCCACAAGTCCAACGTGAGTCAAGGCGACTGGATTTCGCACGCATTTTCTCCTTGAAGCGCGATCGAAACGGCTAAGTCTAGCACCGGGCAAAAGAGCACACAACGGGCTTTTGTTGGCCATTTGCCAGGCTGCCGCCGGCGGATCCAGCGGTTGCTTTCTGCGCTGTGCCTGTTCGCAGAGACGTTGCGAGAGTGGACCGGCACGCCGGGGCTTGCGCAATCGCACGGCAGTTCGAAGTGCGGAAGCGGTTAGGTACGCGTGCCTGCGTTGATGGCGATGGCGCCGCCAAGAAAATTCACGACGCTGCAGTCGACAAAGCCTGCTGCCTCCATCAGGGTTTTGACACCGCCTTGTCCTGGGTAATATTTGATGGATTCAGGAATATACCGATAGACGTCCGGATCTCGGTGCAGCAGCCAGCCGAGCGCCGATCCCGTCAGGCTCAGGTATCCAAGATAGGCCTTGCGATACACCTCGCCCTGGGGCTTGCCGAAATCCAGCGAAAGAAAGCGTCCGCCAGGTTTCAGCAAGCGGGATACCTCGCTCAGCAGCCGTGGGATATCGGGAACGTTGCGCACGGCATAGCCGGCGGTAATTCGATCGAAGGAAGCGTCCGCATAGGCTAGCCCGCAGATATCGCCGACTTCAAAACCGGCTTGCGTTTCGGCCGAGGCCTTGCTCCTTGCCAGTTCCACCATTGCGGGTACGATGTCTACACCCGTAACCCTGCCGTCGCCGCCGAGCCGCTGGGCAAGCAGGAAGGTAATGTCGCCGGTGCCACAGGCTAAATCGAGCACTTGGTGGTGCGGTTGCACGTCGGTTAGCGCCACCAGCTTTCGTTTCCAGCGCTGGTCCTGGCCGTAAGAGAGCAGCGCGGTCACGAAGTCGTAACGAGGAGCAATGGTCGCGAACATCCGGCTCACGTAGACCTGCTTCTTCGCCGGCGAGGCGATATGCTCATGCATGTCGAGCTTTGGTCTTGAACTCACAACGTTGGGTGGGCGCGTGGCTATTTCTTGAACAAGGCATCGAACGCTTCGCGAGCTGTCTTAGGGACGGCGGGACGCGAAGATTGGGACGTTGTCTCACGCTCAATGCTCTTCTTCGCCGAGAAGAAGGTACACTGGTTGCGGACATTCTTTGGCTGAACGCGTTCGGGAATCGGCTGCAGGCATTCGAATCTGGCAGCTGAATCGAAGAAGCCGCATTGCTTGCACACATGGAGGTCCGTCTTGCATTTCGGGCATTGTGTGTTCAGTTCGATCTCGAGCGCAATGGAGGCGCCGCACATCGAGCAGCGCGCAGCTTCGTGAAAGCCCGGCATCTGCCTGGGCCGGAATTCCTTCGCGCCTTTCGGGCGGGGTTCTTGCCGAGGCTTCTCCTGGCGCTCGCGTCCGCTGTCCATGTAGCCACGCTGCTTGTACTTTCGTTCCATAAACTTCTCCTTGTGCGACGGAATGCTCGGATGGTTTGATCTCGAGAGATCGCCAGGGCGGCGCATCGACAGCGCACGTGCTGGCACAAGCACGGTGTCCAAACTGCTTTCAGTGGCGCGGCGTGCTCAAGGGGTGAAGAACTCCAAGAAGCGGCCTTCTTGCGGACGTGCCGGCTCGAAGTACAGCTTGCAAGCTGGCGAGCAGGTTACGCGCGGGATCTTTCAGTGTGTGTCACGCCGGTACGAAGAGAGTGCTGAACCACAGTGATTGGAATCTATGCCCAGACCATTATATCGACGAACGCCTCTTTGGGAATTAGAAAATGTCGGCAGCCCGAGGAGCAGGGCCGAGCGACCCGGCTGGAGAGATGCGGCGAGTTCTAAAGGACGGCGCCGCTGGGCACCCAGGACCGTCCTGGTCTTGGCCAGCGCCATCCTCCTGGTCTCAGGCCCTGGTGGCTGGTCGTTGCCTGCGCAGCCAGCCACCTCGCTGGCCGAAGAAATCGAGCAACTGATTCGCCAGCCGCAATGGGAAACGGTTTGGTGGGGCGTCCACATCGTCTCCCTGAAGGACGGCTCGGTGCTGTTCTCGTCGAACGCCCACAAGGGCTTTGTGCCGGCCTCCAATATGAAGTTGTTGGTCGGTGCTGCTGCCCTGGATGCCTTCGGCGCCACCTTTCGCTTCGAAACACCGGTCTATGGCGAGGGCATCGTCGACAAGCAAGGGCGGCTTTTGGGAGACCTTGTTCTCTCAGGCTGCGGGGATCCCAACCTCGAGGGCCGCCTGTACGAGGCGGAACAGGAAGATCTCAAGCAACAGGACATCCCGCGAGTCATGGTGCAGATCGCGGCTCAACTAGCCGAGCGGGGCCTAAAATCCGTTGTCGGCGACCTGGTCGCCGACGAGACGCTGTTTCTACACGAACCCCACGACTCCAGTTGGACGATGGAAAACGTGCTCTGGAGTTACGGGGCTCCGGTCAGTTCTCTCGCAGCCGCAGAAAACTGGTTCCAGTTGGAGGTTCTACCCGGAGAGGCTGAAGGCAGTGCTGCACTTGTCCGTCCTACGCCTGTCGAGGCGGGTTTCGTGCTAGTGAATCAGGTCAAGACCATTGGGCGCCTGAGGGAAGCCTGGATGGGCATCGATCGCCCATACGGCGCGGATCGTGTGATGTTGCGAGGAGAAATCCCTCTGGAACACGCTGGGTTGAGCTACAACCTGGCGGTTCGAGATGCCGGCATCTTCGCGGCACAGCTGCTCAAATCCGCTCTCGCTCAGCGCGGCATCAGCGTGATGGGCAGTGTCAGAGCGCGCCAGCTGTCTGCGCTCGACGCGATGGAGGAAGGGAAATTCTCCCTGGACGCGGCACGGCGTCTCCAAACTGTTTATCGAACCGAACGCCGGCTGGCCAGTGTCAAGACGCAGCCGCTGCCTGAATCGCTGAAGATTATGATGAAGACCAGCCAGAATCTCTATGCCGAGATGATGCTGCGGAACTTGGGTGTCGCTGCAACGGGCCTCGGTTCGGCCGAAACGGGAGCGGCAGTCCTCAGGAAATTCCTCGAAAAAGCGGGGGCTCCAGCCCATGGCATGTCGCTGAACGACGGCTCTGGCCTTTCCCGAAAGAACTTGGTCACGCCCGAATCGGTTGTCCGCGTGCTCCAGTACATGGACCGGCATCCGCATCGAGAGGTGTTTGCAGACCTGCTTCCGGTTGCCGGGCGCGACGGAACGCTCAAGCATCGAATGAAAAAGGGGCCGGCGTTCGGGCGGATCTCTGCAAAAACGGGAGCGGTCGAGTTTGTCAACGCTCTTTCAGGCTACGCGATTTCCGGAAGCGGAGAGCGGCTGGCTTTCTCGATCATGGTGAACAACGCCACCGGAGCATCGCGTGAGGTGCGCGAGGCCATCGACAAGGTTTGCGAATGGATGACGCGATAGAAGAGCGCTGTATGTCTACCCTTCACAGCCGGTCTCAGGCCGATGCCCGGTTGATAGTTGCCGCCAGCGAGCACGATCCGAACATGCTCTATGCAACACATTTCTTCGCTCCGGACCCATTCGTCTACTTCCAATATCGGGGCAAAACGTATCTGGTGATGAACGACTTGGAATACGATCGCGCGCGCCGCCAGGCCAGGGTTGACCACGTGCTCGCACTGGCAGCGCTGGAGACTGAGCTGAAAGAGCAACGGTGCCGGAGCATCGATACTGCCACGGCGTTGCGCTATCTTTTCAGAAAGAAAAAGATCCGCTCGGTTCTCGTCCCGTCGAATTTTCCGGTCGGGCTGGCCGACAGGCTCCGGCGGCTCGGGATGCGAGTGGCCGTGAGCGCCGAAAACTTCTTCCCGGAGCGGGAGATCAAGAGCCCGGATGAGATTCGTGAGATTTCCAGAGCCCAGCGAGCAGCTGAGGCCGGCATGGAGGCAGCTGCCACAGTGATCCGGGAGTCGAGGATCGTGCGAGGCTGGCTCTACCATGGGAGCGCGAAACTCACGTCCGAGATGGTTCGCGAACGGATCGTGGCGGCAACGATGCGCCATGGCTGCCTGGCGAGCCACACGATCGTGGCTTGTGGCGAGCAAACCTGCGATCCGCACGAAGAGGGCCACGGCCCCTTACGTGCACACCAGCCCATCATTCTGGATATCTTCCCGCGTTCGCAAAGCTCCGGCTATTGGGGCGATATCACACGAACCGTGGTTAAGGGGAAGGCCAGCGAGTTCATCAAAGCCATGTATGGCGCCACCCTTGCCGGACAGTCACTGGCATTGCGACAGGTTCGGGCAGGCGTTCTTGGCGGCGCGATTCACCAGTCGGTGCTTGATGAATTCCAACGACGTGGGTTTCAGACGGGAGTTCTCGGCGGACGCAGGCAGGGTTTCTTCCATGGCACGGGACATGGTGTCGGCCTGGAGATTCACGAACTGCCCCGCCTGAGTCCCCGTGGGAGCGCCCCTCTTAGGGCTGGGCACGTCGTCACGGTTGAGCCGGGACTCTATTATTCCGGAACCGGAGGCGTTCGCATCGAAGATCTGATGGTCGTGTCTGAGGCAGGGTTTCGAAACTTAACGCGGTTTCCGAAATTCCTTGAGATTTGAAAAGACCTGGTAGAGGAGAATTCGGGAGAACAAGGGCTGGCAAGCTATCGCCCGGGAAGTGATTGCTCTCAGCAGAAGTCCCACTTGCCAAACTCGGCTACGAGCGTTGCTCTAAGGGACCTCGGTTACGGGACAGGTAGAGGTGAGAATCCTCGCGACCTCGGGAAGGTCAATAGAGACCACTCGCTCTCCCGATAGCAAAGCAATACCAGACGCCAAAGCAGACGCTGAAGGCTCCGGCGGCCATTTGGAGATCGTAATGTGCCCTCGTTAGCCGTCGAGCGCTCAAAACGAATGGGAGACCGACGATGCCTGACATGAACAGCATGCCAGCCATGGAGCCTAGCCCAAACATTCCCAAATAGAGCAAGCCCAGCAGTACAGACCGGATCTGGGCCAGTACCAAGAGCGTCAATGTAGCCGAGCCCGCCAGCCCGTGAACTGCCCCAACGACGAGAGGCCTTAATCCTACCTGTCGGATCGCGTGGGAATGCGATTTCACTGGGCCGGCATGGCGTGTTCCGGGTTCGTGGAAGTGGAGGTGGACGTGGGCGACATTGTCATGGGTGTGCTCGTGAAGATGAAAATCGCCCCGCTTGCGCAACGCCCGTGCTGTGGCGCCGACACCCAGCAGAACAATCATGAGCGCCACCGCCAGTTCAAGTGCGGTGGCAATTTGGGCGGGTATGATCACGCGCAACCCGAGAACAAATCCCCCGGCAACGGCCAGCGCGATCGTGTGGCCCGCACCCCACAATGCACCCACCCACGCCGCGTGCGAGAGCTTGCGATGCTCGCTCACAATCGTTGAAACCGCCACGATGTGATCGACCTCGGTCGCGTGTTTCAAGCCGTAGAGTAGTCCGAGCGCCAATACTCCAAAAGCGCCCGCCGCCCCCAACGAAGACTCCTCAAGCGAAGCGAGAGCAGCGATGCTTGCGATGAGCTCTGCTGGCGCGCTCCAGAAAGGTCCTGGCCTGATCCACGCAAAGGCTGCAATGGAGAGAAATGCCAGTGCAGCGCACGCCCACAGCAGCGTTACGGCTAAGGAGCGCGATCGGCAACCCATGAGGGAAAAGGGCGAAGTCGGTGGCATGGAGTCAGTGGTGCCTCGGGTCTGCCAGAAGGGTGATGGTAGACTGTGACCCGATTCTTGAGCAACGAAATCCTAGCCAAACATATTTGAAATTTTGATTCCATCGGTCGGCTGTACGATGATCTTGTTATCGAGGCAGGATCAAAGGAGACGACCGATGGAATTGTTCGCAAAGCTGTTTGGCAGCCTGCTGGTGTTTGTATACCACTGCTTTGACCGCATTGTCATCCACGGGTACCTGAGCGGGTTGTCGCG
>Ga0194131_10008888_pt1 | contig 12892 bp, 11 predicted proteins | sample TA2KigO120mmetaG_FD_148631 | JGI IMG/M metagenome (GOLD analysis project Ga0194131, IMG submission 148631) | Freshwater microbial communities from Lake Tanganyika, Tanzania - TA2015053 Kigoma Offshore 120m | ecosystem: Environmental > Aquatic > Freshwater > Lake | place: Tanzania: Lake... | reverse complement strand
GTCGAAGACGAAGTCCGTGCTGACCGCCACCAGCGGCGCGCGCGCCGCGCGGCAGGCCCGCGCCAGCACCGCGCAAGCGGTCGCATTCACGCGCATCGCCAGCGCCTCTTCGCTCTCGGCCTGGTCGACCGCCGTGTACGCCGCGCCGTGGATCACGCCGTCGAAGGGACCGTGCTCGCGGAAGAGCCGCTCGACCGCCGCGGGATCGGCCAGGTCGACACCGATCGCGCTGACGGACGGCGATCCGGCCGGGGCCGCGCGCAGGTCGCTGCCCACGACCGAGCTGCCGGGCGGGGCGCGCAGCAGCAATTCGCTGCCGAGCATGCCGGCGGCGCCGGTGACGAGATAGCGGCGTGTCATGCGGGGCCGCTCAGCCCAGCTTGTTCGCGCCGCCCTGCTGGATCAGGTTCGCGGCCTTGATCAGCGAGTCGAAGGTGCCCGCGTCGGTCCACCAGCCGTCGATCACCTCGTAGGTCATCGAGCCGTCGCGGATGAACCAGTTGTTGACGTCGGTGATCTCGAGTTCGCCGCGATCGGACGGCTCGAGCGTCTTGATGATCTCGAAGACGCGCGCGTCGTACATGTAGATGCCGATGACGGCGAGGTCGCTCTTGGGCTGCTTGGGCTTCTCGACGATGTTGACGACCTTGTCGCCCTTCAGCTCGGCCACGCCGAAGCGCTGCGGATCGTCGACCTTCTTCAGCATGATCTTCGCGCCCTTCTTCTGGGCGATGAAGTCGCGCGCGGCCTTGGCCACGTTCTTCTCGATGATGTTGTCGCCGAGGATCACGCAGACCTGCTCGCCCGCGACCCAGTGCTCGGCCAGTCCCAAGGCCTCGGCGATGCCGCCCTCGCCCTTCTGGTACGTGTAGTTCAGGTGCTTCAGGCCGAAGTCGGCGCCGTTGCCGAGCAGCGACAGGAAGTCGCCCGAGTTGCGGCCGCCGGTGACGATCATGATGTCGCGGATGCCCGCGTTCACCATCGCCTCGATCGGGTAGTAGATCATCGGCCGGTTGTAGACCGGCAGGAGGTGCTTGTTCGTGATCTTGGTCAGCGGAAAGAGCCGCGTGCCGAGACCGCCGGCGAGGATGACGCCCTTCATGAATGTGGGGACGGACGGGGGGCTGGAGTTCGAGGGAGCGAAAAGGGGGCGCAGAATTCTATCCGGGCCGCGCGCGCGCGGCCATTGCGGCACGCTTGGGTCAGAGACAGATCTCCAACGCCGGCCCATTCGAGAACGCGCCGCCGCCGACTCGGGCCGCATCCGGCGCCGCCGCGTGAGAAATCGAGGACGCCGGATACGATGCAGCCGTGAGGTCGATCCGACCCAGCGAACCGGACTTCGGTCCGACGCCCAGCCCCGAGGAGTCCTGCCAACTGCTCTCGCGGGCGCGTGTGCGGCGACGATGGCGCGCTCGGCGAGCTCTTCGCGCGCTACCGCGAGCGCGTGCTGCGCATCGTGCGCCTGCGCATGGGTCCGGGGCTGCGCGCCGCGATGGAATCGACGGACATCCTGCAGGAGACCTACGCGGCCGCGCTGCGCGGCTTCCCCGCCTTCAGCGGCAGCGAACGGGGCACCTTCGTGCGCTGGCTCGCGCGCATCGCGGAAAACCAGGTGCGCGACTCCGCCGATCGCTGGAGCGCGCAGCGCCGCGACCTCGCGCGCGAGGAACGCCTCGATGCGGGCCGCACGGCCGAGAGCACGGCGGGCGCGGCCGACCCGATCGACGCTCAGCCGTCGCCCAGCGAGCAACTGACGCAGCGCGAGCTGCGCGCGGTGTACGACACCTGCGTGGCCGAGTTGCCGGAGCGGCAGCGCGAAGTCGTGCTGCTGCGCGACTACGAGTTGCTCGAGTGGCCCGCGGTGGCCGAGCTCCTGGGCGCGACCCCGCACGCGGCCCAGGAGCTGTACCGGCGTGCTCAACTACGGCTCGCGGCACTGCTCGAGGCGCGCTGGTAGTCGGCGATTGCCCCACATGGATTCCAATCCGGAAGCCTCCCGCAGCTCCCCCGCCGAGGAGCGCTTCCTCGAGTACCTCGAGCGCTGCGAGCGCGGCACCGCCGAGCCCTTCGACGAGCTGCTGCGAGCGCATCCCGCGCTCGAACCGGAGCTGCGCACCTTGGCAAGCCGCCAGCAGCGCTTCGCACGGCTGCGCGAGCGCGCGCTCGACTCGCGCGGCAGCGAATCCGCTCCGTCCGATCGCCGACCGCAGGGATCCGCCGCGCACGAGGGCCTGACGCTCCAGGCGCTCGCGGCGCTCGACGAGTCGCGCCGCCCGATCGAGCGCTACGAACCGGGCGAGGAGCTCGCGCGCGGCGCGCAGGGCGTCGTGCGCCGCGCGTTCGACAAGAGCCTGGGCCGCGTGCTGGCGATGAAGGTGCTGCACCGCGCGGACGAGCGCGCGGCGCTCGCCTCGCGCGGCGTGCAGCGCTTCCTGGACGAGGCGCACATCACGGCCGGGCTCGACCATCCGAGCATCGTCCCGGTGCACGATCTGGGCATCGATCGCGACGGCCAGCCGTTCTTCACGATGAAACTGGTGCGCGGGATCGCGCTGAGCGAGGCGTTCGAACGGCACCGGAGCGGTCATCCGGACTGGACGCTCGTGCGCCTCGCCCAGGTCCTGCTGCGCGTCGCCGAGGCGATGGCCTTCGCGCACGACCACGGCGTGCTGCACCGCGACCTCAAGCCGTCGAACGTGATGGTCGGCGACTACGGTGAGGTCTACGTGATGGACTGGGGCCTGGCGCGCAAGGCGCGCGGCGTCGAAGCGGGCGGCGAAGCGGCCGGCGCGCCGGACGACACGGCCGCTCGGACCGCGCTCGGACCGACGCTGCAGGGCGACGTGGTCGGCACGCCGTACTACATGCCCCCCGAGCAGGCGGAGGGCCGGCAGGCCGAGATCGGCGCAGCGGCCGACGTGTACGCGCTCGGCGCGCTGCTCTACCACCTCTTGGCCGGACGCGCGCCCTACGCCGAGCCGTCGTCCTCGTCCGCGCGCGACGTGCTCGCGCGCGTGCGCGCCGGTCCGCCCGCCCCGATCCTCGAGTTCCAACGCGGCGTCCCGCCCGAGCTCGAGGCGATCTGCGCGAAGGCCATGGCCCGCGCGCCCGCCGACCGCTATCCGAGCATGCGCGAGCTCGCCGCGGACCTGCGCGCCTGGCTCGAGGGACGCGTCGTGCGCGCCTACGAGCGCGGCGCGCTGGCCGACCTGCGCAAGTGGATCGGGCGCAATCGCGCATTGAGCGCGACGGCACTCGTCGCACTGCTCGCGATCGTCGGCGGCAGCGTCTACAGCGCCCGCGTGGAGGCCGCTGGCCGACGCGCCGCGGAGGCGGCTCGCAGGCGAGCGGATGCGACGCTGGCGGACTTGACGCGCCTGTCGGAAGCCGTCCAGCTCGGGCAGCTCGAGACGCGCTCGGCCGAACTGTGGCCCGAAGTGCCGGCCAAGGTCGACTTGCTTCGCGCATGGCTCGACGAAGCTCGCCCGCTCAGTGCGAACCTCGACGATCACGAGCGCACGCTCGACGACTTGCGCGCGGGGCGCATCGAGGTCACCGGGCTGCAACGCGATTGGTGGGAGTCGACCCTGTCGAAACTCGTCCACGATCTGCGCAAGTTCCGCGACGAGCGGATCCCCGACATCGAACGCCGGCTGGAGTTCGCGTCCACCCTCGCGCAGCGCACGATCCTCGACGAACGCGAAGCGTGGGACGCAGTGCTGCGCGCGCTCGTGAGCAACCCACGCTACGCGGGCTTGCAACTCGAGCCGATCGCTGGCCTGGTACCCCTCGGCGCTGATCCGGTTTCGGGGCTGCTCGAGTTCTGGCATGTCAAGAGCGGCACGCGCCCGGACCGCGACGACCGCGGAATCCTCGCCTTGGAAGGCGAGTCGGGGATCGTGCTCGTCTTGATTCCCGGAGGGCGCTTCTGGATGGGAGCGCAACGCGAGGACAGCGCCGCTCCGAATCACGATCCGCAAGCTGTGCCGAACGAGCAGCCGGTACTGCAGGTCGACCTCGCTCCGTTCTTGATTTCAAAGTACGAACTGACGCAGGCCCAGTGGACTCGACTTACCGGCAGCAACCCGAGTCGGGACCCGCGCAGCCGAGACGCCGACGACGCGCTCAAGACGCCACTCCAACCGGTCGACTACGTGAACTGGAGCGACTGCTTGCGCGTGCTGGCACGTATCGATCTCGCGCTGCCCACCGAAGCCCAATGGGAATGCGCGGCTCGCGCGGGCACGAGCACGCCGTGGTGGACGGGCAGCGAGCCCTCGACGCTTGCGGGCGCCGAAAACGTCGCCGACCAGAGCGCGCTCGAAGCGAAACCGGGCTGGGAGGTCTCGGTCGATACGGTGGGTTTCGCCGACGGCTTCGTCTACGAGGCGCCGGTCGGCAGCTTCGCTCCCAATCCGTACGGACTGCACGACGTGCTCGGCAACGTGATGGAATGGTGTCGCGACGTCAGTGCGCCGTATTCGCCCGAAAGAGCGCCGGGCGACGGTGCGTCGCTGGCGACAGGAAGAAAGGTGTCGGTGCGCGGCGGTTCCTACTTGTTCGGTGGCCGCAACACCCGCTCCGCGGCGCGCTCACCCGCCACGCCGGAGTTTGTCGCACCGATGATCGGCCTGCGTCCGGCGCGGGCGCTGCGCTGAAGTGGGAATGGACGATGCGTTCGACACTGCGCTGAGCGGCCTCCGCAACGGAGACTTCTCGCGACTGGCGCCGCTCTTCGCCGCGGGCGGAGGGACCGTTGGACGTTCGCGCATCGTCGAGTGGCACGCCCAGGGCCTGTTCCTGGAGCACCCGGCCGAGCTGGCGGAGGCGCTGACCTGCGCGTGCTTCCTCGGGGAACGCGAGACGCTCGAGTACCTGCTGGCGCAGGGCCTCGCGCCGTCCGGCGGCTCGCTGTCGGGCATGAGCGCAGCCCACGTTGCCGCGAGCCGCGGACACGTCGACGTGCTGCGGGTGCTGCTCCGTCACGGCGCGCCTCTCGAGGTCCGCAACATGTACGGCGGCACCGTGCTCGCGCAGGCGGTCTGGTCCGCCGTGCACCAACCGATGGCGGGTCAGCGAGCGGCCATCGAGGAACTCGTGCGGGCCGGGGCGAATCGCCGCGAAGTCGAACTGCCCACGGGCGACGCCGAACTCGACGCGCTGTTGTCGCGCCGAGAGCTCGGCTGAGGGGCGTTCTGCCTCAGCGGATCAGACCCGTGGCACGGCACCACGCGACGTACTTCGTGACACCCTCGGCGAGCGGCGTCGTCGGCTTGTAGCCGAGCTTCTGCTTCGCCTTCGACACGTCCGCGTAGGTGATCGGGACGTCGCCGGGTTGGTTCGGCTGCCGATCGAGCACGGGCGTCTTCCCGAGCGCCCTGCCGATCGTGTCGACCAGCTCCGCCAGGCTCGTCGTCGCCGATTCGCCGAGGTTGTAGATCTCGTAACCGGCGCAGCGGTCGTAGGACGCCAGCACGCCCTGCACGATGTCGTCGATGTACGTGTAGTCGCGCCGCGTCGTGCCGTCGCCGAAGAACGGCACCGGCTTCCCCTCCGCGATCAGCTTGGTGAACTTCGCGATCGCCATCTCCGGCCGCTGCCGCGGGCCGTAGACGGTGAAGAAGCGCAGCGCGCTGATCGGGATCCCGTACAGGTGGTGGTGCGTGTAGCAGTACAGCTCGCCCGCGCGCTTGGTCGCCGCGTACGGCGAGACCGGGTGGTGGATGTCGTCGTCCTCGCGGAACGGCACCTTCTCGTTGTCGCCGTAGACCGAGGAGGAGCTCGCGAACACGAACTTCAGGCCGGGCCGCGCGCGCGCCTGTTCGAGCAGCAGCAGCGTGCCGCGGCAATTGACGTCCTCGTAGTGCAGCGGATCCTTCAGCGACGGCCGCACGCCCGCCATCGCCGCCAGGTGGATCAGGCCGTCGAAGCGGCCCTCGCCGAACAACTTCGCGAGCAGCGCCGCATCGCGGATGTCGCCCTCGACGATGCGCGCGCCCTGCAGCGCGGTCGCGTTGGCGCGCTTGAGGCGCGGATCGTAGAAGTCGTTGAAGTTGTCGAGGACCGTGACGGCGTCGCCGCGCGCGAGCAGCGCGGACGCGACGTGGCTGCCGATGAAGCCGGCTCCGCCGGTGAGCAGGATGTGGGCCATGGGTGGGAGCGCGCCGCGCGCTACTCGACGGTGACGGACTTGGCGAGATTGCGCGGCTTGTCGATGTCGCAACCGCGCGCCAGCGCATGGTGGTACGCGAACAACTGCAGCGGCACGACGTTGAGCAGCGGCGACAGCCACTCCGAACATGCCGGCACGCGGATCGCGTCGTCGGCGAGCTTGTGGCTCGCCTCGTCGGCGCCGACCGAGATCACGTGGCCGCCGCGCGCCTTCACCTGCTCGATGTTCGAGCGCACCTTGTCGGCGACGCGTCCGGGGCTGTTGATCACGACGATCGGCATGCCGGGCTCGATCAGCGCGATCGGGCCGTGCTTCATCTCCCCCGCCGCGTAGCCCTCGGCGTGCACGTAGCTGATCTCCTTCAGCTTCAGCGCGCCTTCGAGCGCGACGGGGAAGTTGACTCCGCGCCCGAGGAAGAAGAAGCCCTTCGCCTTGAGGTGCTTGGCCGCGACCGCGCGGACCTGGTCGACGGTCTTCTCGGTGATCAGGCCTTCCAGGCGCGCGCGCAGCCGGCGCAACTCGTCGAGCAGCTCGCGGCCCTGCTCGACCGAGAGCTTGCCGCGCGCGCGTCCCAGGCGCACGGCGAACAGGTAGCAGGCGATCACCTGCGCGACGAAGGCCTTGGTCGAGGCCACGCCGATCTCGGGGCCGGCGTGCGTCAGGATCACCGCCTCGCTCTCGCGCACGACGGTCGAGCCTTGCACGTTGCAGATCGACAGCGGGGCCAGGCCGCGCTCGCGCGCCAGTCGCATCGCGGCCAGCGTGTCGGCCGTCTCGCCGGACTGCGAGATCGCCAGCACCGCCGAGCGCGGGGCCAGCACCGGCTCGCGGTAGCGGAACTCGCTCGCGTAGTCGCAGTCGACGGCCACTCCGGCCAGGTTCTCGATCAGGTACTTGCCGATCATGCCGGCGTGCAGCGCGGTGCCGCAGGCGACGACCTGGATGCGCTCGAGCGCGCAGAGGCGCGCGTCGTCGAAGCCGGGTCCCTCGAAATCGACGTCGCCCTCCACCTGCAGGATGCGGTCGAAGGCGGTGCGCGCGAGCACGTCGGGCTGCTCGTGGATCTCCTTCAGCATGTGGTGCGGGTAGCCGCCCTTGCTGGCCGCTTCCTCGTCCCAGTCCACGTGGCGCACCGCGCGCGTGACCGGCCGTCCGTCGAAATCGGTGATCGAGAGCCGCCCGGGAGCGAGCTCGACGATGTCGCCGTCCTCGACGAAGACGACGTCGCGCGTGTACTTGAGCAGCGCCAGCACGTCGGAGCCGCACAGGCCGATCTCGTTCGTCGCGGCGACGACCAACGGCGGCCCCTGGCGCGCGCACACCAGGCGCGGCTGGCCGTTCTCGAGCGCCATCACGGCGATCGCGTAGTAGCCCTGCACGCGCTTGAGCGACAGGCGCACGGCCTCGGCCAGGCCGCGGCCGCGCGCGAGTTCGCGCCCGACCAGGTGCGTCAGCACCTCAGTGTCGGTCTCGGAGCGGAACACGGCGCCGCCGGCGCTCAGCTCCTCGCGCAGCTCGAGGTAGTTCTCGATGATCCCGTTGTGCACGAGCGCCATGCGCCCGGAGCCGTCGGTGTGCGGGTGCGCGTTCTCGTCGGACGGCTTGCCGTGCGTGGCCCAGCGCGTGTGACCGATGCCCGCGCGCGCGCCGGCGAGCGCGCCGTCGGCCAGCAGCTTCTCGAGTTCGGACAGGCGCCCGACCTTGCGCCGGATCTGCACGGCCTCGCCCTCGAACATCGCGACGCCGCAGGAGTCGTAACCGCGGTACTCGAGCTTGCGCAGGCCGTCGATCAGGCCTTCCAGCACCGCGCCGGAGCGCGACACCGCGCCGACGATTCCGCACATGGCTAGCGCACCTCCTCGCCCCGCGCGATGCGCGTGCGGAAGTACTCGAGCGTGCGCGACAGGCCGACTTCCAGCGGCACCTTGGGCTCCCAGCCCAGCACACGCCGCGCCTTTCCGATGTCGGGCTGGCGCACCTTCGGATCGTCGACCGGCAGCGGCTTGTGCACGATCTCGCTCTTCGATCCGGTCAGCTCGCGCACCTTGCGCGCGAACTCGAGGATCGTCATCTCGTGCGGATTGCCGATGTTCGTCGGCAGCGGTTCGTTCGAGTGCAACAGGCGCCAGATGCCCTCGACCAGGTCGTCGCAGTAGCAGAACGAGCGCGTCTGGCTGCCGTCGCCGAACACGGTGATCGGCTCACCGCGCAGCGCCTGGCTCATGAAGGCCGGCAGAGCGCGCCCGTCGTTCAAGCGCATGCGCGGTCCGTAGGTGTTGAAGATGCGCACGATGCGCGTCTCGAGCTTGTGGAAGCGCTGATAGGCCATCGTCATCGCCTCGGCGAAGCGCTTGGCCTCGTCGTAGACTCCGCGCGGGCCGACCGGGTTGACGTTGCCCCAATAGTCTTCGCGCTGCGGGTGCACGAGCGGATCGCCGTAGCACTCGGAGGTCGAGGCCAGCAGGAAGCGCGCGTTCTTCGCGCGCGCCAGGCCCAGCGCCTTGTGCGTGCCGAGCGAGCCGACCTTGAGCGTCTGGATCGGCAGCTCGAGGTAGTCGATCGGCGAGGCCGGCGACGCGAAGTGCAGCACGGCGTCGAGCGGGCCCGACACGTGGATGAACTCGGTCACGTCCTGGTGCAGGAAGCGGAAATCGGCGCGGCCCGTCAGGTGCTCGATGTTGCGCAGATCCCCGGTGATCAGGTTGTCCATGCACACGACCTCCCAGCCCTCGGCCAGGAAACGGTCGCACAGGTGGCTGCCGAGGAAACCGGCGCCGCCGGTGATCAGCGCGCGGCGCTTGCGGTCGACGTTGGGAAAGCTCAAGGCGAGTTGGGGGTCGGAGGGGTCGTCGGCGTCGTGGACGGAACCGGGCTCGGGGCCTGAGGCTGGGCCGGGGTCGGGGCCGAGCCCGGCGCCGACTCCGGCGCGGTAGCCTTCTTCGGCTCGATCGACGCCGGGCTTGCGGGCGCGACGGTCGGCGCCAGCCCGGTCAGCAGCGCGCTAGCGCCCGCGGCGAGCCGGATCTCGATCCCGCGCGCGACCGCGCTGCCGCCGCCGCTGGTTCCGCGCAGCACGACGTCAGCGCCCTCGGTGCGCGCCTCGACCTGCCCTTGCAGCGAGATCGGACCGCCCGGGGACTTGACCACGCGCGTCTGCTCCTCGTGATCGGTAGGCGCGCTGCCGGCGCCGAGGATCGCGAGTTCGACCAGCTCGCCCGGCTGGAGCACGATCTGCTCGTCGCGGTACTCGATGCCGCAGGAGGCGCGCGACTGGTTGCGCACGCGCATCAGGTCCGGCGCGATGCGCTCCACCAGGTACGGCCCGCTCTGTTCTTCGTTCGCGTCGCCCGAAAGTCGGGCGCCGCCGATCAATGCGACGCTGTGACCGGGCGCGAGCTGCACGCGCGCGTTCTCCAGCTCTTCGAGAATCAGCGCCGGCTCGCCCGCCGAAGTCGCGCCGATGCGCGCGACGGCCTGGCCCAGCAGCAACGCGCCGGTCGGCAAGCCCGGCCACAGCACCTCGGCCTTGCCCCCGGCGCCGACTAGCACCAGCCCGCCGGGACGCACGCGTTCCTGCTTGCGGTAGAAGCGCAGCGGATAGGAACCCAGCGCGCCGGCCTGGCGCACTTCGACCGGGTCGCCGTGGCGCAACACGAGCACCTCGTCGATGCCGCTCGGATCCGGCGCCGGCAGCCCGCTCGAGGCGCCGCCAAGCCCGCCCATCGGCGCGGGCCAGCGCTGCGTCGTGCAGGCGCCGCAGGCGAGCAGCGCCAGGAAAACAGGCACGCCCGTCGCGGCTGCGCGCGGGACGCGCGCGGAGGGCGAAGAACGCTTCGATCCGCTGGTGCCCATCAACGAGTTCTCTCCTTGCCGACGGCGGCCTTCTGTGGGAAGTGGCGCTCGACGAAGCCGGTGTCGTGACGCGCCGCGATGAACTCCGCGTGCTCGAGGATCCGCTGGTGCAGCGGCAGGGTCGTCTTCACGCCGTCGATCACGAACTCCCCCAGCGCGCGGCGCATCGTGGCCAGCGCCGCGCTGCGCGAGCTGCGGTGCGCGAGCAGCTTGCCGATCATCGAATCGTAGTTGGACGGGATGCGATAGCCGCCGTACACGTGGCTGTCGAGCCGGATGCCCGGCCCGCCCGGCGGCACGAAGGACTTGACCAGGCCCGGCGAGGGACGGAAGCCGTCGTCGGGATCCTCGGCGTTGATGCGGCACTCGATCGCGTGTCCGCTCCAGCGGATATCACCCTGATTGAAGGCCAGCCGCTCGCCCGAGGCGATCAGCAACTGCTGGTGGATCAGGTCGATGCCGGTCACCATCTCGGTCACTGTGTGCTCGACCTGGATGCGCGCGTTCACTTCGATGAAGTAGAAGCGTCCGCTCCGGTCGACCAGGAACTCGACCGTACCGGCGTTGTGGTAGCGCGCCTCGCGCGCGATCCGCAGCGCGGCATCGCCCATCTCCTTGCGCATTTCCGGGCTGACCACGGGCGACGGCGATTCCTCGATCAGCTTCTGGTGGCGCCGCTGCACGCTGCAGTCGCGCTCGCCCAGGTGCACGAGGTTGCCGTGCTTGTCGCCCAGGATCTGGATCTCGACGTGGCGCGGGTTCTCGACGTACTTCTCGATGTAGACGGTCGAGTCGCCGAAGGCCGCCTCGGCCTCGGCGCGCGCGGCGTGGAAGCCGTTGACCAGGCTGGGATCGTTGCGGGCGATGCGCATGCCGCGGCCGCCGCCGCCGCTGGTCGCCTTCAGGATGACCGGATAGCCGATCTTCGACGCGACCTTCAGCGCGGTCGCCTCGTCGTCGACCGGACCATCCGAGCCCGGAACGATCGGCACCTTGGCGCGCTTGGCCATCTCGCGCGCGTTCGACTTGTTCCCGACCGCCGCGATGGTCTCGGGATCGGGCCCGATGAACGCGATGTTGCACGAGCGGCAGACCTCGGCGAAGTGCTCGTTCTCGGACAGGAATCCATAGCCGGGAGCGATGGCCTCGACGTCGGCGATCTCGGCGGCCGAGATGATGGCCGGGATGTGGAGGTACGAGCGCGCCGCCGGTGCCTGTCCGATGCAAATCGTCTCGTCGGCCTGGCGCAGGTACAGCGCGTCGGCGTCGGCCTGGCTGTAGACCGCGACGCTCTCGATGCCGAGTTCGCGGCAGGCGCGCAGGATGCGCTGCGCGATCTCCCCGCGATTGGCCACCAGCACGCGTCGAAACATCTGCGCGCCTGCGGCTACCCGGGCCGGATCAGGAACAGCGGCTGGCCGAACTCCACCGGCTCGCCGTTCTGGACCAGCACTTCGACCACCGTGCCGCGCATCTCGGCCTTGATCTCGTTCATCACCTTCATCGCCTCGATGATGCACAGCGTGGTCTCTTCGCTGATCTTGGAGCCGGCCTCGACGAAGGACTCGGCGTCCGGCGAAGGCGAGCGATAGAAGGTGCCGACCATCGGGCTGGTGAACGGAACACCCTCCGCGCTCCGCGTCGGTGCGGCGGCGGCGGCGGGCGCGGAGGCCGGCGCGGGCGACGAGCTCGGAGCGCCGGCGGCCGGGGCCGCCGGAGCCGGCAGGTACTGGACCAGGGAACCCGGCTCACCGCCGCGGCGCAGGCGCAGGCGCAGGCCGCTCCTGGCATCGTCGATCTCGAGCTCGGACAGCTCCGCCTCGCTCATCGCGCGAGCGAGCGCTCGGATCCGCTCGACTTCGCCGAGCGCGGCAGGCGCAACGCTCGCGGGCGGCCTGGTTGCGGCGGGCTTGGCTTGCTTTCTGGCCATGGGAACGGGGTCTGCCGGGGGCGCGCCGGCCCATCCGGCGCGCAAGCTCCTTGCATGGTAGTCCCCCGCACGGCCGTAACGCACGCATCTTCCCGGCGCTCGTCACGCGCCTGTTACGCGAGCGGATCAGGCCTGCCAGTGGCCGCGCTTGCCGCCGCGCTTCTCGAGCAAGCGCACGCGTTCGATCGAGATGCGCGGGTCGAGCGCCTTGGTCATGTCGTAGACGGTGAGCGCCGCGATCGCAGCGCCGGTCAGGGCTTCCATCTCGACACCGGTCGCGCCCCGGCAGCGCGTGCGACAAGAGAGCACCAGTCGGTCGGCTCCGCGCGGCGCGCAGACCAGCTCGACCCAGTCCAATGCCAGCGGGTGGCACATCGGCACGAGCTCGTGCGTGCGCTTGGCCGCCATCACGCCGGCCACGCGCGCGACCTCCTCGACCGGCCCCTTGGGGCCCGCCCCGCGGCGCACACGCGCCAGCAGGCCGCGCGGGAAGCGCACCACGGCCTCGGCGCAGGCCTCGCGGAGGCTGGCGGGCTTCGCCGAGACATCGACCATGCGCGCCCGGCCGCGCCGCACATGGGAAAGTCCGACCGGTTCCACACCCTCGGCGGGCCCGCGCGCGGCCCCCCGCCGCCCGGTTGCCGCGTTCGACTTGCGTTTCCGAGGGGCTTTTGTCGATGCTTCCGCTCGTCGTTCCACGGCTCCGACCTTACCAAAGGGGCCTCCGGGCGCGCTTGTGCGCCCCCTGCCGATCCTCGAGTCCACTCCCATGCCGACCCGGCCCGTGCTCCACCTGCCGCTCTTGCTCGCGGCTTCCGCCCTGCTCGCCTCCCCGCTCCCCCCGGGGCTGCGGCCGCTCCCCGCGAGCACGGCCTCCGTGGCGCCTTCGCCGGCGCCGAGCCAGGGCCCCGCGGCGGATGAGGCGGCCCTCGACG
>Ga0194131_10008884_pt1 | contig 12898 bp, 13 predicted proteins | sample TA2KigO120mmetaG_FD_148631 | JGI IMG/M metagenome (GOLD analysis project Ga0194131, IMG submission 148631) | Freshwater microbial communities from Lake Tanganyika, Tanzania - TA2015053 Kigoma Offshore 120m | ecosystem: Environmental > Aquatic > Freshwater > Lake | place: Tanzania: Lake... | reverse complement strand
ATTGGATGTTTTATGTCTTGCGGGGAGTAGTCTACATTACCCCACTCTTCGCTTGATCCTGCGCTATAAAATCTGCAATCTGATTTAAATTTTTTAATAGCTTCAAGACATCTTAATACTCCAAGAGCGTTCACATCCATAACTTGCTCTGGCATTTTCCAGCTAATACCCACAAAACTATTTGCGGCAAAATTGATAAAATAATCAGGTTGAATTTCTTTTACTGCGGTTTCTACGCTATTCGAATCGGAAAGATCTAAAAATTCCAATTTAAATTTGGGGTTATCTTTAAAAGCTTTTATGTTTGTTAGATTGGGATTTGAGCTTCGACGCATCATGCCAAAAATTTTATAATCGGTATTCTTTAACAAATATTCTGCCATATTCGCTCCGTCTTGACCTAGAATACCGGTAATTAATATTTTTTTCATAATTTTTATTAAAGAGCTGTCCAAATTTTAGGATACCATTTCCCGTTCATATGCTCGCTAATAGAAATGCCGTCGATTAAAAAATTATGTGAGCATATAATCGGAACTGGCTGCATCTGACTGGCCGTATCGTTCAAAATAGATGCCCAAAAAGAAAAAGAACTATTTGAATTTATAATGCCGTCGCACATAGAAAACAAACACATGCCGATGGCCGAATGAATTCTGGGAAGATAGCAAATATCATACTTATCAGATAATGGTTTAAAAAATTCTTTCGGTTCATTAGGATCGTCGCCAGAAACTATGAATAAGCATTCTTTGTCGTTGAAATAAGAAAATGCTTTTTTATAGTAATCCAACCCAAGGCTTAGTATATGTGCCTCTTTTGGATGTTTTTTTTCAGGATTTAAATATCTAGTAGAAACTCCTATCAGTTTTTTAGAAGTCTGCGGCATTAAGGTTTTTGCTTTTTGCGTTATAGAGTCGCTGAAGGTAAATATTTCTTTGAGTTTGCCTATGTGAGAGGATAGATTGTTGTAAACAACAAATGAGTCTAGTAATATATTCTTTGGCCTTTCATTACGAATTGAAGAGTCAATAAAATAAGCAGCATGATGAGGTGGTAAAACTGAAGTGTTGATAGTGTGAAAAAAGCTTAGCTTTATGTCATTTTTAGCAATTTGCAATACGCTAAAATATTCGGATAAATTTGGAAATGCTTCATCAAAATCTATTGCTTCTTCTACTCCAGAGTTAAACTTTAAAAGAGCATCTGATTTTTGATTTTTAATGAATGCTGGTTTTAAGCGTGAGTATGTAGACACGCAATACACTGAAGCCAGTGTGCTCATATAAGCGCCAAAACCTTCATCTGGACTCATTATCTGCGTAATGTATTTTTGCATATTGCGATTTGAGTTTTTGGTGCGTCATTTTTATACCATTTTCGATTCCAATGCATTTTATAAATTCAAATGCAAATTTTCCATTTTCTTGCTGAGAAGCATTATAATCTGCACCTTGTTTGTTTGCGTTGATTATCTCGACTTTGTGAGAATCTAAATCGTTTATTTTTTGAGCTAATTCTGATAAAAAGTAAGACTGCTCATAAGAGCAAAAAACATTTTTTTCGCTCTCTTCTTGAGTCAAAAAATGGTCTACGAGGGTTGTCAAATCTTTCATGTAAAAAAAATCCATCCGTTTATTTTCATGGATTTCGATTGGCTGCCTGTTAATATACCTTAAAATGTTGGCTTTTAAAAATCTAGTTGGTAATTCATTCTCATCAAAAACGCCAAATATTTTAATGTTATAAAAATTTTTTTGTTCTGAAATAGAATTAGCTATAACTCTTTTGCTTAGCCCATACGGTGATTCGGGAGCATTTGTTTCCGCTCCCGAACCAAAATGAATTAATTTTCCAAACTTATCTTTACAATTTAATAGATTGTAATACATTTTAATATTACTATCCATATCACTCCAGGTTTCTTGTTTAAGACGGCTACCGCCGCTCACAGCGCAATGTATAACTGCATCAAAATATTTGTTTGAGAAGTATTTTAATGTTTCAAATGAGTTTGTTAGATCAAAGTCTTGGCGGGTAATAGAAGCTACACGGTATTTATCTTTAAAAGAATTATATAGGCTTTTAGCTATATAACCATTGCCGCCCGTAATTAAAATTTGATGTTTATTTTCTACTGGCATATTATGCACTTTTTAATAATATTTTGTATGCTTTCATTACTGTAATCGCTTGTATGAAATATTTTACATGTGCCTTTATTATATATCGCTGATGCCTCTATGCGATCTGTTGTAAATATAAAACTTTTAGCTGAATCAAAAAAATTATCATAAGTTTGTATCACTTCGCCAGGTCCAGATCGTCTTGATATTAATACATCACACTTTGTGCTTAAATAGTCTATCTCAAGTAAATTTGGTATTGAAACAAAATGATTCACAGAAAATTCATTAGGTAAAAAATTATTGCTAGATTCCGTGTATATAAAAGCCGTATCTTTTAATTGATTTACCAATGTATATATTGAACCTCTTAAATCAAAATTTGGACATTGAAGAGAATGAACCGTACCGTTGCACACTAAAACTTTTTTGTTAAAATGATTTATTGATTCTAAAAAACTATCAACTTCTTTTTTACGGTGCGGATCTTTACAAGATTTTGGAATCATATCGGTTTCATCATTTGTGCGTTTTACTTTTACATCAGTATTGCTATTTAATAAATTAATTATTTCGCAGTAATGATCATAAATAGCACTGATATTATAATCCACTGGATTTCCCCAAGCATTTCTAGGGGCGTTAGTTCTATTCATAAATGTTGGGCTGCTTCCTATCCATAGATTAATTGCGATGCAATCGTTACCAAATCCATAATTATTCGAATTTCCATAAATTACTTTAACTTTATTATTAAATTGAAGATTATTTTTTTTAGACATTAAAAAATAAAATTCAGCATTAGTTTCACAATTATTTATTACAGTATCTATAATGCCTCTACAAAGTGCTATGTCACCATTTTGGTGATCGTTATAAAAAATTATTTTTTTCATGATAGGCTCTACAATTATGGGACTAACATTAAGGCCAACAGAATGTGTGGGATTCATTTTCTAAATTTCTATTAACATTTATACTATAGGCTGTTTTTGTACCATCTGGTTTTTTATCGTTAATTAAGATTCTTTCTCCTGTTGGTAAACCGAATATAATTTGATTATATCTTATATTGTTTTTTTTTAAAAATTTAATGGTCTTTTTTTTAAATTCTTTTTTTCTTGCAGTTGTTATAATTACAAAATCTTCTTTCGGCAGTGATTTAAAAAAATCCTCAACGCCATCTAGTAACAAATCTCCTCCATTTTGGTAACCATTATGAATAACTAAGGTACCATCTAAATCAATAAACCAAGTTTTTGGCTCATTTATACTTCCAAACTTATATTCCATTCGTATATTCCCTTATAAAATGAATAAAGTACAGAATCAATATCCTCTTTTGCATATCCAGTTAATGATAGCCATATTAAAGAATGTTGTAAACTCATTTTATCCTTGCTAATTTTAGATTGTTCAATTAAATAATTTGAAAATTCTTCAAACCCATTTGACTGTATATTTAACTCAATGTGGTTAGGTCTTGTGTTTACTGTGAATTTTTTTGAATTTATAGAGTCATAGTTACCATTTACAGAATAGTATAATTTTGCCCAATCGTAATTTTTATCACCATATATTTTTGAGTTGCCAAAGCTTCCTCTTGGATCTATAAAAAATGAATTATAATTATTCACTATTATGTTTGAAAATGTACAGTCGCCATGTATAACGTTATATTCATCTGTGTATAATTTCCTTATTTGCTTTTGAAATAAATCAATATATAGATCATGAAATGGATTTATACAAATTTTCCCATTTATTTTTATTTCCGATGAATCGTAATATGGTATGATACTTTTTGTAGAAAAAACTCTATTAAAAGTTTTATTGAAATACATTTCTTCCATATCCTCATATACGGATTTTTTATTTCCCAATAAATGAATTTGATTCAAGCCATTGATAATTGAATCTATAATTTTTATTTTTTCATATTTTTCCCAATTTTTTGAAAATATATGCGAACCATTTATTCTACTTATAGTCAATGGATTTTCTTTTATTAATTGTGGAATAGAATTAATTTTATTGTTTAAGAATTTGTACCAATTTATTTCATCTTGTATTAAATTATTATAAAAAGGATTTATGCACTTTTTTTCCACATAATCATCAAATATCTTAACATCGTTAAAAAATCTACACGTCGAATTTTTATCAATAGTTTCAATATATTTTTCTTTCGTTCCAATCTCTAAAACATTATCAATTTTAACATAATCTATGTCATCTATTTTTTTTAAATTACATCCAACAAATGAAGCTGATTCATCCAAATTTATCAAAGAATTTTGAGAATTAAATGCAAATAGTCCAAGTATGCCATTTAACTTTGAATTTTCTTTAATAATTTGATTATCTGAAACTTGATAGCGACATTCAAAACAATCGGTTACACAAACCGCCACATTTTTATTAAATTCAAAATTATTAAAAGATTGAAATATCAAATCAGACCAAACATATATAAATGCCTCCGATTCATCAAAAAGTTGAAATGCTTTTTTAAGACCAGATGAAGTTGTTTTTTGATCAGATGATATAAAATATATATCTTTTCTACCCAATATCGATTTAGTATAAGTCTCAAGAATTTCTTTTAGATAATCACATATTATTATAATTTTTTTATCATTAAAAGTATCTAATAATCTTTCTAATATTGTTTTGCCTTTATATGGTAATAAACATTTTGGTTTATTTTTAGTAAAATTTTCCATTCTGCTACCAATCCCACCGGCTTGAATTATAACGTATTTTATTGAATTTGTATTCATAATTTAGTTTTTCCTATGGATCCGCCGGGATGATTTTCAATTAGTTTATTAAGTGTAAACTCATCGTTTTGTGCAATACAACAGCATACCGATTGTAATATTATAGTATATAATATAATTGATGTTGTTGGCACCATATTAAAATCGTCTGCCTCATTACTAAAATCTACAAATAAATTATCTTCACAATACTGAAGGCATTTATTATTTTTATTAGAATGCATTAAGAAAATATGATTGGTTCTTTTGCTTGCATTTTCTAAAAACCAAACTAGCTCTTCTGTATTTCCTGATTTGGATATGGCTAATATTAAATCATCTTTTCCAATTAATCCCATACCACCGTGTACAGCATCTACTGGATTAATAAAAAATACACAAATACCCATTGAATTAAAGGTAGATGCAGCTTTAGAGGCCACATGACCATTTTTTCCTATTCCTGTAAAAAATATATTTTTGTGTTTTTTTGTAAAAAATTGTAGTAACTTTTTTATTTTACTATTATCAATGTTTTCCAAAAAGTAAGAAATCCCATCAATGTGTCTTTTATAATATTTAATAAAATTATTCATATATAGTTATTTTAGCCTATGATGAGAATTTTCATAAGTTAAACACATCTGATATGAACATATCTGTTAATTCTCCTGGTATAATTTTACCACTGGCATCTATTCCTTTGGCTATTACTTTTGGTTCGTGTTTTTCATATGGATATGTAAACAATTCACAAACAACCGGTCCGGAAGTTTTAAAAACTTTTGGTAAAATAATATCGTAGTCTTGATTGGTTTTTATTGATTCATATGTTAATCCATAAGCTATGCATATTTTTTCTAAATTAGGAAAACTTACCCCGCTGTCTCTACCGGAAGCAACTTCCTTACCATTAAAAAATGAATCTTGCGTTATTTTTATTGATAAATATCCATCGTTATTAATTACAAATAATTTTATGGGTAAATTGTGATGTTTAATAGTTTGTAATTCTTGAATATTCATTTGCAAGCTACCATCACCCTCAATACAAATTACACTTTTATAGTTATTTGCAAAGGTGGCTCCGATTGCGGCTGGCAATCCGTACCCCATAGATGCGCACCCAACATTAGTAAATAATCGCTGATTGCTTTTAAGATTAAATGTTTGTAATGTAACAACGTGAGCAGAACCGTCGCTCGTTACAATTGGTAGATTATCGCAATATTGTTTTAGCTTGTGTGTAAAATAGTATGCGCTTGCATAAGTTTTTATGTTTTCGTGTTTTGGGTAAAAATATATTTGTTCGCTCCTTAGCTTTGTGATATATTGTTGCCAATCAGAAATACATAATTTTGGTATTTTATCTATTATTTCCAATAAAAATTGTTTTAAATCTGTGTGTATAAATAAGTCTACATTAAATTTGTGCTTGAATACTTCATTCTCATCAATATCTACAAATATTTTTTTAGCATTTGGTGCAAATCCATCAATATTATAACCGGTCATTTTAACATTTAATCTGCTGCCAAAAACTATTAATAAATCACATTCCTGCACTATTTTGTTTGATGTAATTTGGCCCAGAATACCAATTCTCCCACAGTAGTATTTATATGTGTTATCTATACAATCAATACCAGAGTGCACGCCTGTTAAAGCTGGTATGTTAGTTTTTTTAAGTATATTATTAAATAATTCATAACTTTTAGATAGCCTAATACCATTACCGACTACAAAAAGTGGTTTTTTAGAACTGCTAATCAAATTCAAAAACTTTGTAATTTCGGTTTGATTGATTTTTTGATTAAATTTCTTGCTTTTATAAATTTTAAGGTTTTTTCTATCAATAGTTGAACCTTGAATATCTAATGGTATATCAATCCAAACTGGGCCGGGTCTCCCAGAAACAGCTAAAGTATAAGCTTTTTCCAATTCATATAAAATATCATTTTTATTTGTTATTAACACGGCATATTTTGTCATTGATTTTACAGTGGATATTATATCGTGCTCTTGATCACCAACTTGCCTACAACCGGTATTTGTAGCCATTTGAGATAAAGAAACTTGACCTGATATGAATATAGTTGGAACACTATCTAACCAACAACCTAATACGCCGGTTAATGCATTTGTTCCGCCAGGGCCTGTGGTAACTATAGCAGCACCAACATCTTCTTTTAATCGTGAATATCCTTCGGCCGCCATTGCAGCGGCTTGCTCATGATGTGTGCAAATATATTTTAATTTATCTGATTTTCCTAAAGAATCTATAAGATGAATACAGCCTCCACCAGAAACAGTAAAAACGTGTGATATATTTTTACTTTCTAAAAAATTTATAACTAAATCAGAAACTTTCATTTGTAAAATATTTTAATTCTTTTAATGTTTGATCCCAATTAATAAATCGTATAGCCTTATCATCAATATAACAAATAGCTCTTGGTTTTTCTGCTGTTATTTCCTTAATATAAGAGGAAATTCCATACTTCTCTAACCATTCCCAAACAAGCTCTGTGCCTGTTTTGCCGTTTATCAATGGTCTATCCTTTTTTGCTTTTGCTGTATATATGACAATAATATAATGTTGTGCTAGTTGTTTTATTGCATCAATAGATCCTTCTATTGGGGTACCATATATAGTACCATCATGGAAACCAAGTTCAAAGCTATGAATTACTCCATCAAAATCAATAGCAATTGTTCTTGACTCCTCAACTTTAACTTTATCTTGATATTCCATTATCTGTATGAGATTGATTAATACGATCTTGAATCATTTTTATTCGTTTAATATCTTGGTTCGCGTAGGTGGTGTATAATTCATGCTTGTGCATTAACCATTCATATTCAAACATTTGCGCTTTAGATAAAGCTTTTGATAAATTTTTTAATGCGATAGATGGGTCGAATATAGCGTATCGTGTTTCAAATTTATCTAATAAACCTTCGGAATGTAATTTTTTAAGAAACCCCAAAGAATCCATAGAGATAGCGCCACCCAAGCACGCTTTAAGTCCTTTTTCTTTTACCTTTAAAAATACCGATCTAACCATTTTATACACATCATCGCTATTAACATATTCTCTATTTTGACCCATAGATGATACTAAATCTACTCTACCAACAGTAACGCCATATAAATCAGCTGATTCGTCTGTATCCAGTATTTTGGAAATATTGTTTACAGAGTTTATAGTTTCTACATTTATGTTGAGTTGTAAAGATGAAATTACATCTTCTGGAATATTAGCTTTACACGCTTGAATAAACTTTTTTAATCCAAAATCAGATTCAACCATTGGTGCGACCAATCCTTTTACGCCAATAATAGAAGAATCTTTTAAATCGCGTATCGCTTCCGGTCCCCCTATTTTAAGTGTAATTTTTACTTTAGATTGATTACACACTTCTTTCAAACGAATTGTTTCGTTAAAAGTTGCGCCCTCATCTTCAAATGAGGTTTTAATACCTACCAGCCCATCGTTTTCAACGAGATCGATAAGAATTTTTGAGCATTTAAATTCACGATTATTCATATTTTCCTTTTTAAGTTTACCAAATAAATTTATTTCTATAATACTGAACTATTAGTGGCAATTCATCATCAAATTCTTTTTTTGGTTTCCATCCTAACCTTTGTAATTTAGAATCATTCAAAGCATATCTAGCATCTTGTCCTGGTCTTGCGCAAGAAAAATCAATATAGTTCTCCAACTCTTCTAAATTTTTATCATCTAATATGATAATCTTTTTAACAGTTTCCAAATTATTTTGCTCAAATCCGCCGCAAATATTATAAATTTCGTTTTTAACTCCTGCGTCTATAATTGTGATTACTGCATCCGCAGTATCTTGCGCGTGCAACCAGTTTCTTATGGGCGTCCCGCCATTGTGTAGTGGGACTTTTCTACCCAATTTTAAGTATTTACAGGTTTTTGGTATTAGCTTTTCAACATACTGACCAATGCCGTAATTGTTTGTAGGCCTTATTATAATATATGGTAATCCATATGTTCTTCCCCACGCCATAACCAACATATCTGCTGCGGCCTTTGTAGCTGAATATGGATTTGATGGTCTTAATAAGTCAGTTTCTGTGTGCTCGCCCTTTTCAATATCACCATAAACTTCATCGGTGCTGAAATGTAGTAGTATTGGTTTGCTGCCATTTTCTCCCCTATGATTTTTAATCAATCCCAATAAATTATGAACCCCATTTATATTGGAGTGAACAAAATCATCACTGTTTGCTATTGAATTACCGACATGGGTTTCTGCGGCAGTATTGATAATATAATCACAATCATATAAGAATTTCAAATCATTAATGTCACTGTGAACAAATGAAAAATTTGGATAGGATTTGAATTCATTTAACAGGTCTTTATTAGCGGCATAGGTAATCTTATCCACCCCCTTGACATGCCACCCTTTCTCAAGGCACATGCGGGTTACATAAGAGCCAATAAAGCCAAGGCATCCTGTTATATAAACTATTCTTGTCATATGAATTATACTACTAGGCGGAGGTGTGTTTTTTAAAAAAAGAATGAACAATTTCTTCAACGTAGTTTAATTGTTCTGGCGTAATAACTGGACTTGTTCCTAAGAAAAAAGTATCGGTGGTTACTTTTCTTGCATTTGGATATTTAGTAATCACATCGTTTTTATTAATCAATCCATCGTAAGCTGGCTGTAGCATAATATTGCCCGCAAAATATGGTCTTGTTTGTATTTTATTAGACTCTAAAAAGTCTACTATATCTTTTCTTTTGAATTTATTATTGTCTTTAATGGTTACTGCAAACGCAAACCAGCTAGGATCGGAGAGGTTAGTCGCTTTCGGTAAAATAAAAAATTCCTCGTATGGTTTGAAAATATTAACTAGTTTTGCGTGGTTTTGCTTCCTTTTTTGATGAATAAGTGGAAGCTTTTTCATTTGCTCTAATCCGATAGATGCTTGCAGTTCGATTGGTTTTAGGTTGTACCCTATTTCATCGTATACATACTTATGGTCAAAGATTTCGTCCGGTAATTCGGGCAACCAATTAGAAAACCTATTTCCGCAGCTTCCATTCTTCAATAAATTGGCTTTTTTACCGACGCAATAACACCCTCTGCCCCATTCACGAAAACTGCGAGAAACTATTTCTTGTATTTTCGTTTTAGAAGCAACAAATCCACCCTCTCCCATAGTCATGTGGTGCGCGGGATAAAAACTACAGCTTGCTAATTCGCCAAAGCTTCCTAAAGGTTTATGATCATAAGTTGAGCCGAGTGCGTCACAGCAGTCTTCCAGTAAAATTAAATTATATTGCTTAACAATATTCATTAAGCGATTCATGTCTGGTGGGTTTCCTAATACATGAGCAAATGTGATTACTCTCGCGCCTTTTTTAGCTTGCTCTTCAACCTGATCTAAATTTAAGTTTAAAGTGTTAAGATCAATATCTACAAATATTGGTTCAAATCCAACTTGAAAAATTGGGTTTAGTGTAGTAGGAAAGCCCGCAATAGGAGTAATTACTTTAGTTTTTTTCGGAAAATTATATAGCCTTTTAGATGTTAAGGCGGACATCATAATTAAATTAGATGAGCTTCCGCTGTTGGTTAAAATTCCGTATTCTTTGCCCATTAATTTAGGAAATTCAGATTCAAAGGTGATTGCATCTTTTCCCAGGACTAACCACTCGTTAAGAATTGAAGATACGGCGGCAACATACTCTTCTGAAGAAAAATATGGTCCCGCGTATTGAACCCAATCCGCGCCAGCGGTCCACGTTTTTTGAGAGTGCTTTTCTTTTATGAACTCTGAAATTATTTTTTGTAAATCTTCTAAGGTCATGACTAAAATTTCATTTTATTTAATGATTAAATCTAAAAAATGAACCGCTAATTTTTCCCTAGCGCTGTTTGGCAAACCTGGCCAGTGAACTAGAAAGTCTCCGAAAGACCAGCGGCCATCGTTCCCGTTGCAATCGAGCCCCTTTTGGTGCCAGGCCGATGGGTATAAATCATATAAATATGCGTTCATTATTTTTTGAGGGACTTCTTTAATTATATCTTTATATTCTTCTTTTAAATCTAACATGGCTTGTTGCTCGCCCCAATTACGATTTCCTCCATCGGGTAATCTTTGACCAGTGTCTAAGGCGTTGCCGTTTCCGTCAGTGTATAGACCATATTTGCTGTATATTTTTTCAAAAAAAGCGATTGCCTCTTGAGAGTTTTTAATAAAAAATACGTCGCTATTCCAAGCCCAAACGTCATTAGCTATAATAAAGTGATAATTATTATCTATTAAATTTTCTAATTTGATGTTGTAGTTAGTTATCATGGTGTCTGACCCACACCATAAAATCCAATCGTATTTGTTTGTTTTTAGTAATTCTAATAAAAAATTAATTTTTGCAAACCCCAGATGTTTGCAGGAAAAATCTTTAGTTTTAACTATTAGATCGTACCCATGTTTTTCACAATACTCTCTTTTGTTTAGTTCAACTGTTATGGCGGCTAGATTTTTAATATTTTCTGTATAAATTGTGGCTATGGCTAGTTTCATATTATAAATCTGCAAATCGCAAACTGTTAAGTTAACGGCGGGGTGGATCGTTCAAGTCTATATGTGAATAAAAAGGCCGTGAATTTTTAATATTCCTTACTTTATTTTTGCTAAAATATTTGTCGTGGAAACTCCAGTCACATAGTGCGTAAATTTAATTTGTGCATTGCACTTTACAAGCGCTTCTTTTTCCAATGAATTAAGAGTTTCCAGCGAGTAGTCTCCCGCTTTTACATAAACATTCGGTTTAACTGCTTCCAAAAATTTATGACTTGTGTTTTCTTCAAAAACAGCAACATAATCCACACATCTTAGTTCTTGCAAGACAGTTTTTCTGTCCCCTTGACGATTTATGGGACGAGATTCTCCTTTTAAAGACTTCACAGATGAATCTGAATTGAGGCCAACAATAAGAACATCTCCAAGTCTTTGAGCAGATTTTAACATGGAAATGTGACCTTGATGAATTATGTCAAAGCATCCATTTGTAGCAACAATTTTAATGTCAGGATTGCGAGATCTTAAATCTTTTACGTAGTTTAAAACCTCTTCAATATCATTCATAAATGATGATTATCTATCCACAACGACTTCATCTAATTCTTTGTTTTGATTGTTAGAAAACACAAATTTTATTTTGCTCGCGTTGCTTGTTTGATAGGTGTATAGTGTCTCATAAATTTTTGCGCTGGTTTTATGATTTTTGATATCTTCGTTAATTAACCCCTCTTGCCCGTTTGGGCCAATTGCAGAAATTTTTTCAAATTTTAAATCTTTATATTTTGAAATAAGTTCTGAGATTTTCGCATAGCCTACATCTCTTCTTTTTCTTTCCCAATGTTCGGCACTGGAAAATTTAAGAGCGGATAGCATCGGTGCACCCGTGGATGCGTCCGATTCCATCCGCGTGACCTTCCCATCGCTCACGCGGGAAAAGGTGCCTAGATGCTCAAGGTTTGGCTCTTTTTTAACGAAGTCTACTCCGAAGTAAAAAACCAAATCTGCGTTCCAGTTTCTACTAGAGTCGTCAACAAAATACCCATAGAAAGTTCTTATTTCTTCGCCCGCTTTAATTGGTTTGACTGTGTGAAAAATAAAGGTGTCTCTTTTAACATCCCATCCAGCATTATTTTTAGTATTGCAAGTATTGTAAATGCAACCTAAGCCGAGTGGCAAAACTTGGAATTGAATTTTTTCGCCACCTAAATCTGGCTGGGGTGGGGTCCAAGTAAAGTAATATTTTTCAGGATCTTTAAATCCAAGATTTTGCCTAAGATTCTCGTAAAATTTATTTTTGCTTGCGCAATATCCTAGTTGATTAGAGAAATCGTGAAAGGCTTTGCCTAACCCGGTATATTTTGGAAAAAGTATAAATGGAACCTCTTCCAATACTTCGTCTGCGGCGATATCTTCAATGGCAAAAACGCCAAAGC
>Ga0194131_10008883_pt1 | contig 12900 bp, 10 predicted proteins | sample TA2KigO120mmetaG_FD_148631 | JGI IMG/M metagenome (GOLD analysis project Ga0194131, IMG submission 148631) | Freshwater microbial communities from Lake Tanganyika, Tanzania - TA2015053 Kigoma Offshore 120m | ecosystem: Environmental > Aquatic > Freshwater > Lake | place: Tanzania: Lake... | reverse complement strand
GCGGCCGCGGCGCGCGAACTCCTGTGCGGCGCCGCCGCGACGCGCCTGTTCGCGGCGTTGGGCTCGGTGCGCCCGCTCGCGCTCGAACTGCCGCTCACGCTGCAGCGCCACGACGTGACCTGGCGCGGCGCGGCCGACCTCGTCTTCGCCGACGGCGATGCGATCGTGATCGGCGACTGGAAGAGCGACCGGCTCGACGACGATGCGGCGCTGGTCGCCCGCCACCGGCCGCAGCTCGAGCTGTATGGAGCGGCCCTGGCCGCCGCGTGGGGTCTCGCGCCGCCACGGCTCGAGTTGCTCCTCCTGCGGCACGGCCGCCGCCTCGTCGTCCCTCCTTGAGCCCGGTACACTCCCGCGCCCGCCCGAGGAACCCCATGACCGCCCCGCTTCCGCTCGGCCGCTTCGAGTGGCTCGCGCCGCCGCGCAGCTCGATCGAACTCCTGATCGTGGCCCCCCATCCGGATGACGAGGTGATCGGTCCGGGCGGTCGCGCCTGCCTGCTGGCGGAGAAGGGGGTCGGCGCCATCGTCGTGACCGACGGCGCGCGCGGCGCCAACGGCCGCAGCGAGCCGGGCCTGGCGGCGCGGCGGGCCGAGGAAGCGCTGGCCGGCCTGCGCGCGGTCGGCGCCGCCTTCGGCTGGCTGCTCATGCTGCCGAGCCCGATGCTGCAGACCGCCCCGGCCGGTGCGGCCGCGGACGCGATCGCCGCCGCCATCGCGCGCTTCACGCCGAAGGTGGTCGTGACCACCTCCCCGTACGAACGCCACCCGACCCACCTCGCCACCACGCGCGCGACCCTCGCCGCGGTGCGGCGCAGCACGCCGCCGCCGCGGCTCGAGGGCTACCCGGTGTGGGATCCGGTGCCCGGCTTCGACGGTGTCGCCGAGGTCGACGTCTCCGCCGTGCTCGAGCGCAAGCTCACCGCCATCCGCTGCCATGCGACGCAATGCGCCGACCGCCCGTTCGCCGCCGCGTCGAAGGCGCAGATGGAGCGCGACGGCACGCTCTCCGAACTGACCGGCACCGGCGGCACGCGTTACGTCGAGCGCTACCTCGACCTCGGCTCGCTGGCCCGCGCCGACGCACCGCCGCTGCGCCACTGGCTGAGGCAGCGGTTCGAGCGCGACCTCGACGCGCGACTCGGAGCGGGACGGGACGACTGACCATGAACGCCGCGACGAACCTGCACGCCCGCTTCGTCGACACCTTGCCGTCGTTCCTGATCCGGCTGTTCGCGCGCCCTTACGTCGCCGGAGAAGGGCTCGACGCCGGCCTCGACGTCGCCCGCCGACTGCTCTCCGGTGCCGGCATCGTCACCACGCTCGACCTCCTGGCCGAGGAGGTGCGCGATCCGGCGCGCGCGCAGGAGAATGCCGCGACCTACCTGGCGATGGTGCGTGGCGTCGCCGCCGATGCCGCGTTCCGCTCGGCGCGCGACCGGCCGACCTTGTCGCTCAAGCCTTCCTCCTTCACCGCCGCCCCGCTCGATCGCGGTGGCGATGGCGCCGGCTCACGCGAGGCGATCGAGGCGATCGCCGCCGAGGCGCGCCGCCTCGGAGTCGGGCTGACCATCGACATGGAGGACCACACCTGGACCGACTGGACGCTCGACGTCGCCCTCGACCTCCATCGCCGCGGCTTCGACGTCGGCACCGTCCTGCAGACCCGGCTCCATCGCACGGCCGAGGACTTGAAGCGCATCCCGTCCGGCATGCGCGTGCGCATGGTCATCGGCATCTACCTCGAGCCGCCGGCGATCGCCCTGACCGAGAAGCCGGCAATGAAGGAGCGACTGCTCGATCAGTCGGCGCAACTGCTCGAACGCGGCGCCTATGTCGAGGTGGCGAGCCACGACGAGGCGCTGATCCGCCGGTTCCTGCGCGAGGTCGTGGTGCCGCGCGGAATCGGCGGCGAGCGCTACGAGGTGCAGATGCTCTACGGCGTGCCGCGAGCCGCGCTGCTGGCCGCCCTCGCGAACGGCAGCGTGACGACGCGCGACAAGGTGCCGCCGCCGGTACGGCTGTATGTCCCGTTCGCGACCGCGTGGGATCAGGCCACGGCGTACTGCCGACGCCGATTGCGCAACAATCCGGCGATGGCGACCTATGTCGCGCTCAATCTGCTGCAGATGTTGCGCGGCAAGACCCCGGGGATCGCGCAATACCAGGCGGCCGCCCGGCACATGGCCGGAGCGGCGCCGCGCTGACCGCGCAGAGGCCCTTCTCCCCGGCAACCGGCCGGCAAAACCGGCCGCTCGCCGGAAGACGGCTGAATGGACAACTGGGCGCAGAGCGCTACATTCACCCGCCATTGGCAGCTCGCGGACGTTGCTCGTCCATCGTTGTCCGGAAGCCATTCGGACAAGGAGCGCGACTGCCGGCGACCCCCGTTCCCTCGGCCAATCCCCCCCATACCGGTCGCGGTTCATTCGCTGCTGGTGTTTCCATGTTTGGAGCGTTGCTTTCCAATGAGCCTGAATGACGTCGAATTCATGACCGGTGATCCCGCTGCGGAAACCGTCGCCAGCGGCAGCCGTTCACGCTGGAGCGATGCGGAACTCGAGACCACGCTCGGCGACTCCTCGAGCCACGTGCGCTTCCTGTTGCGCGAACTCGCCGACGGCGGCGAGGTGCTGGCCAGCGATCTGAAGAGCCGCCCGGTCTCCTATGCGCAGGTGCAGCGCATCTGCAATTCACGCGGCAAGGAAGCGCTGGTGGTGCCGGGCTACCGGGCCGGTGCGAAGTGCTACTCCCTCCATCCGAGCTACCGGGCGACGGTGGCGAAGCTGGTCGCCGACGCAGCGGCGCCGCCGCCGGCGCCGCCGAAGGATCCGAGCCAGCGCAAGCCGCGCATGCCGCGGCGCGCGAAGCAGGGGTCGGCGCTCGACGGGATCGCCAGCTTCGCCACGCCGGTGGCGCCGCCGGCGCCGACACCGGCACCGCTGCGCCGCCTGGCGCAGGGAACGCTCGGCAAGTCGCTCGCGATCCCGGCCGAGATCGAGATCGCGTTCTGCAAGGAACTGCTCGCGTTCGTGAACGGAACGGCCAACGGGACGCGCTACCGCATCATCCTCGAGGACGACGGCTACAAGCTCGAGGCGTGCTGAGCGCGCGGTCGCGCCGCGGCGGGAATGCCGCCGCGGCGCGACGCAGGGCTCAACCGCCTTCACCCGGATCGAGCGCCGCCTCCATCGCCGCTGCGCCTGGCGCCGCCTGGTCATCGTCGAGCGAATCGAGATAGCCCGGCGGCAGCGCTACCTTCTGCGTGCCGCCGCGCTTGCAGCGCCGTGCGCGGATCGCCTGCTGCGGGTAGGGCTGCGCGCGGTCGAGCGGCGCGAGGACCGCTTCGAGCCCGGCCGTCGTCGTCGCCTGCATCAGCGCCGCCTTGGCCGCCGCGCTGTCGCGGAACCCCTTCAGGTACCAGCCGCACCACTTGCGCATCTCGAGCACCGCGCTGCGCTCGCCGAACAGTTCGACCATCAGCGCGAGGTGACGACGCAGCACGTCGATGACGCAGCCGAGAGCGGGCGGTGGCGCCGGCGCGCGCCCCGCGAAGGCGGCCGCCAGCTCCGCGAACAGCCATGGCCGCCCGAGGCAGCCGCGCCCGACGATGACGCCGTCGCAGCCGGTCTGCCGCATCATCCGCAGCGCGTCATGCGCCTCCTGGATGTCGCCGTTGCCCAGCACCTGGATCCCCGGCGTGGCGCTCTTCAGTTCGCCGATCGCTTCCCAGCGCGCGAAGCCGTCGTAGAGCTGCGCCGCGGTGCGCGCGTGCAACCCGATCGCGACGCACCCCTCCTCGCGCGCGACGCGACCCGACGACAGGAACGAGAGGTGGTCGTCGTCGATGCCGAGACGCACCTTCACCGTGACCGGGACACGACCGGCCGCCGCCTTGACCACGGCGCCGACCAGCCGCGCCATCAGCCGCGGCTTGATCGGGATCGCCGCGCCGCCGCCATTGGCCGTCACCTTGCGCACCGGACAGCCGAAGTTGAGGTCGAGGTGGTCGACGGCGTCGTGGTCCACCAGCAGGCGGGTCGCCTCGGCGAGCCAGCGCGGATCGGAGCCGTAGAGCTGCAGCGAGCGCGGCGACTCCTCGGGATGGAAGGCGGCGAGCTGCTTCGTCTTCGCGTGCCCCTCCACCAGGCCGCGCGCGATGATCATCTCGCTGACGAAGAGCCCGGCACCGAAGCTGCGGCAGAGCCGCCGGAAGGCCTGGTTGGTCACGCCGGCCATCGGCGCCAGCACCACCGGCGGGTCGACCGCGAAGCGGCGGTAGTCGAGCGGCGCGAACTCGCCCGGCCGCGCCGGCGGATCGGGCAGCGGCGCTGGCGCCACCTGCTCGGCGGCGCCGCCCGCGCTATCGTCCGCGTCCGTCGCCCCGAGGATCGAAGTCATGCGCACCCTGCTCAAGCTGCTCGGCGCCGTGCTCAGCGCGCTGGTGGTCGCCGTGGCGCCCGTCGGCTGCGCCGGCCCGCTGGTGGCGCTGCAACGCGAATCGCATCCGGCCGGAGGAGCCTACCTCGTCTCCGCGACGATCGAGGAGTGGCCCGGTTGCTTCTACTCGACCGCGATCACCCTCCGGAACCGGACCGACCGGCCGCTCAAGGTGGTGCCGACGATGTTCCGTCTCGAGGGCAGCGCGCCGACCGGTTTCGTGCCGGCGGGCGACACCTTGCTGTTCTTCGGCGAGTGGGGCTACCAGATGCCGGCGTCGGTCGCGCCGCGCAGCTCCGTGCAAGGCGAGGTCTTCTTCGAGATCCGCGGCACCAGCGTCCCGGCCGGCCCGGTCCGGCTGGTGGTCGACCTGCCGGACGGCGAGCACGTGTTCGACTTCGAGTTGATTCACTGAACGGGTGGCGGCCGCAAGTCTGCGGCCGCGGGTGGCGGCCGCGAGGCTGCGGCCGCGGGGCTCACCACTCCTGCTCGTCCTTCAGCTGCCGCCCCATCAGGTCGCGCACCGCGCGCGAAGGGTCCTTGTCCTGGTGGAGCACGGCGAAGACCTGCTCGCAGATCGGCATCTCGACCTTGTGCCGCGCGGCGAGGTCGTGGACCGCGGCCGCCGTGCGCACGCCCTCGGCCACCTGCATCATCGAGGCGACGATGTCGGCGACCTTCTCGCCGCGACCGACGCGGATGCCGACCGCCCGGTTGCGACCGTGCGGCGAGATGCACGACGTGATCAGGTCGCCGATCCCGGCCAGGCCGAACATCGTCTCGCGCTGCGCGCCGAGCGCCACGCCGAGCCGCGCCATCTCGACCACGCCGCGGGTGAGCAGCGCCGCCTTGGTGTTGTCGCCGAAGCCGAGCCCGTCGACGATGCCGCCGGCGATCGAGATCACGTTCTTCAGCGCGCCGCCGAGCTCGACGCCGAGCGGATCGCCGTTGGTGTAGACGCGGAAGCGCTCGGTGTTGAGCAGGTCCTGGATGCGCAGCCCGATGCCGCGGTCGGCCGAGGCCGCGACCACCGTGGTCGGCATGCGCCGCGCGACCTCCTCGGCGTGGCTCGGCCCCGACAGCACCACCAAAGGCACGTCGCCCAGCACCGCACGCACGATCTCGGTCGGACGCGCCAGCGTGTTCTGCTCGATGCCCTTGGTGGCGGTCACGAAGACGCGCCGCTTCTTCAGCAGCGACGGCTTCCAGCGCTCGAGCGTCGCGCGCAGGAACTGGCTCGGCACCACCGAGAAGACCACCGTCTCGCCGTCGTCGGCCTGCTCGATGGCGGTCACCTCGACGCGCTGCGGCAACTCGATGCCGGGCAGGTAGCGCGGATTGCGGCGCGTCCGCGCCATCTCCGCCGCGTAGGCGGCGTCGTGCACGGCGAGGCGCACCTGCACGCCGCGCTCGTTGAGCACCAGCGCCAGTGCGCTGCCCCACCCGCCACCGCCGATCACCAGCGCCCGATCCATCAGTCCTTCCTCCGCACCACGCGCGGCTCCTCGCCGCGCAGCAGTCGCCCGATGTTGGCCCGGTGCCGCACCACGATCAGCACGCTGATCGCCACCGCCGCCCCCTTGACCGGCCCGCCGAGCGCGCTGCCGTCCCGCCCCGGCGGCAGCAGGAAGCAGGCGGCCGGCAGCGCCACCGCCGCGGCGAGCGACGCCGCCGAGACGATGCGCGTCAACAGAATGACCGCCAGCCAGACGAGCCAGGCGACCCCGGCCGCCGCCGGCGCCACCGCGACGAACGCGCCCGCTGCCGTCGCCACGCCCTTGCCCCCGCGGAAACCGAGGAACACCGGGAAGACGTGGCCGAGGATGGCGGCGACCCCGACCAGGAGCGCCAGCGTGTCGGGCGCGATCGCCCCCGAGCCGAACCGGCGCGCCAGCAGCGCGGGAACGTACGCCTTGGCGAAATCGAGGACGAAGACGACGAAGAAGAACGGCCGGCCGAGCACCCGGCCGGCATTGGTCGCGCCGATGTTGCGACTGCCGTGCTCGCGCAGATCGACGCCGCGCATCCGACCGATGGCGAGCCCCATCGGCAGCGCGCCGGCGAGGTAGCCGAACAGCAGCAGGCCGTAATCGAGTCCGCTCATGCGCCTCCGGGTCCGGGATCGCGCCATGGCGCGAAGGGGCGGGGAGCATAAGGCGCTCGCACGGGGGCTACCATTCCGCGCCCTTCCGCGCCCTTCCGCGCCCGCGCGGCGCCTTGCTGGAGCAGAACGATGGCGGCCACGCCGCTGGTCCTCGTCGGCCTCGGTCCGATCGGCCGGGCCACCCTCGCCCGTGCCCTCGAACGGCGCGGCCTCGCGGTGGTCGGCGCCTGCGACGCCGATCCCGCGCTGGCCGGTGCGCGCCTGTCCGACCTGGTCGCCGGCGCGCCGCGATCGGTGCGCGTCGTCAGCGCGATCGGCGACTGGAAGGCGCTGCCGAAAGGCACGGTCGCGGTCGTCTGCACCAGCTCGCAGCTCGCGGCGGCGGCGCCGACCTTCCGCGCGCTGCTCGCGAAACGGATCGCGGTGGTGTCGAGCTGCGAGGAACTCACCTGGCCGTGGCGCCGCTCGCCGCGCCTCGCGCGCGAGCTCGACGCGCTGGCGCGGCGCAAGAAGGTCGCGCTGCTCGGCACCGGCGTCAATCCGGGCTACGTCCTCGACCTGCTGCCGGCGGTCCTGACCGGGCCGTGCCTCGCCGTTCGCGCCGTGCGCGCGCACCGCGTGGTCGATGCGGCGCTGCGCCGCGGTCCGCTGCAGCGGAAGGTCGGCGCCGGCCGCACCGTCGCCGAGTTCACGACCGAGGCGCGCGCCGGCCGGCTCGGCCACGTCGGCCTGCCCGAGTCGGCGGAACTGCTCTGCGCGGCGCTCGGCTTCGGCCGGCCGCGCATCGTCGAGGAGCTGCTGCCGAAGGTCGCGACGCGCCCCATCGCCACCGACCACGTGCGCGTCGAGCCGGGTCAGGTCGCCGGGATCGACCATCGGCTGGTGGCGACCGCGCCGCGCGGCGTGGTCGAGCTGCACCTCGAGATGTACGTCGGCGCCGAGGCGCCGCGCGACGAGGTCGAGATCGACGGCGATCCGCCGATCCGCGCCCGGCTCGACGGCGGCACGCCGGGCGACCTCGCGACGGTGGCGGCGCTGCTCAACGCGGCGCCGGCGATGGCGGCGGCCGCGCCGGGGCTGCGCAGCGTGCTCGACGGCCCGTTCCCGCTCTGTCGCGCGCGCGGCTGACGGCGCGCGCCTCGTCGGCGCCCCTGGCCATGCCGGCGCAGCGCTGCGTCCGGCTCGGTGCCGGTTGCCTTCGGCGGTTCGCTCAGCGCCGCGCCGTCAGGCGCAGGATCCCGCGCGCCGAGTCGAGCGACAGGTCGAAGTGCTCGAGGAAGTTGAGCCCGATCAGCGCGTCGTCGCCGAGGAGCTGCAGCACGACCGCCTCGACGTGGGTCACGCGCGCGCCGGCGACGTCCACGTTCGCGAGCAGGACGACCGGCGCGGTCACCCGCCCGTTCGCGGTGTTCACGCTCAGGGTGCGCTCCGGCTTGCGCAGGTCGAGGCCGAGCTCGGCCGCGAGCCGGTCGCTGATCGCGGTGAGCGAGGCGCCGGTGTCGATGATGACGTCGGCGTCGACGCGGTCGGCGAAGCGCGCCCGGCTGCGGATCGCCCCGCCGCCGCGGGTGAAGCGGATCTCGACGGCGGCGCCGGCCGCCGGCTCCGCGCGCGGCGCGAGCGTGGCGAGCAGCGGCTCGAGCGCCGCGGCGTGGCGTTCGTCGAGGCTCGCCGCCTTGGTCAGCACGATCGCCGCGCGTTCGCGATCGGGCAGCTCGTAGTAGGCGTAGCCGAGGGCGAGCAGCAGCGCCGGCTCCTCGCGGAAGCGCGCGAGCCCCTCCTCGAGCAGCACGATCGCGTCGGCCGGCCGGGCGTCGGCGCGCGCCGCCTCGCCGGCATGCAGGAAGGCGAGCCGCAGCGACTCCTCGAGCGCCGCCGCGTCGCCGCGCGCGTGGGCGACGGCCGCCACGAACCAGGGCAGCGCCGCCTCCGGATCGCCCTGATCGAGCAGCGCCAGTCCGCACGCGTGCAGCACCCGCGGCTCGCGGTCGAAGCGGCGACCGGCGTCGAGCAGCAGCGGCAGGAGTTCGTCGAGCCGCTCGGCGTGCCGCGCCTCGCGCAGCGCCAGCTCGACCGCGGCGCGCACCGACGACGCGAGCTCGGCGACGAGACCGGGATCGAGCGCGATCGCCGCCAGCCAGCGCTCGAGCGCGGGCGCGTAGACGGAGCCGGCCGCGTACCAGCCGGCCAGTTCGCGCAGCGCCGCCGGATCGCGGCCGAAGCGCGAGTCCTGCAGCAGCGCGAACGAGACGGGCCGTGCGCGGCCGAGTCGCAGGAGCGCGCCGTCGAGCGCGACGAGCCACGCCTCCTCGCCCAGCGGTTCGCGACCGATCCCGGCCACTCGTCCGCGGCCGTCGAGGACGAACTGGCGCGCCAGCGGCTCCAGGGCGCGGACGCGCAGCAGGGCGTCGCCGTCGGCGCGCTCGATCACCGTGCCGACGACCGCACCGATAACGGTCGCGCCGTCCGGCCCGGTCGCGGCGGCGCAGAGTTCGCAGCCGACCCCAAGCTCGGCGAACGGCGCCACCGACGCCGCGCCCGTGCCCGCCGGCAGCCCCGCCCCGCCGTCCGAAGCGGCGAGGAGCGCGAGATCGTCACCGTCGATTCCGGCCGGCACCAGTTCGATGCCGTCGTCGGTGTGTGCCGCGAGCGCTCCGTTCAGCGTGGCCAGCGGCACCAGCAGGCCGCAGGCGCCGTCGGCCGCGACCGGGAGCGCCATGATCCGGCGCAGTTCGCGACCCGCTCCGTCGCGGGTGACGACGCGGACGGCGGCAAGCGGCGCGGTCGCCGCCTCGGCAGCGGCGATGGAACCTGCCGAACCGGCGTCCGCGTCCAACCCGCCGGAGCCGGGGCCGGTCACGCCTGGCGCAACGCCTGGCGCCGCCGTCCGCGGCGACGCGGCCGGCTCCGGACCGATCGCCGCCCCCGAATCGGTCTCGCTCGCGGTCCCCGCGGGCGCGCGGATCGCTGCCGCGGAGTCATCGCTGCTTCGCCATGCCCACCATGCACCCGCCGCGACGACGACCGCCAGCACCGCCCCGCCCACGCGCGCGCCGGCAGCGTTTGGCGGCACGAAGCGCGTGCCGCAGGCGGTGCAGGCCGCCGCGCCGGTCGAGAGCGCCGTGAAGCAGCGCGGACAACGCGATCCGGAGTGCTGGCGATCGGCGCGCGGCGTCATGCGGAGCTTTGTTCCCGCGTCGCTTCTTCGACGGCAGCGCGGCGCCGGTCGGAGCCGCAGTGCGGCCGAAGGTACACTCCGCGCCCGCAAGCCGGGAAAGCGGGAAACGCTTTCCCATCGCCTTGCGCGGGCGCTCTCCGAGGATCCCCCATGTTCGTGAACGCGTGGTCCCCCTGCGTCCTGCCGTTGCTGCTGGCGACGGCGTCGTCATTGTTCGCCAGTCCTGCCGCCGCGCGCGTCGCCCAGGCGCCGGCCGCTCAGGGCACCCCTCCGGCGGCGCCGACCGTCGTCGAGGAGTACACCTCGAAGTCGATCGACGGCATCACCGTGCGGCATGACCAGTCGATCGACATCCCGGCGGGCGACTTCGACACGCTGCTGTCGACCATGCGACTCACCCGCTCGGTGATGCAGAACGGCTTCGGGCTCGAGCTGCCGTTCGAGCCGATGGTGACGGTCCGCCGGGTCAAGGAGAGCAAGCGGCTCTACTACACCGACGGCGAGGACAAGATCTTCCTCGACTGGCCGACCGAGCACCACATCGCCCGCCTCCAGCTCGGCGACGAGCGCGTGGTGAAGTACGTGCTCCCGGCCTACCTGCAGATCTGGCTGTTCCGCTCGCTGTCGTCGAGCGCCGGACTCGACCGCCGCATCCTCGAGTCGCTGGTCGACTACGGCATGTTCATATACAAGCGCGAGGTCGAGCGGCTGTCACCGCAGCTCAAGGCGCCCGAGGAACCGGTCGGACTCGGACTCTGCTGGTACCAGCTCGAACAGCTCTACCCGGGCCGCACCTCGTTCATCCTCAACAACATCGCGACCGAGAAGGTCGCCGGCCACCGGCTCGGGCAGAAGCTGCGCGAGCTCGCCGTCGCCGCCACCGAGGATGCGAACGTGGGCCGGCTGTTCGACTCGATCACGCCGACCGAACCGCTCTTCTCCGACCGGGAGCTGACCCCGGGCACGCCGCTGGTGGCGGCGTCGCCGCTGCGGACCGGTCGGCTCGAGATGTGGAACGGCGTGCCCCTGCTCGACCTCGCCGGCGACGAACTCACCGCCGCCCAGCGGATGGGCGAGTTCGAGCGCGTCTACCTGCTGGCGATCACGCGGGCGCCCGACAACAAGATCAAGCGCGAGCCGCCGGCGATCCGCGACATCGACGTCTGGCGCCTCTATTTCGAGTTCCGCCCGCGCGTCCTGAAGGCGCGCGACAACTTCGACTACTACATGGTCCTGCGCGAGTTCTGCTCGCGCTTCCAGGATCGGTCGCTCGGCATCCTGCCGTCGCCGGCGGTGCCGGTCCCGCCGGGGAGCCCGTACTGGAGCGGCATCGCCGGCCTCAAGGTCGAACGCAATAGCGGGCGCTACTACGTCGCGCGCGTGACGTCCGACAAGGCGCCGGCGCAGGCCGGCATCACCGCCGGCCTCGAGATCACCGCCATCGACGGCCGCCCGCCGCAGCAGGTGCTCGACCGCATGGCCGAGTTCACCCGCACGTTCGACTCCTGCCCGTCGCAGCAGCGCGCCGAGGCGGCGGCGCTGAACAGCCTGCTGGCCGGACCGAAGGACTCGACCTGCACGCTGACGCTGCGCGACAACAGCAAGCCGAAGGACAAGGCGTTCGACGTCAAGCTGGTCCGCGGCCTGCCGCCCGATCCGAAGGCGGCCCCGCCGAGCGTCGAGCTCGACGTGGCGCGGCCGGACAAGATCGGCGTGGTCAAGGTGAACAACTTCGGCGCCGACTGCCTGCAGCGCTTCTCGGCGGCGTTCGACGAGGCGAACCGGCTCGGGCTGAAGGGGATGGTGATCGACCTGCGCGGCAACGAGGGCGTCACGCTGCTGGAGCAGAAGCAGCGGACCTCGAGCGCGCTGCTCGGCCGCCTGATGCCGATCGACAGCGGCAAGGTGGTGATCGGCAATGCCGTGCGCCGCGTCTCCGAGCGTTTCGAGCATCACCTGCCGACCGAGATCGTGATCGAGCGCCTCGCCGGCAGCAAGCCGTTCGACGGCCGCATGTGCGTGCTGGTCGACGCCTGGACCGGCGGCGAGGCCGAGTGGTTCACGCTCGGCTTCCAGCTGGCGAAGATCGGCGTCGTGGTCGGTCGGCAGACCGCCGGCAGCGTGTCGGCGCCGAAGCAGTTCGATCCGAAGCTGCAGTCGCTCGTCGACAGCAAGCTCGACCTGTCGCTGCCGGTCAGCACGGTGTTCAGCCCGGACGGGACGGTGGTGCAGTCGGTCGGGATCAAGCCGCAGTTCGAGGTCGAGCCGCTGCCGGACGACCTGCGCGTCGGGCGCGACACCGCGCTCGAGCGGGCGGCGGAGTTGATGCTGCGCGCGCCGTGACCGGCGGCGGGCGGCGCGATCGAGGCGCCGCCCCCGCCGTCGGCACCGGTCAGAAGTGGATGCGACCGGTGAAACTCACCTCGCGCACGTCGGCGCGCGGGCAGACGAGCTGACCGTTCGCCACCATCAGCACGACGCTCTCCGGCGTCTGCTTCATCAGCCGGCCGCGCAGGCGCTGGCCGTTGGTCAGCACCACCGACGCCTCCGGCATGTCGTTCTCGCGCCGATACTCGGGCTGGGTCGCATCGAGCAGGGCGATATCGGCGAGGTCGAACACGCACTCGCCGGAACCGACGCGCAGCGTGAGGCGGGTGTCACGCACCCGGCTGACGCGGCCGCGGAACAGGTGGCCGTTGCGCAGCTGGACGATCGTGTCCGAACCCTCGAGCGGCGAGCGGCCGGTGCGCGCCGCGGCTTCCGGCAGGCTGCGGTTCGCTTTCAGTTCGGTGGCGCGCTCGGTCGGAGCGGGGCCCGCCGCCGGAACGGTCGCGTCGACCGCGGTCGGCGACGGAGCCGCCGTCGCCACGACCGGCGCCACCGGATCCGCCGCCTCGACCGGCGCGTCGACCACCGGGTCGAACAGCGGATCGACCGGCGCTTCGATCGGCGCTTCGATCGGCGCCTGGATCAGGGGCTCCGCGGTGGTTTCGACCGCCGGTTCGGCGGCCGCGACCGCAGCTTCTGGCGCCAGGTCCTGCACCGGCGGTTCCGTGGCGGCCGGGGCGGCGATCGCCGCCGCAGCCGGATTCGGCGGCGCGACCGCCATCGTGGCGGTCGGAGCCGGCGGGCGGCGCGGGGCGACCGCGACCGACTCCGCGTCGCCGTCACCGAAGAGC